>Ga0123357_10002004_pt1 | contig 22311 bp, 16 predicted proteins | sample TergutEmb28metaG_FD_89873 | JGI IMG/M metagenome (GOLD analysis project Ga0123357, IMG submission 89873) | Embiratermes neotenicus P4 segment gut microbial communities from Petit-Saut dam, French Guiana - Emb289 P4 | ecosystem: Host-associated > Arthropoda: Insects > Digestive system > Gut ... | reverse complement strand
GCTGACGTGTATTGTGTAGCAGTGTGCAGTAGTCAAAGCCTTGAGACCTGGATCCTTGAATGAAGCTCTGAACCATGTGGAAATTTTTCTGTATTTGCACAAAACTGCGTAGATTGAGGTATTCATCTTGCATTCTTTTTGATTTGATTTCTCTGATATTCTTTTTAAACTCTGTGTTGGTGAGTATGGGTGGGAAAACAATCTATTAATTTGTTACATCTAGAATGTGTACTTATACAACTGTTGGTTGGACGGGGGGGAACATAATGTTCTTATCTTCATTATAGCTTACGTGTGTTGTGTAGCGGCGTGCAGTAGTCGAAGCCTTGAGACCTGGATCCATGAATGCAGCTCTGAACCATGTGGAATTTTTTTTTTGGTGTATTTTCACAAAACTGCATAGATTGAGGTATTCATCTTGCATTCTTTTTGACCTGATTTTTCTTACCAAGTTGTCATTTTATGGTTGAGTGGGCAGACGAGGTTTTTGGTTTTTTTTTTCAACAGGCATTTCAGTAGCAAGTATAGATGTGGAATCCATCGATAAGGTTAATTGTAAAACTGAAGCAAGAAAACTTGAAACTGTTCATGAGAAGAGTGGTTTTCATATTTGCAACATGTGATATCATTTGAAGGCATTTGAAAGTAAAAGTGTTAACTGTCTTCATAATACCAACCCACTGATGGATGAGAGTGAAGTTGCAAGAGTTGTCCTTGCCTTGTAAATGGAGATGTGTTGCTGCGATGTGGCAGATAAGTGAGTCGTGTGTTTGAAGTTCTTTACAAAGGTTTTTTTAAAGTTCTGCATGATGTTCTGACTATTATAGTATTGCAAGTTCTTAATTGGTTTCTGTTAAAACTTTTATAGTTTCCTGAGAGGGGGGGGGATGGAATTTTCTCAGTACAGTATGTATCGTGGTGATTGTTGATGTATTGTAGGACTAGAATACTAAAGGAGGAAGTGAGAGAGAATTCAATACTATATGAAGGGTAGCATAAGCTGTCCCCAGAGGTTCCCCCCCCTCATAGTTGTCATTTGTAGCAAGAATGTGAATTGTGATTGGCACAATTATTCCTTCATTCTATAAGGTGAATAATTAAGGTTACATCTAGAAACAGCTCCTGGCAGAAGTTACATATATTAGAAACTTGAATGATGTGCGGGATATTAATCTAGAATGTGTAATGCGCTTCCTTGCCTGCACCCCAGTAGCAATTTTGCAGGGATGAAGATCATGTCTCGTGCCATCTTCATGTGATCAGCATCGTCTCTTAATTCTTGGGGGAATGGTACCTGCCGCTTTGCAGTGGCCTGGAGGGATTTCTGTCTTGCTGCCTCATCTTAGTCTGTACTACCACAAAGGGTGCCTTGCACCACTTCTGAAGGAACATCTTCCCTGTGTGGCCCAGTAGGAGTTACGAGTCTTTGTGCAGCCCTGCGGGACTGTGCATTCCTGCCATTTTGAAAGGATCTGTTTTTCCTTGGGCTGTTGTGGAGGGATCTGAATCATCGGCTATCCCGGAGGAATCTGCACATCCCTTACACTGGCTTGGTGGATGTCCCGCTTCCTTGCACCATCCTAGAGGGATCTGCATCTGGTACCATCCTGGAGGGGTCTTAATCATCCTTTGCCATCCTGGTGAGATGTGCATCTTCCATGTACCATACTGGAGGAGTCTGCATAATCAACACACCATCCCAGAAGGATCTGCATCTTCCTTATGCCATCCCAGAGGGGTCTGAAGTTTCCTTGTGCTGTCATGGAGGGGTCATCATCATCATCATGCATCCTGGAAGGGTGTGCTTTTTTCTTCCCTGGGACATCCTTGAGGGGTCTGCATCTTTCTTGCATCATATCCAAGGAATCTTCATTCTCAGGCCATTCTGATGGTATCTGCCTGTTGAGCTCTCCATCAGAACACGTGGATCATTTCTCGCTATGGCTGACTGACTGGGGACCAGAATAATCTGCTAGATGCTGGGGGACCTGACTTGTGCCTTGCATGAAGTCATCAGGGATATCCTTTAACCAGCTTGGCTGGCTCCTGAATCATGCCTGGTGGCAGCATGGGGACCTGTGTCCTGTTGCTGCATCCCACTCTTACCATCCTACATCACCCCTTTTCACCATTCTAGTGAAGATCTGAATCATTTCCTCATCTTAAGCCATTGGGATTTGTGGTATTGTGCCATTCATACAGTTAACTCAGTGTCTGCTGTGCCATCCCTGTGTAGACCTGCATTGTACGTCCTATCGCAGTCAAGACATTGGCATCGTCCCTCATGCCTTACTGGTGGGTATTTGGGCATAGCTAATGTAATGCAAGGAGGATAACTAATAGTGCATTAGCCTTCGTTTCATCTGTGGAGGATCTCTACTTCAGTGTAGCTGTTCTTTGCCATCTAACTGCCCATGTGGGACCCGGTCACCGTGCCATCCTGGAAGGTACCTGGAATGTAGTTTGTTCATGTGTAGTGTGGAGCTCAAGGAATGGTGCATAATTGAGTGACCCTTGTGTTAGAATTTGTGGTCATGTCTGTGCCTTCTTTGTGGAGGTCTTTAGTGTTCTTTGTATCACATAGTTGACAAAATCCATTATCACCTGGACCTTCTGCATCTACCTGGAAACCACTACTGCCATTTTGATAAGTATTCAAGCCACTCTGGGATTGATGTGCTCACATTAATGAAGTTGTGTTCTTGAAAGTATGCTGGAAATATTTTTTTTAATTGTGGGCTGGTATGAATGGAATCGTTACCAAATAGTGGCCATCCAGTGGACAGTGTGATTATGTATATGGAAGGGGCTTTAGAAGTTTTTAGCTATTATAAATTCATAAGTGTAGAGAAAGGTGTTGCATATACTTTAATATTTGGAACCAAAAGGTAATTAATTGGGGTACTGCAATGACATTGGAAAGGTTTTGTGATGATTGAAAGTGGAGCTTGAAACTGGTTTCGATCTTGTAACTGTTGATGTTACTGAAATCAAAACGTGAGGGCAAAATAGATCGTGAAAAGGATTCTGTGCTGAAGCGAATGATCTTGAAGAGAGAGTCACTGTGCATTGTTACTAGAGAAGAGAAGGCAGGATTAGCAAAGTGTGTTGTGTGAGGATGACTAGACAGACGTCTTTAATATCTGCTTGTAAACTCGATATGCAAGTTTCACGTTTTAATTAAATTATGCTTTTAGGAATTATGTTGAGGTCAGAATTTTGAATTGCTGTGAAATCACAATAATCCATTCATTTGTTCCTCAGATAATTCATGCATCGTTTTTACTAAAGAATTAAATATTGTGTTAAAGGAATGGATTTGAGAATTCAAAGTTTCACTGGATAAGTGATATACTTTTTGTGTGTGTGTGTGTGTGTGTAAACTGTGTAGTGGAAATAAGATGTTCTGGTATATTTACCTTCCAAGAACTATAAAATGTCATGAAGAGAAATGTCGGAGCATGGAGGTTGTTATAAAGAAATCTTCATTGTGGTAGGTCAAAGAATTGTTCATAGAATATGCATATTGCTAATGCCCAAAATTTTTGTTTTTGTCATTCTGATGCTGCATATGAAGTGACTGGATAATAGAATCAATGCTGTGAGGAATATTCAGACAAAAGTGGTAAAGTGGATTTATTTCATTCTATAAAGTTTGTGCATTTCAACTTTAGTGTACTGTACATAATGTTCCATTCGTAATGTTTTACATGTAACATTCATGAGAGCAGGAAGAACATTTGTGAGAGCAAGGAAATATGTTGGAGTATATAGTTGATTGGAATTCTTCACTGAAGACTTGTGAGCACAAAGCTGTGTGAAAACAATTATCCCATTCGTATTGCATTTTTTCGTTTTGGTACAAAACATCCGTGATTTTAAAAGGTAAATTTTCTTGTATATTGCACTTATTTCTGCTTCTCACTTCTGCTAAGTTTTATTTTTTGTCTATCATGTACTGCAAAGCTTCCAAAGCTAATTTACTTCCTGTGAAAGTCAAAATGTGCTCATATGTCTACAGTTCATGTGCAATTAAAAATCTCGTGCAACACATTTCCCTGTTTGCAAAGAAAACATGTATGTAGCGAAATGAATAATGTGGAAAATAATTATAATATATTTTTTCCAGTAACAGAGGAAATAAGGTGCATTTTTAAAACTGGGTCACTAATTATAAACTTCGCAATATTGAGAATTAAAGGAAGAAAATGAACAACAATAGGAGTCTGAACCAGAAAGACAGTGTGGAGAGAAACTGAAGTGAGGGAAAAGCAGTTTGTCATCAATAAGGAGACATGAAGCAAAGCATAAGTTAATAGTTACGTGTTTTCTGACATTCTGTGAAGTGCTAGCATTTATGGAAAACCTGTTCCAATTGGGGTTATGTTTCTCATTCAGCAACACATGGTGCATTACAGTGTTTCGTAACTAAAATTTTTTAATTATTTTCGTTGTTTTACATGATTGCCGATGATTTGGAATTGACTGTAGTGAAAGGAAGAAGGGTGTAGAATTATAGTTTGTACTACATCCTCTTGAAGTTGCAGCTTGTAATGCTAATGTTGTGAAAGTGATGTATGTTCCCCATATCTTGTTCACTATAGATAATATGACCTTCAGGAAGTACTTATGTCTCGGTATAGTGGTTGGAAGAGGATCATTTTCCACTTAGTGGAGGAGGAAAGGAAGGGCCTGTTTCTTGTAATGTAAAGGAATATTCAGCTCCCTGCCAGACTATGCTGTATGGGGAATGAAAGGTTAAAACAACAGCTGTGTAGCTCCTAAATCCCAGACAATATTTAATGAATATGACAGTTCTTAATTTGATTATTGATGTGTCTGGAAATTCTTTCGTCCACAACATTCTTCGAAAAAGATTGTGTGAAGATTGGAGATTGATGTGTAAAGAACATCGTAGTTCTACCTGTTTTGTTGCAAGTTTCGAAGTAATTTGACATCAGTAAATTAGCATTGTATGTGATTGCTGAGTCTTGGGAAGGTGACATAGAATTGTGATGTTACATGTTGCGGTGGTTGAGAGTGCACTTACTGTTAAAAAGAACTGATTGATCATGTGTATTGGACTTAATGTGCCTATATTCAAGTGGGAATGGTCTCTAAGTAGGCCAGAAAGTTAACATGATGTGGGTTTAATCCAGATTGTGAAACAAAATTTGATAATGACACATCCTTCCATAGCTTTTGAGTGTATTCAGCAAATTTTTGTGTTGAACTTACCTGAATTAAGACTTGAAGAGGGGGTTGGAAAAACCTTGGGATTTCTTAGAGGAGTTAGCAAATGAGAGGAATCATGTATGTGGAGTTTGGTTTTCGAAGATGTGCATTTTCCTTAGGGATGTTTTTAAAGTGTGGGGGTGGGAGGGGATTGTGTGGAATAGAAAATAAGGCAGATTGCAAGAGATCGTGGAAGAACAGTTTCTAGCAGATAATGTGAAGGGATCTTGGATTTTACACATGCTTTCCAGGCAGTTTGGCGAGATGAATCTGCAATGTAGAGGGAGTTGTTACTGTGGCTTATGTAAAGGAGATTTTACAAGAATAGGTAGAATCCCAGAGAAATAACAAGCAGAACTATAATGCCAAGGATGGGCAGTCCAAAAGCGAATTTTCAGAGGATTTGTGTAGAAGACTGTTTCAAGGAGTGGCATTCAGGATGTCCAAGAATTTGACATGGCAGTATGAGAAATTATGTGGAGTCAGTGTATAGTAAACTTACTAGGCATAATTGTAGGAATGGAGGAATTTTTGGGGGTCAACAAATTTCTGGTGGTCATTGTAGATGGTGAGACAAGTTGAGGCAGATGAATCCTGGAAATTGGCGCAGAAGAGGCTGGATTTGCAGGGGTCAACATGCAGGTGGAAGGTTTGCCAGTAGAGAGAGAGTTTCCAAGGCTGAACAGATAAGACAGTTGGTTTACATTGATCCACAAAGAAGAGCACGGGCTTCCCAGGTATCAGCGCAGAAGACGATGGGCTTCCAAGGATCGGTGAAGAAGACGGACTTCCAGGAATCGGCGAAGAAGAGGATGGGCTTCCAGGGATCGGCAAAGAAGAGGGCATGCTTCCAGGGATAAGTGAAGAGGATGATGGGCTTTCAGGGATCGATGAAGATGGTGGGCTTCCAGGGATCGGTGAAGAAGGTGGTGGGCTTCCAGGGATCGGCGAAGAAGATGGTGGGCTTCCAGGGATCGGCGAAGAAGATGGTGGGCTTCCAGGGATCGGCAAAGAAGAAGTTGAGCTTACGAGGATCAGCGAAGAAGAGGTTGGGCTTACAGGGATCAGCAAAGAAGAGGATGGGCTCACAGGGATTGGCGAAGAAGAGGATGGGATTACAGGGGTCGGCGAAGAAGAGGATGGGCTTCCAGGGATTGGCGAAGAAGAGGATGGGCTTCCAGGGATTGGCGAAGAAGAGGATGGGCTTCCAGGGATCAGCGAAGAAGAAGAGGGCTTCCAGGGATCAGCAAAAAAACGGGCTTCCCGGGTTCGGTGAAGAGAGCGTGCTTCCATGGATCAACACAGAGGATTATGGATTTCCATGGATGACCATGATGCATTGCCATTGGTTGACACAAATAGAATCCATTTCTGAAGGCTTGTACAAGAGGACGACAAAAATGTAACCAGGGGGTGGTCATGATAACTGCCTTCGTCAAGTGGTTTGGCAAGAAGGATGGGCTTTTCCCCTAGCAGTATTCAGAGGAGTATCTTGCTTCTAACACATTGGGAGAGACTGGTTTTTTCCCCAAGGTTTGGTAAAGAGGGTGCTGGCTTCAACTTTGTGATTGGCAAATAAAGTACTTTTCCAGGTGAAGAGCAAAGAAAGAATTTTCAAGGGACCAGTAAAGAAGATGGGGCAAGAAAAAAGGATAGGAGTGAAGAGGGTGAAGTTACTGTGTGGCAGACTGTACATGTTAGGAATGTGAGACAAAGTCTTGAGTGAGCATGGGGTAGAGAATTCTTCTGGAAAGAACTGAGGTGGTGCATGGTTGATCTGCAGGAAGTTGAGGGGGGGTGGGGAGATTTTACAAGGCGATTGCTGAAGAAGGTGTGTCTTGTCTGGGACTTGCAGAGACATGGGCTGTCTTCAGGTATGCATGGGGATGTGTACTGCAGTTTGCAAACAGGACAGAAATTGTCTGGGAGATGAGCATAAAGCTTTCTAGAATACATGAAAATTGTCAATTTCCAAACAGCTGTAAAGAGGATGATTTCTTACGGGATGTTTAGAGCCTCTAAATTGAATAAGCAATAAGTCCCTAGGGTTACAGTTTGTGTGTGTTTTATGCTATTTGAGAATTTGGCTTACAAAATTGATAACAATTACAGGATTTTTTTAGTGGGTGGATTGGCTGGTTATAAGCGGTGATGGATGCCAGTTAAAAGTTCCAGATGCTGTGTATTTTAGTGTTTTTATTTTGCTTTTCCTGCTCTCTGATTGTGCCTCAGATTGATTAAAACAAGATGTATTCTGTTGTTAAAAGCAGTTGTACCTAGTAAAATAGAGCATAAACTACAACATTGTGGTGGTACCATCTGCCTTCATTACATGAGGTGTGTAGGTGGTGGTACTGCATTGGAAAGTATACAAACGTTTTTAATTGTTTACATTTTTCAGTATTGCAATTTTTTTTTTTAAGGCAGATGTATAAAACCAAGGAAAGTGATGTTTTGTTTAACGTTGGATTTTCTGCCCGTTTCATTTTATTTCCACCAAAAACCCAAATATGTGAAGTAATTTTGCAGTAACTGTAGGCAGTGAAGTTGTAACATTTGATATGACACTTGCGTTAGAACCAGATGAGGTTAGCATTTTTTATTTTGTATGAAGTTTATTTAAAAAAAAAAAAAAAGGAGTTTGAAATTTATGTTGCATGGAGAAATTTTGTTGTTTGGAATTAATATCCAGTATTTTTAGAGGGCAGATTGCCCTTTGAAGGAATGTATTGTGTCTGAATGCAATAAAGTATGTCTCAGTTTGCACTTTGTATTTGTGCCATAATTCCTTCTACTCCTGGCTCTTAGTTTTAAACCAAGGTCCCTTTATTAACATGCACTAGTCTCAGCCACTTTTTTGTTTTGTGAGGGGGTGGTTGTGTTACTGAATTAAGTTGTTTTGCTAATCCAAAATCATATGCTAGTAAACTGCATGCCTTATCATGTGCATCACTTGTGCAATGTACATATGTAGCATGCAATATAAGGTTTTAAATGATCTTGGGCAGTTGTGCAGCTAGGGGAGGGTGTGGGATGGCAGCAATACTACAGTAGTATATTTGAAGAACACTTTTACCTAAAGAAGTATGTACAGAAGTTGCTGATAAGAATTTGCATGATTACAAAGTAGCTGAACTGTCTCTCTGAACAGAGTTTGTGCAAGCATTAAGTCACAGTTTGCCATTGATACTGTGAAGGTTATTAAGTGCCCTGCAGAATGAAATTTTTTAAATGTCTTCTTTACACACACCTGTACCTATCTTGGATTGGGGCATCTAAAGTAATTGCATTATTAAAGGTTCAGTGCTTGGTTCCCATGTGTTATAAACAAATCTGTAGGTAATGTACATCTGCGAATTAAATACTTGCCCACAGTAGTAGTACTGTTGTTTACAATGTGTGTGTGTGTACACACAGGAATGCACAGTACATGGTGTAACCCATGTTGACGTGTGTACAGCTGCATACAAGGTAGTGTAGATTTTTGTATAGAGGGTTTTTATTTTGCATTGTTGCTTGGGAAAATCCCATTCTTATTGTGTCTGCTTGTGTAAGGGTGTGTTCAATACCAGACACAGAGGGTATAGTCGATATTGGAGACAAGGGTGTGGGCTGGGTAGCAAGGAATTCTGGTTCCTGGCAGAGGTAAGATTCCTCCCCCATCAACGTGCAGATGGTGTGGGGTTTCCCCAGCTTGTATTCAATGGATATGAAGGATAAAGTGGACATGGCATGAATGAGCACTGCCATGTAGTGCTGGGACTTGGCATTCAGCAGCAGCACCCCCCCCTCCCACTGCCTTCATTAGTGTGGACAGGAACAAGTTAATCACCTTTATGAGTGGGTTTAGAGGTGATATAATTGATACACAGGCAAGAACAACCACTGAAAGTGGGTTCTGTTTTTGACCAGCATGGTACCAATACCAAATGGCAAAGAGCTTTGTTGCATACCACATTAAAAAATATTTAGGATGAGTAGACAGTTTGTATTGGGATAGTTTATACTTACTGTAAGTATACTCACTGATATAAGCTGTCAACTTGGTTTAATATGTGGGTACTTCACAGGGCATCAGAAGGTTCTCACAAAGTTCAAGATCACTTTTTTTTATTTAGTTCTTCTGTTTTGTTTCATTTGCTTGGGTTGCAAATATATGTTTATTATTCCTGCTGTATGGACATGGGGTATATTTACAAAAACATGAGCTGTGATCTGAAAATTTCTGTTTGTGTGTGGGTACGTGTTTTGTACATATACAAAATATCTTTGCTAAAGGTGAGGAAAAAATGTTGATTTGGCCCAATAGAAACCGGCAGACACATTCAGCATCCAGAACTGATAAGTGTATGGAGTGCCTGTAGATCTTGGAGGGTGTGAATTCAGATTTTATTCCTGTTTGTATGTGCGGTACCTGGGATGGCAGTGTGTGAGTACAGTTCGAGCTAAGACTTGAAAGTTTATGCATAAAGTTTTAGGGTGTTTCAAAGTATTTTCCAAAAATTTTGTAATGAGTGTCCTTTCATTTGTATATTACATGCCAATATCAAAGTCTTTTATTACCAACTGATGCACAAGAGAATTGTTTTTAAAGGAGTATTAAAATTTACACTAAAATTACAACGTTTTGGTGTGATCACCATCACCAGGGAGCGTATTGTGAGCTTGCTAAAGTTACAGTGTGACAACATTCAGTTAAAATATGTCACTGCGGTTGATCTGGTGGTGTGGCTGCTGCACTGTTGGGAACCTGGTTCTGAACTGCAGCAGACTCCTTTAAAAACAATTTTCTTGTGCATCAGTTGGTAATAAAAAACTTTGATAATAGCAAGATGCATGGTAAAAATGAGAAAATTATATGCCAATGTTCACTTTTTAATTGCCTTGATGGACTTAATTGAGGCACAGTGCCATGGTTAGGGAACATTTTGTATGCTGTTGTATGCTTTCTTCTGGGTAATTCCCTGGCATCTGAATTTTATATGCTGATGTTTCAGAAAACACTGTCCCATCTTCATAGGCAGGTAGGTACCTACCCACCTATGAAGATGGAACAGACAGTGTGTTCCAAAATGTCGGCATATAAAATTCACACACCAAGGAATTGCCCAGAAGAAAGCATACAACATTCAGAACACGGCAAAAGTTAGAAATCAAGAATTTTTTATGCAGTGATACAGACAAGACCATGACAAGTGGTGTCCCTGTCAGCACAGCACATCAACAGGTTACTGATAGAGAAACAGCCTCCAAATATGTGGGGTAGCCACAAATATATTGAATAGGCAGTTGAAAACAGCTGATGAGGGTTTGTGTTCAAGCCAGGGAGTTGGGCAAGGTGTTAAGGTGCTAAGATGTTGCAAAACATTTCACAAGGCCTTGGGACTTTGAGACATGATCCTTTGGGACAGATGCTGGACACTTGTGAATGTAGTATTGAACCTCTGGGGTCCATAAAATGCGGAGAATTTGTTGACTAGCTGAGGCAAGGTACTTTTGTTAGTACTTAATACTACAGTTGGAAGCACTTATATTTATTGTTTGTACCTTAAGTACCACATAAAAGAAACATATGGAAATACACTTTGAAAGGCATACTATGTCTGCACTGCCATGGGTGGTCACATCCAAACAAGGATTAGTAACCAACAGCCAGAAAGCTATGCCCAAGATGTCAGAGCTGTTTAACCCTTTGACGCATAATGACTATAGTGGTCGTACCGCACCGCTAACCTCTAAACGTTGCATTTTATATATTTATTCAACAAATATAGGTACTGAATATTTTAAACATCGTATAAACTCTCCGTTTTTTCCTCTTCAAAATGCAGTTTGTTTCATAATTCTAACGTATTTGGTTCCTGTATTATTCACATTTTATATAGAGGGTGTGCTAAAATTAAAAAAAATAATTCTGGCGCCAAAAGGTTAACCCTTATCCTGCTAACGTGGAGAATATGGTGAGTTCCTAATCATGCCAGCAAATGGCAGATGGGATTTAAATCGGTGTTTAAAGGGTTAAATATATTACATGTAACTCATAATTTGACATCAGTTAAATGCGAGAGAAAATTAATAGCCACAGTGGGATCTTGGCAGGCCTAGCAGGACTTGTTCCGTTGATTCATAATGAGCGTTAATACAGTGTATGAATAAACTGACTGAGCATTGTATAATTCAAGATACTACTACACAGGAAGATGCAGGCATTTGATAATTTCATCATCTAATGATGATTATGATACTGGCTTTGTGTTCAGTGTGTTTATTACATGACTTGTGTAAAGCAGTTAACAGCATAGTGCTTAATGAACAGTGTTTTACAAAGTATATGCCATGGAAAATTATTTTAAAGAAATGAAACTATGCTGATATAGCATTCATTGTGTGAAAGTACATCTATTCCAGATATGTTATAAAATCTGCAACTTTTATGAACTGATGAAAAGTTTGCATCCATGAAAGTGTGTGCTTTAGGATCAGTGTTTTAACTTGGTGAGTAGAACTTGTAATGTATATCCACAATTAAGCGACCTAAGGAATTGTGCAATCATATTTTTATCTACTTTTCATTCATGACTAGTGAACAAAACTGCTGGTTAGACCTAAGCAATGTTAAACAGAACTATAAGATGAGCCTATATCATTGGGCTAAGTAATGTTCATATTGTAGAAATTGTTCTTGTTTTCAGTCAGTAGATACGAAGATTTACAAATTACCATGAGTATTTATTCTCACACATACAAGTACAGAACACATTATTTAAGAAAATACTGAATGTAAAACTTCTTTGATGAAAATGCAATACAAATCAAAGTAGTCAGTTTGAAATGGAACTTTCCGAACATTTAAAGTAAACTTCCTCAAATTACCTGTCACTGCAAAATTATCATTACTACTTCAAAATTACTTGACCCTCTGAGCATATCGTTACCAACCAGTTCAGAAACAAGGAACAACACTACTGACTGGTTAATTCCCACCACATAACTGTGTGGAGTAACTTTCCTGGATTTCTGTCCGCAGTAGATCTACTAATGTGAAGCAAGACATTTCTTTGTTGTACTACTTTTATAACTGCAGAATGTTTATTTGCATAGTTATATTTAATGGACGGTAAATTTCATATTTTGATAGAATGTAGTATTATTAAAATTCTCGTGTTACATACAGCAATGGTGATCACTCTTGGATTAGTGACAGTACACCATGTACAACAGAAAAGACCATAAGCTATCATACATTAAGTACCAAAAATTTAAAGCACTAAAATTCATAGACTTGAAATATGTCACCAAATGATGATGATCAACATTGCTTACAGTTTAAATTAAAAAGTTGGTGACAGAATTAATGTATATTTAAATTGCTATGTTACATGCTGTAGTACTGGAGTGTTAGCTACTGTAAAATGAGTCAATTATGTGTATGTCAATAATGATTAAGAATTCCTTATTTTTTTGGAGTCAAATGTACTGGTAACAATGTTACCTCTGTGTATGTGGCTCATGCTTCTAACCCTCTTAATGGAACTTGTAACATCCAAATGTCCAGGTTAGCATTATTTATATATGTAAAAGGAGGAAAACTATTATCTCCACTAATTGTTACAATTTTATAAGAACTAACTTTATGTTGTGCTGTGTATTTTTCTACATTATATCAACTGTGGAAATATACCTCCCACAATTCAAATAATACAGGAATCTGTTGTTAATGAGGCCTGTATCTTGGTGTAAATGAATAGGTGCACATCATACTATCTGGTTGTCATAATGTCTTTGCTTAACCATTTTCTACTTCTGAGAAAAGTCAGAATACAGTGGACAGCAAATCGTCAGTGAATGATAACAGACAATCTTGCAGAATCTGATTTTGCAGTATAGACTGCACTGAGTTATATGTTACAGTTAGCTACACAGGCAAGAATGGGCATGATTTAACTCATATGGTAATGAAACTGATGCCTGAAAAACAAATCATAAAGATGGTCTACTGATACAAATTGAAGGGTAGAAGATGTCTAGGACAGCCAACAAAGAAAATTAGAACAATTGAGCAGTTTTAGAACTTGTGATTGGAATAGGCCAGGCCTTAATCCATGATGATGATGTTAGTCATATGATACTGAAAAGAGTTGAGGAATCTCATATAGGTCCCAACTATAGTGTAAATAATATACTTGGAAAAAGAAGATACCATGTATAAAATATAGCAATACTACTTCCACAGAACAAAGAATGAAAGTAGAAAATCTAATTTCAGAACAGCCTTTGTATTGCAAGAGCTACCCAGTATCTTCTAACAACAGTGAATTTCGAGACTTGTTTGCCAACCACAAATCTGATAACAGTGTACATTAAATTTGTATGCTGCAAAGGGCCCATCATTATTTGCTACTTCTGTTACATTCATATATCAGATTGATTAATATGGTCTCAGAAAGTGACATTCCTAGCAAAGTTTCATGCTTCATAGTTGACATGGAAGTGATGAAATTTATTTTGTTCTTAAAAATTACATTGGAAAAAATAACAGGACAGGACTGCAACTGCTATGTATCCCTGATAGTTTGTGGGAGTGAAATTATGATCATAATTCAGTTCAATCAGGTATCTCTTCAAAATATGCAATGCTTTAGGATAAAACACCCAAAAGGAGATTTAAAGTATTTAACTCTTAGAAAAAGTATCAACAAGAATTCCATAATTCTTAGAGTTGTTGATGGTTTAACTACATAAATACATTTCTTGCAGAACCAAATAGGGATATACAAACCTTTATTACTGCCACTGTAATTAATAAACATAGGAATGCATGAATTAAACATAACGCAGCAGCTTGCTAAGCACTTATGATCAGTCTTAAGGACGCAAATGCAATATTATTCATCTACTACGAAGCAACTGTTTCCTTCTGTTTCTTCATCCTGCGTTTTTTATCATTATTTATGCTTGTGTACTCTCCAGCTCTCTGTACATTACTTGCGACTACTGATGGACAATCCTTCCAGCTGGATACAGATGTAGTTTTGCTTTTCTTGTCAGCATTATTTAACTTCAATCTTTTCTTGTAGTTACTACCGTGATCATGTTCATTATCAGATTCAGCACTGGAAATGCTATCATAAAAATTAGCTGTGTATTCTTTTCTTTGATTTCGTTGTCGAGTTCCACAGGCCACAACACCTTTCTTTTTAAGGTACGGTTTAGTGTCAGAAGATTGGGCTTCATTATCATTAGAGAGATTTGCACTCTTTTTGATCCTTGGACTGCTCCTCTTTACAGATTCTTTTCCTGAGAAATCCAGTGCTCTCTTTTTGATACTTGGACTGCTCCTCTTTACAGGTTCTTTTCCTGAGAAATCCAGCTTCCCTTGCAAAGAGCACTTCAAATCCTTGAGACCATTCTCTAGTAATTTTCGACAGTACTCGTAGTCTGGGTCTTCATCATGCCTTAGTTTAGCCACATACTCAAAATACTTCACCAATACAGCTGGAAAGATAAAAACAATGTTAACATGTTTAGCAGAATAAACACTGTAATTTTAAATTATATCTGAGATACTTAAATGTGCTGTTTCTGTGTCCATTTTGATTACTTCTTTATTCATACACTTTTTAAACTTCACTTTTGTAGCTTATGGTGTAACTGAAACTGAATTACATTTAAATAAAGGAACTGTTCTAACTGGCATAGTAACCATTTTGTATGACCAAAAATAAAGGAAGTCAATGTGGTGAGAACCGTGTAAGATAACGATATCATATAAGCAGACAATGTGCGAGAAACTGTAGGTTAATCCTGGATACAGCATATAGGAGAGTAGGTTGATCATCCCTTTAATGTCTTGAGTAGAGGGCTTCAGAAATTTGTTTGTACTGTACAGAAATGCAAATCAATATATATGACATAAGTGTTTCCTTTGTCATGTTTAACTGCATGTATAATTCAGTTCTGTTCAGGCAGACATTTCAATTATCTCAACATACTAAAATAACATCTGTTGTGTAGGAGACAATATTGACATACTTAATGTCTTGGTAATTTCCATGAATTTGATTCATGTCAATGGGCTTTATGCTAGAGTACTTTGGGTTATTTAATCTTTATCTGTACTATATTTAATTAATTCACAGTGTCAAAGACTGAATATCATTAGTGCTACATTACCTGGTGCAGAAGTGTTAAGGAAACATTTTTTCATGAGTTCTGAAACATTGTTCATATATTTAGTCTTCTGCTGATGTACTAGCACTGGTTTACTTAAACTGCTTTCCCAAGGAAGTTCAGAAGCCAGCCATTGCAACATATTGTATGCCAGTATCTCAAGATCACCTCTCCTTGTTGGTACTGAAATTGGTTAACATTATCAGTAATAATACAAACTAAAGTCTCTTGTCTGGATACTTCAGTTTCCCCATTCCAATATCATTCCACCTATGTTCCATTCAACCACCATCACTGCTATATAGTCTAAGATACTGGGATGGTTACTATGCATGTATGTATTTATGACAAACCTGGCATAAAAATATCACATATAGGGATGCCAAAATAGAGTTGGTAGCATCAGATCTCAGCTGGGGGGGGGGAGTTGACTGAAAATTATAAGATGTATATTGACATTAAGATAATATTTATTAAAATGAAGGTGGATAACTTTATGTCTGACACACCATTATGATGAACTTCTGTATTCATTAGATAAAAATAAATTATTGAGAGTTTGCAGACAGTGTAATAATGTGTGCATGCATGAGTGTCCACTTCTGTAAGTCAGCTGTTAAAAAGAATAATTCAGACCGTGTTATTTTCGAATCTGTGTAAAATGTCATCAGCGTATATGCATGAGGAAGATTTTAAAATTCTCCCCCAACACTTAACAGAAACAAATATGGAAACATATTTACAAACTAATACATTAATAGCATTGAGTGTAACTATTCACTCTGTCCAAAATACATATTTAATACAAATCAAACATACTGCCTTTTTGGTACATAACAAAGCAGGCTTATTTTAGGATGCATGAATTTACTGTAAAAGATTTGCCACTCTTACGCCCTCCATCCCCAATCTTGACTCTTTGAATCAGTGTTAAGCTGGAGAAGGCAGTTACCTCCAACATGAGCATCTCTGCTTGTGTATTCAATGGTTCCATTGTGAGCTTTCTTTGGGTCTGGCTTGTATTCTTTTTGTGAATAATGGGAAGCCAATCCAAAATCAACAAGATAGACCTGGTTCTCCGTGCCCTTCTGCAGACCCAGCAGCAGATTTCCTCCCTTGATATCAGCATGAACATATGTCTTGCTGTGAATGTACTGTAATACATCAATCTAAAAGAAAAAAGGATTATGATTTAACCAAGCAACCATATAAAAAACACCAAACAGTGAAGTGACATACATTAATCTTTTAAGGACCTGAGATCTTCACTCTTCTGGGTGTGGTGCTTTGGTCTCTGTAGTGCAGCAGGACAGAAAGCAAAGTAACAAGTGTGGCTTTCTTGATTCAAACTTGATAAGAACTTTCCTGTGCTATTTAATGGGGCTAAGATTTTCTGTACTGTCTCATGCCAGATCACATATGTACATGAGATGGTCCACCTACCCTGTTTGTATGGTATTCAGATCCTCCTTACTGAGGATGAGCTGTCTGGGTACGGTGTCTGCCATGTGGGGTAACATCTGATTTATAAGTATTCAAAAAAACTTCTAAATCTCCACCAATCAGTGCAAGGCCAGATAAAAGGATTGAACTTAACTCAGGAATATCTGTTTGTCCTCAGGACTGTAATATGGAACTACAAGCTTGTGGACATAGTTACTGATGGTATGTCATGTATGATTCAGCCTAAAAATATTAATGGCTCTTCTTTATGAGCAAGTGCATGAGATAAATCTCCAGCACGAATTTCTATAGTACTGCTATGTTATTCAACAACGTACGAAGTTTTGAGATGTCAACAAACTGTCTGATGTCTTCAGTGCACTTAATTTTATTAGATCACATCAGTTGCCAGTGCAGGGTGTTCCTTGACAAAATCATAAGTGAATATAGTGAAATTGTATACTACTGTGAAGTTACCTAGCTTCACAAAGCTACGGTTCTGTAACATTTTCTATCACCATTTGGAAGAATCAAAGTTTTGCGTGTGCAAAAACAAGCTGTTATATTTCAGGCACAGAATGTTTATATTATACTCACTACTTGCAGACCCACTCTCAGAACTGTTGGTAATGGAAACACTCGTTTGTTCTGAAGAAAAATGGACCACAGATCCTTTCCATATTTGTCCATCACTACAAAGCGATATTTCTGTCCAATATACTCGTGAGAACCAGACCCAAGATACCGGGGCATACCAAGTAACTTCAGATTTTTCAGCTTCTTCCATTCATCAACTGAAATGTAACATTTCATTTTAAGAACTGACTATGCAGGTAACTAGCACATAAATCCAAAGTCTTAGCTTAAGAGTATATTTTCATTTTAATACTTTCATGCTGCACTGACAAGAACTTTGACACATAGAGTCTGCATTTAATACTGGGAGGGTTATTCTGAAAGAGGAACGTAAATCCTTTATATGGATCAAATTTTAGTACAATGGAATATAATTACTAGTTTATTCTAGTCTTCATCATGAATTATAACCTGCTCCCTCAGAATTTATGGAAAATAGAACAAGAATTCTGTGCAGGCTTCAAATCTATCTTTACGTTACTTACACATTTCCATTCATACAAACTTCACCTTGCAAATGTATTTAGGTTAATAGTAAGTTTATTATAAATGAGTAATATGCAATTTAGATCATCGGTTAGCATGCTGGGCTTGTGTGTAGCTGGTCACAGGAATAAATCATACTTGAGACTGAATTATAATCATCATCATCATTCATCACCACCACCACTATCAGCATATATCTGATAACAATTTACTAACATGGACTTACTGAGTCTTGCTACATTATATTTGTCTAATGTATCCCAAAAGCTTCACAGTCATAGGATATCATCATATTTGTGACTGAATTATAAATCATACTTTCTACGCATGTTCATGAATTAATACCAGATTTCAAAATCATAGCTCCAGTGGATAGCTAACACTACTGAATGGAAGCCTAAATGAAGATCTATAGACATCATGTTATTTCTGTGTGCTAAAAAAGGGCATCACCATAAAAAAAAAATTACATGTTGTTTGAATATGTCTTACTACATTTTGGGACCCTATCTTATGTGGCACGAATGTCATTCCCACTTCACATGTTCACACATCCACCATACTTATTATTCACTGAAGGAAATTACTGTATATACTCAAATGCAAGATGAGGTTTCTTCCTCAAAATTGGCGCTTAAATAAGGGAAATTGTCTTAAATTTGTGTATGAAGTGCTGAACCATACCGTGCTAAACCAGATCGCACGGAACTGGACTATGCAGAGCCAAACCAAGACCTGCATTGCCAAATCATATGAGATATGTGCTCTTCTGAGATATTGCGCAGCGTAGAGTTGTCATTCCATACTGACATCTTGGGACAATCTATTGGTCCCATTTTCAAGAGTCAAGAAATCCAAAAGAGAGGATACAGCATGACTGAAGATAACTGACACAATCTTCTTTTTTGGGGCTTAGTCCATTCTCTAATTTTTTAAAGAATTATGATGTTTGGAAGCCAGGTCTGTTTCTATTTTCAGGCAAAGAACACCCAAGCTGGTGGACCCTTAGATTGAGCTATTCTCAATCATTGGACACCACAGTAACAGTAACTTGTTAAGATATGCACCTCAGAACACATCTAGTCCAAGGGTAATAACAGGAAAATGCCTATTGAAAAATTTAGAATTAACTACAAGGCTTAAAAATAAAACTGGAACAATCAGCAAATTAAAAACCATAAAAAGAGCCAAGAACTGAGACTGACCAGACCATAGACACAACACAACATATCAGTACACACGTATTTAAAATTGTTAACACCACAAATGCCAACTGGCAAGAAAAGTTGTGAATCTTTATGGGATCATGTAAGTTTATAAACCAAGAAATATAAATGTGGTATTTAGTCACTGTCGATCATAAGGGAATTGTAATGCACCTCACCAGAGGAGACCGTGAAGGGTTTTAAGAAGTGCTGTATATACAATGCAGTGGATGGAATGGATGATGATATGATGTGGAATGACAGTGAAGATGATGGGGAATGGTAGGAGTGTGAGTGTGAAGAAGATGAAGGTTCTGACTCTGAACATGGAGACTGATTGGTAAAGGTAGATAGAATTGGACATTCTCTGTGTATTAAGTATAACTGATTCAAGACAGGGAGAGGTGGTGGGCACTTGTAAATGCGGTAATGAACCTTTAGGTTCCATAAGTATTGGGGGGGGGGATTTCTTCACTAGCTGGGAACCAGTTAGCTTCTCAAGAAGGACTCTGCTTAATAGAGTAAGTGTATGAAATTAACCTTTTGATGCCTAACGTCGACTATAGTGGTTGTACCGCACCGCTAACCTCTAAATGTTGCATTTTATATATTTATTCAACAAATATATGTACTGAAAATTTTAAACACGGTATATACTCTCCGTTTTTTCCTCTTCAAAATGCAGTTTGTTTCATAAATCTAATGTATTTGGTTCCCATATTATTCACATTTTATATACAGGCTGTGCTAAAATTTAAAAAATAATTCCGGCGCCAAAAGGTTAATAGTAAAATATTTTTGCTTAACAGACTTTTATTATGGGGGGGGGTCATATTAGATTTGGATAAATACATTTTCCTTTGGCAGACATGTTTTTTTGAGGGGTCATCTTAGATTAGAGTCATCTTGCATTTGGATAAATATGGTACAATTTATGAGTGTGAACATAACATTCATACCAAGACGATTACAATTGGTCAGGAAGGACATACACAGACACCATGTTGACCTCATACACCTACTTCTCTCCCAAAAGGAAGCAGGTTAAAATGTTCTTCATTGGAGGTTGGAGGAAAGGTCAGGGTCATGTTGCTACCACATATCATCATCCTTCCCTGATACACCATCAGAAGGGTCATTCAATGACAAAGCCTCTCCTTTTTTATATCTTCCCACAAGCACTCCCTCCCAAAATGCAACCCCATGTCCTCACTCTGACGGGGTGGAGAAGCATCTGAAATATTGGACATTCAGAGTGACATAAAATGGGAACATACTTCCTGACACCACCACTGTAGTTTGGAAGGCAAATCAGTGATCCTGAAAAAGAAGGCTAAAGGCCTTTACTGAAGCAGTCATAGGCTTAGCAAGCCAAAAGTAGACAATCTGACTTGCTTTGAATGGCAGCCAAAGGTTTGGAAGGCATTACATCAATTAAGTGTTAGAACTTCAATTTCAGATTGTAATGGAAACACCATACAGTCTGGTCCTTCGTTTATGTAGCGAATATCTGCAGTTTAATTCTGGCCTTTGGGGTTTTCCACATCATCTAAATGTTGAGGTTTTTCCAACATCATCATATTCAGGGTGAAGGCAGCTCAACCCAAGCCAAAGATATTCAATGGAAACATAAGATACATAAATATTTCCCCTTTCTTAACATTAACCAAGTGCTAGGCTGGAGGTTGAACTCCAACTAAGGGCCAAGGTGTGATGTCATGTTGACTGGCCCTTTGCCAATGCAAAAACTGTTCTCAGATGGCAGGAAGCACTGGTGGAATGACTAGCAAGAATACACCAAAGTAATGGGATTGAAGATTCAAGTCTTCTAGGATGTGATGCTGCGTCACTGAGTTCCCTTTGGTGGGTTGTGATAGGATGTGGTGGTTTAACTGTAGCAAATAGGAGGTGGTGCTTTGGACTCTGCACAACATTATATCTCAAAAAACTTGAATCTTCAGCAACACCACTGTGAGAATATCATATCTCACACTGGGACAGAAAACTGCCCACCACCAATTCCTACACCCTGCCAGTTTCTAATCTATGTACAACCTGTAAAACATAAGGAAGTAAAATGCTATGCCTTTTCATCTTAAAATGTGAAATTAAATCATATCTTTCTTACCAAGCTTTCATCTTGGTAAAGTAACCTGTGGTATGCAGAGTAAGCACTTACTTTGTTCAGGTTTAGCCACTTTCATATAGAAATGCATTTCCACAAACAAGGGCCCATTGCCATGGGGTTCCTAAAAACAGGAGAATACTATGATATTTCAAAACAAATATAGGGCCATTATATTTAAAACTAGCAATGTTTAGCAAATTTATTCTCTCTGTCTAATTTTCCTCAAAAGCCATAATTAGCTGTGGAGAACACCACTGTTAACCTTTAAATGACCAGTGTTTGCATCTGCAAACACACGCAAAATCAAACACCCACAGAAATTCATTTCATAGATTTAGGCAACAAGGAAATTTGCTGCATTTTAAGATAAGCCGCACAATTTCTGTTTTATTTTCCTAAAAATGCCATTCGTTTCATAATTTTATCTTTTCCAATTCAAATGAAACTCATGTTTTTCATTAACTATGCACTAAAATTTGAATACCAACCTAGTTGTTTAAAGGTTAAATAAGGTAAGAATTATGTACTTTTGAGAAATGTAGCTTTATACCACATGAAATTACAAAAATACAGAACTACCATATATTCTAGAATCTAATCTGCACCCTTTTCACAGTTTCAGAGGAACAAAAAGTCAGATGCGGATTATATTCGTGGTCGTGAGCTGGATTTTGGAAAAATGATAGAGCTGCTGTACATGCCGTAAGAACAATACAATACAATAATTTATTATTTTATTTATTATTTCTAATAATATATACTATTTATAATTTATTATTCATCAGACTTGCTGTCATCACTCATAACTGAATCGTTATCCATCACCCGGTCACTATCATCTTTATCTTCACCATCATCCTCCCTTAGAATGTCATATTCGGATCTGTCCAAAGCATTGCTTATGCAACGGATAATGTTTAAAGCATTGGTAACATCCAATATTATTCAATCAATCTGCCTTGTAGGCAAATTGAAGGAAAGGTGCGGATTAGAACCACGAACTAACTT
>Ga0123357_10002002_pt1 | contig 22316 bp, 12 predicted proteins | sample TergutEmb28metaG_FD_89873 | JGI IMG/M metagenome (GOLD analysis project Ga0123357, IMG submission 89873) | Embiratermes neotenicus P4 segment gut microbial communities from Petit-Saut dam, French Guiana - Emb289 P4 | ecosystem: Host-associated > Arthropoda: Insects > Digestive system > Gut ... | reverse complement strand
TATGTTGACCACTTTTTCAGGAACCGTCGGTGGTCAAGTTAGACAGGTTTTACTGTATTATAATGGCAAACAAATTCAATAGGTGCAATAGAGCACCTCATCAAATTGATGACAAGCAGCCTCTGAAATTCATGTCTTTTTTAAAATCTAGGTTTTGTCCCCAAAGTTTTCACTCTACATAGATTCTGTCTTACCTTATTGGAGGCGAAATAATTTTAGACATCGACATAGCGCCATGTAAAACGCCAGGCTAGTATAATTTATCCACTACAAATTACTATTTGTCAAAAACACAAAACACGAACTGCTTGTCAGACAATGTGTCTCGTCTCTTATTTGTCCAATAATTAAAGTCAATTGAGAGTATCTCCAGCATTCTGTCACCCAGCTTCCTTCTCTCTGCCTCCCACATTCTCCATGTTAACAATCTTAAGAAATCCCGAACAGACGCAGTGATGTGCTCGTTACTGTCGACTGAAGTCGAGCCTTACTAAGTCAGTTATACCTACCAGCTCCAGGACGGGTGTTATTTTCATATTGCTGCGCGCTGTATCACATGTAATTGGTTTGTGAAATCGCACTGCTCTCAGAGGTCTTTGTTGTGTACTTCTATTTGATAAATTAGTTGTAACAGTTCAGTCACTTATAAGAGGACGGTTTACTGGAATAATATAGCACTTCAACGTTATTTTTGATCAATTTTGCAGTACGCTACAACCGAATTTCTTAGTGCTGGTAAGTAAATTTCTATAAAATGAACTTTCTATTAGCCTAAACCTAAAAATACGTATATTCACGATTAGAGACAGGTTACACAACATGTCTGTGTCGGTGTGCGTGTGTGCATGCCTGCAAATTATGTTGGTCTTCAATCAGTAAAATCTTTTTAGAAGAAGTGAATTTAATATATCGACGCTGCTAATTGCTAAGATAAAAAGACGTCAGTAGCACATGAGTAAAATATGAATATGCAGCATCGGTGTTAGTGGTTTGTAAATTACTTAGCGGCGCTGTCGGTGATTTATGCTATGATGCGTGGAATGATGGTATCAGAGAACTGAGAGGATGCGTGGATGGAAGACGTCGTGGTCCAGTACAGGTCATCGTTACGTAGTCTGTCTTGCAACGTGTTCAAAGACACTTACAAAGCGAACTCTCCAAAAATATGTGATCTATTCCGTCCTCTTTCAGCTTACAGTATCTGCTCTAAAGGTAATCCAGTGGCTGTATACGTCTTCTACTTCGTCTTCACGTTGTCTATCCGTCATTGCCTTGTTTTAGGAGGCAGTTCCTACGGAAAATGTAACCCTTTCCAGTTAGTATTCATTCGGTTTAGTGTATTTAGGACGCGCCTTTATTCTTTGACTTAATTTAACACTTCTTCACTTTTCGAGACACCGGTCCAACTGATCTTTTCTATTCTTTTCCACTACCACATATCAAACCTTTCAAAATATTTTTTCTCAACTTTCCGAAGTTCCCAAGTTTCAGTACCAATACAGGTACTGTTCATGATTTCTCTGGAAGGACTTAGAACGACTTTGAAACATTCCCGTCGCCCCTCCTGGATTCTACTTGGACATCACCAGTACGGAGGTCAGTAAAGTTACTGAACTGAAGTACATGCACGATATTGGCAACTTCACGATGATGGAGAACATGTTTGAGACACTGGCAAGGATTTTTTTGTCTGTAAAGGAAGCCGAAAATTTATTACCGTGTTTAAAAACACCCTGGGAGAGATCCTAACGTGTGCCAGATATACTAAATCTACACCCACTTACCTCATTAGTATAAGGGTAATTTGTATAGGGGTAATATTTAAACTAGCCCCCTACTCTGGCTTAGGACTTCCGAGCGAAAACATACATTCATCCCCATCTAAACTCAGCGAACCGCTCATCTCACCCTCTTTATTTCAGCAACTTCGTTATTATTATTATTATTATTATTATTATTATTATTATTATTATTAGGCTTCACATTATGTAATATTTATATCTTTTTGGTCCTTTTCTCCCCTTAGCTCGAAATGTTCATCTCAGCACTCTGAACCCAAATACTCTCAGACCTATTCAATTCGTTCTTCCGTTACAAATTATTTAAAAATCAACTACACCGGCACAGAAACCGGGATCTAATTCGTAATAAACTCTTGTATCAAAGAGTCCACACTCACTTATACGTACATGAAACAAGTTACCGCTCCAATTTTGTCAAATCGTCACAAGAAAACCCACAAAAATGCTGTTACTTTGTATTGGTTATATATTTTTTGTATTTGTTCAAGTTGTAAAAACAAATTTACATATTTTAAATATGTGTTAACCCATGTAACAAAAATTACTTCATCACCGACTTTTTCCATTTAACGATGCTAAGAAGATATTTTCTCTTTGTCGCACATATCTTACTTTGTTTCAGACCAAATTGTGATGAACAAGAAATATAAGACTTGGTCGGCTGCTCTGCACTAGCGGCAGAATGTCGTTCTATATAATTTAACTGGCTACATTGTCAGGCGGATCGTGAAATTTCGTTGGCACACTGCTCCTCCCCTCCCCCCACAAAAAAGTCGATAAGATGAATGGGTACGTTTTTATTAGCTTTGAAAATTATACGGACTTAGTGAGTCACTGTAATTAACTGCTTGACTCCAGGCTTTGTTCCGCGATATTTCCTCCGACATAATATTGAGTCCAGACTGTTTATGTTTCTACAAAGCATCGAACTGCTTAGACTATGTGCCGATGCAGAGGACTATAATCTAATTTCTTTCCTAAATACACAAGCATTATTCTTACATAACTGTTATAAAACGATTTACACATAAAGGCAAATCTTTCATTTATGGCAATAGTAATAAAAAATAATTACGCACATAGCTTCAGACTTCTGTCTCTTATCAAAGCAAAGTGCGCAGTTACTTAAGAGCTGATGCAGAAATTTATTACAAACTTCAAGTTACTTAATTTCCCAAGAGGTTAAAGAGTGATAAAACTGGTATTTGTTTTACCGTTTTCCCCCTTAGAGAATGGTTTTAGATTAGAATATTTAAATCAGTAATATTGCAAGGAAAAGCCCAACAATGTGGAGGGGAAACACAATTAGGTTCTAAACAAATAAATCCACTATGTTGAAAATAAGGGCCTTGTGAAAAATAAGTTTCTATCAAAAGAAATCAACTCTAATCTTTTAAAACCTTCTCTCTGGCTACTTTCTCAGTTCACAGACTTCACATTCATGAAATACGGGCTAGGGCCAATATTTAAGACTTAGACAAATCAATTTACAGCAACTGCAGTCGAAAACACTTACTTAAACAACATACGGGAATGTGAGTTGGAGGGGTGTATCACACTTCAAAATCAAATGCCTAATCTGTGTATAATATGCTATGCTTTTACGTGTGTATTTGTATAAAATCAATTATGGGTTTTCGGCAAAGGGGAACTTGGTTCTTCAGATGTAAATACGACTTCATTATAATTCAGAGTGACAGAATTTAGAAACCTTGTACATGCGCTCATAAAAAATTTGTGATAAAAGCTAGGGGACAAGTTAAAAATATTGTCTTCTTTTTCTGTTATAAAGATGTTATCATCCCTATGAACGGCCAAATTACGGTCGCTTGATACGCCGGTATTCTATTACTGTCAGGCGAGACACAAACCACAAGCGTGCGAATACAACTGGCATTTGTCGCATGGGGTCCCCTTGTGTTTCATGCTTAAAGAATCGCATTCTTAAGTTTTCAAAATGTCGAATTCTTGGTTAAAGTTTTGGCACCTTCGGATATATTTCACAACACCGCAAACTGAACAGTCACCACTGTGGGATATAAAAAACCTCACAGGGATCTCAGTGCTGGTAGTCTGTGTCGTGGTGTGCGCTAATAATTACAAATTTGTTTATTACTTTACACTCTATAACAAAGATGTCTGACCTCTTTGGGCACGGGATCACAACCTTTATTAAACGGCTGGTTCGCGAGACGAGCATGTGAGAATCACGGTAAGTGGTATACCCTATCTCCTACATTAATGTTTACTTTTTACAGTATATACGTAATTTACAAATGTGACAGCGGACCGCATAATAAAACCTGGCGATCTGCGAGAAGGACACCCCTGCTCTATAATCTGTGCATTCGAACCCCTTCTTTAAATTACTTAATATCAGTCACTCATCAATTCATAATAAATCTCCACCAATCATTTGACGCAGTACGATAAGCGTAGTGATAATTCATGGAGTCGTAGGTTTAATTTGCATGTAGTGACCCTTTCAACGATGGATCTTTATGGAACTCAGACTTTTGTTTGCTATCGTACATTGGCCTTGGTCTACCCTTTCCTTCTTCCACGCAGTTACATACTCCATGCAGCGGAGTCCTTCTTGAGAAGTTCACCGGTTAGCAGCTAATCTAAAAATTCCCAGACTTTTACGGAACCCGACAGGTCATTGCATCTTTTACAAATCCCACCACCCCTCCCTATCCAGAGCCAGATCAATCCAGTCCATGTCCCCCACATCCCACTTCCTGAAGATCCATCATATTATTACCTTCCCACCTACATCTGGGTCTTCCAGATGGATTCTTTCCTTCAGGTTTCACCACCATAACCCTGTATACACCTCTCCTCTGCCCCATATATGCTACATACTCCGCCTATCTCATTCTTCTCGATTTTATTTCACGAATAATACTAGGTAAGGAGTACAGATCATTAAGCTCCTCTTTATTTATGTTTCTCTGCTCTCCTATTATCTCGTCCCTCTTAGGCCCAAATATTCTCCTTAGCACCAATTCCCAAACACTCTCAAGCTACGTCTCTCCCTCAATGTGAGCGACCATGTTTCACACCCATACAAAACAACAGGAAAAATTATAGTCCTGTATCTCTTAATCTTTAAATTTTTGGACCGCAAACTGAAAGACAAAGGATTGTTCGCCGACTTCAGTCTGCTCTTAATTTCTTCCTGAACAGAATTTTCATTCGAAATGTTGTTCCCAAATATGTGAAAAGTTCTACCGTTTCAAAGGAACAATATCAGTCTTTACGTTAAGACTTCGTCCTACACTCTGACCTTGAGACATGACCATGCACTCAGTTTTATCACCGTTTGCTTCTAGTCCAGTCTCCTTACTAGCAGCTACTAAAGCTTATGAGATTTTCATTATAGCACGTGAGCTTCCGCCCAAAATATTAAGATCATCGGCATAAACTAGAAGCTTTTCCCACGCATATATTTTCTAATATTAATCCGTAACTAAAACGATCATTCCCTTCTGATCACAAAATTCTAGATTTCAAGTTCTATTCTTCTGTAACTTTATGTAGAAACTGTATCTATTGATCTTAGCTCTCCATTTACTTTTAGTTTCGAAAATGTGTTTACCAATATTTCAATATTTTTTCTCCATCATATCTGTATACTTTTCGGCAGTCTACATCTTCCTTCGTATTGAGCCAATCTACATACGACACCATCTCTCTCTAAAAAACATATTTTAGAATGTGCATATAAACAGAATAATTGCCAGAAGCAATTCCCTGCGGGCGCGTAGATGGAGGCTGCAACAATTCCAGTGGAAGTCCATAGGGACAAAATAACTTCTGTCTCGTAAAAGCTGAAGGCTTTCAATATTCCCATTTATCCTTTAAGTCTTTCCCTGGTTCCTTAATATACTGCTTTCATCGTATTCAAGTACATTCTGAGGCGAATAAAATGAAATAGAACCCAAAATCTCTCCCCGTGTTTACGTACCTTTGATTTTCACACAGACAAATTCGCCATATTGATAAGCACAGGGAAATATATGCTCCAAAAGCTTCAAGGCACACAGTTCTAAAGGCGAATATATAAAAGTGTTAGAATGGTGTTTCAGATATTTAGGAAGAACCTTAACAGATCAAAATTCTATTCAGGAAGAATCTAGGAGCAGATTGAAGTCAGGGAATGCTTGCTATCATTCGGTGCACAATCTTTTGAATTCCAGTTTGCGATCCAAAAGTTTAAAGATTATGGTATACAGAACTATCATTTTTCCTGCTGTTTTGTATGGGTGTGAAACATGGTCGCTCACACTGAGGGAGGAACGTAGGCTGAGAGTGTTTGGGAATAGGGTGCTGGGAGAATATTTGGGCCTAAGAGGGACGAGGTTTTAAATTGAGAGAATTTTAATGATCTGTACTCCTCATCCAATACTGTTCGGGTGATCAAATCGAGAAGAATGAGATGGGTGGGGCATGTGGCGCGTATGGTGGAGAGGAGAGGCGTATACAGGGTTTTTGTTGGAGAAAGCTGAAGTAAAGAGACCACTTGGGAGACCCAGGCGTAGATGGGAAGATAGTATTAAGATGGATCTTCAGGAAGTGGGATGTGGGTGGAATGGACTGGATCGAGCTGGTTCAGGATAGGATCAGGTGCCGGCCAATTGTGAATGTTGTAATGAACCTTCGGGTTCCAGAGAATGCAGGGAATTCTTTGACTAGCTGAAAATCGGTTAGCTCTGCTCCATGGAGTAAGTAAGTAATAAGTAAGTAAGTTCGAATGATGTTACTCCTTTCGCCACCCCATCCTTCGCTGATGGTTCCGAAAGGCAGCAGTATCCTATTTGTCTTGTTCTCAAGTTTAAAATTTAATATTGTGGGTATGTGTTGGAAAGTCCGTTCAACAAATATCACAAATTACAATCGCACGTACTACGTCATGTCCTCATTCTTTCAGTCGTTACTCCAGAATGTTAAAGGTAAATTTACCTGTGCAGCAAAACCGTGAGCTCACATACTGAGAAGATGACGTACCAGAATTTTATCTGGAATATACACGATTTGGTTTTTAGACAGGCCAAGGGTAATACTGATTTCATGTTTTTCATAATTACTCCTTAGCCATTTCGAAGTAATGTCTCTAATTAACAAACCGTACAGACAACGGTCCGTTGTGAGAAAATGATGGTTGCTAAGCTTTTTAAAAAATTTGCTCCTCATATTATTAATTATTATTACTAATATTAATTTTCTCTGTAGTACAGATGGCAGATGGACATCATTCATTACCTTCTATTGACGTTTTCAAAAGTGTGGGCCGTATTCTAACGAAAATCTCTCCTGTCCTCTCGTAAGAGTTTCTCTTATATCTATGTCCAATTTTTTCTCTCGCCTTTCTTAAGGTTTTAGCCGAACATTATTGATATATTTGTTTCTTAGGATTGCTGGCGTCCGTTACTTACGATTCATGGCCATGTTTTTTAAGTTAATCTGTCAACGTATATTCAGAACCGTTGCTGATAGGTGGGAGGGGAGAGATTCAAACGCCGAAACGGTTAGTAGCTTATAACGGAAGGTAGCAGTCCAGTAAGGAAGTCAGTCGCGTACGAGAGGTGTGAATGAGGGAGTACAAGTGACTGTGTTATTTTAATAACATAAGATTTAGTTGTTTAATTTGATAGAGCACGCCTTTTTTCATTTTATCAATAATAAATTGAGTAAATAAAACGATAAGGAGAAAGAAATAATTAAAGCTATATGTGATTCGGTGAACCACAACCGTTTCACGAAAGACGATCACCTACCAGACTGAGCGCGTCGGGATAAAAAAGTTACGAAGGGTGATCGTGTATAAGGTTTCTTTTGTCATTAATTCACTCCGCCTTTTGCTTTGTAACACTCGTGGCAGATTATGCAATGCATTCATTTTTAAAAGCTGAGTAGCCTACCACCGAATTCACATTTATCCGCACTTCATTGCCATGCTGGTATAATGTTGCCCTTACCATACTTAACCCCACTACTTTGTACCGCATAATTCTCTTTTTCAGCTCACGTGCACCAAACTCTCATATTAATAGCCAAAAAAAAAATTAAGAAGCGTGTTTCATATACATCAAACATAATTTTATCTGCCCTGGTACCTGCTAAATCTGCATAATGTTACAAAGTGTCGGACTCAGTTTCCTGTTGCTTTAGGTTCAACACGTAATTACCACTGGCACGTTTCAATTTTATGATATTTTTCTGACTAAGTGAGAAAATATCGAAGTTTTTGGAAGCGTTACTACACTTTATACTATCCACTATATTTTATGTATCGGTTTTCACAACTGAAATTTTGTTCCACTGATTTCTGCATCTTCTCCAGTTTTGAACTATTAACAAGACTGGCACTTAAAAGACTTCCGTTAGTCCGAGGCACTTAGTAGTAGTAGTAGTAGTAGTAGTAGTAATAATGATAATAATAATAATAACAATAACGTGGAAAGCACTTAATAACAGGTTCACTAATAAGACAACTACTCTCGGAACATGACACACTATACGGAATGTGTGGCAGTCTGAAACTTGAAGCCTGAGTGGTTGGGAGCATGGTGGTTTAAAGATGAGAAGTGCCGGGAAGAAAAGGCCTGTGATGACAGACATGATGATGATGATGAAGACTACGACGACTATAATACAATATATGGTACCAAACGTACACAGAGACAGAGCAGGTGCTATGTGGGAGACGGATTTCAGAGAACATGTTGCTACATATTTTGATGAGCAAACTATAGACGAACTGTTAATAAAGAGGGAATCTTTATCACAGTACCACGTGTTTTAACATAGGATTCTGTTTCTAACCCCTGCTTTAAAGTAGATATTTTTGCCACCTTTATTTAAATTAAAATGTTTACATGTGCACACAGAACTTCCTTTCGCTCTGTCCCGTAATTCAAATCCAACTTTCACTAAAAATTACACTGATCTCTGCATTTTCATTCCGACAAATGGAAAAATTCTGTTTTCTCAATATTTCCCGATACAGCAGCTACTAAATAGCCTAAAAACTTGGTACCTCCATCTATAAATGTACATTATGGGAAGGTCCAGTGTTAGATCTAAACTTTGTCTTGGATGGTTGCCTAATAATAGGAAGGAAATTTTTTAAATATAAAAATGAAGTGAAACTGACGTCCATTAACATTCTTTATGTCTCTAACTACAATTCAGACGTGGGTTTTAACGGCTGAACATTTTTTGGCTGCATGCGGCACGAAAGAAGTATTACAGGGATTACCCCAGACAAAAGTACACGTAATAAACTTGACCCGTAAAATTAACAGTATCCAGGGAGCTATATATATATATATATATATATATATATATATATATATATATTCTGGATCATGTTCCTGAGTTTCGCTGTGAGAATTTTGAGAAAACAGTACGACATAAGCAACGCCAATCTCTTCACTATACGTCGTCTCCCCGTAACTTTCGTGGCTGCTATAATTTCGTTTACATAATAAACACTGCTTTGAAAGATAGAAGCCGACACAAATTGTGTGTATGATTGGTTTCTTAGTGAGTCAGGCTACTGTTAGCATAATACAGTACCGTAGGTTACGCTACGTAAATGTAGCTATAATGTGCTGAACAGATTTGGTGTGGATATCTCTTGGGTAATGATCACTTTTACAGACCAAGAAAAAGAAGACCGAGGAACAGACAGTAGGCTAATAGTAGCTAGATCTTACGAAGATGGCCAGCAAAGATGGGAGGCAGATGAAAATGGATCAGGATGGTATTTCATGGGAGTCCGTGAAGTTGGTAGTGGTGGAATTAACGGTCGTTGTCACGCCGTCAGTTGTAGCATAGCCAGCTGGACATGGCGGGTTCAAAGATAATTAAAACTAAAATGTAGACTGCTTCTGTTTTATTAATGGTTTCAGTGGGCGGGAAGGTTAAAAAGCCTTGATGTCAAGTTTAACAGTTATTTTCCTTAATAAACTCCACCAACGCTCACATAATTTTTAACTGCACAAAGAGGAGAATATAAGCACAATATGCCGAGTGGTCATTTTCCGTCAGGGTCAGGTAGTCTAAGGGTTGACTGACCCTGAATATAAAGTCCGCCGAAATGTTGGAAGCTATTTAACAAATAACACAGTGCAACAAACGACACAGTGCAACAAATGACACAGTGCAACAAAAGACACAGTGCAACAAATGACACAGTGCAACAAAAGACACAGTGCAACAAACGACACAGTGCAACAAACGACACAGTGCAACAAACGACACAGTGCAACAAACGACACAGTGCAACAAACGACACAGTGCAACAAATGACACAGTGCAACAAATGACACAGCGCAACAAATGACACAGTGCAACAATTGACACAGTGCAACAAAAGACACAGTGCAACAAATGACACAGTGCAACAAAAGACACAGTGCAACAAACGACACAATGAAACAAACGACACAGTGCAACAAACCAGAATGTATGAACCTTTAGTGAAAATTTCTATTATTTATTAATTTTCTTCCAACTAACCAATTCATAACCCTACGCCAGTGTTTCCCAGCCGGGGTTCCATATTACAAAGTTAGGGTTTCCGCGAGGTATCGTGCAATAAATACATAACAATTTTGAAATATCACGAAACATTCCAAACATCCCTCGAAATATCGCGAGTTCCACGGGAGCGAAAAATTATTTTAGGGATTCCTCCATGGAAGAAAGGTTCTAAAGCACTGCTCTGTATAATATATTATATCTGCTGTTAGGTTGCTAATGCTGTAAGAAACACGAAGACCAACTAAAAATGACAACAAGAAAGAACATATATGGAAAATGTGCGTGCTACAAAGGAGTACACCTCTCCACTATTCTCTGCTATTGCTCATAACATTAAGAAATCATTTACATTCAAAGATTGGTGGGTCTTAACAGCCTGCAGTACCAAACTAGCACCATGGAGGCACTATGGTGTGCAAGATAAAGCAGTTCCCCTCCTCTTAGTTCTGTTTCGGAGCCATTAATTCGCCTTAATGGAGACAGAGGCCGTTAGGTGCAGAGTTCTTGCTTAATTCCATCGCTGAGAACTTCAGATTCGTAACGTCGATCCCGAGCAATTCAGCTAAACAGAAAGACAGAACTCGGCCTTGCAGAATATTGCCTTCATGTACACAGTTTTTGAAGCATAAGTATGTGGCACTCGCGAGCAATATAATGCGCATGAAACTTTAGCTTCAGTCAAAAATTTCTGTTAGCATAAAAGAGGACGCAAAGTTATTTTTGAATGATCCACGAATATGTGATGTAAAGTAAGAACGTGTTATGGAATACGCCGTTGGAAAAGAGAACTATGCTTTATTACGGTCCACCTCTCCTCCCCCTGCCAGTACTTCGCAGGTTTCTTAAAGTCTGACAGAAAATATTCATGTTAGTGTCCTGGCATATAGTGACATGACACCCAAGCGTTAATTTGAAATATCCAGCGTCGAAGAGGCAGAAGGATGCGTTTAGAAGTAGCTTTTTGATTTTGTAAACAAATATCGTCTTAAGGTTTCGTATTATTAAACAAGAATGGTATACTGCACGGCCAGAAATTTAATTTCCCTATATTTCATTAAATAACCAACACACTGAAAAATGTTCCAAGCATACAGTCAATTAGTCACATACAACAACAAATGCACCTAAGCAGACTGCAGACTTTACAGAAGGTTTAAAAACTCCTACATGTTTCGGTGTCGAGGAGCCAACATCAGAGAGTCTCAAATACGAAGTTGTACAAACACCAACATATCAGTCGTGGAAGTACAATGTTGAATATCATGATATTTACAAATAATAAAATTTTAAGATACATAATTTTTTATATTTTTAAATGCTGAATATTGAGATATTTACAAATAGTAAAGTTATAAGCTATATATAATTTTGATATTTTAAATTATCTTCATATTCAACACTGCACTTCCCATATTCATGTACTGGTGACTGCACTCCTTTGTGTTTGAGACTCGCCGAGGATGACGCCTCGGCGCCTCAACATGTAGGATTTTCTAAAATTTATGTAAAGTTTGAAATCTTCTTAGGTGCATTTTTGGGTAAATGTGACTGATTTATTGTAAGAATAACTGCAAGAAACGAATAATATCAAATTTCCAAGTATACAGTTCAGTTTTCATAAGTTGTCAAGTAAAACACATTTCCATACGAAGGTACACTTCTGGGAAAACTTCCAAAATTCTGTAAGCGTTCCGTTTAAGTTAAAATCGATCTACATCCGATCAGTAATTTTTTAAATGAAACACACAAACGGACAAAAAATTGCTCGTCTGTTTTATGCACGGAGTGCAAAGAACACTTATACAAGGAAGATTTATAAATCATATCCCCTCTAAACTAAAATGCAGTGAAGTCAGCCCAAGTTAACCGAAGTTATGTTTTCGGCTGGAAGAATGTTATTCCAGCTTGCGGAGCTGAGGACTGGATGCCTTTTGCTTGCATGCACTACAACCAAAGTTCCTAGTCCGTGTCTTCATAATAGCAAAGTCCCTCCCCATGTTTTGTCTTGCCTTGGTATTGTTGGCAAGTGGTTGCAAATAGCAATTACATACAGCAGCGAGCAAGATGCTGCTTTGAGAGAGACAGTCTTAGCGCTCTGAATTATCATGTGGCACATGGGGATCGTAAATCTATCTGTTGCACGACGCCTCGCTATATCGGGCCTTTCCTTAGTTCGTACAATGCATTAAAAATAAGCGTTTATCTTCTTGTTACCAGGCAAATGAATTTCTATGCTCTGCCATAGACGCCACTTGATTCACAGCGCTAAAACAATGGCTTCCAGAGGAACAAACTTAGTTCTTTTGGATCATATCTGTGTTGTTGCGTGTTTACCTCTTCGAATACGTCTGTTCCAAGACTCAAATAAGTATATCATAATTAATATGAGCAACTTGCGGCATGAATATTAAGTGCGATATGGCCCAACGGTGGGGTGTAGTAACTACTGTTCTACTTTTGTAAACAAGAAATCGGGGTTCCGAAATTAACCACAAGACAAACTTCACTAATTAATTGCACAGTTGTTTAATTTTTGTTTTTCAGTTTTCGTCTATAACAAGCCACAATTATTTCATCCAGCATCTTTGCATTCACTACGAAAAACTATGAGCAGATTAAATTCGTAGAATATGAATGTCGTGCTATTAATTTCACAATCTGTAGCTTCCAGATCCTATTAGAAAAAATGAAGAAGGAAAGAATACAATTACTTCCCACGTATCTCTCGTTCTGTCGAAGAGTGAAGTAACAAGGCGTGGACAAACATTTACGATTATAGTTATATTCGTGATGTACTGGATCAGTACTATAATTTACCGGGGTACTGATAAGTCCTTAGCCCGACCAGGAAGGAAAAAACCTGCGCCTGTCAAAAGTGTGATGGTCAGAGGAATGGATTGGTTTGGCTAGGGTAGGGACAGGTGATGGACTCTTGTGAATGTGGTAATGAACCTCCAAGTTCCATACAATGTGGGGAATGTAGCTTGTTTCCTTCCTAGTTGGGCTAAGGACTTATCAACATCCCTGTATTTTATACCACCATAAGAGGGAAATAAACAGTCAGTTTTGCTATATGATGATTATACTAAATGCATGAAGGAAATTGAGGATCTTCATGAACAAAGTACAGAGGGCAGTATTTGAACCTCAGAAGACGAAGAGGAATTCAAAATAGTTGAAGAATAAAAGACCAACTTGATGTCACTTGCTATTTTATTTCACTTCTTACGTGCTCAATATGTTTCGGACATTAATATATCCATCATCAGTAGCTTGTGAATGTGCTGTTGAAATACTACTCAAACTACTCAAACCCAGCTGCACCAAATCTCCAACACACAGCGAACCAAGAACAAAACGACAAATGTGATAATTCAACAGCACAGTCGCAAGCTCCTGATGATGGATATATTAATGTCCGAAACATGTTGAGCACATAAGAAGTGAAATAAAATAGCAAGTGACATCAAGTTGGTCTTTATTCTTCAACTATTACAATAATGCACGCTCCAATAAACGTAAGATTGAGAAGAGTTACTTACCGAAGACTTTCATAATTTGCTTTTCTCATGAAAAAAATAAGGTTATAAGATTTGTAAGGTTAGTATCATGAAGAAAGAACGCCGGAGGAAGACTAATTTCATATAGATTGTGGGAGGAAAATGTGAACGGAATGTACCACCTAGGTGAACTAAGCGAGCATACGAAGATAATATTAAACTGAAGCTTACGTAGGGTGTGAAGCTATGGACTAAATTCCACTGGCTTAAGATAATGTTCAGGCGCTCGTCCTTGTGAACACGTTAATAAATTTTCTACTTCCGCAAGATGGGAGGAATTTCTTCACTAATTGAATGTTACTAGTTTCTTAAGAAGAACTCTGTCCCGTGGAGTTCCTTCAGGTAATAAAATGGAGAAAAAGAAAGAAGTCTGCTTTTACTTTGCCGTTTAACGGCAGTAACTGATGAGTATTGAGAGTTAAATTTATAAATTTCTTATGTATGTCAATCAAAAAAGTACCTAGAATTATCATTACACACGTCTCTGTGAAACAAAGAGTACCAATTATAATGGAAGGATATTTACGTTACGGGTTCAGTTGAAAACTGCCGTCGACAGCTGAACAGATCGTACAAAGAGATGTCGGTTAATTATTAATCAATAATTAATGCTAACGACTCTATACAAAATGAGAAGTTGGGAGAAGTTTATATGTATCAACATTTTTACATCCTTTCTGGTCTTCTTGTCCAATGACTACAGTATTTCACAAGTTTTAAAATATTCACAACGAATTCACAGTTATTTTATCCATACGGTCATGTTAATATGTCCTTCAAAACTCACACATCTTTCTTGATTCTTGCATTCAAATGGCATAACACTGCACAGAACTGCAGTGTTCGTTTGCCCCCGACACTTCTTTTGTCTGATATCTGACGGGAAATAACACCCCTAGATCTGGCTTCCGGTTCCTCGGAACAGGATCAAGATGGGAGTAACAGACATAAAGAAAATGTAAAAAAGAAGAAATTCTACAACGAGAGCTAAGAAAAGATTTTTCTGTTTTCTGTTCAAACTAAAAGAATGGACGGGAGTAGAGACGAGAATGTACCTTAGTGTTAGAACTTATAATGTCTTCAGTCATCAATCTTCTTCTAACTTTCAACTTATGACAACAATGTTAAACCTCTCCAGACGGGTTGTTCCAGTGCCAGTTGCGATATAACGAAGATTAAAATCTTGAATACTGTTAACGGGTTTAAAGCCGTCTCAAGTGAATCATAAGCCTAAATTAATTTATGAGATATAAGGTCCTCACAGCAGTGACTAAGAGCATAACTTTCTTGTGGAATGACGTGGTGTCCTGTGGTTGTGATAGGTGTCAACATTTCATATTATGCTCACTCTACCCCGAAGATGGAGGCAGCAGTTGGTAAGTACCTACCAAAATATATGGCGTCAGAATTCAGCAGACAGTAACCAACTAAATTAATTCAACACAAATTTTGTTAATGATGAAAGATATAGGTTATATACTGCCATTATCAATTTTCTTGATTTGTGATCTGCCATGACACATGTAATATTTTCTGTTATTACTCAATCGTCAGAACCTCGTGTGTCATAACGCAGCACATTCCGTTAAGCGAAGGTTGGATTTAGTACGGAAAATGTCTCACAATCAGATCCTTGTACTGTACGTCCTACTTCTTTAAAAACTAACAAAAATTCACTGGTATTTTATACATGCATTTTTACATCTCTGTTGCTTTTCTCAAACGACACCGTCGCTCATGTTAGTGAAGGGATATAGTGGCTGAGCTGTATTAAGCAAATACTTGAATAATGGACTGTTTACTCGTGACAAAGTCAGACAAACAATTCACTTAAATGCCTTGAGTATTGAAGTATAAAAAAATTAAATGGGAGGATGTTTGGTGGGTATAGCTCACTGTGTGGTGGGTATAGCTCACTGTGTTGTGGGTATAGCTCACTGTGTGGTGGGTATAGCTCACTGTGTGGTGGGTGTAGCTCACTCACGAAGGCATTCAGAGAGTGAGCTCTAGTATTATCTTGTATTAACGAGGTCGAGCCTCCAGTTTATACTACTAAAAAAATGACAATTTTGATATCATCGATTATTATTATAATAACCAGTGACTGCAATTACAGTAACAATAAATTATTAATCAGCCCAATTAAATTATTTATTTATTTATTTATTTATTTACCTGCTAACTCAGCATTTACTCAGCTGCTCAGTCACAAAACTGGCATTAATATCCATAACCATCGCATGTACAAAACTAACACAAAACAAAATACGATGCAAAATGATTCAGTTATTTAGGAAATCGGAAATTCATTACTACTATTCCTACTACTACTGGAACTAGGCGAACACTGGTCTGGTCGCCGGAAGGAAGAAAAAGAAGATGAAGATCGGAAATGTAGTGAGAAAGAAGTGAAAAGAGTGACGAAGAAGAAGAATCTAACACCTGAAGATGCCGTAAAATGCAATTATGGCAAAAAGGGACTGAGAACAGAGAATTAGTAACTGGGGTAACACTGTAAAACTTATGCATTATTATTATTATTATTATTATTATTATTTTCATCATCATCATCATCTCCTTTATGCAGGGTATTTATACTTATATTCCTGAGACAAACTATATCCCTAGGGAATAGAGTGTTGCAGCTATTCTGTTGTTATTATTCATGGTGTTTATATCGTTAGTTTCAGTGTTGAATCTACTGTACTTTTACATTAGTACTTTCCGAAGTATGTGTGCAGTGCCCAATATGGCTGTTTTTTTTTATTATTATTTCTTGTGACGGATTTCAACCCGTGTTTCACCAAGCGGTATACCACGGGATATTTACAGTATTGTACAGCTTGAGTGTGTTTTTTTTAAGCAGTGTTTTTGTAGCTGTGTTACTCTGGAGTTGTAGTTGTGGCGCCGGTGTTTATGGGATCTGGTCTTGTTTTGATTGGTCTTGTAGCATGTTGAAGATGGCTTTGAAGAACCTGGAGACTTCGACTGTGTTTATGTGGTATTCCATTATTAGGGGAAGGGGGAGGTTTCGTAGTACGGTTGGACGTTCTTTATAAAGTAGGCTGCATTCTAGCATGAGATGTTTCGCCGTTTGTTCGGATTCTTCAGGACAAGTACAAGTGGTGTGAGTAACTTTTTCATTTTATGGAGGTATGAGCGAAAGCAGCCGTGATTTGTTAGGAGTTGTGTGAGAAAGTGATTTGGCCACAGGGGGTGGGCCAGTCTATGGATGATGGAGGGAATGAGTGATTTGGTGTGGGAGGCTTTTGCGGAGTTTACATATGATGCGTCCCAGATTTTTGTGTAGTATTCTTCCAGTAGCTGCTTCCTTCTGGACACTGGTAGGGCGTCGTAAATTATGGTGGTATTGTAGCTCGCTATTGTTCGGGCCAAGTAATCTGCCCTCTCGTTTCCTTCTAGGCACGTGTGCCCTCTTATCCAGTGGAAGGTGATCGAGGTGACCGTCCTTAGATCGATTGTTTTCCTTCTGATGTCGACTGCTACGGGGTGGGTAGCCTGCTTATTAGCAATGGCGAGTAGTGTCGCTTTTGAATCGGCATTTATCGCGTAGGAGTAGGATTTTATCCATTGTTTCCGTATCCAGTCCACTGCCATGCCAATGCCGCGGAGTTCGGCTTGGAATACCGTGCATGCGATGTTTAGTAGCTGGGTTCCTATAGAGATTTCTCTGGAGTTTTTGACTGCAACCATGTCTGCCCCTACGTGGTGTTCTGTTTCGGAACCGTCTGTGTAGATGGAGGTCTCTGCTGTACCTTCCGTACCTGTCAGTTCTACTTGTATATAGCTGTCAATTGGGTGAGCTCCTCTCATTTTGGTGGGTGTTTCAATTCTCTTTAGCTGGGCTATAACTGCGTTCGTGGGTTGGCCTCTGGTGATTGCTCTTTTATCTTTATGTAGGTTTAGTGCTTGGTCTATAGGCAATATCCTTGCGATTGCTGAGAGTGCCTCTAATGATACTGTTCTGTAGGCTTTCGTTAAGAATAGAAGGAAGGATCTCTGGATTTGTTGCAATTTATTTTTTGCACGTTTGGATATTGAACTGTGCCATGCCTCTGCCGCGTATGTGATAGTGGGAAGGATAGCGTATTTGTATATTGTTACTAGGTTGGCGTATGATAAGCCCCATGTAGCTTTGGGACAACGGGAAAGGTTGTTGCGAATGTGTAGTAGCTTATTTTCTAGGTATTGTGTGTGGGGAAACCAGTCCATTTTGCTGTCTAGCATGATTCCCAGGTATTTCATTTTTGTGGCGACCTTTAGTCCCCATGACTTTATTTCGGGGTGGTTTTTGTATGGCTGTTTTCTGGAGTCCCTTGACTTCATGTTTTCCTGGTATGTTGCTCACGTATTTTCTGAATGACTTTGAAATAGTCCCATTCACCTTTGTTTTTACATTCCACATGCGCTGTATTTCTATTGTAAGGTCTTTATATTTTAGAATCTTCTCGGCTTCTTTTTTAATCACATTTCTTTCTGCTGAGATTGCAACGTCTATTAACATACATGTTCCGTTTTCATTATCACGGATTATAATGCCTGGTTTGTTGTTAGGTATAGTTTATTATTATTATTATTATTATTATTATTTAACTTCCGTTAGACCGAAACATGAGCATGCCTCAACTGTTGGAACTCTGTAGCATCTACTACTGACACCAAAAGGATGGAAGGCATTCAGCATAAGTTCACAGCCCTGTGCCAAAATTTTTTTTATGGCCACCATACTGCTCACGAGGATTTCTTTAAACTGAAAATTCACACTTTATACGACAGAAGATTCTCCCTTGATGCATTATTTTTCATTTATGCTTATTCGGGTATAATATTTTCCGGTCGCTTCTCGATATCATTGTTATACGAGTTATTCTTTGTAATTTCATAAACTCTCCTTCCGCTAGACGTGTTTCGGCTGCTGTGTGAATGTGCAAAGACGTCGACATCATTAAAAACCCTATTACGTCTTTAAAACAAACTCTGTGCTAATCTGTGGCCTTCGCTAATAAACTTATCGATGTTCGTCAGAATTTTGTGTTTTTGTCCCAGTACATCACATCTATTTTTCTTACTGCTCCTATATTGTTTTTGTTGTGTTTAGTGTTTTCATTTCTGTGTATTTGTAATTGGTTTGTGTTGTACAGTGTTTTCATTTGGCTTTATAATTGGCACTTCTGCTGTTAATCCTGCACGTTGATAAATAACCAAACTTATGCAACTGGGATGAAATGAATCATTATTATTCAATTTATTAATAAGCATCTTTAATGTTTAAACACAATACGCTAAAATCTGAGTGTGTATGACTTACGAAATTACGCGTTGCCATTCCCTCCACCCGACGCATCATCATCATCATCATCATCATCTTTCAAACATGTTAGATCCTGTGGTCTGTTACGGTCTCGAGCCACTCTTGACGTCCTATAGATAGGTCTTCAGCCTCGAGGCGCTTACTGCAGAATTTGTTTCGGGATCTTTCTTATTCCCCATTTCGTTTGCGGGTTTTTTTTTAACAAACCGCTGTACACCTTATAAACGGCATTTCTCCTGCTCTGGTTCTGATTTCATCATTCTTCCTACCGGTACGGTACATGCCTCGCATCCATAGGCCAATATGGGTCGAGCAAGGATTTTATAAATTTTTATTACGGCGTGTTTCTGTACTAATTGTGATTTCATAACTGATCTTATAATGCCTAGTACTTCTATATATTTGGTAATAGGATTTGGGACGTGTATATAATGCGTACAAGATAAGGAATATCCCAAGTAACTGAATGAATTTACTCTCGCTAACATTTTATTGTTAAGACACATCTTGCTTGGAGCAGGATCCTTCTCCACATTACGTACAGCTCTCTTAATTCCCTAACTTGTATTCCGAAAATAAATGATGGAATTTTTTTTCCACACCACGTAATTATTTTACTGACATGACTCGGTCTCCTCGGATTAGGCAGTAATGTTTTATCCATTTTGCTTCATTATTTAGCTGGCACGACTCAGTCTTGTGAGAATCCACGGCGATATTTCGCCCACACTGAATGTTTGTCACCACTGTACCACAGGAACATCGACGACGGTGCCTTCATAATGCCAGCCAGGCTTCCACAGTGTCAGACAACTTGACGGCGATAGTAATTACGATGACAGAATTTTAAATTTTGTATCTACTGCTCTACATCTTTATTCCTTCTTTCTCTACTTCTCCCTTCCATATCTGCATGCACTTTGTGGGACAGGGACTGTAAGTACATCTGTGAACATTACGAAAGAACCACAGCAGGAACCGTGTTGCAGGTTGTTTTAATACGTGTATATGTGTCGCAATGCAGTATACGATAATATAGAGAAACCTGTTTCAGGTCGCATGGGTAGGCTGATAGTAGGATTTCCTGCTTGTGAGAACAGAGGTAATTTCATATCTCTCAGAGTCTTTCTTTATAAAAGTTCTCTTACTCGCTTTCGACAATGTCTGATGCCTTCACCCTATTCTTACGATTCCAGGAACCGTTTCGTGCGAAGCGACTGAAATCATCACAAGCTGATATCCTCGTCACAACAACTAAGTAGCGGCATTAATTACAGCGAGGGTTAAAATCTGCATGAAAATTCTACGTCTTTCTACTTACTGTGAAGACAAATCAGAGCCTTGAAGTTTGATTTCTTCTTCCGTTTTTTTTAAAGTATTTTCAGAGTTTGAAGCTAATGTCCTTCGCATGCGTGAGAGAGTAAGTAAACAACCTGTGAGATTTTAAGGTTCTCTTGCCAGTTAATACGAAAGTAGGGGTTTCAAGGTTTCAGTTTCGTAAAGTTTTGGTACCTATCCATGTAATTACACGGTATCACATTACGGAATTTCGTAGCTGCTCTTCAAATAACATATTTAGCCTCCGTCAATAATAACATGGGCCACACCCTTTATTCAGAACCGACAGTCACTCAGAAAGTCAAGAAATTTCCGCCCTTAAAGTAGCCCAAAGTTTCATTACCTTGCCCACAACAGGCTACCACTGGGCTCTGTTATAAACCACGTCAATAAAGCAAACTAAACAAAACCTATTTCTTTATCCATAAACAAATAGTAGTGCGATGAGCGGGACGCACAGAACGCTTGGTGGAAGCGATAAATTCAGAAATATTTTCTTCGGAAATAATAAAGGGAGTAGAGCACATGTTAGAACTAAATATAGCTGGAGGAATAATAACATTTCTTTTCGAGAAATGGGTTTTGATGGGGTTGATTTGATTCAGATACTTCTGAATAGGATCACATAATGGGTTATTCTGAGAACTACAACGAATCCTCAACGATTCATTCACCAGACCAGTGACACAAACTTTTAAGGAGAGGTTCTTCGGAATAGAAATAGTTGTAATCCTTCAAATATAGTGGTTCATTTATGGACCTCCATGTTAGACATAAAACACAGATTTCCCTCTATGTACTGTATTTCTATATTCCGAATGATTACCATAATAAGTACCGGTTATTTCTTTATGAAATTTTCAGTGCCATCAGTCCTTTAAGAGTGAGTTAAACCGTAATAAGTGACCAACAGGGTGCACAATGACGAAGAACGTACACTCCCGCACAGACAGTTCTAATCTCCCATTCTTTTCAAATTATTTTACCTCTTAAGAATTCATAATAATCTTCACATAAACCAAACAATGTTAAAGTTTTTATTAGTCTGTTTCATTTATTCAATATAATGCTGATGCTGCTACAAATTTCTGGTTTACTTTTTCAGTAACACTTACATGCCTTACTTTTTTTAAAATTTAAAACTGAATTTTACTCAGTGTCATTTATGCCTTTCGAATATCTGTCAGAATAAATAGCGATTACTAACCAACCAGTCTTTATGAAGGACAGAAGCACGTTTTCTGTAATAAAGAAGCTGTAATTTTAAGCACTACGTACATGAAATTCACACTTTGAATGTTTAGTTTAATTCCTCCTCTTCCACCTGACGTGTTTAATTGTCATATTACATTCACATAAACTTTGTTTATTTCCATTTTTAGTCCGCCAAGCAACTGACTACGACATGCACGACACAAACTACTTATTCCTGGAATCTCACAATTAAAATTCTTACGTCATACCAAATATCACAGTCACAATACACAGAAATTCTAAGAAAGCGGCGTTAATAAAGTTGGAGTTTAGGCCCTGATTTAAATTAAACTGTTGGCGTTTCCTTTTGTTTTTTATTTGAGTTGTATTAAACTGAAATAAGAACTGATACATTCTAATGAAAACTGTTGGACGATAACGCGTTTCTCTAAAGTTTCTCTCCTAAATTAAAAGAAAACAGATTTCTCTGAAATTCTTCGCATCCCACCCACCTACACCCCCCCCTCCATCCTCGCC
>Ga0123357_10002001_pt1 | contig 22316 bp, 15 predicted proteins | sample TergutEmb28metaG_FD_89873 | JGI IMG/M metagenome (GOLD analysis project Ga0123357, IMG submission 89873) | Embiratermes neotenicus P4 segment gut microbial communities from Petit-Saut dam, French Guiana - Emb289 P4 | ecosystem: Host-associated > Arthropoda: Insects > Digestive system > Gut ... | reverse complement strand
TATATATATATATATATATACTCTGCCAACTGTGTGTATTCACACAGTTAACTGCTTGCTGTTTGACAACGTGATTTACATTTTCACAGCCGCTTATAGCACTTGTAATACATGTGAATCTGTTTTCCTTCACCCATTTACATTTTTATGTCTGTTTATCAGTTTTCCAGTGGTCAACCAATTACTGGTTTCCAGTAGTTATAGTTGCCAGTTTATTGCATCGTCAGATTTTATAAATTCCTCTGTTTCATGACCCTCTCAACTTCCTTTTCTCACTTGACTGTGGGTCATCCCCATCATTGTCTTTCTACCACAGAACATATATTTATTCACTTAGGCCATCTCTCATCCTTCGTGCATACTACATGTCCATACCATTTCAACATTTTGTAATCCATTCTTTCCATAATTGTATTACACCCATTTATTTTCTAATTACTTTATTTATTACTTTTAGTCCTTACAGCTCTTCTCCATATGCTCATTTCTGTACTTAACAGTTTTTTCTTTAACTTATAATCCAGTGTCCAATTTTCCCAACCATAACTTGAAATGGTTTCTATCACTGTATAAAATAGTAATTTCTTTATATTTACTGAAATATATTTATTCCAGAGTAGGCTATATAGTGCTCTTGTTGCTTTCCTGGCTTGCTGAATTCTGTTTAACACTTCTTCATTGTATTTTCCAAGTTCATAACAGTGGATCCTAAGCACTTAGATGGTCTATTGCCTTTAATTTCAATGTTATGCTGCAGCTTTATATTCTGTATGACACTTCCTACATTTAAATACTCTGTTTTAAAAATATTTACATTTAAGTCCCATCTCTGTTGTTTTTATGTCAATATTTTTGTTTTATATTCTGTATCATCTTTATCTTGTGCTATAATAACCTGGTTGTCCACAAACAAAAGACAGTGATGTGTTGTTTTGTTCCCTGTTGGCAGTCCCATACTTTTGCACCTCTTGTTCCAACCATACAGTACACTTTCTAAGAAAATCTTGAACAAGTCTGGTGATAATCCACATCCCCATTTCATTCTTTTAGTTATTAACCCTGTTGATATCCTGTTTCCAGTTTTCACTTGTGCCTCATTCTTGGCATGCATTTTTTGAATCACTACTAACATTTCCTGTGGAATTCCAATATCTCTAATCACGGGCTATAACAGTTTCCTTGGTACCAAATCGTATGCCTCTGTCAAATCCACAAAAACTAAATGAGTTTTTTTATTCGTTTCTTTTCTTTGGGTTGGGTTGCTCACCTTGTCATGGTGAGACGGCTTATGTGCTTCAAATGATCCTGAGAGCTGTGCCAGCAGTAGCATAGCTGTTGGCAGGGCCTCGCATGCTTGAGTGGTCAAAGGGTAGAAGCCAAACTAACAGGTACCACACTGGCCTTCCAGGTTACTGGGAGTCTGCAATGGGCTGGCAACCCAGTCAGTAAAAGAAAAGAGTTGCTATGTACCTCAGTCAAAGGCATATACTGGATAAGAACAACTGGAATTGAAAGTGGTTTTGAAAAAGGACTCTGCAAATAGGCACATAGAACATTAAGGAATTTACAATAAATTATGATTAAGTTTTTAAGGAATTTACACTACTAACAATACATACAATCCACCCTTTCTCACTTACACCCAAACCTCTGCATTTGTGAAAATGTAGGCCCTATGACTTTACAGAATAAATAAAAACTCATATGGATAACTGCTGACCAGGTAATACACAGCATACAGACAAGAGTTTACTCTTATTAACTACTGAATAAGAACTTATCACCATGGTTAGCTGATTAATTTTTCAGTCATTCAGTTGGTTACTTAAGTAGCTAGAAGCAATATAAGAAATGTTGCATATGCAGACCCCCTTCACAGAAACTTCGAGAAAATAAAGTAATAAGAAGAAGTACTTAATATGAATAGCATGTCAACAATTGTGCCTGCATTGTAATGCTTCTCATTCAACCCAAATATCTCAAAATAGTGTTATTATGAGAGATGAAGTCTGCACATGTTAAACTTAAGAAACAATTCTTACACATTACCTGCCAAAATTAAGATATTACTTGAACAGAAAGAAATGTTTTTTTTAGACGACATCCCGTTGTGTTATAGAACTAAAATACAATAACAAGATATATATGTATACAGTCGAATACAACATTAAATGAATAAAAAACATGTTTGACTGAATATATATATAACTTTAAGTAATAAGGCAAACAAATCACAGAATGAGTAGGACAAATTAACCACATAAGAGAACCACCGCCAAAAATAGATATAATCAACAAACCAATTATACCAATCACCATATAGCCAGTCTCAACTATAGAATAAGAAGGAACAAAATTAAAATCACCACACAAAATAAAATAAACGGAAAGAATAACAAACCATCAAACCAGTCGATACAAACAATAAAAAGAAACCAAACATATTCACATATCTCATAGAAAATATTTCCAAAATATATATATATATATATATTGGAAATATTTTATATATATATATTGGTATTGTATTTTGAGAATTATTGTACTTATATTATATAGATTCTTCATATGACCAAGCCAAGTACATAGAACATGTCATGGTTTAATAAAATAATTGATTGAATATGCATGTATTTATGTGTATATATAAATACATATATATATATATATATATACATAGCAATATTTATTTACATTCATAAAAGAAAGTAATTAAATAACAGAACATTTGTCATTCTTATGTGCCTGTTTTATAAAAACCTAATTTTTTGTTCTGAGTCAAATCCTTGTAGACTAGAGGGAGTGAGATATGTAACAAATGACGCTCCTGAGTGAAAGTAGGCACTGGAAAATGGAGGAATATTAAACTTCCTAAATATTTTCCTATAAGGGACTTGCATTTTATGACCTGCTATATTTTCATCTTTTCTTCTTGAAATAAAATACATAATTTTTTGTCTGTTGTATTTCCCCAGAAAATTATTCCATGATTGAGTGGAAACAAGAAAAATGAACTGTAAGTTTTCTGTTTTCATGAGTGATATGACTGTCATCATAGTAAAGCATGTTGAACTTTGCAGGTAATATACTCCTACTTGATTTTTCCAGTTTCAAGTATTCTCAGTTTGTAAGGCAAGAAAGTATTTGTTCCTGCTTCTTCAGATTTTTATTCTCATCCCCTGCATTTAGTTCAACACAAGGTCTGTCATGAGTACAACATTTTATTAAGCTTGTTTTGTTAAAATTTAATGTAAGGTTGTTGGCTTTGAACGATTTGTTCAAGGTAATGAAAACATCATTCAGGTAATTCTTTTTCTCATCATCAACATTCTTGTCATTATCATGTTGCAGATAGGATAAAAGGAAAATAACTGTGGAATCCGCAATGGTGGGTGAAGAGGAGCAAATCACATCAGAAGTATACAATGCTTCATTTACAGGGTACTGATGGAAAATTTTTCACCTTATGATATAACAAGCACATTAAAGTTTAAAGGTGTTTTAAGATAGCTGACATTTTAGGTTATATCCTGTAAATATTTATATGTATAGTTTATTATACTACTCAATATACAGTATGAAAAAAACATGAATTTCAGAGACATGTCAATAGTAAGTGAATTAAATTAAGTTTATATACAAATTCCAAGAGTAAGGCCTCTTGAAAATGTTTTCTAAATTAATATGTTTCACAATATGGAGTATTTTTTAAGAGCTTCCTTACACTCCTGATTCAGTTTTTACATTTATAATATAATCTTAGGTGACTCTGATGCTTGAAATGTGATGTAATGCAATCTTGCTTCTCTTCAACATAGATGCAGTCATTCCACATCTTGCATATTTCAAGTTCATCTTCTGTCACAAGGAAAAACCACAAACATTTTCATAACACACACAAGATTGTAATAGGTACCTTATACCTGAGTTTTTTTCCTTAATCAGTTGTACTTCCAGTGGAAAAGTAATCAAGTTCAATACAGGTTTAATTCATATTCAGATTTGCTGCTTTGAGAAAATAAAACACAACATGGTAAGAAACGGCAAGCATCCAATAGAGAAGGACCTTGGAATCGTAGAGTACCAGGTTATTAGGTTAGTTGAGAAGTTGTAACATATAATTTTTTGACAATCATTTCACATAAATGACATCACCAAACTTAACAAGAATATTTACCAACATCACCAATACTTAACGCAATGTCTCTGATTGTATTAATGTATTGGTGACAATGGAAAAAAGTTTTGCTAATGTTAGTGGTATCATTCATAGTTGAAAAGGCATAAACATTACATGAACACACCACAGTGTTTCATTAGATGTACATTGCCTATGTTGCTTTTCTCTGTTGGTGCCATACTTCCATTCTATCATTCCATTCTTTAAGAGGTGGATTTAAATGCCAATTTTATGTCATGATGGCCAGTGTTTTTCTGCCTTAGTGTGGACATTTAAATTTCTACTAAGTAAACACACAGGGATCAGCACATGACATGCTAGGCCATTTGCCAGTACATTTTAGAGAGGAGCATCTGTTATGGTAAGATAATAAAGGTTAATTTTATTCATTGTCTGACCAGATTTTAAATAATTGACTTGAAGGAAGAATTTTCATCAGTATAGGAAAACAAATGTGTCAGCAAGGAATGTAGGTCAAGAATTATGGCATATACAAAGCTTCAAATAATCTGCTGAGAAAGTTATGTGCACTCCAAGTAATGATTGATGAAGTGAAGTAAAAAGATTCACAATGGTTTGATACAATGAGACACTGTCTTACCAGTGCTTTACAGTTTTGCTTTATAATATGTTGTTATGAAGCATCAAGAAGACTAAAGGGGACTGGACCCACATGAAATGTCAATGTTTGGTCTATACAGATTATGCTAATTTGCTGAACAAAAACATAAATACTGTGTAAAGAAAAACTTGGAAATCAACAAATAAGAACTGGAATTTTCAGTTTAACACAACTGTATATTTTTTAAGGCTTAGCTGCATCCGTTTTTAAAAGTAAATGATTTGTAAATGAATTCTCATAAACCAATCATATATTTTGTGTACCATTTTACGTTTACTTTTAAAAGTTGTATACAGTAACTTGATGATAGTAGAAACAGGTGCCAAAACATGTTGCTAAGCAATAATAAATTCACAGTTGTGTTAGACTGAAAGTTTAAGCGCTTATTTGTTGATATAAAAAACACAATGGGATGACAACCGTCAAATTACAAACATGAAAGCTCCATTAATTACTAGAAGAGAGACTGATATAGAATTAAATACAGAGCGGTCTAAGCAGCTGTGTTCCAATCTTGTCATCAGAATTCAGGGTAAAAAACAGATAATTGTGTCTAGGTGAAGACAGTACATAATTGAAAATATGAAAAAAGTTAAAAAGAAACTGAGAAAAACACTACAGAATCAATACTGCATTCATAAATCAGTTAAGAGCAGATAAAATTTGAGGGTGGGCAAGGAGTTGCTATATTCTTATGCAAATGACAATAAAATGCTCTGATGTCCTGGTTTTAACAGTTCTAATTGACCTTGTGTGTTCCAGAGAATTCAGGTAAGTTAGTTTGACCTTGGCCAATGCCAGCATTTACTCCACTGAATAACAGTTGGTCTGTGTGAAGCCTTCTCACCCATTCTATATATTGGATGGTATTACTAATATATATCTCACTGACAGAGTATAGAAGGATTTGGTCTGGTTTAATTTTGCTGAAGACAGGAATCAGTCACAACGTGTTGTGAATATGTTAATGAACCTCAGGGCTTTATAAGGTGTGGCAGATTTCTTGGTTTGCTGAGTGACTATTAGATTCTCACAAAGAATGCTGCTCAAAGGAACTAAATAGTTATATGATGTATTTCAATTTTGCTTGGCAATATATCAGACAGGGTTGAGTATGTGAGGTTTGGGGGTTGGAGGCTATGAAGGATTGCAGGCAACTATAAGAGACAAAGAAGTAATATTAATTTGCCATTGTACTTAAAAGTGTACTCATTATTCCCCATTTTTTAAGATCTGGTAACACAACCTTGTTGCCAATTCATTCCATACATAAAATACATATTGCAGTCAAAATACTATTTGGTTATTGTGTTAAAACAAAGTTTGGTTTCTTTCCTATATTAAGTTTATAAGTTATACCTCAAAGGATGGAAAGTGAGTTCTTCCTCATGACAAACATACAACAGGAATAAGTCCCTTCTGAATCATGCTTACATTCCTTTCACTTTGTTCCACTAGCATAGATTTTCCTAGACGTACCTAGAGTTTTAGTAAAAGACTGTACAATAACTCACCTCCATTAGGTGGTGCTGTGTTCTGAGATACAAAATCACAATTAAATGCAATTGTAATGAGTGTACTGATTTATAATCAACAACGTGAGACTACAAAAAGAGCAAAATTTTCTCTTAAGGGTAAAACAAAATCTGAAATAAAAGCAACTGAAAAGAAGAGCCTGATAGGAATTTTATGACACATCCTGCTGCACAGTATTTTATTATTTCATGTGGAACTTTATGTGCATATGATATGGTGACACTAAAAACCCATAGAGCATTATCTGTTACTTTGTCAGTACCTATATTAGTTTGTGGGATCTAAAAATACAGAAGCAAAGAAATCCTAAGTCATAGAAATGAAATAAATTGGTGAAGAATCAGGCAGCATAGAAGTCTCTAAGCACTGTCAAACAGCACCTGTGGAATGATTGTACAGCATCACAATACTATATATCCAGACATAGTGACATGTTATTTTTAAGGTAAATTTGTGTGGCCTTTGAGGGAATAAGCACTACAAACTGAGTCTGCTGATTCATATTCATATGCAATTTCTCTATGGAAATTGTAGCTACATTATAACTCAAAAATTACGTGTTCACCTTTTCTTTACAAATATACCAACATATAGAGTCTAAAACAGCTCAAGAGAATGTATGAACTGCCTAAAATTCGTGGTGTTACTGGAAATCGTCAACTGAGATCCTACCTTAGAGGTCATTCTACACATTTAAAGTCTGTTGCAAGAAAAAAAAAAGTTCTACACACTTCTGTCCATAAAAGCTCCTACAGTGGAACATAAGGCACGTGACAGGATGAAACTTCAAATGCATACAGACCTGAGAGATTTAAATAAAACTATCACATCTTCATAAAAAAAAATTACATACTCTATTTTAATACAGACATGATTAATTTTATTTTTGACCTTGGTCACATGTAAATATTTAAAGTGAAATTTTAGGTTTTAATGGTAGTGAAGATTCAGATTTTGGTCTGTAGGTTACTACACCATGTAGACTGCTTGTTGATTACACCTACCAGACTACACTAAGCTCGCAGACTCTAGTCCCACTAAATCTATCCTTCCAGCAAAGTTGTATAATGTTGTATAATGAGATAAGACAGACAGTAATAAAATGTACTACCTAATGCTAGACACATGAACAGTAAACACATGCTGTTTTACAACAGGACTGGTAGAGAAACAGAACACGTCTTTGTAACAAAAGTCAGGCATTTCATAACAACCATAAGCATAATTTCAGTTACATAGGTAGAAATATTGCTCTACAATACAATAAAATAAGAACTAACAGATTAAGAGGGCTGGAAAATTGTTTTAGACTGGTTTAAATTATGTGTGAATAAAGACTTGCCTTAAAATCAGGATGAATATTACTGGCACATAAAATATTAGTGTAATATTTTTTTCAACATTATATTATGAAAAAATGTGCTTAGAACTATTAACTAGATGCTAAAATAGATTCAATAATAAATACAAATATTCCATTAATTATTTAGGTGCAATATCTAAAGCAAAAATAGGGGAAAGAAAAAGAAAGAAAGAAGAAACTGAAGACAATGATCATGTAATAAAAGTGGAAGACAGAGTTCCAAGAGGCCATAGGAAGACTTAAATTGAAAGGATAATTATATACAAAAATTTGCTGATATTCATGCCAATCATTTTAAGACTGAAAGAAATAAACCAGTTTAGCAATGGTGTTCTTCTCAATAGTGACATGGCTAATTGTCCAAAAGAAATTCAAAGAAACTAGTGTATAGCTTCAAAATATAATGAAATATAGGACCCACTGTACATGTTTCATTGTCAGAACTCATCCCATGCACTGAAGAAAAATCACTGTACATGCAAATTTATGGAATGGACGTAGCGAAATGTAATGAACTGTAATACTAGAACACCAACGTGACACATCATACACTACACAAAAAACACATGTTCATCAAAATCATACAATAGACACACACTGATATGGGAAGGCAATATATTAGATTTTAACACTTAAAATAGTAAAAAACATGTACAAGAGAATATAAAATTTAAATGTTTTGGATGAAATTTGTTATGCTAGATTTGCTTGCACAGCATAGATGCTGGTCAATAAAAGCACCATAGTCATATTTCTGACCTATTTGATATACGCTATTATGAATATGAAAACATCCTGAGCTTCAGATTGAGCCATCGGCGACTCTTGGAGGCATGAACTTCTTGTCCATGCTAGAAAAAAAGAATATATTTCAAAGATAACATAGTTTTTCCAGAGGCATCTTGATAATGTAACAGATCTATTATATTTTAGTGACATTTGAAGGGGTAAATCAAATCTTTCTATTTCACATTTTCATATTATGAAAAAATATGCTTAGTACAGTAACTGTTACTGTAAAACATAAAAAAAAGGTAAAGTGATCCCATCACAGGCCCAGTGTGGCCCAGAGGGTGGGTAGAGGTATAGCTCTACTGTTCCATGACCGCGGCACTAGAAGGGGGTGAGTGGTCAGCAGCATGCCCTGGCTGCACTTTACCCCCAGGAAAGACCCAGTACCCATTTTACAGGAGGCTGGGTGTGCCCCAGGGCCAGTCTGGATGGGCAGAAAATCTCGTCCCCACCGGAATTCGATCCCGGACCGTCCAGCCCATAGTCAGTCACTATACTGACTGAGTTACCTGGCCCATCCTGTAAAACATGACAGACACAAAATGACACAGCACAAGACCTGTGATACAGTGAATCACTTATCATGGTAATTTAGTTCTCTGTTCCAGTAGCCATGGACATACATGAACATACTCAGACAAAAACTGTATTGTCCCTTTAGGTATGAGCATAAGCAACTGAATTTGATTGATAAGCCTTGCTTACAACGTCATCAGAGGTTTGATATAGAAACTATTTAATTTAACTTTATATAGACTTGGTACATAACCACCTTATTAAATTGATTTGAAATGATAGTTTTCATTGTATCTGCAGTGTTAATGTAGGCAACTTTAACTGTCCCATGAACATTTTACCTCACAGAAGAAATTTGCAGTTTTTTGTAGTGTGCCTCCAATTTATTTACAATAAAAGATATGTAACTGCATGAATTTCTTTCAATGTACACATGCACACAGATACACACACACACACATACAGTGATGGTGACATTGTGATAATCTGTGTCTGTCATATTAAACACTGTTTTATGCAGGACTGCCGGTATAATCATCATGCCACAAACATCACAATTCTATTCTTCCATATCTGCATAGTTTATCAACAACCGTAAAGAAATCTGACATTTGACGTATTCTCACCATTGCCCATTCACACTGTTTTTGGCATATTATGTTTGAATAAATTCTTGTCTGAAAATACATGGAAACATAACACTGATTCTGGGCTCTGATGTTTGTCATACACACCATTCTAGATTTCTTTCTGTTGGAGAGGTGTGTCAGAAATATAATATGTGTGATTAACAAACTATTAAATAATGCTTTATCAAATGCCCATCTTGAAAATATGGCAACAATATTGAATTTTATATTTCATAATGTGAAATTTAGTAACTGAAGACCAGTGAACTGTTCAGAGAGTACTCTGTACCAGTTGGAGGACTTGTAGAGTGCTGACTGAGAAGACATTAATTATGAAATGGAAGGATATGTTTTGCCACACTTTAAGGTACTACATGCAAGAGGCAGCACCCTGTCTTGAATACAGATTACATACATAGACACTGAACCCCAAATTGTGTGAAATAAATTTGAAATGACGGATGTAGAGCACAGTAATTGTCCTTATGCCATGTTGTTGTGGCAGCACTGCTCTGAAGGAATTTACTTTGCTGTCCACTGCCTATAATATGCTGTTGCCAACACCACAGAGCATTGGAGTAATATGAATTCTACATGTAATATGTTTAAATTGTGTTAACAACACAAGACTACAGACAGTGCCACACATGATGGCTATGAACCTCTTTTTTTTTGCAAACAGCAAAGCTATATTCCATATCAAAATACAGACTTCAAGACAAGCAACATTACCCTAGCAGTTAATGACAATATTGTTCTTTGTAGCTGTGGTTATAGCAACTGAAGCTCAAGAAAAATGCACTGTTGCCAGACATGGGACCTTGGCAGTGAGGCACAGGATCTGAGTCTTAACAAACAGCAACTTATTCATTCTAGATTATCTAGTATCTTGCATTCATTGCATTTCTATCTATTCTGGGTGAAAAAGAAGTTTACAACAAACAGTATGGAGAAGCATAAGTCCACACCTACATAAAAATATTTTTAATTTGTTCATGTTCTTCTATAAGCTCTCTTCATTAAGTGTGATGCTTTCTTAGCCTGTAGAACATCCTACATCCTACAATAATGTTGAATCAGTCCAAGATTCAATTGTAGTGGCCATGGCTATACTTGTCTGTTAGCATCAAGGTTTTTAAAATCACTCATCACTTCTTCCACTTCTGTGCCTCTGCTCTTAGCTGAACTATATTTTGCACTTCCTATGACAAACTTAGCTGATTCCATTATACGCTGATGGACACATATGCACCAATAATGAAATAAAACTGCTAATGATGGATATTCACAATTTTCAACAAAAGCTATGAATTTGGGTTCAATGTTACAAACTGTAATGTTGATGCCCATAACTTTAGATTCACATTCCAGATAAGATACCTATTGTAGGATATATTATATTTTAATTACTGAGGTTAATAATGCAATGATGACAGGAAGTAATATAATTTAAATGTTGAATTATAGAAGTGAAGCAAAGATAATTTGTCTAATGTTCACCTCTTACATTGAAACATGTAATGAACTGTGACAACAGATACTGATTATAAAATAAAAAGATATTTGTGTTGACTGATTTATTCTTAGACAGATTATGGCAAAAATATATGTTATGGCTCAGAAATTTGAAATCTGAAAATAAAAAAATTCGCTCTTTTCATAAACACAATTCATGTCTTGCATGCAAAGGTCCATTTGCAGGCACAATTAGATGTGCTGCATGGGTGATAACAGCCTTGTGCTACAGCCTATATCTCCACTGTCACCCCGAATGGTTTTCACTGTTTTTTTTATTTGTTCAGATACATAGATGCACCTATTCCTATAGTAAAACCAACTAGATGCACCAGTGTATCAAATTTCTTTATTTTAGAATGATACTCTACATGTTTCAGGCGGTCTTTCCATCCATCATCAGGGGTATAAGCGTGTACCCGCTAACAAGCAGACAGCAGTATCTGATTGACATATGCTTGTTGCTGTGTGTACAGTCTTGTAATCCTGATGATGGATGGAAAGACCGCCCGAAACATGTAGAATATCATTCTAAAATAAAGAAATTTGATACACTGGTGCATCTAGTTGGTTTTACTATAGGAATAATATTACAATGCATGGCCCTATGAATGTCAAATATGTAGATGCACATTAGAACACAGTTCTATTAGAGAGGATAGAATGCAGCAGTTTGCTGTAGGCTCACATCTTCACCCTGCAGTAACATGGGAGTTGCAATAAGTGCTATTTCTTCTTCTTCATCTTTGTACTTGAAGGTCTGGCAGTTGGTGGTCTGTCCTTTGTGGTGTGATATTCAACAGGAGAGTCGCTTGCTTCTACTGATGTTGCTGGTGTCACTTGCAGTTTAGGGACTGTTAAGGGTCTCATCAGAGACCTCACAACAGGAGGGACATTAGGAGTGGGAAGGACTGGTGAGCTGGCACAGAGAGCTGCTGTAGTGAGCTGTGTGACGAGGGAATAACGGCCTGGAGGGGACTGAGACCCTGAGCTGGTTGTGCGAAATGCGCGCCGAAGTCGGGACTTGAAACCAGTGGATTGTGATGAGTTCTGGCCACTGCTGGTTGAAGTTTTTCCTGCTCCCACAAGAAGCCGTGTTCCAAGTTCTGGTTCGCTACCCCACCGACCATAAGCTGTCGTCCTTTCCAACAGACGATGGCGGGCAAACTTCTCAATGACTTCAGCACAGACGTATCGTCCACAGAAACGTGCCCATTGTTCAGCCCGTAGCCCACGGCCAGTATCTCGCAGTGTGGGTGAAGCACCTGGAAGGATTGGTTGGTGGGACAATTTTTTATTTTCATGGTAAAATACTCTTGGTTCTACACTTTTTCCAGTGTTAATCTTCTTTGACTTTTAGAGACAAAAAATGAAATATTTTGAAATGTGTATCTCCTTTTATTCTGTGACGTGGAGTTAATGCTTCACACATTCTTAATCATCTATTCTATGAAATTAAAAGTGGTTACCAGGTGGGCTTACCAAGAGGAACACATAGAATTAAAATGAAATGTCCCACAAAATCACATTCTCAGTAAATTACAGAATAGTACAGTTAAGGTGGAGAACTGCACCAATGATCACATGATTTGTTAGCAACTGTGTCTCTAATATGATTTCTTGACAAAAGAATGTGTAAAATGTGCTGGTCTTAGTCAAGTCAAATTGATTGGTTGTGTTTAAAAATTATTCAGTATATGAGAAGTGGATATATGACATAAAATTTAGATGCCATTAAGATAAATATATTATATAAAATATTAGTTGATAATACTGGCAGCTAATTAACTAAAAAGGAAATAGTGTCTTATGCCTTCCCTGTCCTCTTCTCTTGTGTGCCAAACCACCTGACAAATTTCAACCACTTTTGTAAAATATGTCTATATTGAACACTTGTCTTGTGGATGTAATTATGGTTTTGTATAGACCCATTATAATCTACACTTTATATGCAGTTCAAATCAAACTGTATGAAATTTCTCAAGTATGTCTCAACTTTACAGTTGACTTGACTTTGGTAACAAGAGAATTTAAGATTATGAGGGTATATGTACCATTGTTAACTATATCTTCCAAGAAAGAATTTACATGTGAAGCTAGTAAACATCAAGAATAATAAGACATATACTTGCAACACGTTTGCAAACTCCATATTTCATATCAGTGTAACGAGAAAGCTGGTACCATAGTAATTAACTGTCTGGTTGTTGAAAGTACTGATTTGAATTCAGGTCTGACTATCAGCTACACTGATGAAAAATGCATGTGGATCCCTGCTGTTTGTCAGACAAATGAGATAAGAACAGCTTAAAATAGAGCATGATCTAATACATACAAATCCTTTCAATTCAGAAAAATCAATGTCATAGCTATGGACAGCACCATGAAAAAAACATATATACATCTGGCAACAGTTAGGGAAAATTCTCTGTAGTTCCACATAGTCACTAATTCTTGGCAAGGATGATCACTTTCAAAGTACATTTTGCTTCACTCGGTACACCAACGCCACTGCCAAGCTCTCAGACGGTGCTAGAAATAACTTTATGGGCTTTAATCCCATGCGTTGAAACGTCTTCTTTTGATTCAAAACTGGACCCTTTCAAGGAAATTTTGAATTACGGTACCGTGAAAACAGAGGATAATCACACAAGAGAGGTGGATATTCCACCACAGGTGTTTATTTTTGGACCAGAGTTTTTAATCGGACATGCCGTGTGGGCGGGCAGGCTGATAGTCAAGAAGACAAACGCACTTATATGTTCACAGTCGACAGCACAGTCGTGAGCAGTGGCAGGGAGCAGTCTTGTGGCGCCCGGGACAATAATAACAATGACCGCTCCTAACAGAAATTATGCATTTAAAAATGCTATCACTAATTGCATTTATTTTTATTTTGCTCAATAATTTGAAAGTTTTTGAGGGCAGAAATCAAATTTTTTCATTGAAATACACAACTTGCTGCCCATTTTTACCGCTCCCTGCACTCTGCCGCCCGGAGCGGTCGCACCACTCCCCCCTCTCTTCACCCTCACGGCCGGTAAGATACGCCATTTTCTGTGAGCACTTCACAAACACAAGGGTAGAACCGTTGCCTGAGAATCAATGAAGAACACATCTGCGGTAAATAATAAATTTCACATGAGGAAAATAGACAAACGTGTTTATAGGCGCTTTCGCAAAATTGCGAAAAGCGACTATTAGCTTCGTCATGTCTGTCCTTCCGTCCCCAATTAACAATAATTCGACAAATGAATGCTTTTCGAAAATCTGTCGTGAAAATTCAAGTTGCATTAAAAACCGACAAGAATAGAGGGCACTTTACATGAAGACCGATACAAAACTCACTCGGTTTTACTTAAAACAAGAAATGTTTTAAACAAAATTTGTAGAGAAAATTTAAACACGCATTTTATGTTCAGTAACATTTTTTTTTCTTTCGAAAATCGTGCCTTGATTAGATGAAGTGGAAAAATACAGTAGAGCCGGAGAGGCCACAGATGACAATATGGTGCATGCGAATTTCACGTTGGGTACCTAAGGCTACAAACACACACTCAGACTATGTAATACTTACTGCTTTTCCATTGCAACAATGGTTGCACGAATGCGCCTCAGTGGTGCCTTATACGTACATAACCTCTCTTGTTAATACTTGAGTTTGACATTTTCGGCTTTCTGTTTGGTCTCACGGACTGGGCTTTCCCAGCGCAGATTTTTTTGTGCTTTTGGGTCACATTGTAAGAACAAAATACATTGCATTATTTTGCAGAATTATACGTTGATAAGTCATATTACTTGGCGTTTGTAAGTCGGTAATGATAAGAGCGGAAGGACCTAAATTTATTGTCCTGATGTATATGGTATTTAGAGAGTATTACTATGCCGTGGACCAAGACAAGTACTTGGACTCAGTGCGGTAATTATACGTTGATAAGTCATATTACTTGGCGTTTGTAAGTCGGTAATGATAAGAGCGGAAGGACCTAAATTTATTGTCCTGATGTATTTGGTATTTAGAGAGTATTACTATGCCGTGGACCAAGACAAGTACTTGGACTCAGTGCGGTAATGCTGAAAGATAACAAAACCTTCTGTGATTGATTGGCGCTACGCTTACCAGCCAGCAATAAGATTTTGGCACACTTGGTGCGACCCTGCAAGGCTGCCTTCATGAGCGGCGTGAAACCCAGGGCATTCCTTGCATCAACCTCCACAGTGCACTTGCTCAGCATGAAGTTCATTACTTCCATATGCCCTGCAATTATAATACAGGTTGTTGTAACTGTACCGCCTTATTACACGCCCTGCAATCTCAGTACAGACTTCGATAACTTTAATGCGTATATAACTTTTTTTTTTTTTCAGTGTAAGGATAAGAGTAAAATACAGTTAATATGGTATATAATTTCTTAACTAAACCTTCTCTGCTTGTGAATATATCAGGGGAATTTTGTGTTTTGTTGACCGTGCATTCTTGTATAATCTCGTAAATAAAACCAACCTGGTACACAATTTTTCTTAGTATGTTTATTTCTTTTCTCTACATGTTTCAGGCGACTATGTGCCCATCATCAGGAGAAATAACTGTATCTATGCTACACTTTGTATTTGTCACTCTGTGCGGATGACTGTCTGGTATACCAGAGAGTCATCCACAAAAAGTGACAAATACCAAGTGTCGCATAGATACAGTTACGTCTCCTGATGATGGACATATAGCAGCCCAAAACATGTACAGAAAAGAAATAAACATACTAAGAAAAATTGTGCACCAGATTGGTTTTATTTACGAGATTATATCAGGGGAATTTGCGTCCTAACAATTATTATCTTTTTTCCAAACTGGAGGAATGATTGCGAGGTGGGAACAGTTGCAATATGATGGCTGATAAACACAGGACCTGAACGTCTATCCAGAGGGTACAGAATAGCTCGTCCCACGATAAAATAAATGCCTCAGTTGTCGTGGAACTAAGTCTGAAAGTAGTGCGAATGTATTGCAATTAAATATAGACTGTCTTTATTAGAGCTGAAAATAAAGAACCAGAAATATACGCATTGTATGCCTACATTAATTTTCTGTCTTTTCCTACATTTCACTGTTCGTTATGAAATGAGAAAAAGCAAAACCTAATTAAATAAAATATATACCTGTAATTTAAAACGAAAAAGTGCTAGGTGTTTGAAAGGTAAAATTTTTTGAATTGAAAGAATGTAAATACTTTCAAAGTCAAATACACCAAACACGAAAACAGTTTCGCTGCTTTTGCCAATAAAGGCAAGGTGCTTACTAAATATTCAGTAGTAAACGCACCATAGGGGTAATGGTGCTAGGAAAAAAGTTATCTTCTGTTGAAGTTACAGATAAAAGCAATCTACGATGTTCTCCTCTTCTGCCCTCCTCTCTATTTTAATTATTCTTGGTTTATTGAATGACGTTTCAATGGCTTGGTCGAAGGATAGGATTCTAATTGAACAATGAGGTGGAAAAGATGTGCAACGAAATGGTTACTGTTGGAATGTGCGTGGAAGGACTGAGCTACCAGTGTAGTAGGTCTTCGGGTGAAGTTCATACCCGGCAATTCCCGAGTACGAAACAGGAGCGCTAACAAATTTAAAGCAACGTTCGCCCCTCACCCCGTCGTATCGATACAAAACTATTTGCATTGCCTGTCTGATTCCCCCTTTCACCACTATCGATGTCTGATAAGATAACAGGCATCACAGCGTTTACTGAAGACAATGTTGCCCCTTTGCATGACATGAACGCATGAAGGAATGGCGATATAGCTAAACTAATTCTTAACCTCAGCACAAAATGGGGCGAGTGGTCAGCTTCACGTACCTGCAATTCAAACCCCCCCTGCGCCGACGAAAGAAGGTGAGATATGCATTCAGTAGGACGCTGGGTGAACCCTTTAGGCGGTCTGGACGCTTAGGAGACGGCATACATCTCTTACCCTTGCAGAGAATCGAAGAGCAATTCCTTGCTCGTCCAGCCTGTACCTTCCCTAATTTTACGTTTTGCTTTTCCCCCCCCCCCCCCCTCCATATCTCCGTAAATTAACGTCATCCTACTTCTCACGCTCGAACTTTGAGCTCTGATTTAAATCAAAGATGTCGCGTCTTGCTGGGAGGTTTGTGCAACAGGAATCCAAGGCGCAAAGTAATACATCGCGCGGCAGAGCGACTGCATTTTACCCATCAAAGACAAAAGTTAACCTGAATTACATTTGAAGATTTACTTCGCATCGCACAATAAATACACTCCGTCTTGCTTATAAAAACAGATAAGTTAATGCTCAATTGAATAATAATTTATTTTACAAAAACCGTAAAATATATACAAACGAATTTGACGTTCAAATGACCGTGCATCGTGATAATTTCTTATAATAAAACCAACTAGATGCACTAATCAAATTTATTTTTGGAATAAAACTCTACATGTTTCGGACAGAGGAACTGTCCGAAACATGTAGAATTTTATTCCACAAATAAACTTGAGAAACTAGTGCATCTAGTTGGTTCTATTATACGAGCATATATAAACGAATTCTATGCGCAGAACTTCGAATTTTTGAAGGTCAACCCTAGTGGTTCATATATTAACTACTAGACTTTAAGATATTAATAGAATATCCGTCGATGAGAATTAAATTGCTACAGAAGCAATGGAACGCTTTCTAATCTTTGTGCTACTTGCAGATGTATTTTGATATTAGGCACCTCGCTGTGATAATATGGTAAAAACTGGCACTTCGCATTTTCAGCATCACTTTGTTAGTAACATTTAATATCATTTCGTCATATTATTTAATGCAACTGGTTTCGACCATATGAAGTCATCCTCGAGCCAACAGTTATTATGGAAACGTAGACATATTAATTGAATAAATTTATGTGCCAATTTTAATACATTCACATTTTATACAAATGGTATGTCGGAGGATGAAAATAATGTGGTCAAAAACTATTGCCAAAAATATGAAGAATTAATATTGTCATTAATGAAGTTGTGTTGACTGTGTGAAGTACCAATTACTGTAGAGATTCATAAAAAAAATCGTTAACAAACAAAGCAAGGCTAAGTAATATAAAATAACGCTGCTAAGTGAAATTCTCGAAGACCCAAACCGAGGTCGAGGACTCGTATTTCGCTCCGTACAAAATAAGCCACTGACAACAATTTCTTTGAAAGCAACGGTATTTTATACGCTCACATCATGACGCCGAAAGTCCTAGCTGGCGTAATTCCGGCACGTTTTAACAAGAAATTAATTCGTATGTCTTGAATTCTCCATTTTATTAGTCAGTGTCACAAATAGATACATCGCGCAGTTGAGATGCCTTTGCTTTTAATTTGTGATTAACAGAAGTTGATCTAATCCAATAAACCTTCCGTACTTTGGTATTAGTGGTGTTAAAGCTTAAGTTTCTAATGATGTAACATGAGTCAAATTTTCAGTGCGAGGTTTGTGGTTTTCACGGCTGCTACTACGAGCAGTACAGTGTTCAGAGGGTGGCTGTGCGACTACTTCCCTGAACTCATAGCGTCCTATCCCGAGTTAGCAATATTTAACATCTGGGCAAAAAGCAACTGCAATACGAACCGTTTTGACTGAAGGTAAAGGTAAAGGTAAAGGTAAAGGTAAAGGTAAAGGTAAAGGTAAAGGTAAGGGTAAATGTAAAGGTAAAGTTCACCCTAGAACAGGCCACGAAGGCCTAGAGGAGGAGTAGAGGTATAGTTCTACTCTTTCTTTAACCCCGGCGCTAGATGGGGTGGGTGGTCAACGCCACGCCCCGGCCGTTTTACCCCCTGGAAAGACACAGTACCCATTGTATAGGAGGCTGGGTGAGCCCCAGGGTCGATCTGGACAGGTGCGGAAAACCTCGTCCCCACCGGGATTCGATCCCCGGACCGTCCAGCCCGTAGCGAGTCGCTATTCCGACTGAGCTACCCGGCCCCACCGTTTTGACTAAAGACGAACATGTATTCAGTGGAGTTTATTTGTGGATTTGGCATTTATTACTTCTTCCGCAACTAACTGTACTGAGGAGAGTCCTTCCTGAGAACCACTACTGCATTCTGAATGACGCAACTTCACTAAATTTGTTTCAGTTTGAGCAGGTCTCCTCAGACGGTAGTAACAGAAAGTTACCTTACCCGCGAATACCTTTGAAATGAGAAAACGTCTTGTGAACCTTCCCCTGACAAAGCCGATGAATAACGTCAAACCAATTTTGAAAACTAGTGCGCCGTTTATGTGTGGAGACATGCGTTATACTTATAACTAATTTTCCAAGAATGCGCTAAAAATATCGACACCATAGCCTTGCATTCGTCGTAAGATTTTCCTATTATTACTACTATATTTTTTATATGTTGTACTAAAAACACACAGGTAAAACTACACATACCTAAAGTTTACGTACACCTTCTTGGTATCTCTTCTGCGCGTTGAATTTCAAATTGCACACATGCAGACAAAATTTTGCCGAAATTGTGCACACCGCATTACAAGTTACCTTACATATAGCTGGAAACTCTTACCTGCCTGGGCGGCGAAGTGCAGGGGTGTGTTTCCTTCGTTGTCTGGCTTGTTTATATCCACGCCTGGCAGCTCGAGGATGACTTCCAGCATTGACAGCAAGCCATTTGACACAATGTAGCTTACAGGAGTCTAAAAATGAAGCAGAAAGTAGAACAAAATTTTGTTCATATGTTTCAAAATAAGGATCCGATTTAATGGGGATTTAAAGCAAAATAACCTAATAAACTGCAGAAGCATTACAACTATCTAATAGTAATTGATCGTTACTCAGGAACAGAACTTTGGTCCTGACAGTGTGACCTTTGCAGAGAAAACACGTGGATCCTGTTAAAAGTATGTCTGTGTCACTTTCCACTGGTCGCCACACATTAGGTGTTCAGTTTATAAGCTAAGAGTCAAATTTATGCACAGATCTTATAGGACAGACCACAACAAAATGTTATCTCGCAAAACAAAGTGAAATCGATCTCCCACGACTTGAGTGCATTGCAGCCCAGTGCAGTCTTAACTGGAACACATAGTTTAGAGGTGATGAACATCTAAAGGCCTGACTTCACCATGCAAAACCACTACCCAGGTCAGAATTATACTCCATTCACACCAACAAACTGTAAGCTTCACGAGTTGAGTTGTGTTCGGATCTCCATGGTCGATGGAAGCACTGAACGGCCGGAGAATGAAATGCCACACGTGACCAGAAAACCTGATCTGTTTATGCACGTAAGTTTATCAAGTTACCTCATTACAGTAACTAATCTAATTCATTAAATCTCTCTGAACGTAGTCGACACGTTCATTTGGAATACCCTGGTAATATTTTTACACTAAGCTTTCTAAAAATTGATTATGCAGTAGCTCTTTGAACAAACCTTTCTCAGCCGAGTTACGTAGATTTTGCAGTGGGCACTGTGATTATGACTGCAAATAATAAATCGAATATGACGTGGGAAGCACTTCGTGGTCGACTGGCAGGTATCTTCCAAAAATATCACTAGGGGGAATGAGACAAACCATAAAGACACTTTGCTTAATAGGCGGATTCTGGGTTGAGAATCCATTTCGGAGACTTCCCAGGGTGTGTGTGTGTGTGTGTGTGTTCCAGCTCTTCACTCACCTACCTTCACCTCATCTCTACACACAGCTGGACACTGTCCTTCATTCGGTCACGCTCCTTGCCAGTATCTACTATTTCATACAGGAATCAAATATGTTTGAAGGCGTACCTTCTAATAAGTTGTAACAAATATTTAATATACTAATACTTAATTGGTTTATTATTACTTTTATATAATACTACTGTAAAAACCTTAGCATCAGCAGTAAGTCAATATCAAGGACAGTAACGAATGTAAAGTAGCAAGTAACATCGAGTAATCTCTCGTCCGGCGCGGTAGTTAGGGTAGGAGATTACAGCGTGTTGGGAAAAAGGGCGTTGTGCAAATTGCAGGGAAAACGTAGCCAATTACGTGAAGGCAGACGCTCGGGTACCCTCCACAGCCTTACAGTCCCACAGCCCCACAGTCCCTAAAAATATTTACACTTATGGACACTAGACATTTACACAGTGCTCAAGTACCTGATGTTACCGAATTCCTTGGCGGTCGAGCGAGTAAGCGCCACTTTCAAACGCATGCATTTAAATTGTTCAGCCCTCTACTATTTTAGGTGCGTACGCAAAATTGCTAAAAGCGACTATTAGCTTCACCGTGTCTGTCCGTCTGTCTGTCCTTATGAAACAACTCGGCTGTCACCGGACGGATTTTCGTAAAATGTTACATTTGAGTATTTTTTGAAAGTCAGTCGAGAAAATTCAATTAAAATCTGACAAGAATAATGGATATTTCATATGAAGACCATCATGATCATGAATATCATATGGCGCTGAATTCTTCTTAGAATGAGAAATGCTGCAGACAAAATTTGTGTAGAAAATCTAAATACACATTTTATGTTCAATGCCTTTTTCGAAAATCGTGCCGTTTATAAGATAATGTGGAAGAATATTATACAGCCCGGCAGGCCAAAAATGACAATACAGCGCATGTGCATTGCATGCTAGATACCTAACGCTAGAAACACACAATCAGAAGAAGTAATAATTATTGCTTTTCTGCTGCAACAATGGTTGCACGAACGCGCCTCAATGTTACGTTATACGCACGGTGCCTGTCTTTTTTCCCCTCATATATCTGACTATTTTGACTGCGTACAAACCAATGTTTCTCAACCTTTGTGAGACCGCGGCCCGGTAGATTCTTTTTTTAAAAGACGATGGCCCGGTGCCAACAAATTTACTCGTAAATACCTTTGCATTTTTTTTTAAAGTTCATACATTAAACTAACATAAGTATTAATAATTAATTATGGAATAATCATAAAGGTTATTAGTACACATGTGGAATGTTGACAAATATAAAATTATATTTAAATGAGTTATCAATCACTGGACTAATGAAATCTTGTAGCACATTTCTCAGGCCAGCATCTGGGTCTGAGTTTTTCGACACATTCACGAATATTTTTCTCCTCAGAATATTTCCACTATAAAACATTTATTAATGAAAATTGCTTAGAAAACTAAAATGACAAATTCCAGGAGAACCTC
>Ga0123357_10002000_pt1 | contig 22317 bp, 15 predicted proteins | sample TergutEmb28metaG_FD_89873 | JGI IMG/M metagenome (GOLD analysis project Ga0123357, IMG submission 89873) | Embiratermes neotenicus P4 segment gut microbial communities from Petit-Saut dam, French Guiana - Emb289 P4 | ecosystem: Host-associated > Arthropoda: Insects > Digestive system > Gut ... | reverse complement strand
TCATTATGTAATTTTCTCCATTCCCCTGTTACCTCGTCCCTCTTAGACCCAAATACTCTTCTCAACACCCTGTTCTCAAACACCCTCAGCCTACGTTCCTCCCTCAATGTCAGTGACCAAGTTTCACACCCATACAGGACAACGGGCAAGATTATAGTTCTATATATCTTGATCTTTAAATTTCTGAACAGCAACCTGGATGACAGAAGATTCTGCACCGAATAATAACAAGCATTCCCCAACTTCAGCGTGCTCTTAATTTCTTCCTGAATAGAATTCTGATTTGTTAACGTTGTTCCCAAATATTTGAACACTCCCACCCTCTCAATGGAACTATTATCAACCTTCATACTGTGAATTACTGTACGTACGCCTATGTAGCATAATGTTTAACTGTGATTTTTATCAAAAATTAAAAAAAAAACACTACATGCACAGCGCATTTAAGCAGACTACGATGAGGAACAGTGCTCAATTCCCAAGACTTATACTGTTTGTCATTCAGCGCAAACCGCTACGAGTACCCTTGGCTACTGAGCTCTATGCGAAACATGGCATTGAAACACGGAATGTATGCAAACACAAGCAATTTACTTCCATTGACAATCAGGGACAGAAAGCCGTTAATTATTCAGTCCATTTTGTAATCATCTAACCGTCACTGTAGCGCCCAAGCGAGGTTACCTAACTAAAAATATTAATCGAAAGTGCATAAAGATGTTCACAAGCACCCGCCAAGTCTGAACACTTGAATCCAGTCCGTATCTTCTCACCCTACCATTATAAAATCCATACAATCTTTCCACCTGCTCCGAAGCTGTCGAGACTAAAGACAGGTATACATGAGTCGTGCCTCTTTGATTTAACTGCCCTAGCAACATCCGTTCAGGAATTAACTTGCGACTCTTATATTCCACCAACAGTTTTTCCTTATTTTCCTTTGATTTATTTATTTTTTTTTGTACTTCCCCTACTCCTTATTCCTTTCAACACGTCGTCCGTACAATTTTTTTTCTCTTCCAATGTAAACAGCTGACAGTTGCCAAGAAGTTCATAAACACACATACACACACGTCTGGCAGAACAGACGGCAAAGCGCTGTAATTAACGGGAACATGTCCTGCAAACTTCGCCGTCTAATTTGACTATTACATCAATACATGCAACTCTACGCACTGCACGATCAAAACGATAATCACATTTGTGTTGGAATCTGACCAACGTAAACCCTACGTTATACGAAGAACAGTTATAGGTAATTTTATGTTTTCGCTAAAATGGCCATGTCATGTCATGTCATGCCGCCAACAAACTGTTACATAACAGGCATTTCAGGGAAACAAAGCTCCCATTTGAAACATTGTTCAAAGCTGCCGGAATGTCAAGCAATACAATGAAAATAATTTGTGCATATATGCAGTGTGATATCTTCAGTGTCATTAGTTTTGCATAAATGGGTTTCAGTCTAGATTCTAAGTTCTGAAATAAGCGTCAAAGTGAGCAGGACACGAACAACTGCTACTAAAGTAGCTACTTTGAAAATGCATATTCAGAAGACCAAAGCGTCCTACTATTGTATGTAGTGACCGAACAGACAGGACGTCTGCTCCATATTCAAGAGGTCCCGATTTAAAATCTTGGCCCGGAGACGGGGCATCGTAACTGAAGTGGTTCACACAGTGACTCAATCAAATGTCGGATTAATGCATCAAATGATGTTACCAACAATTTCTTCCATATTCTTGCCAATTAATCACTAACCTTTCTGTCATTCGGCGCCAAATAGTATGGGATGCTGAGAGCTACGTTAAACAACCAAAATTCGATACATAAACATATATGAATAAATAAGACTTTGAACTCTCATTTTCATAAACGTTACAATTATAAGCAAAGATAATTACCAGAAAGAAGCACCCTCTCGACATCCGATGGCACTCCCTAATTTCGTGTAGGTGGTCTTCAAACAGAGGTGCATCGTAGGTAGGGTCAGTCTCCGTCCCATAATGCATGTCCACCAGTTCCACCTGTCCAAATAAAATGCAAACAAACACATGTTCAGATTTTTGTATATTCGCCCTTAGTGGCATCGATGGTTACAGATGTACTGCTGAGACCTTCTGGGTTCAAGCTTAAGAGTTTGAAGATAAAATTTGCAAAATACTTAATATAATAATAATAAATACCGTGAAAGGTGAATAAAACGAAATCCGAAAACACGGAAGTAGTGTTGCTGTTGTAAAATAATAACAGAGATTCTTCAATGAAATGGAGAAATTTGGTTCGAAATTAAATTTTAATTACATTTTTGTAGCAGTTTGAACTGTAATTGTCCTAAGGAACGTTTTGTCGTAACTATGGTTGGCCATAAGTGGGATGGTCGTAAATCCTGGTAAGTATCAACCTTCCCCCCCACATTAAATTCTTTATTGAATGCAACGGAAGAACTCTTGGATTACGAAAACGGTTTTCTAGTCAACGTAGCGCTCAGACTGAATATGGGGCCCACAGAGTCTCTTACATCGTAGGACTCAGGAGCATCTTCCTCGGAGGTAAATCGGCGACAGCGTGAAGCTGACCACGCACTTTCTACCTAATAGCAATGTTTAGCACTGTTGAGTTGTTACCACAGCTCATATTCGTCCATATGGCGTGATACTTAAACACGGGGATTTAATCACATTACTAAATAATTATATGTGTATTATGCACCATAAATACCTGTAGGCTACTGAAATGAAGGACATAAGTAGAAAAACGAACTATAATAATAGGATAATAGGATTCCGGTACCCAATTGAATATAATACCTCATTACAATCGTACGTATAATTCTATATATATATATATATATATTTATTTATTTACAGGCGCCTACAGTTAATGTACGTGTATAAACATTACAGAGGGGTAGGGCCGTTTGTACAGTTTCAATACTAGAAACTCGTCTGGTGATGTCAGACCATTCAAGTCTTCTGATATCTCAGAGAAGGTTTGGAAGTTTCGGGAAAGTATAAAATCACAATGATTTTTATATCGTTTCAATAAAACCTCGTGAAATTATCAATCTACGCATGTTTCAGCGTAGAAAAAAACAAATAAATCCTTACAGCTATTTCTGTCTCCTTGCAGACACAACGGCATTTTGCATTGTTCCTTTTATTCCCAGAAATTCCCAAGCATGCGCTGAGATGACCTAATATGCTTCTGATGTTGAAACCACACAACACAACCCTTCTCTTCACCTGTGCTCAGAAACCTACATTAATTACTGGCCAGTGTGATTTACGTAAATTCATTATCCCCAGATGTACAGCTTGTTTAGTTCAGTATCATTAAAATTATTTAATTATGCTAGTCTCCATTTTCACAGCCTTGTAAACAACGATTACGACCTTCTGGGACGTGACGCTGTGTCCTGGGTATGTGGTTCCAGACGTCACACTGCAACGTGTCTCATTCATATTCAAGGGTGCCGGGACCATAAACTCTAAAGGGAGAAAACGATACCTTCCTTCGGAAGGTCTGGAACCACTTACCCAGCGATACAGTGTCGCATCTCAGGAGACCTGAGATGTTGAAACTACGCAATATAACTTTCCAGAAACAAACTTCGGTTGCAGATGTAGCCTAACTAGTCCTCTATCAATGGGACTGATATTATGAAGTTAATGCTGCTGAAGATGCAGGCCTCCTGACACACATCGCTGGTTCGATGAGCAAAAAGTTTCCAAAGTTTCGAAGAATCCTTCGAAATGTATGAAGCTATTATCCAAAGATTAATAACTTCACCTACAAGCAATCTACACTCTTGAAACGTCTGTTCCGTTACAGTACATTGCTTCATTATGCGATACGGTTCACCCATATCTGCAGTCCGGCAACTTTTACTCCGGAGAAACATTATCCGGTACCCCTCGTACAGGTGCTTGTGTGGGACCCAGGACCGGTCTACACCCTGTCACAAGAGGAAATTTCTCACTCATATCACGAATCAGAATCAAATTCCTCTTTCGTCCAGGCTCTAGCCTGTTACTACACCGACTGAGCTCCTCCCGGCTCCATGAAGTCAAACACGACTTTACCAGCGCAGCGTGGTTTAGGCTATGTAATTCTAAAAGCATGTGACCAAACTGTTGCGCTAACTTGATATACTTTTTCGATCTTTCTCGTTGCGCCGTGTTTCTTGTTAAGCAGCAGGCCTCCGTATCATAACAGGTTTCATACTATTAGCGCTTCCAAACAGTTGTGCTTATTGAATAAAACGAGACGACAGAAAATGTCAAATACATGTTTCCGTTTGCAATGAACAGTCTTTCAAAAAGTGCAGTGGACTGTGACTGTGATATGTTGTACCCCGTCTTGTTAACTCACCCACTGTTAACTGTATCTTCATTTAACCGTTGCCACCTAATTTTCTTGTCATTTACCTTTACGTCTCTTACGCACTGAGCCTCTTCAGAGCCTTACTACTTTCTCTGCTCGCACATCTCAATTATTACTCGTTCTTGAAACGATGTTATTCTGTTAAATTGTACTATGAATTGTGACGAATATATTTAAAAATTATAACAATAATTATTACAAAGAATTACAAAGAATATCTTAGAAGCCGTTATGCCAGCTAATGAAGATACATGACGTGAGATATTGAATGACGTCGGTGCTGGACAAAGTCGAAGACCTGCAGGAATACCGACTGGTCTAAGGGGACAGAGAGGTTATAAACACACAACTGAGAGGTCATGCACAACCGTAGGAAATAAACATAGAAATTTAATTTCCATTTTGTATTTCCTCTTCAACTAGTCGACATAAAGTCAGCTATAAAAGTTAATCCGTTACAGGCAGCCAGTGCACAAACAATGTGCGGTGAAACAGAAACTCAATGTGAGGTCCTACGTTTTAGAAACAGTAACAGCCTGCAGCCTGCAGCCTGCAGCCTTGAGCCATCCTGAAGGCACTGTGATGTAACTGAAGAGAAGACTTTCAGTTTCGGCACAGCGACAGTAGAATCACTGTGAATAGAGCGTACAACCTGTGAGCATTCTACCGGAAGATTTCTCAAGTCGCGACCCGTATAGTCACTTCTAACAAAAAATGAAATCTAAATGTTTGAAAAAAAAAGTAAGAAAGAAATGCATTCAATTTCACATGTTGTTTAGGAATAAATCAAACAGGTACAGCTCATTCATTCGAGTCATCGGCTATGGACTGGAGGACGGTAGTACACAGCCCCCAGGAACCTGGTTGTGGCTTGTCGCCAGCGCGTCTAGACTAGCTCTGGAGCTACCCCAGCGTTATGTTCAGTGGACATCGGGGATCTTTTGTGACGTTAGAGCGCCCTGAGCGTGAATGGTACGATGTATGAAACATGGAAATTCATGTCCTTCCTCTCTGAAAGCTTTCATGTTCGGTGCTTGGCCAGTGTAGTAAACACACATTTATACTATGCGTCTGACTCACCAACCCTACACACACACACACACACACACATATATATATATATATATGCATACATAAATGTATACGCATATATATATGAATACATAAATGTATACGCATATTCACTTTATTGGATCTGTTCTGTAAAAAATACACAGATCAGCCAGACGTACCTGCTTTGTAGATGTTTCTCATTACGCTCTCTAATTCAAGGAACTGTCGTTACGAGCGTTAAGCTCGTTTCATTAAAATTGAAAGAGTATGGCCAAATACAATCTTTGAAACATGGATGTCGATATTTCAGAAACAGTTGGGGGGCAGATGTCAGTGCCTGCACACAGTTTCTATATGAAAAGGTGTCCTCTGTTAATGCATTTCCAAGATAATTCATTCGATTGCTGAAAGACAAGTAGTTAAGTATAAACTGTTTTATCCGACCATGGACTTCCATTCGGTTCTCGCAGACATTCTAAGATCGTATTCATACTCGGAAGATTGGGCAATGAGACCAGTTCACGCGGAAACAAGAGGGAAAAACTGTTGCCGACTTTATTCAGAGTAAGCGGTTGTAAACATGCATACCTAAACAAAGAACTTGATTACGTAACGAATTATTATTAGAGACAAATTAAAGGGATGTAAACACACACTGGAGGAAGAAGGGAAGAAGATAGGGATAAGAAAGAGATAAAGGGGGAGAGACGAGAATGAAATGAGTTTCCGCTGACCATTAACGGGCCTTTTCCATGGGTTTAATGGCAAGCTTTTAAACAAGTAACCTTCATTTCGCCGGTAACTTTATTTCGCAGGCCAATGGATGGTTTTAATAGGTCGAGGTCATTACTTAGGTTTGGGAGCTTTGAAAGTGGCCCGAAAGTCTGCTAATACAGTGGCATAGGCCTGCACTTAGCTGTTACTTGAACGCCGGTGCTACAGCGACAGTCCATAAAGTGTTACTCAGAGACGGAGGTGGATTTGTTAGATAATCCTTACAGCTGTTGCAAAGTGATACTGCGAAGCCCACTAAATTTCCTGGAGAGGATCAAATTCATCATCCACGAAACGAAGGATACGTGACTGTTGTTTAATTTGCATTCACAAATTATGTTGAATAGTACAAACGTAATCAGAATGGACTGTTTGCTTTATAGTTCTAGAGACTTACTATGAAAGGTACTTATTACTTAGTTTCTTACTCCGTGGAGCAGAGTCCTTCTTCAGAAGCTAACCGGTTTTCAGCTAGTCAAGAAATTCCCCGCGCATGTAATGGAACCCGAAGTTTCATTACCGCATTCACAAGTGCCCGTCACCTGTCGGTACACTATCACAGTGTAACACAATTAGTGACTGTGTTCAAATAAATAATGAAGATATTCACAAATTTTCAACTAATATTTTAGAGTGACTGTAGGAAAGAGATTCTGATTGGCACCACAGACGAAACAAGAAAGGGATGACACTTTTGCTGGAGTAGAGAAAAGAGTTAAAAATATGTGTTCAATTTCTGGGTTAATTTTTGACGCCATTTAAACTGCACAAGCTGTACAATATAGTACGAGTGGGCGAAGTAGTTGATCTCAGGCGCCAGTGTCAGTGGGACTACTGCTCCGCTTCTGGAAGTCGCGTGCTCCTGAGGGTTCTTAGGCGCCTTCGCAAAATTGCGAAAAGCGACCATTACCTTCGTCATGTCTGTCTGTCCGTCCGTCCGTTCATCTGCATGGAGCAACTCGTCTCCCACCAGATGGATTTTCATGAAATTTGATATCTGAGGATTTCTGGACAACGTTCGGGGAATATTCAAGTTTAATTAAAATCTGACAACAGTAACTGGTACTATACATAAAGACCCACGCACTTTTGCGACAGTATGTCGCTGAATGCTTCTTATAATGAAAAATGCTTCAGACAAAGGTTGTAGAGAAAATCGAAACACACATTTTATGTTCAGTAACTCTTTTTCCCCAAAAAATCGCGCCTTTTACGAGAAAGTGTAGAAGACTGCTGTATAGCCGGAGAGGCCACAAATGGAAACACAACAACGCGTATGGGCTTTGCGTGCTGGATAACTAAAGCTACAAACACACGCTCAGAATGTGTAATACGCATAGCTTTTCCATGGCAACAATGGTTACGCGAACGCACCTCTACGTTACGTTCTACATACACTCCTTCTCTTGTTAACTACTGTACTTGGAGTCTCAGTCTTTGTGATGGCTCCCTGTTGACATTAGTACCTCAGGGTACATGCGCAGAGTAGCAGCAGGTGGGCTGCGTAAGGCAACAAAGCTGGCACCCTCAGACTCCTTCCTTAATCCGGCACAGCATTTTAACGATCCAATTACTGATTGACCTCTTCCTCAAAATCTCGCTTAGGCTGGCATTTAGAACTGATCGGTCGGTCAGTTGTGTGTTTAGTCGTAAATTCTGACTTTCTCTCGATTAGTTAATGCCAGTATGTAACGTGATAAGCCTGCTGTTATCACAATACGACTCCAAACGCGGCTATGTGCGTTCGTCTCATAGTGCGGCCAAACTCAAAAGTGTTCCGTACTTCGGGAATTTTCCTACATAATGACAAAAGCCTTTGTTTCCCGAACAATCCTACATGAATAAAACGTACTAAAGAACTGTCAGTCGACAAACGCTTGCGCCACATCCATCCGATCCCTCGAGCTTACGCAAAACAAAACAAGTCTTCCACATGAGGTAAAAATCTCGGAATCCAACGTCGAGAAGTCTTTCGAAAACAGCTGCGCTTGACTGGCACTCGGACCCGGCGGTCTTTCAAATTTTACTTATAAACTCATGTACAAATTCTGTCAAAATTTTAGTAATCTATTTAGATTAGGTGTTATTAATCACAACCTCCCAATCACACCTCTCTGCCGGCATGACAAAATTAGCCACCCAAATCATCCGGTATTTTTCACTAAACCCTGGCCGTGTTAAGTAAGGATTACAGCCGGAGGAAGTCATTGCATAATTCAAGGTAGTATATCAAAATTTAGTGGAAGCAGAGTCGGAAAGGGGACCGCGGTAACACAGTGGCTAAGGTGATGTGCTGCTACAAATCGGAAGGTCGCTGGTTTGATCCCAGATGGTGTCAGTGGATTTTTCATTGACATAAAATCCTTCCGATCGAACTATGGCCCTGGGATCAACTCAGCCTCTAACAGAAATGAGCACCAGGAGTATTTCCTTGGAGTAAAGGCGGCCGGTGCGTAAGGCTGACAACCTATCACCATCCTGTGCCGTTGTCATGAAATCTGGGAACCTTACCTTCCTGGAACCCTCTGGGCCTTCCAGGCCTGTAATGGGACTGCTTTACCTTTACCATTACAGTCGGAACACGCAAACAGCCCAAAGCGAAAGAGGTTCAAACCGAGGACATCGTCAATACCAAGCGTACAATAACCAAACGACCAAGACCTCCAATCTGAGGCATTCAGTAGAAAGTTTCCTCCTGCAAATATTATTCCCGTCCATTTTACCACTACCCTCACCTCGTCGAATTTCATTCACTTACTTGGAATAACCTGACAGGAACAAAAGAAAATAGTGTACTGTAAAAGTTACACTTCTTCACTGCACTGAAATATTGATGACAGGGAATGAGCAATTTAACGATCGGCAACGCAGTACCAAAACGAGGACATAACGAAGTGGGCAAAGTAGGCTAGGAGACATAAACTCGCACGAAAAATTCTGCTTGCAGTAAACATACTGTATGCGTTACGTCGAAAGATCAAAGTGCACTAGCCATCTCTCGAGATATTTTAACACGATAAGCTGATACGCCAGTTCTCCGCAGAGACTTACGGTTATTACGAAGACGAACCAGTCACATACGCCGATTAAAATGTCTGCACATGAGAAGGCTATCATTAGCCAGAATGTAAGGGTACATGTTTCCCCCACATGTTCTCTTTATAATTCGCACATCTCATTGTTCCTGATAATTATTACGTTGCGGATATACATCTACTGTTTAATACTAATCACACAACCACACAATGCAGGACACGGTGAATCCTAAACGGACTGCCCTCGGATCGAAACCAAGCCTCAGATGTATGACGGAGGGACTGCCTGCCCAAATAAGACAGAAATATAACGGTTTCTTGATTGCTTACGGTTTATTCTACGATACTGGCAGTAGTTCGGTTTATATAACGCCCATTGATCGTATGCTGATCGTGAATGCTGAATTGGAAAGGAGATGGAAGGAAGCGACTGTGATTTAATTTCAGGCACGATATCGGCATTTGCCTGGAAATAGAACAATCGAAAAGAACTTCAGTCAGAAAGTCTGGTGTCTGAACCATAATTTCTACTCAGAATCTCAGAAATAAGAGGCACGAAAGCTAACCAACCACTCGAACGCGACGTACTGTATAAGAGATAAAAGTCCCGTGAGGAGATATGGAATGGGTAACAGAATGTCATGTGTTGACATGCACTGCTCTGAGAGATAGTAACCAAGAAATATCACAGATAGGATCGACAAGAATTCAGTACAGTCTCGAAAGGTCTACGTTCCGAATACAAACACAGAACACCCGGTGACACAAACCACCTCATTTAAAGAAAAAGGAAATTGTTTAGTTCGAGTTCTGCATGAAATGTAATTCTACCTGAAAAGTGTTCCAAGAGTTTAAATAGAAAACGAGGAAGCTGTATCTTGGAAGTTGTGGAACACTGAATTATTTCTCTTGCATCTACATGCAGCACAGGAAAGCTAAAAAAATTCCGTGACGCAAGTGAAAGAGAAAGAGCCTCTGTGTATCGTAAATAGAAGGGGTGTGTTCTCCCTCTCACGTTTCTTTTGGCCCCAAGGAACATAAGAGCGAGTCAACATAGGGTGAACCAGAAATAACATAACACATTAATTTGTATATCCAACATTACATGCACCAAAATATAAACATCAGACCTTAGTAAACCTCTAACATGTTTCGGCATGTCATAGGTGCGATCATCAGGAAGTATTCTCAGTAGCTATCGTAGCGCCCTCAAAATGATCCGTTACACTGTAGGCTAAGTGGATAAAAACAGCCATACACTCGCACACGGATTACAATCCCAGTTACAACACAACAATGTCCACAACACAAATATTAGGGCCTACAACACTAGTACAGATGTTCCTTCGAGCATCCAACAGACTGCGAGTGGGCTCTACAGTCTTCACTAGACGTTGGTGATCATCCAGAAACCACTTCGAAACCCCAATATAGGTTGAATTATGGCATAGACTGAGGACGGTACTGAGGCCTTAGTATCGTGAACACCTCCAGAACAGGCTGCTCGAATTACTGTGCACTAATCTCTCTGATAAATATATACGTTACGCAATGAGGAATTTCCGGCAGTTCTGATGCATGCAGGAAACAAAATTGTTAAAGAACTGTTTTATACAATTATGTGCTCCCTGATGATAGGCCAATAAGGCCCGAAACCTGCAGCTGTCTGTGTTTTATAATATTACTGTAACTTTTATAAAAGTGTGTGTATTTGTTGGTTTGAACTGTAATAAACGAGTCCATGACTGTAAATATAGAAAGCTGAGTTGTGACAATTAAATAAATGTGGCAATAACACGAAATAAGTTGCCTTTGTGCCTAAGTATCAAGCGGAAAGGTTTATGTGGATCGTAGAAGTAACAATTCAGTCATTAAGAACCTCGGCACCAGATGGCGAAACCTGACTGGTTACATTTTCCGGCAATTTAAACTCCGCGTACCTACTGATAAAGAGTTTGGCTGGAGTCTCAGAGTCGGTCTAGATGATGTGTGAATGACATTATTTGTGGTGGGACAGACCTCGATCTAGGCGAGAAGCTGCTTGCGGTTTAACTGGTGTCCCATGTAGCTGAAATGTAGGAATTCCGTGACAACATGAAAAAAGTTACAGAAAAGGACTTCGTTTATGTTGGAGGTAACTATATGCAGCAAGTTACCCTGAAGATGGAGACAGGGAATTCATCCGAGGCGTTGGTTGCTCTGTATTAAACTGCGGTCGTGAAAGACATCACCCTTCGAATTTTCGTTCTTTCTTGAAATAAACGAAGCAGACTGTACTTAGTACAATTAGAGGACTGACTTTCTTAACAAGTACTTCCATTCTCCTGGAGACAGGAACAGAAAGTTTTGTCATTGTTTATACTAGCTATGCTCACATTTCTAACTTTTCATGTTCTTTGTGTGGGTATGAAACTTTGTTATCTGACCTTGGGGAAGAATATTAGCTGAGTGACTCCCCTCGTCTCAGAACTATCCTCCATGGACCTAGTTAGTAGTGACACTTCAAGAGGGAAATTTTGAAATTTTTGTTAACATACTGCGACGCACCTTTTAGGTCAAGTAAGTAAATAACTGATTGAATGGCTGACTGACTGACTAACTAACTAATTAACTAACTAACTAAGTGTACCAGATTTATTCTAGAGAAGCTAATATTCCCTCAGATGTCAATGAAACTTCCAGCATTTTATGGAATCGGAATTTATTTTAGCGCGTTCAAAAAAGCCCGCTGCTGGTCGCTATCATATGCCCAATAATTTCAGTTCACACAATTGCATTCTATTTAAGTTTCATTTTCATATTGCAATACCCTTAACGTCTAGGCCTTCAAGTTGGCCTATTTGCGTCAGGTTCTCCCAGCAGCCCTGTGTGCATTCTTCTCATCACTTCTCTTCTCTTCATTGCGTTCGACAGGTCCTTCCCGTTTGTCCTCATTGATTGGTTCGTTGTAATAGCACTTATTTGCTTCTAAATATTCTCAGCACATTCAGCATTTTCCTTCTTGAATGCAATAAACAAAGCTTCACGCCAATAAAAATATTTTTAAAACTGTTGATAAAAGATGCTGTGACATTAGATTCTGATCTGATTGGTATCAAGCAGTCAGCAAATGAATTTGTAAGAAATGTCTATGTGAATGCATTAATATTTGTTAGTTTTATTCCCATATAGCCTACTTGTGCCACATCATCACAGAATTTATCACACATTTTTCTGTGACTCTGTCTCGTATTCTGGTGACGAAACATTCAACATATGCATTATCTCCGCACTTAATGCTACAGCAACCTCATTACCAGCCAAAAACATAATTTCTCTGCTTGTCCTTACGATATTTATGTTTTCACCTAATAATTAAACACCAGCAGTGAAGACGACAAGTATCATCCTATTTGAGTTCTTCACCAAATGCTGAAAACACTAAAAGCACACAGAGGTTGTATCTGACAAAGAAATTCCCCGCCACAACTACATTATTTTACTTTGTGGTATCGCAAATTGGTAAGACAAAAGCAACTCTAAATGCTCTTACTTTAGGGTCTTCAAATGATGAATGGTTATAGAATTGGGAATAACCTAATGCGTGTGCAAATTTAAAGTAACATTTCTGTACAAAGTAAAACACAAAATGGCGGCACGGCAAAACAGTTCTTTAAATCTCGATGAATAATTAGCGACTGAAACTAGGCATCTGGAAGTTCAAAGAAATATCTTTAAGGCACCTGCATATTATATGTCAAATATTGATGTTATTCGAGAGTTACAATCAACGATATTCCGAAACTTTCAGTATGCATCCGACAAATTCATCACGTAGCCTATAAAATGTAATAAGGAAAAATCTTCAACAGTAACACAAAACAACGACAGTAATATTAATAAACCCTTAGTAACTGACCAACTTAATGCACAAATTCTTGTTTTATAACAAGTTTATTATATTCCTCTACATGTTTCTAACACTATCGTGTTTATCATCAGGAGGTAAAAATTGTATTATACAGCATCTGGTATCAACACACCTGTAGGTGGCCGTCCCGTACATAGTCCTCTCTCCACCTGTGCACGGGACGGCCCCCTACAGGTGTGACGATACCAGATGCTGTATAATACCATTTTGACCTCCAGATGATGAGCCCAGTAATGCTCGAAACATGTAGAGGAATATAATAAACTTATTATAAAACAAGAATTTGTGCATTAAGTTGGTCAATTACTAAGATTATACTGAGATGCAAGGTCAGTAAAACATCAAAATTAATAAACCCGTTGCAATGTAGATCCACGTAACAGGGAAATATTCATCTTTCCTTAGTTTTATCCGTATGTTTTTCGATCTACTGGCCCTCTGACACAGCTCTTTCCGCCCACCCTGAATCTGAATCTACTTCTCACAATACTTTGCGCGAACTCATTTGTACAATGCCACAATAAATTATTCATTCTCAGTGATTATAAATTTTTAAGGATATAATGTCCTTCTTTGTGTACCGGAAAAGCACCCAGCTTACTTCGTGGCATATAAATGTGAATACAGGAGCCATGTAGCTACAATGAACCGTCGTTTTAGTGCGCTTGTGCAGACCATACCGATCTTTATAATGCCATCGTTATAATTGCCATCTCTTTGTATTTACTGCTGTGGCTGCAAACAGCAAGACCGCAAGCTTTCCCATCCCAGTTGCTGGGCCTCCAGGCCATCATTCCCTGTTCAAACACACTTTACGTCAGTACAGGGCAAGCTAGACTCCGCACTCGATGTAGATCTGTGTTCCTGTACATCAAAGAATGAATTAGACATGCTTGGCCTACACTTTCATAACAACTAAAGCTCGTGTTTTCTGTTGTTTCTTAGCTCTTTCTGCTACGTGCAGTGTAAAGAATTATGATATTTGGAAATAGAGATAAACATTAATTAAAGTGACATTTAATTTACTACCACCAGGAAATTGTTCTTTTGAATTTATAGGTATTTGCTTCGTTTGGTCGTTTCATTACATAACTTGATGCTCACCGACGAAAAGATACTTCGTACAATTGTTAGACAGTATGGATCCCCCGGGTTCATACTCATTCCACAGCCAACCCACAAGACTTCCATGAGATATCTATTGCCTAGGTAACTAGAAAAACTTAAAAATTTATTTTCTTGTCGTTTCTTATTCGTTGAGTACATAATGCTACAACCCACCCAGCTATTCAGTCGGTCGGCATGTCTTTCTCTCAGGGAATCTAAGTGTTCTAAGTGGCGGAACAGTGATATTATTAACACTTGTCACTATTAATATTATTTATATTGTTTCCCGATGTTGACATATATAGATCTTTGTGATGTATGGACGCGCCCTTGAAACATGTATTCACTGCTAGCTTTGGTACGTGTACACAACTTGTCACTTCCAAAGTATAAACCAGACTCCCCCTTGCGTTAGGTTTTCCAAAACTCGTAAGCTTCAAGTTCATCCCCTCTTAAACTTTCTTACTATACCCGATTGGCCAAATGTTAAATTTCGCTGCTCCCTAATAGGTCCAAAAGTCAGAATTTTGAATACGTTAACCCCACTGGCTTTAATTTATGTAACGTTGTCCCAATGTCGTCGCCCGTGTGAACTCCTTAACGCGTCTTACTGATTTCTTTTAGTGTCCAAGCGTGCCTAACATTGTAAATCTTCCCAGCAAGATTTAAGATGTGCCAAAAGCTGTCAATGTTTACAAAGTCAGTTTTTTTAAAACCTTCCCCAGTCCATCAATTCTGACACTGACAAACATCGAAATTGTTAGCTTGCAATGCCCGCCATAAAACTCTCTCCCTGTAAACTGCAATACTGACTGTCTACAATTTCTCCTCCATCATAAACCAAACCAACAACTTAAACAATTCTGACCTATCTACCAATGTACAATTTTGACTCTTAATAAAGGACTTACTCTCTATATCGGTCATAATGCTTTGAAAAACTTAATCATGTGAACTGAGAACAGAACGTTTGTTACAACCTGAGAAGACGTGCAGCACTTATCACAGAATACGAACACCAGGATATGTCGACGCCTACAAAATGTTCTTCTTTAGAACATGTTAGGTACGTCAGCGAAACAGAACTGACTTTTATACAGCAATGGAAATTCAGAGACATTTACATAAGAAGAACAAACATAAGAGATATCGGGGATGCGGGAAATGATGAAGGAATCGAGAAAAATTGGATTGTCCAGATAAGTATCAAATATGTAATAATAATATTTATTTACTGCAATTGGGTTGTTAGCCGGTGGCAGTGGTTATTTTACATGTATACAAGATATGAAATTGGTTACTACTAAATTTAAGTCGGGAGGGCTACATGAGAAGCATGAAGTGGCAACTTGGAATCTTGGGAACCATCTCAGCATTTGATTTTAGGCACAGGGAAACCAAGAAAAACCTGTGTCGAGGTGGCCGGTCGCAGGACCTTCCGAATACTGACTTCTAGCCAGTAGTCCGGCGAAGAGTAAGAGATAAAAGATACATAAAAATTTTGGCCGGAAGGTGTGCAGGGAAAATACCACTTGCAGTGCCTAGAAGAAGACGGAAAGACAATTTCAAAATCACTCTTAATGACATACTCGTTAAGTGGGAGGCTCGGGACAGGTGTCAGTCACGGTCTGATGCGAAAATGGTAAAGAACCTCGTGATCCACAGAGTGTGTTTAGTTGACCAACTCGGTAACTATTAACTCTCAACGAATGTGTTCCATGGATTTCCTTGACAAAAGCTGGATAAAAGTATTCTCTTTCTTCAGCATCCTTTGGCCCGTTGCATATCAGAATTCAATCTGATACTAGGAATTTTACACAATCTGTAGGCCTCCTCGAACGCCAGGTCAGTTCATCGGAAACACTTGCACCTACACAAGACTACATAATTACATAAAAACGATGACATTCATCCATGCCTAACTGGCATCCGAACTCAAGTCCCAGTTTTCGTGCGACTGAAAATTTGCCTTAGAGAATGGGGCCATTGTGATCAGCATGAAATACAGTTACAAAGAAAAAGTACAGAAGGAATCCAATACACAGGTTTTTCAGTACGTTGGGAGTATATTATATAGAGAACTATATGACGTAATGGCACACACTGTGTAAGGCTTATTTAATATGGTTTTACCTCTCCAATGCGGCGTTCTCTTCAAACACACCAGCGCTTCTATCGGAGACCCGGAGAAGTGGCAGCTATGCGTAAAACCGCGTTTTATTTTATAACTTTGTTCCAGAACTTTCGCGCGATCAATACGATTCTGTGATGGGAATTTTATTACGCTTTAGGTTACTTCTCTGGTGCACGGGAACTGTGGCCAAATTTCACAATTCGAATGTCTGCTCCGCTCTAAGCTATGGCAGGGCAAGAGCAGAAGACACACTCACAACTCGACAAAATAGTATGGAATCCGAGGAAGGGAATTAATTACAGGCCACATTATTCTCATTAGTTGACTTGTTATGGTATTTCACCGTTCCGGAGTCTACGTCGCGCTCAGTACAGCTTTTGCCAATATAACTTTCTGGGCCAATGTGTGTATGAGCAGGCAAACTCAATTACGAAATGAATTGAAATCGGAGCTGCTTATTTTAAAATGGTAAATCAAGTAATTGGGATGCAACGTTGGGCAACCCTCCTCTGTCTGACAACCGACACAGAAAAGAAAGAGATCACACAATGAAGGGAAGGAAAACAGAACCTGAAAGTGGCCCTGTTGTCTCTGGCATATCGAAATAAATTAAGGCAAGAAGAATAATCTCTTTTGGGATATGACAACTTTTAAGTTCACAGACAATTTACCAATGCTTATGAGAAATATGCTCCTTCAATCTTCAGGGTAGAGAACAATGTCTCTATTAGACTACACGGTGTACATCTCGGAACAGCGTATTCTTCACAGTGACCGCCTTGAGACACCAGGCCTCAAAGGTACATACATTTGTTTTGAAATAAGTGACATTTTTTCCCTGTCCTAACTGGCCCAATATTTCTCAGTTCAAATCAAAACAAATGGAATAAGGCGACTCGTTATATTCGTGTATCAGGGGAGTAATTAAGGCAGTAGAATATAAGGTCAATATATTGCATGTAAAGCTTTTCAACTCCAGGTTATGCATTTTGTGCTAAAGGAAGTTAGTAACCTTTTTCGAAGGGAAAACAGATTAAAATAGAGCCACAACGTTTAGCACATAAACATGCTATGCCACTGGAAGTAGCTACAGTGAATTTCACTTCAATACCACAAAGTGTTTGGAAGGAATTACTGTTTTATCAAAATGTGGAAATTTAAAAGATCATACCCAATTACAACTCTTTGCGCCTGAATTTTCTGTTCTTCGTATATAGAGGACAACAAATGAAATAACGGATCAGCTTTTCAATAATATGCGACGTCTACTTACTGAAGGATTGGGTTCAAAAGATGTAAGAAATCCTCGAAATAGTGTCACAAACACAAGTGTAATAATTTGTAACTTCTGTGTTTCGTGTCCAAGATATAAAGACATTCTTCATGCTGTTAAAATGGTTAAGTAAAGGCTTAGAATGAATCAGAGTCACAGTAAACGTTCTGTGGAAGGTTGAAAAGCTATTGATAATAAAAAAATAATAAACTGGTTCTATAAATTTTAAGCTTATGGTTCCGTGCATCGTAATTCAATGTGAATAAAAATCCAACAGATGCAACAGTATGCAGATATTTATTTACTGCAAAACTATCGATAACGAGACAGATTCCTCTGGACGGAATGAGATAGCGCCAAATTCTTTAAGTTTCAAGAACATAACTAATACTACTCAGGCACATAAAAAATTAACATTCTAAAATAATAGGGTAACTAATCCTAGTCTACTAAAAGAATTTCATAGCCTCCAAACAGTTTTGCAGTGAATAAATATCTGCATACTGTTGCATCTGTTGGATTTTTATTCACATTGGTTCTATAAATCCATCGACTGAAGACAGTGCGGCCTAAGTAGCTGATCGGGAGGTCCAACCTCATTGACAGATGTAAAGATACTTTTTTTTCGGGATTATCCGAGTATTGTGCGTTCTCACCAAAGCAATATAAGCCTAGCAACACCAGTCCCCTCGGAAGACATTCTTAGAACTAAATGCTTTCCTAACGATAGGCCTGATACTGTAGCCATGCTAACGACCTATCCCCATCTACTGAATCAGCAACCTATCGAGTACAACTTACCTTCTCATACTTCACTTTTATTCTGATTCATTTAAGTATCTGACCTTCCTTTATTCCAGAATACTTTTCTGATGAACTAAATAAAATTGTTTCTATAAAAATTCTATAATTAGATCTTTTACAACTTACTGTTTTCCAAGTTCACGATCCAGAAAATAGTTGTAGGCTCAAGGATCCCTTTACAGGGGCATCTGAATGACCAAACACAGTAATGTAAGAGTTAGGTCTTTTTAATACTACTCGGCTAATCCCCAACTTCAAAGACTTATCAGCTGCTAAGTTTATTTATTTTGATGGACGTTGTCGAAGGACGCTTAAGAACTTTTTTTTTATATTCAGGAGGTCACAGGATCGAATACTCGAGGCTTGTCTATCCTTAATGGCGTTTCTACGAGTTCCTCTGTTCCTCCGTGTGCAGTTTCGAAACGTAAAGAGCAACGCCAATAACAACTTCCTTCAACACACTTCACAATTGATCATTCTCTGTCAATCTGTAATTTGAAGCCACTGCTGTGTAGTTTGAATGTGGTGTTAAATAACATGCCAAGGTTCTTCAGTAATGTGAAATAACAATGAATAGAAACAAAATATCGGGGTATTATAATAACACCGAAGTGATTTCGCAGCCAGAACCATGAGAGGATGCGAGTACCGCAACAGAATCTTGCAAATGCGTATGCTAGCATTTATAGTCTTCCCTTTGAATCCTATTCAGATGGCTGGAGGGATTAGCAACATCTCTAGGCTCAAGAGACAGGACTGAAATGGTCTATGTTGGTCTATTTGCGGTTTTCAATACTTAAGTAGTTGTTATGTTAATTAACTACATGCGAACACCTATCACGTGCACACATTCATACGAGTATTAACATATATATATATATATATACATATATATATATCACACACTGGTATTAATAAGTTCCCTTGCATGATTATTTATTCAAATACAAGTGTTATCGAAACATACTTCAAATGCGTTTATAGATCTGAATTATACACATACAACATAACATACTGCTCGTTCATATGATAGAATTCCGACCTTCATGTAAGGGCTTTATACTGAACACAACAACAAAAAATATTATCGAAATGTGCGTAAAATTTAGGAGCTAAAATATAGAATGAATGACACATGTGAACACCAGTTCACGCTTCCTTGTATACACTTGATGCAAGCAAAACTTTTCACAAATTTTTAAAATAATCGCAGAAAGGCATGTAAAATATCTAACGTCATACACGCATGTCAATCATTACATATCAGTCGCAATCCAACGATCTTGAGAGACACACTAACTTAGTGCCAATTTACACCTTCCTGGGAATAGATTAACATCAGTCACATCCCTGCATCAAACTGCGGAATACTGCCACAGAAGCTATCGCTTATTTCGTCACATTTGTCACACCACACTCGAAACTTGAGGGTGTAAACCAGAATTTCGAAGACTACGTTTCACGTCACGAACATGCGGACAGTAAGCATTTTAACATACAGCTGGACTCACCTCAAGACCCAGATGATCATACTGACTCTGCAGATCGGGACCCACCATCTCCAGCAAATTCCGCCGTTCCTCCAGGAAATCTGTCAAAATAAATGAAACGAAAATTTCAGTAGAACATGCAGTACGTTGTGACCAGTTAGATTCTATTCCAGGGTGGAGAAAGGAGTATTTCCCTTCTGTCTAAGTTTCGGTGCCTACTCCCGTTCCCAGGCCCTCGAAAACAGGAAACCACAAGCTGTTATTCTTCTGCCTTCTTTCACGACATCACACAACGTCTGCATATCCGAGACACAAGAGTACATATACCTGTCAGTTCGCAATGGATTTCGTAACGCTAATTTTGTGAGTTGAAATGAGTCCTGGAACTAGAAATGATGTACTCGCAGCTGCAGGTAGATGTGGAAAGCTCAATGCGTCTGTTCCTACTTAATACGTGTCGACTATAAGAATCACAAAATTTGGGTTTCACGCTGCAGGTATTGGTTCAGAGCAAATGAATATTGCTTCTTCATTTCTCTCGTATTTTTCGTAACGGAATTAGTAAATAACTGTATAGATTAAAGGAAAATAAAACTCGTGGTAAAACGTGTTCATATAAAGATCTTTTAAATATTTGTTTGGTTAATGGATTAGTCAACGTCGCTCTATTCACTGTACGAAATGGAGAGTTAGGCGGTAAATTGAGGAAGATGTAAAAGACACAATGCATAGCCTACAGTAAGGTACTTTCCCACAGTTTACATACAAGGACTAATAAAGCCCTAAAGAGCCCCAGTTTCTTAAAACTTCCTTCTCTACTGCACGTGTTCAGTACTTTTGACTAGAAGCATAATAAACGATAAACGTTACATATATAAGAGAGAGAGTGGCCTGTTTTAAGAAACTATCCCTATCTAGAATGAGATCCTTCGTAGTTTTCCTCAGTACTTCCACAATAGTACGTATAGCTGTGTCAAAACATGGTCCAATAGTAAGCGATGGATAGCAAGACTATGTAAATGTGCGGACAGCTCGTGACAAACTTAGAAATTACGAAATCTCCGAGAGGTCTCCCATGTTGTGGAGTTGATCAAATTGAATATAAATACCAATTGTTTCTATTTGTTAATACAAACCTAAAATCACCGATTAAAATTTAAACTTCTTGCATTAAAATCAATATAAAAGGCAGGCACGAGAAATTATTGAACATCTGTACTATAGGTAGTAGCATAAAGTTAAATGACAGCGACTAGGGCTACACAGTACTAAAAATAATGTCTGTAAGAACTAAAATTGTTGCTGTCAGATGTTAGTTACACAAAAACCGACTAAAGTGTAAAGTTTCAAATAAAGGAACATAACATACGAAGAATAACCCGATAATTCAACGTAAATTATAAAAAAAACTGGCAATTATTCCCTCTTCATTTTTCGGTTTTAATGCCGTATTTTCATAACCTAGAAGACAAGAAGAAAGGAAAGAAAGAAAAGAAATCAATAATCAAAGAAAATATTATGTAAGAGGGTAATAAATAAGGAAAGGAAGAAGTAGGAGCGAAAGTAGACAAACGGCCACAAATGCAACGACTGTGTTGTTTGATGGGTGGAAAAATGGGGTTGTGTGTAAACGTTAGAAAAGGAGACAGGTAGATGATAGAATATAAATGAGTTATTATTGAAAGCAGCAGAGTATCAAAAGAAATCGACGGAAGAAGCGACGGTGGTGATGGTGGTGGTGGTGGTGGTGGTGGTGGTCAATTTCAATAATCCATTGTGACGCTCGCGTTGAACCCAGTGCTTGTATTGTCACGTACAGCGCTGCACGAGAGCATTTACAGAAGAGCCCTCGAGTTACGCTTCCTGCACTGCAGGCAATTGGGTGGAATCAGCAGGTCGCTTGCTTGTTCAGCTATTGCTCTGCAGTAAGAGCGTGCTTGAAACGAACACTTTCATAATTTACCCTGACTTACGACAGCACACGTATATATTAGGAGTTACCTTCCGACTTGAAATGAGGGAGTATAAAATAGGATTATACTGCGACTTGAAACTCTATGAGAATTAACCAATTAACCATTTAACTCTGTGTTCTTCCCTGTATATGTGATGGTTACTCATCCGTTCAAGAAGGTCTCTCTACCCTTAGCAAACCCGAATGTTCATTCAAATTCCGTCATTATACTAATCTACATTCTCAAAAGGTTCATAAAGAATTTCACTCAAATCCAGTTCAATATTATCCCCCCCCCCCCCCAAAAAAAAAAAATAAATCTACCTTCCTAAACGGTTTTTTCTTTCTTCTATCTTTTCTCCACATATTTTTGTTTTCTTTTTTATTTCTCTTTTCT
>Ga0123357_10001999_pt1 | contig 22318 bp, 19 predicted proteins | sample TergutEmb28metaG_FD_89873 | JGI IMG/M metagenome (GOLD analysis project Ga0123357, IMG submission 89873) | Embiratermes neotenicus P4 segment gut microbial communities from Petit-Saut dam, French Guiana - Emb289 P4 | ecosystem: Host-associated > Arthropoda: Insects > Digestive system > Gut ... | reverse complement strand
GTATGAAGTGTGAAACAAAAAAAAAAATTTCGCTGGAGTGCAAAATAAAGAAATTTTTTGGGCAGGGCGGGGGCTCCCCCCCCCCCCCAGACGAAGTAAAACTAGTCATTTACAGTCTCGTAAAATACGTATAACAAACTAGTCTGTCCAGACTGAAAGTAAAAACAGTCAAGATTAATACTCTTACTGTAAAAAACATTTTTCCCAACAGGCGTTTAACTGTTTGTTTCACAAGTACAACATATTTCCAAAACAATCAATCGAAAATTGAAACGTAAATGCGTTTTGTATCCAGGCGCAATCAAACTACATATTTCTGGTTGGGAAATTATAATTAGCAGTTCAAAAATTAAGCGAGAATATTTTTTTTGTCCTAATTGTCACACAGTGTTTAAAATTTTGATCTGTATTTTAATTAATTAAGATATGCACAGGAAAGAGCACAGTCTTGAACTTGCCCTCTTTCCAGCATATCAACTACTAGAAATATATACTCCAACATGGGGTGCAAATGCTTATAAAACAAGCTTTTCTTTGCAAATGCAATTAACTGTGGTGTTTGGTTAGTGCCTATGAAAACTCAACATTTCAACAACTGAAAAGTTATTTCTTTCATCGGGTCAGAAAACGTGTAATCTTACCGATTTAAAACACGCACAGAAAAACCTCCATCAAATAAATTTTAAGTCTTTTATATTTTAGCAGTCTCCCTTATTTATGTCTTGATTTTGTGCATTTTAACCTTATTCATACAGCGTAATATTTAAAACTTCAGTGAATATTATAAATGTATCAGTTCGAACCATATTTCAGTATATTTTCAATAAATTTCAGTTATAAGCATTCATCTATTATATTTCCAATAACGCATTTTCCACGTCACTAATATAATATTCTTACGTGTTTCCGCGCATGTGTGTGTGTGTGTGTGTATGTATGTATGTATGTATGAATTTACGTATGGATGGATGGATTTAGGTAGGTAGGTAGGTAGGAAGACAGAGAGATAGATAGGTATATATGTCTGTGTTTATGTGTGTATATTTCCTCCAATAACAAAAGAAAGTCAACAGTCCTTTTCTAAAAGTTTCAGTTTAGAGCTAGTCACAATGTATAAAGACGGAATTTGATTTCTCAGGCAAATCATTAACGATTAACCTAACTAGAAAGTTATTTTAAATGAAAGTTGCTGATATTAACTTTTCATATAGTAACCCCATGTACAGTGAATCCTTTCTGAAAGATGACGATAGGTTCCATCTAACCTTCGTGCAAAATAACCCGATCTGATACAAAATTTAATCTCAATCAGATCAGCATTTTCGGAATGAAACAAGTGGACTGGCCAACAGTCACTATCTTCCCATCACGAGTTCATTTATTTGCTGTGTGCAAAATTCTCATAACACGCAAAGCAGTTAACATTCGACAGAGGTACGTATTATAAAAGTCCATCCACAGCGGCATACTAATACGAGTGTAATACCAAATTTTGCCCTAAATATGTAAGAACTGACAAGCCACCATCTCTCCAACTAATGTTATAAAGTACGACCAAGTTATCCCTGTGTACGCTACGAAGGCATAGGGGATGTAAAGTTCCACTCATTCTTCAGTGGTTTGTCAAATAAAGGCTACTTTACCCCTGGGGAAGAAGCCTCTGTTATCCATTCAACAGGAAGCTGGGTGAGCCGCAGAGGTGGTTTAAATACTTCGGGAAAGATAAAAATCTGTCCCTGCCGGCAATTGAATCATGATTCCTGGTTGTCTAGTCCCTAACCTAATCACTATTGTCGCCTATGCTATCATAGCTCCACTGTTATAAATTCAAGCAAAGTTACTTTCCGTTTAACAAAATCTCCCTAACAAACATTTCACTGAAAACCCTGAAGAACGTGGGAGACAAAGGACAGATGAGAGGGGAATGTGAAAATGTGTCTCAGAAAAATAGAACGTGTGGCTGTGCATTCTACTCAACTGCCTCAAGATCATGTCCAGTGGTGGGCTCTTGTGAAGGGGGTAACGGATATTCGGATTCCATAAAATGCGGCAATCTGTTATCCAGCGGGGTGACTAGCGCTTCTCCATGACTGCGCATCGTATGAAAGTAGTCTATAAATTTTCTTTTGACGAAGAACTTCCAAGGAAAGCAATCCTTTCGTAAAATCAGAAATGTCTTAACCAGCGCGTCAGCACTGCTACCCACCGTTCCAAACTTCTGCAGCCATGATTCGACATCAAAAGAATAACTGAATTACGCTTTAAAAACCATTCCCGTAACATATAATTATTTTTTCGTAATAGATCAGTAGGGGTTTTTAGTATTCGCATGTAAAAACCATTATGAAATAAAAAATGTTGATACACTTAAACTATTTTCCTACCTAATTCAGGAACTTGACTACCCAATACAGTCACTTTACTTACGTTATGATTCACGATATCACCTCTATATATTTTTTTAACTTTTCCAACTTAAGTGCAAATAGAATATATAGCTGGTAAACTTGTTTAATTTTCCAAACGCAATGCGTAAGTGTAAATATGAGACAACAGGATTTTATTGTTTTCTTAGGCAGCATATCCTTACAAAATAAATGTGCTGATACTTTCATTTTTATTTTTCTCAGCACTGCAACTATCACTAAATGGGCAAGCCTCCAGCAAACAAAGTGCACAGCACAGCTCAGAATCGAAAAACTCTTTTAAGTTTAATCATTGCTTTGCGTACCATCACCACCACGTTCAACACTAGAAAGCCTGGATCTTCCCACACGTGTTTCGTATGAAACTCCCGATAAATAGTGATTATTTCCTTATAAATTATTAACCTACTGGTCTTTATAATGGAGAGAATCTCTTATCTAGGAGGCAAAAATTGAAGTTTTCAATACATTACAGATTAACTGTAGTCTTTGCAGGATTAAGCCACATTGATGCAACATGTAAAAAAATTAATCTGAAAGATATATAAGATAATTAAAGAGTTCACATTTCGGTATTTCAATCCACTACATTGTTCACAGAGCGTTTTTGTGTCTGCTCGAACTAACTGAGCCTACGAGGTTCGATGGTGTTTGAAATATTTGTTTTAATTTAACTTTTAGGTAATTTTTCAAATATTAATACCAGAACGGAGTAATACATATGTCAGAAGAGCAGCATTTCACATTTGGCTTGTCCCATCTTGTTAAAAATACTGACTGAAATTTTTATGAGCAGTAAATCCTTGTGATAACATTTTAAATAACATGTCTATGACTTATAAAATTGGAAGCAATTTAGCTCGTATTCTACCACAGTAACTTATACAGATAGGAAGCTGAGACGTTTGATGTATTAATAAAGAATAAGTATAATATTTTACAGTAAAGTGAGTGGGATGCGGGAGAGCATGTCTAGGATACGTGTACGGAGTGGACGATGCGGGTTTAGATTCCTGACAGGCGCAAACAGATTTTTCTCTTCTCCAAAACAAATGATAGCGAGTACATAAATAAGGCTTGGAAAAACATTAGAGAGTATATAAAAACCTCAGCAAAAGAGAGTCAAGGTCTGTATGGATTGAAGCAGCATAAACCATGGTTTCATGAAGAATGTTTACGATTTTTAGATCAAAGGAAGCAGGCTAAAATGCAGTGGTTATAGGATCCACACCAAAGCAATGTAGATAATCTAAACAATGTAAGACATAAAGCTAGCAAACATTTCAGGAACAAGAAATGGAATATCTGAAAGCTAATTCATGAACTTGAAACTAAGAGTAAGATCAAGACTATCAGAGACTTCGAAAAAGGCATCAGTGACTCTAAGAAGGGTTACCAACCTAGAATTCATACAGTACAGAATGACAAGGGTGATTTGGTCACAGAATGCCAAATTAGTTTGGCTAAATGGAGGAACCACTTTTCTCAGCTCTTAAATGTAGTGTACATGGGGTTAGTGATGTTACGCAGACAAATATACCCAGCAGAACCATTAGAGCCTGAGCCGAAGTGCCTTTGAGGTTGAGATGGCTATTGAAAAGCTAAAAAGACACAAATCGCTAGGAATTGATCAAATCCGAACAGAACTGATTACAGCAGGGGTTAGAACAATTCGCTCTGAGATCCATTAATATATTGATTCCATTTGGAATAAGGAGGAATTGCCAGAGGAGTGGAAGGAGTCGATCACTGTACCTGTTTATAAGAAGGGCGATAAAATGGATTGTAGTAATTATACAGGCATATCACTTTTGTCAATTATGTACACAATTTTTCCAACAACCTGCTGTCAAGGGTAACTCCAAAAGCAGAGAAAATTATAGAGGATCATAAGAGTGGATCTGACGCAACAGGTCAAGTACTGATCATATATTCTGCATTCGTAAAATACTTGAGAAAAAAGTGGGAATACAACGAAGAAGTGCATCAGGTACTTATATTCAAGGAAGCTCGTGATTCAGTTAGGAGGGACGTCTTGTATACTATTCTCATTGAGTTTGTTATCTCCATGAAACTGGTAAGGCTGTGTCAGAATGATACCTATAGCAGAGTCTGGGTAGTCAAGCACTTGTCTGGGATGTTTCCTATTAAGAAGGTTTTGAAGCAAGGAGGTGCTTTATTGCCATTATTTTTAAACTGTGCTTAGGAGTACGCCATTAGGAATGTTCAGGTAAATCAGGATGGCTTGAAATTTAATGGTACACATCAGCTTTTGGTTTATGCTGATGATGTTAATACGTTAATCGTATATTGGTCGGAAGCACATATGTTATAAGGAAAAACACAGAAGCATTAATGCTTGTTAATAAGGAGACTGGGCTATTAGTAAATGCTGATAAAACTAAGTACATGGTCATGTCTCGAGACCAGAATGCAGGATGAAGTCACGGTATAAATACTGACAATAAATCCTTTGAAAGGGTGGAACAGGTCAGATAGGTAGGAACAACCCTTATGAATCAATATTCTATTCAGGATCTTGTTTTGTCCAGTTTGCCATCCAAGAATATACAGATTAAGATATGCAGAACTAAACTTTTTCCTGTTGTTTTGTATGGGTGTCAAACACGGTCGCTCACATTAAGAGAGGAACGTATGCTGAGGGTGTTTCATAATATGGTGCTGAGGAGAATATTTTGGCCTAAGAGGGACAAGGTAACAGGGGAGTGGAGAAAACTGCATAATTAGAAGCTTAATGATCTGTACTCCTCACCCAGTATTGTTCGGGTGATCAAATCGAGAAGAATGAGATAGCGCGACATGTAGCTCTTATGGGGTGGAGAAGAGAGGTGCATACGGGATTTTGGTGGGGAAACCTGAGGGAAACAGACCACTTGGAAGACCCAAGTGTAGATGGCTGGATGTTAAGTCTTCGGGAAGTGGGATGGGGGAATGGACTGGATTGATCTGGCTCAGGACAGGGACAGGTGGTGGGCACATGTAAACGCGGTAATGAAGCGGGGAATTTCTCGACTAGCTAACAACCGGTTAGCATCTCTGCTCCACGGAGTAAATAAGTAAATAAGTAAGTAAGTGGGTGGGTCCCTTATCATCATGGCAGAGTGCTTTCTCAGAATGTGGGGTCAGTTGCGGGCGGCAGTGACAAGCTTGTATACCTCACCGTATAATCCATTACGTTTCGAACTGAGACAGGCTCTTTGAAAGGACATTAAATATCATATACAAAGGTTCAGTTGGAGAATCTGAAAGTAAGAACCACTTTGGAAGAACTAGGCGTAGACGGGAGGGGGGCAGAATGGCAACAAATCTTAAATAAGTAGGATGAAATTGTGGACTAGATTAATCTGGCTCAGAAGGGGGACATATGATGGACCCGTGTAAACACAGCAATGAACTTTCGGATTGCATAAAATGCGGGAAGTTTTTTTTATAGCTGACCGAATAACTGGTTCTCAAGAAGGACTCTGCTCCATGGAGTTACCTAGCTACTTTAAGTTACTCTAAAACACGTGCCTGGCAATTGAAAAGAAACGGAGTAAATAATCAAGAATTTCTCGGAATGAGGCAGCTATTTTTGCCATGACTTGCAGTGTCAGAAGAATAAATACTGTTAACAATGCCAAAAAGGCACACTCAGCAAAGTCTAGATGTTCGTAATTAATTGGGACTGAAGAGTCACGAACATTGGAATCGAAATTCATTTTTAATACAAAGCGGATATTTGGTCCCCAAAACACCTGAAATACCATTAATAAAGATTTAAAACCTCAAAAAGCAAAAAAGCATGAAGTTTTATTTTCAATAAAACGCAAAACGAATTGGGTGCATGAAATACGTTACAAGACCGAAGGAGAGTCTCTTACATAAAGCATAAAAGCATTCAACCTCCCTTAATAAAAGACACAGTTTGAATCTGCTGACAGTAGATCTGCGCAGTAGCAGGAGTGGTGAAAGGCGAATCGCTAGTCCAAAGTCTCAATCCGATTTGTCGGAACCAGTCACGAAAGAGCGAAACAGTGGCATTAAATGGGGGATAACAAAAGATATATATCCGGAATATCGAAGTTTACAATTTGCCGATAGCTGGAGCTGATTTGCCTGTTCTCCTGCCCAATATCCGAAGCATAAAGACAGTTGCTTCACATCCATTTTAGAGCCAACTGGCACTAAACAGAGTACAATTGTTCTGTGTGTATATATGTGTGTGTGTGTATATGTGTATATATGTATATGTATGTATGTATATATATACAGAACAATTGTACGCTGTTTAGTGCCAGTTGGCTCTAAAAATGGATGTGAAGCAACTGTATTTATGCTTCGGATATTGGGCAGGAGAACAGGCAAATCAGCTCCAGGTATCGGCAATTTGTACACTTCGATATTCCGGATATAGATCTTTTATTATCCCCCATTTAATGCCACTGTTTCGCTCTTTCATGACTGGTTCCGACAAATCGGATTGAGACTTTGGACTGGCGATTCGCCTTTCACCACTCCTGCTACTGCGCATGTGTAAACTTATAAGTCAACTATGTATCATCCGCTGATCAGGAGCAATAATTTGCACAAAGGTTTCATAATTTTAAATTTCATATACAATAATCACGATACCAATTCAAATGTACTGTAAAATGTATAGGCAACCTACTTCATTTGTAGAAAATTACATTTTACTAACGTCTTCCTGACCAAGGACAATGCCCAATAACCGGATGTTGCAGAAGGCGTAAAAGAGGGGGAAATTCGCGCAAACATCCGGCAGTGTACCTGATTTTTTGTAAAGGACTCTGGGTCATGGAGTACGTTATGTGTGATACTTATAAACCGTGTATCCGAATATTAAATGTGATACATAGAGTAAATCAGTGTTGTGTGTATTTTTAGCCCACATTCGCTATGCTGATTAGACTATCAGATTAAAACAGGGATCTCTTAATCCTCAGTACCAATAAACTCCGCACGTTAATTTGTTACTGCATCAAAATTTACTTACTTAATTACCGCAAAACGAGCTATAGATATTATACCTACCCGGCTCTAAGGTAAACCTCAACGTAATGAAAAAAGTATCAGCATACCTGAAAGTCATGCTCGTGCAAGTCATACTAAAAGGATTAAAACTATTTGTATATTATGCTTGATTTTTGTAAGCAGAAGTCTTAGCACGACAAACAATCATATATTATGTCCATTACATTTATCTTAATAACCTCCAAGACGCCGACGCGTTACAAACATTAAGAATGTTTTTGATTAAAATGTAAATTATAGCTCAGTACTGCCTTACACGAGTCCGGCTTTCAAGTTGATTTACATATCATACACATAGTCAAAAATGTTTAAAATGCACTTATAATCTGCTGGATTAATTCAAAATGGCAAAATTTGGAACTATAGATCTTGAGTAATCTTCGACAAATAGTATTTGCTTTCATATTCAAATAAGTCCCAATACTATATTATAGTTAAGCGACGTCTGGTTATTTTCACATAGATATTTTTGACAGACCGAAAATAAATGCCATAATAGCTCTCAAATTTAATGGGCTGAAACCCAAACATCAAAAGGAATCCATTTTTTGCTACTATTTTTTAAATAAATTTAATGTCCATATTTTTTTTGTGCTATGACACAGCAAACTTGCTTGTAAAAGCGAGCCGGCCTGGACTCGTTCAGCGTTTAAGTCGGGCTTACGCAGCGTCATATAACGAAAATTCTGAATTGTGTTGAATTAAATATTAGTAAAGCAAGATTTCACTTAATATGCATAAAAGAAAAGTTTCAAGTTGAAATCTGTCCGATTTAAAGCAAACGAAAAACGTGAAATGTTTTGACACAGGATGTGATCCGTATTGTACGTGATTTGAACACAACAGATAAAATGGATCACTGATTTTGACACTTCGTTACTAGAATGTTTGAAGGCTTAGGCAATAACTGAAAATAATTGCGGAAAACTCGATATTATTTTTTTAAAAAACCGTACAAAAACTCTGTGAAATTTAACTTACATAACCTATATACATTTTCAATAAAATTTATCTTATATATAAGACAGCATAATTTATATCTTCCTAGAACATGATCCGTTCGAAAAACTTTGATACATATTTTCGAACTACAGTTACAAAAATCGAGCATAACTAAACTGCAAACTAAGTGCGATAATGTTTTCAAAAGTAACTGTATTCAGGCTATGAAGGCCGATTGCAATGCTTGTATTCGAATTTATAAGTGGTCTTGACACGTGAGAGGAGTCTAATAAAGACAGTTATTTACTTATCTTCAACAGTTCAATCGGGCTTCAATATTGTTTTGTTGAAGACAAAATTGAAAGTGGTGTAAATATATTCCACTGATGGAGTTGTATTGCTTTGGCACATTTTAGATATTATTTATCAAGAATAAACTTAATTTGTTGGAACTGAGTTCTGTGTCTCATAATATCCAACTTGAATACGAAAAGGAAAAGCACGCTGACTTATTTCCTTAAAAATAAGCATCTACAGTGAAACTGGAAATGTTTCAGTTTCTTTCCTGCTTAACGTCTAGTAAATATCTGATTTAATGGAATATATTTAAAGTTTTTTACGCAGAGCATGGAAATACCAAACAATTATTAAAAAAAAAAAAATTGCAGTTCTTCCCTGTGCAGAGTCCACGCAACCTAAACTTTGTAATCAAGGCGAGACTCACAATCCGGTTGCGTAATTATGATGAAAACACTACATTCCCACTGATGGCGATCCACAATCTATTCCATGTTCAGAAGTACAAATATACAGTAGTATGGCATCATTGGTTACCGTATATGCACGTCGAATTTCCAGGTTTTCCATCAAACTACTTATTAATTACATTATATCACAGTGCAGGTCTATAACGTGAAACATCATTTCCCAAACTACCACATTTCTTCGGTATTAAACTGAATTTTTTAACTCTATTTTAGTATTGTAGGCCTAAAGGCGCGAAACACCATAATTTTCCTATTAACACAATTCCTTCGAAGTTTCCAAATACAACATCTTTCTGTCTCCGAAGTCTGAGATATATACTCAAACAGATGACACTTTTTCAGACTACACAGTGTACTCATCAACAACGTGGCACTGAGAAGAGCAACATAACGATCTGCGGAGTGATTTACAGCAGGTTTCAAAATTCATTCATGTTTGTCTAATTCTGAAGAAACCCATGAGGTCAAAACCACTCAAATTTCGAATACGAACTTTGAAATCCTACGTGAATAGAGTGTCTGTTGAATTATAAAGCAGTCAGACTACGGAATGGTGTTGTTTTAGGTTAGTTAGTACCTTTGGCCCTTCTCCACGATTAGAATCCTCGCTGGATGTGAAAGTACTACTGGTGTCGATCCCTGAGTCCTTGGTCTGCGAGTCCTGAGAACTCTGGCGATCAGAGGCCCATCTACCGAACGTGTGGCTCCAGTCTTGTGGATGTGGCTGCTGATGGTGATGACGATGATCCACCGGCACAGGACGGTCAAAACGCACAGTCTTCTTTCTCCGCTCTGTGAAACGACGACTATCGGTGGCACTATTCTCTTCCCGTTCCCATAATTCCGAGACCTCTTTCACGATCCGATTGCGAAACGCAAAATAACGGCCACGGTAATCGTTTAAATCACGTGGGAATTTCTCCTGTTGTACCTCTTTATTACTAGTCCTCGCGCTATCTGAAGAGGGATTTTTGTTATGATGTCTAATGTTGGTAGCATTGTTGGAATGTCTCGTGCCTTCACGACTATTGTGTGAATGGCTACAATGGTTGTGATCTCGGTTATTGGAGGAATGGTGGTGGCGTTGGTAATGGTGGTGTCGCGTCTGACAGGTTTCTACTTTTCCTAGTAAAGATACGACAACAAAAAAAGGAACAGAAAATAAAGAAAGAGTAACAAAAGACAGAGACATAGTAATGGTAACAATGGTTGCTTGTATAACAGAGGGTACGTAAATCTGATAGATACCTCGGAAAAACATCCACAGCTAAACACAGAGAACAAATGCAACCACAAGACATAGAAGACATCATGAATTGTGACTTGGTGACAATGAACAGATGGAATTCATATCCCATACTAAGCTAGTATTTTTCTTATATTTTCCTGTACAAATATCTGAAATAAAACAACACAAAGTAGACAACAAATTAAGAAAGGCAGCCATATTGCTCCTACAAAATTTAAAAAGCCGTAAATTATGCTTCTTCAAAATTATGGTCTAATTAATAGCTAATTAATACACACAAAAAGCAAATATATTGAAAATAAAACTTAATTAATTACTTGAATTGTGTATGTTATCCCAAATGACACATTAATGATAATTACTTGTAAAATTAATTAAAAATCTCGTCGCTGTAATTCATAATTACGTCTAAGTAAGTAGTCTAGAATTTTAACTGTTTATCGTATCTGACCACACGGATGCAATTTAATACTTAAATTATTATAAGCTTTCGTTTCACTATTTCGTCAATGCAAGTCTTCAGACGGAAACTGTAGGAATCAAATTCCTTACGTTAAGTGAATGCCTTTTCAATTAATGTCTCCAGTCCGTGGTATTTTTATTTTCAGATATTTGTACCACTTACAGTTTAATTAAAATGAGCTCAGAACATCTCTATATAATCTGAATTGTCGATATTACAATTATTGTATACAACCAAGGGTTCAGAGACGCCACAGTTTACAGCTACCTTTGGTGGTAAATTCTCCATTTAAATTGGTCTTGGGTAAACAATTTCTGAAATTTTGCTCCGATGTCTTTAAAATCCTTATAAACCGACCATCATATCTTTCACCAAAGAAATCTTTATACAGCCCATTCGTAGAAAACGTATAAAACTCACAAAATTTTACAGGCCGAATGAAGTAAAACACATGAATTCTCAGAAGTGTCACACGACATCCATGCATTAAAGGAATTTTTAAACTTATGTAAAAACCAAAATATGCATCTATATAACATATGTTTTATCACATATTATTAATTATCAACATTTCAACATTTCTAGATCGCTTCTGCGATTATCATCAGGGTTGCTTGACGAGAGTACTAAGAATATAATACAATGAAAATTGCTGATTGCATTCCTAGTACTCTTGTAAAGTTACCTTGATAATGACAGCAAGAGCGATCGAAACATGCTGGTAATTAATAATATGTGAGAAAACATATTTTATACATGTTCACTTATTGGTTTTATTACATAAGTTTCAATAGATGAGAGTTTTAATTTTGAATTGTGAAAACATAGAGATACAGTCACTGTTAAATGTGCACAAAGAGCATTTTAAATTTTTGAAACAATTACGCTTCTGGGCGAGGTACACATCGTTCTTGCGTCCAAAGATCCAGATTTCTGTCATTTGAACAGCATCGGACATCCGTTTATTTGGCAGGGAGGATATTCAGGTCGTGTATGGTCGACATGTTGTACTACGCCCCTGCTGAAGAATGAACCAATGAACGATATCAGTGTTTTAAGGAGTAGATGGCAGAACAATATAATCATAATTCGGTACAAACAAGTGTGTCGAATATATAACCCACTGTTTGAAATCTGACATACCTAAAACAAGCTAAACAAGTTTGCTAGCTTGATCGTGCAGCGGACTGCTCAACCCTACACTGCCGTAAAAGCAAATTTTACTCTCAACAGTAAATCTGGTTCGAAAAAAGGCATGCAAATTCTGTAAGAACCAAAACGTGCGTGATTCAACTGTGTTTCATATCCACCTGCAATGAAAGCCCTTCTCAAAGTACAAAAGCGTGATCCATATGCGTATTGAAATGTCTTTCCAGAGATCCTGACGCCCCAAACTGTGCAGTTAAGGTGATTAACCGGTCACACTTGATAAACTTTCTGGGCTGACCGCAGTCTGAAGCACCCCTATATTTTCAGGTAGCGGATTTGAATCTCCGTCTACCCTCGAAAGATCATGCCGTTGCTAAGAACAACTGCCTAGCAACTACACATCGTCTTCCGCAAAGTTCAGTAAATTGACCAATCAGAGAGGTCAATCTCTAAGACTTTTCGACAAAACTGGGGTTTTCTTGAAGTTCCTGGCCACCAACCAATATCAGTCGCAGATTACACAGAAAATCACAGTGAGTTGTCCCACAATAATATCAAGGCACTTTGTCCGAATTATCGAAAGGCAGAGCGCGTACAGATCGATGATCTGCACTGAATCAGTATTTCCAGATTAATCGAAGGAACGGTACGGTAAAAGCTTGGTCTGCGTTCGTAGTAAATATTACCCCATATCTACAACATATAAATTTATATCACAGGGGAGAGTAATTTGATGATTATTTAGTTAGACAGACATAACTGTCAACTAATAATAATTAATAATTGATGAGCACAGCCAAATTACTCTTAACATTTCTGACACACACAGCCAAGCAGAAAGCGTAAAGTGAATTTGTGTAAACTGATCCATTTAAATTCATCAATAGTAAAACTTTTAAAACCAATCAGCGTGTCGAGTGTAATTTATTCGTTTTAGATCAGCCATCAACCGTTTGAAGAGCATGCTTCCGTGTCCTGAAAAAGTCGCAACTACTGAGAAGATCTAAACTGAGGCAAATTATCTAAAGGAAGACAAGCTGTTTGAGCACACTAAGCTAAAAACTGGGGCAAATTCAATGCAGCTTATTAACGCCAGTTCAAAATATACATTAATTTTACATTCCTTTCTGGTAATGGGAATATTTTACATGTCAATATATTTATATATGAGAATTTAGCAGAATTAGAAGGTCTGAAGTGTAGTTTCACTTTATGACACTGAAATTTGGTCACTATAGTCTGCTATTACGTGATGAAACTATAATTCAGTACATAGGCTTAATTCCTGCTGAAATTTGATAATAGGCAGAGAATTCCTTTTGCAGGATAGAAATCTGTACGATCGAAAACTGCTTGAGATAACAAAGGGCACGAACAAGTGGATTGTTTTTATTCTTAAGCCCGGTATTTCCCATACGAGGTTCAGCGAAATCCTACTGTTCTGCAGAATATCGTTTCGGTTTCCGCGATAAATCTTCGAACAAATAAATGGAAAATCTGTAATACTGCGAAAAACTCCAAATATCCCTTGAAATTTCCCAGGAATTTTTGTCCGGCAGTTGGCAGTAGTGATGTAATATCCGTGAACTATAAAATGCCTCCTTTTTTGTTTCGGTCAGTTAGTGTTTAAGGGTATACATGCATATAGCCTGTGTCCGTGTCTGTGGTCGTTGTACCGCTCCCAGCTAACAACTTCTACTGGTCTGCAAACGCTTTCATTGTAAGGGGGTCCCTCGGGATATTAATATTAGTTTAGGGGTTCCTCCCATGGAAAATAGGTTGGGAAACGCTGCTCTGGGCTGCATCTGGAACTATGGGGCTTATAAATGAAAATAATATCGATAAAAAAACTAACAGGATCTCAATCGTTCTGCGGAACTGTAGGACATATTACTGTAACGATCTTTAAAGTATATCTTACCAAACTGTACAGTAATAGCCATACGCATGCTTCATATGAACCCGGATTTACGACGTTAGTTATAGAACAAATCAGAAGAATGGAGACAGCAGTATTGCATTTCGTGATTGCAAGATACACAAAGACAAATCACAAACATAACAGGCGTGAGGATACTGCAGAAAAGCTATAAATAATTGTAAATAACATATATATATATAACATTTAGAGGTATATAAAAATAGCCAGAATGTTAAGATATGCCTGAAAACCGAACTCCAAAGCTGCCTGATTTATGTGTACCGATGGATTCACATCCGACAAAAGGATGGGTGTAACAGTTTCAATTAAGCCTTGCAAAGAGTAAGCTAAGGGCTTAAGCCCTTTTGTTAAAGAAATCGAAAAGAATTTTGGAAAAGACAGTTTGTACGAAAAAATTACTTGCATGCTGAATGAAACTATCATGAATGCGATCACAGACAGATTCGAACCGAACAACAATTTTCTGAACTTTCTGTATGACGCAAGAAATGAAACGTCTTGGTCAGTACCAAACGATTGGCCGTCATTTATCCATTTAAAATTAAACATATTGTGTTTAGTACTGATTAATATTCACTTCACCTAAAGACATGGGATACAGTCTAATGTTTATAACTGTCTTCAATTTATCTTCGCCGGAAGTAATGGGAAAAAATCGCGGGTGAACACGGTATAAAGGAAAATGAGGTGTCCTTTTCACGGCCAAACAATTTAAACAAAGCACAAGAGTCCTTTAGAGACCTCTCCTACGGGAATTGGTCTACGCTTTTAAACAGTTACTGTGATTTTGTGCATTATCAGTTAAAAATGCAATGTGGAAATTTGTGTGCTACAAAAAGGATAAAAGTCACAGCACGTATGTATCTTTAATCGTCTTTCTGAGCATGGGGTAATACCACTTCGGCGAAGCAAGAAGAGGCGCGTGCGTGTTACGTCATCTTAACTACGCTGCAACATGACTAAGCACAGTTCTGACGTGTCTCACACAAAGCAGTCATTGCGTCAGCAATTGTTTTTCGTTCATCAGATATGTTTCATTTGCAGAACTTCCACAAAGCATATATGCGTCGTGGAAAAAAGTCACCCGAAATTTTGTTTTGTAAAATTACATTCTGCATCAATGGCTCCGCAAAAAGGAACAATATACCACCAAATGGAAAAATATCGAATCATAGGCTCGCTCTTGACACAAATTGCTTACAACAACTTGTGATTTCCTTGGATATTGTACGATTTTCATTAAGCGGGAAAGTAAACAGCCAGACAACATACGTTAGTATTAAGAAAATCCCCATGCATCTCGTGAAGTTTTCTTTACATAGCCTTATAGGGCAGCGATTACGCGCGAAATCACATTGCCCGTGTTTTTCGAGGAAACCAGTTCCGACGTTTAGGTTAACATAATCCTAACACCATTATTTCGGAAATTAACAAACAAAGGAAAATGTAGCACATTCCTCATTCTTTGCAAGAATTGAAAGAGAATATTCGGACAGAAATTGCCAGTGATACAAGATAAAGATTTCCACTGTGCGTCACGAAGTATTGTCAAACGGGGCGAGGACCGCTTAAAAACTGGACCTTAGCACTTCAAGAACCTTTTATTATACAAAGTAAGTTGAAATGCAAAGGAAAAATGGGCAATAAATTCCCGGCAGATGCAGGCTTTCGCGCGATAAAGCAGTCGGGGATAAGACATGCTGAGGGCAGAGATTAGTGAGACGCTCTCTATTGTTGCCCTCAATCCCTCATTCACACAGGAACTCACAATATATACATACATTTTTCGTCAGCTTGCACAAAAAAAGTAGAATCACAGCGCAGTCTTCCAATGGTACTTTGTGCTTTGTTGAGTAAGTTTAGCGAGTAGAATGCATGCCTTTTTCTTATATTTGATCAATTGCATCAGAATTTGTAACTCGTCCAAACACAGATTGCAAAGAACATTATTGCGTGATGTTTCAACTGGTATTTCCTTACTGCGCAACTAAATTTTCAAGAAAATTGACAAGCGATTTCTGCAAATTCTTAACGTTTGGCTGTGTTTGATTTCTTATATCATATTTAAATTAAAACTGAATTTTTTAAATTGAAATAGAGCTTCATGGTAAAAGGAATAGCTCATATTTTCCCAGACTCAACAATTATTAAACCCACTGTGAATGCAGGACCCCTTCCTTAAAAAGCGCAATAAAAAACATAAGTGACTTTGGGAAAAATTAAGTTTTATTCATTGTTTTTTCCAACAGAACATATGAACCAGGACGCATTTAAACTCTCTAACTCAGATTCAGTTTTCACATAAATATGGAACTGTGAATACTGTGACGTATCATTTGAGCTAGGATATGTTGTTTATGTGCACGAATGAATGGACTACCGTTTTAATACTTATATAAAAGTAACTTTTGAACACCGGAATATGGTGACTCGAAGAGAGCTGCTACAAACGTACAGTCTGTTACCTCATGTCGCTCTCCTCGACTCATCCTATGTTGTGACAGGGAGATATGGGTTTCTCTCAATACGCACAACACATTCACTTATGTGCAATTGAAATCATTAACTGAACTAATTTGTGTTTTCTGTAAGCTGCAACAGGAAATCTTAGCATAATTCAAAATATAGAGGTGTTCTGTGTATGAATAATTATGAATAATGTAATGAATATTTCAAGAAAAGAACTAATAGCAGAATACTGAGAATGCAAAAATATCTACTGCACTATTTCTACTGAAACAAAGGCTAGCTCAGTATCAATATGATTCCTGTATTGACTGAAGACTAGAACCTTTAATCAAAGGGTAGTCTAGGCAGCTCATGATAATCCTTGGTCGTGATATTTTAGTTCATTATCTTATCATGCCGATGGAAACGAAGATAAGAAATGCAGCAAATGTTTCATTAAAATTTAACATAAATGTGTTTTTCACTAAATATTTGAAATTTGTTTCTCCTACGCTGCAGTAAGAATTTACTATTACTTTTGATGTCAGACATTCGGTGCTGACTGCAAGCACCTGGAGATGAGAATAAACCAAGTGGTATATTTTCATGGCGTAATTTATGTTTTGAAACGCCCACGTTCATTACAAAAAAACAAATGTTTACGGAAGTTTTAATATAGTAACATACTTTAGTTTCAAAAGTATAATCAACGTTACTTTAGCAGTAAATGAGTTCCGAATCCAATTTTAAGGATTAGCATAGCTAACTAGTTATACCTTTGATTCCAGCATTTTTCCCAGCGAAGGCTTCAACATGCATGTATACGTAATAATACGAGAAGAAGAAAAAGGACAACACACAAAATTCCAACACTCAATATTACACATCATTTCAATCGTTATTATGATAAATAACAAACTCCCACTGTGGTAACATATTATAACTCTCACCGCTAGAAATTTCTTAATCTTTTCATCTAAAATGGCTTGTTTTTTCAATCTGTCGCCCATACTCTCAGCAGGATCCCCTGGAAGAGAGACAACTGTTAGCGCATGATGAGCATCATCTGGAACTGCGGCAGTAACCATGGGAGCAACAACTTGTTTGTATCTTCAGCACACAGGAACAACACAATGTCTTACACTTTATACAGTTCGAAGATAGCAGACAGCAACATTGCTCTGAGTTGTAGCATATGTAATAGTGCAGAAGGGTGATAACCATTTCAGAAATAACAACGATACGCTTAGTTCAGGTACACCATTCTTTCGTGACTTCATAGTGGGTTCTTACATAACAGCACCCGCTTTAGGAATTTAAAATTGCCTTATCCGTTACCCTCTGCCATAAAATAGTATAGGTTTACTTGCTGACTTTTTTAAAAACTTGGCATGGAAAAGGTTAAGTATTAAAATCATGCAGGAGGCATTTTGATGTACCTGACGGTACTAACCATGACATGCGCCTGAGATGAGAGATTTCTCTTAGTTTCCGATTTTTAAAGCTAGACGTAATACCAAAATTAGGCAAATTTTTATAAAGAATTACACACTACAATATGGTGCCTGCTATCTTAATGATAAAGTTATGGGAGGCATGTTCAGACTCTAAAATATGTAAAAGAACCACGAAATATATACAAAACACATTGGCTTCTTTTGAAGGAGTTGAAGAGAAGTGCCAAACGAAAGCTGTCTTTTTGAGCGCAGGGCTGTAACTTCTGACTGTGGCTTGAGTTTTAAATCTATTCACGGTGTATTTTCTAAAATTGCTGCGGCCAAACCTACGACAGAACTCTGTATAACAGAAAATATTTCCACGGTTAATTTGCGTCGTCGTCGCTGTTAATATTACTATTGCATTATTATCATTATTATTATTACTTTGACATAACTGTGATACGCATGTGTTAAAACGCGGCTTTAAAATCAATATTACCATGTTTCGACGGAATTTTTCAAGGTGACAATTTCATTCGTTGTTTAATTAATTTCGTCAGAATAAGTACATAAGCAAAACACACTGGCCTGTTGTTATAGTTGCTGTTGTAATGTGCATTGTAGCCATTCTTTTGGTATACTAGTAAAAAAAGTTGATTTTAAACAACACCTTCGATCTTTATTAGTAAACTTTAGTCAGACCTATATATAGCAACACATTATTATTATTATTATTATTATCAATTCGAGCGCCGTTCCAATAACTCATTCACAGTTGTGAAATTTTACTCATTAAGCCTACTTGAAACAAGTGTTGGACGCCGAAACACATTCCTTTTGCAACTTTAATTCAAAATATTGTAGAAATTACATTTTTAGCTGAGGCACGCAGTGGCGCAGTCGGTTAAGGCGCTGCGCTACAAGCCGAAAGGTCGAGGGTTGGGTTTCCAGTGGTATCACTGGAATTTTTCATTGACGTAATTCTTCCAGTCGACTCATCCTGTAACAGATATGAGTACCAGGCGGCCGGTGCGTAGGGAGGACAACCTTACTACTTTCATGTGCCGACTGTCTTGAAATATGGGAGCCTCAACTTCCTGGAACCCTCAGGGCCTTTGCATTTTTACCTAGGTTGCCTTGTAATACTGTCCGGCAATTTCATGAGATAAGCGTCAAATTATAACCAAGTTCCCTTTAATTTAGAATAATTACGTACTTAGTGCCAAGAGGTCCAATAAATTCATCACAAGAAATAGGGCCGTTCTCTTTATTCAAGGCTGGTTTCACGTCACATTACTTTTAAACACACAAAATCCTTCCGAGTGTCTAACAGTAATGTTACCGACGATCCAGAACTGGAATCACCACAGTCTCTAAAACGTATCTACTTACAACAAATCTGGAACTGCCAGTTTAAAAAAAAAAAAAGCGCATGCAGCCTGTAAGTCAGTGGTTCGTATCGGATATTGATTTGTAAGTATTTGTAAGTCGTCGCGTCCTAAAGGCAACAAATTCTGCCCGCGGTTAGAGGTCTGACTGTCCTCAGCTTTCGTGGTTTACACCGGACCCTTCAGAAAAATGACGATATAGTATCATTGTATAGCGCATGATCCTTATCGTTCTGTGAAATATTCTCTGGTTTCACCTTCATTTCTGTTGCTGAGCTGATATAAATTATCGTAATAGTTTTCTGGAGGGAAAATGTTATTTATGTGAACCGTTTCATCCATACATCACTTAAATGCTACGCGGATCCACGGCGATAAGTAGCATTTACCTCCCTCTGCGGGAACACGTAGGATTTGTAAGATTGTTATAATCAGTAAACCGCTTCATTATTTGTAATGTATTACACTAGATTTTACCCGCGAACATTGGGTGCCTTTGCTAGTGAATCCTAAAAGAACAGCGTTAAAAACGTCTAGATTTTCAGACAAATAAGTGTTTACATATATACTGCTTTGTTTAGAAAACGTGAAAATACTATTACAGGCGCTTATAATACACTTTTATACGAGGCATCCTTCATATTCATATTTTTTTGTTTAATTTCCCCCCATCTCGACCCCGATTATTATTTTGTTGCTGTGATGGCAGTGACCCAAGTATTCAATGCGGATTCCACTGCACCAAAGTGATTGCCTAACTCATCCATTTTAAACCTCTCAACATGACAAGACGAAATAACCGAACAATGGAGACTTCTTCTGTATTCTACAAAGGGCAAGTTTGATATGAATGAAACTGTAACCTTCATAAGAAAAGGAAAAATTATCGTAGAGCTTCCAAAGCACAAAAAAAACTGTATATTTAGAGGGCCTAACGCCCATTTTTCTTCAAATGCTCTGATCTATAACTTAGTAATTAAACAACAATATGGTGATTAAGTTCGAGGAGTGATATACATTGGTATGTATTCCGAACACGTTAAGTTTCTCAGATATACTTTCGAGGTTTTATATCACCAAGTTTACAGTTAGTACCCAAATGTTCGCACAACTTGCAATCCTGTAGGAACGCGTAGCCGGGTTTATAAATTATTTCAAAATTATACGCTATGTTAAATTAACATTGTAATGTTGACTACACAATATCATTTTAACGCCAATAAAATGGACGAAGAGTGTAATTCAGGTCTAAAAGAAATTACTGCCGTTAAATTGTCAATATTTCACATCTACATACACCCACATCGATTTAAAAAAAGAACGATACAATTCAAACTCTCGTCTGTATCTCAGGGTTATGTGGCGATACGTACTCTGAGTCACGTGGGAAGCGGTAGCAGGTGTGGAGGGGTATCCAGTACAGGTTACTACCTAGATGATCTGTGGTTACGACACACGCTGGCTTACCGGGAATGTATAGTGCTGAAGGCTGCATGGAACTGGGGTAGTAAAAGCATTGTCATCAACGATCCCTTAGAGGAAGAAGGCCGCACCCCATTGTACGAGTATGTCGGCCTTCCGACCGCACGGGGCTCTGTGGATGGTGACCGTATGTTTTTCCCGTTTCATGGAAGAGCTCATTAACTGGGGACTCTGCCAGTGATGAATGAACGAATGAATGAATAAATAAATGAATAAATAAACTACTGGCTCTGGAAAAGGAGCAGCTCTCTCCATAGGGGCCCCCTTTGCGGGACCATAGGGGGCTCATGTACGGAGGACTTTGAAAGTGCGACTTTATCAGAAGGCCTTGTTTATTAGGGACTCTGGGAGATAAGTAAAAGAAGGCTGTGGAAAAGAGCACCTCTCTCCAGAGGGGTCCTGTTGGGGAACCTGGGGCTCGTTTACCGGGAACTTTGATAAACCGAGAAAGGAGCGGAAATGAAGCGTCTCTCTCTCTCTATGGAAGCTGTGCGAGAGGAAGCCGAAGGGAGGGCTCCTTTAATGGGTACTCTGAAGGACATATTAAGGAAGGCGCTCTCTGTACGGACCCCGCTAGGGAACCTGGAGGGGGCGGTTGGTTTACCGAGGACTTTGACGGACAGTGAAAGAAGGCTCTGTAAATGGAGCGTCTCGCTTTGTGGGAACTCTGTGAAGAGGAACGTGGAAGGAGGGCTCCTTTACTGGGAACCCGAAAAGCTACGTAAGACATGTCAAGGAAGGCTTTGGAAATGGAGCATCTCTCTCTCGCTCTCTCTCTCTCTTTCTCTCTCTCTCTCTCTCTTTCTCTCTCTCTCTCTCTCTGCATACAGGTTCCGTGAGGGAAACCTGGAGGGAGAGTTCCTACACTGAGGACTCCGAAAGACACGTAATGGAAGGCTCTGGAAACGGAGCATTTATTTCATGGGGCTCCATAAGGGGAACCTAAGGCACTTAGCAAGAGAGGGCTCGGCCAAAACGTTAATTGGGCCGGGACCTGTACTTGATATATTTTTCTGTCATGTATAACATGCAGGTTTGTGACCTCATTCTTGACCACAACACTCCAAAGGATATTCCTCTTTGGGCTCGGGCACGCTGAACCCAGAGGTTATTAGGAAAACCCATCCAAGACTAACCCTGGCCTTTATTAAGGCCGTAGGACTTGTATACGGATCCCCCCTCCCCCGCTTAGAGAGAAAGGTCACGGAATAACGGGCACATTGGGCCTGCTTTTAAAAGGCTTACGTGCATTGGGTTCCTAAGGGCTCGAACGCATAATTATTATATTCTTGCCAAGTGTGTATAGTGTTTGGTAACACATGTTTTTGTGAACAGTTGCCTGCACTCGTGAAACAAAACGAACGCCAAAAGGTCACAGTTAACAAATACACACTAGCTACCAAGAGTGGATATCGCATCAACACAACAGTTTAACCCTTTGACGTCTAACGACCACTATAGTGGTCGTACCGCACCGCTAACCTCTAAACGTTGCATTTTATATATTTATTCAACAAATATAGGTACTGAATATTCTAAACATGGTATATACTCTCCGTTTTATTCTC
>Ga0123357_10001998_pt1 | contig 22322 bp, 4 predicted proteins | sample TergutEmb28metaG_FD_89873 | JGI IMG/M metagenome (GOLD analysis project Ga0123357, IMG submission 89873) | Embiratermes neotenicus P4 segment gut microbial communities from Petit-Saut dam, French Guiana - Emb289 P4 | ecosystem: Host-associated > Arthropoda: Insects > Digestive system > Gut ... | reverse complement strand
AAGTCGTCAGCTCCTGAAGATGGGCACAAGGTGGCCCGAAACATGTTGAGCAACCTATAAAGGAGAAATAAACATAATACTAAAAGTGACATCTAGTTGGTCTCTTTATCCACAATAATAATAATAACCAAAATCATATTATGGTTTAATAAAATAGTGACTGAACAGCACGAATACCAGTAACAGCCAAAACAAAGACACAAATACAAGTACAAAACAAAATAAAAAAACAGAAATAACAGATAACAAGCGTTGTTTGGTAGCCTCGTCTCAGGCCTTCATATTACGTTGCAATCTTACTTATGCAGCTGCTGATTCAGAAAATATGAAGATTTGGAATATGAAAATGTCAGTGCTGCAGTGACATGCAAAACATACTGAAAACTAAAGACAAAATACTGCTGAAGAGAAAACATACATAAATGTCAATTATATCACTTCATACAAACATTGTTTTAAAAAAATAACAGTGTTTCTAAAGCATGTCGCTATTTTAGAACACAGGTTAGCAGCTGAAACACATCTAGAAGACGGGACATTTCTGTAAGTAACAGAAAAGGACAATGATTTCTTAAAATTACGAGTAATGTTTCGGATGAATTTAATATCCAAAAGGAATGGATAATATTTTAAATATTAATAAATCGCAATAAAACGGCATGAAATGCTGCCTTCTATCACAGGAGTTCGTAGCTTTAACTACTCAAGTGAATCCTAGTGACTGTCACGATCATGGGAGAGAAAGTGATTTGAACATTCTCCGTTGGATGTGTTCCAAGTTTTAGCAACAGCAGACGTTACAGCACTACAAACAACTGGGATGTACTTGATTTTATATCTAAGTAGTGTTAGATACAATAACAATAAAGAATAAAATGTGGAGAAGAAGAGGGTCATAATCCGAATTAGGCCCAATGAATTTATGGACTGAGAGAAAATTTAGTCTAAACTTCGGTTTTGTTTCATTTACCACTGCCACGTCTTTGATGGTCATGTACGAGTTACACAAGAATTACATACTGTATAAATATAGTACTGATAACGGGGGAATGGAGGAGATTGCATAAGGAGGAGCTAAATGATTTGTACTCCTCACCCAATATTGTGCGGGTGATAAAATCGAGACGAATGAGATGGGCTGGGCATGTGCCGCGTATGGGTGAGGAGAGGGGGATGTATAGGGTCTTGCTGGGAAACCGGAGGGAAAGAGACCACTGGGGAGACCTAGGCGTAGATGGGTGGATATTAGGACGGATCTCCAGGTGGTGGAATGTGGGTATATGGACTGGATTGGGCTGGCCCAGGATAGAGACAGGTGGCGGACGCTTGTGAGTACGGTAATGAACCTTCGGGTTCCGTGAAATGTGGGAAATTTCTTGACTAGCTGCAAACCAGTTAGATTCTCAAGAAGGACTCTGCACCATGGAGTAAGTAAGTATAAATATGGTACTGAACATTTGTCCTCTTACTAAAGGTAGTTTTGTTCCCGTTACTTTCAAGAAATCAGCACACCAACCTTCTATGAATTCGAAATACGAACGCAGAAGAGTTCAACTATGAGAAGAGTTCATACTACCAGAGTAGCTGATGTCTTATGCAAACAATAATTATGTAGTTTATTTACTATCCTAGACAGATCACTAGTAAATATATTTAAAAAGGACCCAGGACAGAGCCTTGTCGGACATCAGAAATAAATGCGAACGTTGAAGAAAGAACGCCCAAAAGTCATCCTAACAATACAGGGTGATCATGCAAATGAGGCGTAACAATTAGATATCTAAAAAAGTTAATGAAGTCAGAAAGTGAGATAAGGTCGAAAGCACTCTTACTATCAAAATAAATAGCGTAAAAGTGACGTTGGGAACTGACTTACGGAGAACTTAATTCAAGATTAGTTCTTGTGGAATTCAGTTTCATGAAACTGTATCGAGTAGAATTCAATTTGGATTTAATGTAATGTGACATTATATCACGCATGGCAGATTGAAGAAACCTTAAATAACTCAGTTAAAAGAGAGATCTGTCTAAAATTACTGACGGTAAAAGGTTTACCCCTTTTTGTTCAAAATAGACACAATTGCCCCTTCCTTCCACTGCTTCGGAAATATTTACCGTAAAAGGCTGAGATCGAAAATGTGTTTAAGAAAGAGTGTTAGTAACATTATACAGCTCTTTATGAGAAAGTCAACAATGCTGTTAAGCTGACAGACTTAGGTTTAAGCCGCTTGGTAGTTTTCAAAAGAAGAAGCTCCAGAATAGAGTAACTGCAGAAAATAAAAAACAATGAACCGAAAAGAATTATTATAAATAGATGGAAAATATTTTGCAACAGCCTTTGCTACTCCCAAGTTCGGACAAAGAAATGTCATTCATACGAAGCTGGGCAGGATAGGAATCATCTTTCCTAAAACGACGAAAAAATTATAATATTCCCATAAAGTTATAATCGAATATAAATCTAAAATTCAACACAAATATACTACACGGATGTAATCTGACAAATTACTAAATACTCCATCTTTGTACAGTTAGTATCGGGAGTAATCAGCGAGGATGATCGAGAGTTCAGTACTGACACGATACTAAATCTGGAATCATATAACAATGAAATTACTATCTGCATTAGAGAGCAACAACTTAATCAGTAGAAGGATGAACACAAGGACAAACATTCCTGTAACAGGATTTCTAAGGATTAACGGCGTTTATTCTCGACCCCAAAAATATTAAAATGAGATAAGCCAGTTCTATTATTTCAGCCTCCCTGGGAGCTGACAAAGACGGCGTTGTTTGGTTATGGCATACACTATAGACACGTGGCAGGTCTATACCTAAACCGAATACTAGCTGTTGGAATTACCAGCAGTTCTGTACACATAAACGAGAAATACGTTCCGATGTTTAAGATCAGAGTACGTTCCACCCGTTAAAACTGCATTTTCTCCAAATAATAATATATAAATTTCAGATGTTCCCTTACAGAAAAGGGACGGTTTTTCTCCTATAAACAACAATAAGATTATACTATTTAGGAAAAACAATGGTGTGTTTTACTATCATTGTGACCACTGTACAAAACACATAAACACCCTCTGTAAGGAAATGCATTAGTTTATAGCAGGAGGTACACATAGCAAATAATTGGTTCTAAGAAGTTAAAAATTTCACCCACATATCTGTGTTGTAACGTTTTGGGGAATAAGGATGTTCGGTTGCCAACACACTTGCTGCTTCTTGGTAATGCAACGGAACCCTCAGCCTTGTGTTGTGCTTGGATATGTACCATATTGTATCCTGAATCGTTTGTTATTTCTTCTTCAATGATAAAGAACTCGAGAGGGAGAAGATAATAAATAAATTTTATTTCGTTCCTCATTCTGCATTCAAAGGATCCAGAAGCTCTGAAGAACCTACATTCCTTTTCCTACAAGTATAGGTCTCTAACAAGCAGCTGCTAAGCGTCAGTACACAAATCTTTATTTAATGAGGAGGTCAAAACATTCTAAATACAAAATACACGTGGTATCTTCCACGCTCTTCTCAGTGACAGCTACCTTTAGAGAGGGAAACGATGGGGAAAGAGCCCAAGATGTGAAAGGAGTTGAATTCGTTTCTGAAGTAATAACTTTATAGAGAAACATGGCAATATCGTGAGAGGCACAAAGAAGGAATCGGATATATTCGTATTATATTTTATTTATGAATATTATGACAGATGACTTCTAATCGTTTTTATATATTATTACAGCTAAGAATTAGGAACCTCACTTATGAGCGAAATCAACCAATTCTCTGTTAATAAACATTCGTACTACGATAATAATAGGGATCAAAGGCTGGTACTGGCCCCAAGGGTTATTATCGATGAGGACAGATAATAGCCACAGAACTTGGGAAACGCCGTCTGACAAGAAATCGGTCAGCTCTGCCAGCAAATCCGACTTCCTCACGTCCTCGATCGTGATCCCTGGGCATTGAAACTTTAGTTGTAGCAGAGAGGAGCGGTTGAAAGCGAGTCTTCGGCGCCTCAAAACCGAGACCTTCGGCTAAGGGAGCACATCCCTACAGAAAACGGGCATGTTTGGAGGCCCTGAGGTTAGCTATCACCAAACTCAGTCAGTGAGGGACTGGTTATCCATCCTAAGGACACCCTACCCAACTCAGAATCTCCAGAGGAAGCACAGGACTGATTCACAAATGACAACTAAGGCGAGAAAGAGGACAATGAACCCAGGTTTAATTAAAATAGGCGTTTGGAATGTCAGAGGTTTATATGGCGAGGAGAAACTGCTGCAGGAAGAATTAAAATAGCAACTTTAGATAAAGCAGTGTACCAGAATAAAAAAAAAATTAAAGGGTTCGCAAGAGTTGGACGACTATATTGTATTGTACAGCGGTGTTCCAATGAGTAAAAGAGCAGCCGCAGCTATAGCAATAATTATTAAAGCCAAATTTAAAAAGAGAACACAGTTACGTGTTTGAAAATGAAATAATTCTTCATTTAAGATACAAATTGCAAAGAGGATATTTAACATTACTAGTTATCTATGCCCCCAAAGAAGGGAAAACAGAACAAACTGAAGAATTCTATGAAACCCTCCAAGATCAGATAGACAAAACAAGTAAAAACGATTACATTGTCGTTGCCGGAGATTACAATGCAAGAGGTGGAAATATTCCTATTGACGGAATTTTGAGTACAAATGGTGAAATTACTACTAACAGCAATGGACACAAACTAAAAGAATTTGCATCAGTAAATGAATTAAAAATAACGAACACATTTTTCAGACATAAAGAGATCCATAAAATGACGTGGAGTGCCCGAGTTTACAGATCCATTATAGATTACATTCTAACAAACAAGAAATAAATAAATGACACTAAAGTTTTTAGGGGATAAGATGTCACTACAGACCATTACTTATTAATTTCCAAAATTCGTTTACCTCAAAAATGGTATACATATATTAAAAGATCTCTACGGCAAGAAGAAATTTTTGGGGTAAATTTGTTACAGGACCCAAGTATAAAATTACTTTATCAGAGGAAATCAGAGCAAAATCTGATGCACTCACCACGCAGGCTTAATAATGCTGTAGAATGGCAAACTTTAAAGAACACACTAAACAAGCAGCGAATGAAGCTCTAGGCAAAAGGAAAAAGAGAAGACACAAAAGGCGTTTAATTTATGGAATGAGGAAATTAAAAACTTATTTGAAAACAAGAAGAAGGCTCATTTACGGTATCTAACAACACGTTCTGAAACTGACAAACAAGAATACAAAAGGTTAGTGGCAACTGTGAAAAGAGAAACAAGAAAAATTAAAAGGCAATGTTGGGAAACATTGGCATCGAGAATTGAACATGATTTACATGGACGCCAGATAAATGCATATAAAATAATTAGAAATTTAAACAGAAATGAAAAAGATAATTTGCAACTTAACCCAATAGTTGAACACACATGGCTAGATTATTATCGAAAACTTTGGACTAAACAATTTAATGATAACACCACAGAGGGGAAATGTGCAAAATTAACAGAAAATTGTGTTGACTTAATTACAACGGAAGAATTGGAAACAACTATATAAGCATTAAAAGCCAGAAAATCTCCAGGATCAGACGGGATTAATAATGAGTTGTACAAACATGCGTCAACAAGTTTTTTACATAATTTTTTTAATTTCCTAAACGTTTGCTAGATTTACGGAGACATTCCTGGAGAATGGAGGACAGCCATTTTTATACCAATACACAAAAAAGGGACAGAAATAACCCAGATAACTATAGAGGTATTAGTTTATTAAATACTGGATATAAAATATATTAAAAAAATATTGCAAAGAGATTAACAGTAATTGTAGAGGTACCACAATTAGAAGAGCAGAACGGATTTAAGAAAAGCAGATCTTGCATGGACTGAATACTTTCAACTTCATAAATAATTGAAAAACATAGAGAATTTAACATCCCCAAATACAGACCACAAGGAAGGAGAACAATTGGAAGACCGAAGAAGCGTTGGCAATAGCAGCTGTAACTCTGGAGACGGAACGGATCAAAAGGCCCATTCCTTGATGTTTATGATGACGATTATTCGAAACGCCTCACTTTAAGTGCCGTAGGCCCCTGCGTGTTGTAAGACTCTGTCCCAAAAAATGTCTCAAGTCCCAGACCACAACTTATTTAAGAGCAGAGCTGGCTTCTTAAATCCGAACTGTCGTAGTGTCCTAGCATTTTACCGTAAGCTTTCCTCTACCTTACATCAATTACAGTTATTTATACCGCATATCCGTCAAGCAAAAATGCCAATATTTCTGCCTATTTTTAGGGAACACCGATGAATGTTGATGAATGTTTCGAGCCGTATGATTAGGTTCAAGGAAAAAAGAAGGTGAAAACTTCTACATTTGGCATCTATATTTCCTGGCAGACAAGTAAGTGTTGATGCGAAGGACAAGGATGTCATTTTCAGTACTGGATCGGGGTAATCTCTTCCCTACTGCACTACTCTCTATCCGCGGAAATGTTATTTATGGAAAAATTTTAATACTAATATGTGTAATACGTCAAATGACACCACAAATCATCAAACACCCAGTAGGCCTACGGTTTTGAATGAAGGCATGTCGTTAGCACTCGAATAATTAAACAGATTCCTAAGGGTTATCAATCGACCTCTGATTTAACTTACGTCAAACAAATGCAATACGTGGTTGAAAATTCAGGTATTCTGGGCAGCGTATTAAAGGTGGTAAACCTTTAAAAAAGCAGCAGAATATTTTACACACAGTGTGAGGTCAGCAGTCTTTTGTGTACAAACTGGTTCACACAAACCTTGAAAAAGAGAGGCAACGTACGTATTAAGGTAATATTGAATTGCGTTCGCGTAACAAAAGTTGCCGTGGTAAAGCAATATGTGTACATATTCCGCGTGTGTATCCGTAGGCTTATTTACCCGACATTCAAAGTGCATGCGCTGTATTATAACGTCATCTGTGGCCTGTCCGGCTGTACAGTATTTTTCCACATTTTATCACACAAGACACGATATCCGGAAAATACATTTTAGCATACAAAACGCGTGTTTTGATTTTCTCCATGATTTCTTCGTGAAATATTTATCATTCTAAGAAGAAGTGAGAGAGATGTCATAAATGCACAAGGTCTTCTGTTTAAATAGCCCGTTATTCTTGTCAGATTTTAATCCAACCTTAATTTTCTCGAGTGATCTTCGAAAAACAATCAAGTAAAGAATTTCAGGAAAATCTGTCAAATGGAAACATGACTGTTCCATGCGGACGGACGGACAGATAGACAGACATACATGATGAAGCTAATAGTCACTTTACGCAATTTTACAAACACGCCTAAAAATGTATAAACATCAATTGTCACAACACAACAAATAAAATCTTAATGTCTTCATTTGTTTCACATTATTATAATCCATAAAATTTCTTATTTCAAATCATTGGTAACTACATTATTTTTATAAATACCTAAAATTTTCGGGCGAATCCATAGCCGCCGTATATTGAAAAGTCCCGACTATCGGTCCGTCTGTAGTCACTTTTCGTCCTTTACTTTCTTGTAAACTCATTTCCCTAAAAAACAATACCGAAACTTTAACACACAACACACTTATATTGGCACTATTTTGTTGTCGTTCTTGTGCTGAGTTCTACAACGGGCCATTTGGCGTTGTTACTGCTCTGCGTATCTACATTCCGCTCAGTAAGACTACTCTAATTCTGGTTTTAACTCGCCCCGTGACGTCTGTTACCTGTACGTTTCGCACTACTGCCAAATTCTGAAAATAAACTATGGTTTTAGAGACTATTATATTTCTTTATACTGATTTGTATGTTGTTCATGAATTAATAAATCTACGTTATAGGGACGGGGTATACGTTTTGTTTATTGATCACACACAGGTATACTGAACCCCTCAACCCCAGCAATTGCTTTATGTGTGCCCATGTTTATTTATCAATCCAAATTTTAACGTTCTGCCTACAGAGCCCACTTGTATGTTTGTATCTTTCGCAGAAAAAGAAGGAAGATTTTATAGCATTAACGTATTGTTCTTTGTATCCGTGGCGGAGTGTGTTTACTGCACGATACGAACTGACTCATTAAATACAATTCAGTTCAAACGTAGTCTTTAAACACTTATACCAACCTACGAGTTTCTCGCATACACGGAGTTTATTTAGCCCTAAAATATTACACAGTCCTGTCTCACAATTCAGTCATGGATTCGTATAGAGTGAATACAGTAAGAGTGGATTGTATTTGCATCCTAATGTTATGCGTTTAGCTGATCGTTCATTGGCATGCATTACGATACACCAATGTTCAATTAGTAGTTACATGCATTCAGTTAATGTACACCACGTAATTCATTAAGTATGAACAAAACTTTTTAAGGATCTAACACCCCACTGTTGTACTGTACACACTATTTACTCCAATACTGAAATACTTTTACTTTACCCAGAGGATGCTGCGTACGATTTCCATTAAAAGTGACTATTTACTTCTACAGCATTAAAAATTTGATCGATGTGATGGAGAGGTTGCATGTTTTCTTTGAGGTGAAAACTGAAGTACTGGAATATTTGCAAATACGAGTGCAAGAATCCCACGCTTAGCTTTTCTATGTTCCCCCGTTCGTAAACAAAAACAGAAAAGACTAGGTGAAACTTCTAAAAATCCTATTTTTGTGCTCACTAAACTTTGTCAGCTTATTCCAATGCTCGTTAAAAATAAAAATAAGAAAAATAACGGACACTTGGCACGACTTTCTGCATTCTTATCTGCTGACAACTCAAGCGTTTCTCGTTAAGATCAGAATGACGTTTCGGCAAATGTTCTATCGAAATTGAACCTTTTTATTCGCGAAACGTGGTTTTCGTAAATCTAATGATTGTCTCTACAATTAAATAAAGGGGCCGGTTCTGTTCTCCTGTCGTACTTCAAGAACTATAATATGCTTCAATCACCTAACTTTTCAGACATTATTTAGACAAAATATGTGTTTGAAACAATTAATAAACATCTCAACCCTGAGCATCAAGTCTATCTAGATAATCGTTTTCCATGAAGCATTAAATAATGTTTGCTGAAGGGCACATTAACCGCTTCAAGTCCAGTGGTTACCCTACATATCACCTGTTGCAACAATACGGAAATCTGCTTTTTACCACAGAGTTTAATTGTAAACTTCGCATGAATATTAGAACAAAGAGCTTTTATTTTCCTCGATAGCATTAAATGGTTGGTCTTCATAATGGACACTCAATGTGTTTTCTGTGAGGCAGAAACGAAATTCTTGTATACGCTTTAAACAAAACGTAAACATGCTTTGTACGGAACTGTGAGCACAAAAGTTTCCTATTTTGGCTTTTTTTAAGGAAATGTTTCGCTGTTCCTAATTCATTCTGCATAATTATAAAACTGATATGCTATAACATCAGCTGACAGAACGAAGCAAAGCGTGGCTCAAGGTCAGTCCAGAAAAGGGTTCTGGACTCTAGTTATGTTTATCCGCAGCCTCAAGAGGGGTACACGAGATATCATTCAAAGGTCGCAAGGGCCTGTAAGTGCCGGTCCCAGTAGTGGCGCGGTCTAAGGCGTAGGTCTACGGCCGCTCACATGCTGAGAATGTGGGTTTGAATCCCACCGGGAGCATGGATGTTTGCCTGTTGTGAGTGTTGTGTGTTGTCAGGTAGAGGTCTCTGCGACGCGCTTATCACGCGTCCAGAGGAGTCCTACCGACTGTGATGCGTCGTTGTGTGTGCTCTAGAAACCTCAACAATTAGGGGGCCATGGCCCACGCTAGGCCGCAGCGCCACAAGAAAAAAAGGGGGCCTATGTGTTTGCAGAAACATTTTCTTTCATTTAAATTATGAATATCTCCTTATCCTATCACACTCAAACGCCACAGCAAAATCTTTTTCTTCCTGTGGCGCAACGGCCCAACGCGAACTATGGCCTCCTCGTTCTTCAGGTTTCTAGATCAAACACAACGACACATCACAGTCGGTAGGACTCCTCTGGACAAGTGATCAGTTCGTCACAAAGAACTCTACCTGACAACACACAACACTCACAACAGACAGACATCCATGACCCCGGTAGGATTGGAACCCACAATCCCAACAAGCGAGCGGATGTAGAACCATGCCCTAGACCGCGCGGCCACTCGGTAATACTTTACTTGTCACAAATAATCCTGCAATGTGGAGAAGTACCAAAATTTTCACTCGCAGAAGAGAAGGCGCGTCGAGTGAAAGGTTCACCAAACACTTATATAATACATATTTGTTCGTATGCATTTGTCATCATTGTCACGGACACATCCTCTTCAGTTACGTATTTCTACTACAGGTTAGCCCACCGAATTGTATATTAAAAAACTAAGACCTTAAAAATTTCTGGGAACTGATTTGCAGGTTACCGCTAACACAATATATCCTAGGAAAATAACCCTAAGGAAGGTAAAGGAAATCAGTAAAAACTCTTAAAAGTGTTTTAAAATATTCTTTGGACTAAAAATGTGACAGAATAATACTTTAAAGATTTTTTTTCCTGGGCTTCAACGACATTTAACTTTATTTCTCATGTACATCATGGAAAAAGATTTATATCACAAAAATATACTGAACCTTGTGCGTCAGAAAATATTGGATACATTTAAAAGTTTGTTTCATTTCTATAACAATTTTGTACATACCGTAAGTCTGTAGTAAATGTCCTGGGGGAATTAATGATTTACGCGAGCTGCTTAACTTTACAGTAACGAGGTCAAGGAGGTTATCATGCGGTATGCTTGCAACTTGACTAGGAATATGCATAATGACTTTGGTAGGGTAATATCTTGAACTGTTACAGTGGAGGACTTAGAAGATAGGTCGATGGCCACAGAGAGAAAAGATCTTTTCAAAACAGTAGATGGATGGAACTGGCCCAGGTTTTCGTCGTACGGTTTGCGATGTGGAGTCTTCTGATTTTTCTACAGGAATGTCGGTTATGTTATTCTAACGAAACTATGAATTAAATCGTAGGAAGGATATCGAGATAAAGCGTATATTTTCACACTCATGAATACAAATATGGCACAAAACTCAGCTCCTAAATTATATATATATATAATTTAGGAGCTGAGTTTTGTGCCATATTTGTATTCATGAGTGTGAAAATATACGCTTTATCTCGATATCCTTCCTACGATTTAATTCATAGTTTCGTTAGAATAACATAACCGACATTCCTGTAGAAAAATCAGAAGACTCCACATCGCAAACCGTACGACGAAAACCTGGGCCAGTTCCATCCATCTACTGTTTTGAAAAGATCTTTTCTCTCTGTGGCCATCGACCTATCTTCTAAGTCCTCCACTGTAACAGTTCAAGATATTACCCTACCAAAGTCATTATGCATATTCCTAGTCAAGTTGCAAGCATACCGCATGATAACCTCCTTGACCTCGTTACTGTAAAGTTAAGCAGCTCGCGTAAATCATTAATTCCCCCAGGACATTTACTACAGACTTACGGTATGTACAAAATTGTTATAGAAATGAAACAAACTTTTAAATGTATCCAATATTTTCTGACGCACAAGGTTCAGTATATTTTTGTGATATAAATCTTTTTCCATGATGTACATGAGAAATAAAGTTAAATGTCGTTGAAGCCCAGGAAAAAAAATCTTTAAAGTATTATTCTGTCACATTTTTAGTCCAAAGAATATTTTAAAACACTTTTAAGAGTTTTTACTGATTTCCTTTACCTTCCTTAGGGTTATTTTCCTAGGATATATTGTGTTAGCGGTAACCTGCAAATCAGTTCCCAGAAATTTTTAAGGTCTTAGTTTTTTAATATACAATTCGGTGGGCTAACCTGTAGTAGAAATACGTAACTGAAGAGGATGTGTCCGTGACAATGATGACAAATGCATACGAACAAATATGTATTATATAAGTGTTTGGTGAACCTTTCACTCGACGCGCCTTCTCTTCTGCGAGTGAAAATTTTGGTACTTCTCCACATTGCAGGATTATTTGTGACAAGTAAAGTATTACCGAGTGGCCGCGCGGTCTAGGGCATGGTTCTACATCCGCTCGCTTGTTGGGATTGTGGGTTCCAATCCTACCGGGGTCATGGATGTCTGTCTGTTGTGAGTGTTGTGTGTTGTCAGGTAGAGTTCTTTGTGACGAACTGATCACTTGTCCAGAGGAGTCCTACCGACTGTGATGTGTCGTTGTGTTTGATCTAGAAACCTGAAGAACGAGGAGGCCATAGTTCGCGTTGGGCCGTTGCGCCACAGGAAGAAAAAGATTTTGCTGTGGCGTTTGAGTGTGATAGGATAAGGAGATATTCATAATTTAAATGAAAGAAAATGTTTCTGCAAACACATAGGCCCCCTTTTTTTCTTGTGGCGCTGCGGCCTAGCGTGGGCCATGGCCCCCTAATTGTTGAGGTTTCTAGAGCACACACAACGACGCATCACAGTCGGTAGGACTCCTCTGGACGCGTGATAAGCGCGTCGCAGAGACCTCTACCTGACAACACACAACACTCACAACAGGCAAACATCCATGCTCCCGGTGGGATTCAAACCCACATTCTCAGCATGTGAGCGGCCGTAGACCTACGCCTTAGACCGCGCCACTACTGGGACCGGCACTTACAGGCCCTTGCGACCTTTGAATGATATCTCGTGTACCCCTCTTGAGGCTGCGGATAAACATAACTAGAGTCCAGAACCCTTTTCTGGACTGACCTTGAGCCACGCTTTGCTTCGTTCTGTCAGCTGATGTTATAGCATATCAGTTTTATAATTATGCAGAATGAATTAGGAACAGCGAAACATTTCCTTAAAAAAAGCCAAAATAGGAAACTTTTGTGCTCACAGTTCCGTACAAAGCATGTTTACGTTTTGTTTAAAGCGTATACAAGAATTTCGTTTCTGCCTCACAGAAAACACATTGAGTGTCCATTATGAAGACCAACCATTTAATGCTATCGAGGAAAATAAAAGCTCTTTGTTCTAATATTCATGCGAAGTTTACAATTAAACTCTGTGGTAAAAAGCAGATTTCCGTATTGTTGCAACAGGTGATATGTAGGGTAACCACTGGACTTGAAGCGGTTAATGTGCCCTTCAGCAAACATTATTTAATGCTTCATGGAAAACGATTATCTAGATAGACTTGATGCTCAGGGTTGAGATGTTTATTAATTGTTTCAAACACATATTTTGTCTAAATAATGTCTGAAAAGTTAGGTGATTGAAGCATATTATAGTTCTTGAAGTACGACAGGAGAACAGAACCGGCCCCTTTATTTAATTGTAGAGACAATCATTAGATTTACGAAAACCACGTTTCGCGAATAAAAAGGTTCAATTTCGATAGAACATTTGCCGAAACGTCATTCTGATCTTAACGAGAAACGCTTGAGTTGTCAGCAGATAAGAATGCAGAAAGTCGTGCCAAGTGTCCGTTATTTTTCTTATTTTTATTTTTAACGAGCATTGGAATAAGCTGACAAAGTTTAGTGAGCACAAAAATAGGATTTTTAGAAGTTTCACCTAGTCTTTTCTGTTTTTGTTTACGAACGGGGGAACATAGAAAAGCTAAGCGTGGGATTCTTGCACTCGTATTTGCAAATATTCCAGTACTTCAGTTTTCACCTCAAAGAAAACATGCAACCTCTCCATCACATCGATCAAATTTTTAATGCTGTAGAAGTAAATAGTCACTTTTAATGGAAATCGTACGCAGCATCCTCTGGGTAAAGTAAAAGTATTTCAGTATTGGAGTAAATAGTGTGTACAGTACAACAGTGGGGTGTTAGATCCTTAAAAAGTTTTGTTCATACTTAATGAATTACGTGGTGTACATTAACTGAATGCATGTAACTACTAATTGAACATTGGTGTATCGTAATGCATGCCAATGAACGATCAGCTAAACGCATAACATTAGGATGCAAATACAATCCACTCTTACTGTATTCACTCTATACGAATCCATGACTGAATTGTGAGACAGGACTGTGTAATATTTTAGGGCTAAATAAACTCCGTGTATGCGAGAAACTCGTAGGTTGGTATAAGTGTTTAAAGACTACGTTTGAACTGAATTGTATTTAATGAGTCAGTTCGTATCGTGCAGTAAACACACTCCGCCACGGATACAAAGAACAATACGTTAATGCTATAAAATCTTCCTTCTTTTTCTGCGAAAGATACAAACATACAAGTGGGCTCTGTAGGCAGAACGTTAAAATTTGGATTGATAAATAAACATGGGCACACATAAAGCAATTGCTGGGGTTGAGGGGTTCAGTATACCTGTGTGTGATCAATAAACAAAACGTATACCCCGTCCCTATAACGTAGATTTATTAATTCATGAACAACATACAAATCAGTATAAAGAAATATAATAGTCTCTAAAACCATAGTTTATTTTCAGAATTTGGCAGTAGTGCGAAACGTACAGGTAACAGACGTCACGGGGCGAGTTAAAACCAGAATTAGAGTAGTCTTACTGAGCGGAATGTAGATACGCAGAGCAGTAACAACGCCAAATGGCCCGTTGTAGAACTCAGCACAAGAACGACAACAAAATAGTGCCAATATAAGTGTGTTGTGTGTTAAAGTTTCGGTATTGTTTTTTAGGGAAATGAGTTTACAAGAAAGTAAAGGACGAAAAGTGACTACAGACGGACCGATAGTCGGGACTTTTCAATATACGGCGGCTATGGATTCGCCCGAAAATTTTAGGTATTTATAAAAATAATGTAGTTACCAATGATTTGAAATAAGAAATTTTATGGATTATAATAATGTGAAACAAATGAAGACATTAAGATTTTATTTGTTGTGTTGTGACAATTGATGTTTATACATTTTTAGGCGTGTTTGTAAAATTGCGTAAAGTGACTATTAGCTTCATCATGTATGTCTGTCTATCTGTCCGTCCGTCCGCATGGAACAGTCATGTTTCCATTTGACAGATTTTCCTGAAATTCTTTACTTGATTGTTTTTCGAAGATCACTCGAGAAAATTAAGGTTGGATTAAAATCTGACAAGAATAACGGGCTATTTAAACAGAAGACCTTGTGCATTTATGACATCTCTCTCACTTCTTCTTAGAATGATAAATATTTCACGAAGAAATCATGGAGAAAATCAAAACACGCGTTTTGTATGCTAAAATGTATTTTCCGGATATCGTGTCTTGTGTGATAAAATGTGGAAAAATACTGTACAGCCGGACAGGCCACAGATGACGTTATAATACAGCGCATGCACTTTGAATGTCGGGTAAATAAGCCTACGGATACACACGCGGAATATGTACACATATTGCTTTACCACGGCAACTTTTGTTACGCGAACGCAATTCAATATTACCTTAATACGTACGTTGCCTCTCTTTTTCAAGGTTTGTGTGAACCAGTTTGTACACAAAAGACTGCTGACCTCACACTGTGTGTAAAATATTCTGCTGCTTTTTTAAAGGTTTACCACCTTTAATACGCTGCCCAGAATACCTGAATTTTCAACCACGTATTGCATTTGTTTGACGTAAGTTAAATCAGAGGTCGATTGATAACCCTTAGGAATCTGTTTAATTATTCGAGTGCTAACGACATGCCTTCATTCAAAACCGTAGGCCTACTGGGTGTTTGATGATTTGTGGTGTCATTTGACGTATTACACATATTAGTATTAAAATTTTTCCATAAATAACATTTCCGCGGATAGAGAGTAGTGCAGTAGGGAAGAGATTACCCCGATCCAGTACTGAAAATGACATCCTTGTCCTTCGCATCAACACTTACTTGTCTGCCAGGAAATATAGATGCCAAATGTAGAAGTTTTCACCTTCTTTTTTCCTTGAACCTAATCATACGGCTCGAAACATTCATCAACATTCATCGGTGTTCCCTAAAAATAGGCAGAAATATTGGCATTTTTGCTTGACGGATATGCGGTATAAATAACTGTAATTGATGTAAGGTAGAGGAAAGCTTACGGTAAAATGCTAGGACACTACGACAGTTCGGATTTAAGAAGCCAGCTCTGCTCTTAAATAAGTTGTGGTCTGGGACTTGAGACATTTTTTGGGACAGAGTCTTACAACACGCAGGGGCCTACGGCACTTAAAGTGAGGCGTTTCGAATAATCGTCATCATAAACATCAAGGAATGGGCCTTTTGATCCGTTCCGTCTCCAGAGTTACAGCTGCTATTGCCAACGCTTCTTCGGTCTTCCAATTGTTCTCCTTCCTTGTGGTCTGTATTTGGGGATGTTAAATTCTCTATGTTTTTCAATTATTTATGAAGTTGAAAGTATTCAGTCCATGCAAGATCTGCTTTTCTTAAATCCGTTCTGCTCTTCTAATTGTGGTACCTCTACAATTACTGTTAATCTCTTTGCAATATTTTTTTAATATATTTTATATCCAGTATTTAATAAACTAATACCTCTATAGTTATCTGGGTTATTTCTGTCCCTTTTTTGTGTATTGGTATAAAAATGGCTGTCCTCCATTCTCCAGGAATGTCTCCGTAAATCTAGCAAACGTTTAGGAAATTAAAAAAATTATGTAAAAAACTTGTTGACGCATGTTTGTACAACTCATTATTAATCCCGTCTGATCCTGGAGATTTTCTGGCTTTTAATGCTTATATAGTTGTTTCCAATTCTTCCGTTGTAATTAAGTCAACACAATTTTCTGTTAATTTTGCACATTTCCCCTCTGTGGTGTTATCATTAAATTGTTTAGTCCAAAGTTTTCGATAATAATCTAGCCATGTGTGTTCAACTATTGGGTTAAGTTGCAAATTATCTTTTTCATTTCTGTTTAAATTTCTAATTATTTTATATGCATTTATCTGGCGTCCATGTAAATCATGTTCAATTCTCGATGCCAATGTTTCCCAACATTGCCTTTTAATTTTTCTTGTTTCTCTTTTCACAGTTGCCACTAACCTTTTGTATTCTTGTTTGTCAGTTTCAGAACGTGTTGTTAGATACCGTAAATGAGCCTTCTTCTTGTTTTCAAATAAGTTTTTAATTTCCTCATTCCATAAATTAAACGCCTTTTGTGTCTTCTCTTTTTCCTTTTGCCTAGAGCTTCATTCGCTGCTTGTTTAGTGTGTTCTTTAAAGTTTGCCATTCTACAGCATTATTAAGCCTGCGTGGTGAGTGCATCAGATTTTGCTCTGATTTCCTCTGATAAAGTAATTTTATACTTGGGTCCTGTAACAAATTTACCCCAAAAATTTCTTCTTGCCGTAGAGATCTTTTAATATATGTATACCATTTTTGAGGTAAACGAATTTTGGAAATTAATAAGTAATGGTCTGTAGTGACATCTTATCCCCTAAAAACTTTAGTGTCATTTATTTATTTCTTGTTTGTTAGAATGTAATCTATAATGGATCTGTAAACTCGGGCACTCCACGTCATTTTATGGATCTCTTTATGTCTGAAAAATGTGTTCGTTATTTTTAATTCATTTACTGATGCAAATTCTTTTAGTTTGTGTCCATTGCTGTTAGTAGTAATTTCACCATTTGTACTCAAAATTCCGTCAATAGGAATATTTCCACCTCTTGCATTGTAATCTCCGGCAACGACAATGTAATCGTTTTTACTTGTTTTGTCTATCTGATCTTGGAGGGTTTCATAGAATTCTTCAGTTTGTTCTGTTTTCCCTTCTTTGGGGGCATAGATAACTAGTAATGTTAAATATCCTCTTTGCAATTTGTATCTTAAATGAAGAATTATTTCATTTTCAAACACGTAACTGTGTTCTCTTTTTAAATTTGGCTTTAATAATTATTGCTATAGCTGCGGCTGCTCTTTTACTCATTGGAACACCGCTGTACAATACAATATAGTCGTCCAACTCTTGCGAACCCTTTAATTTTTTTTTTATTCTGGTACACTGCTTTATCTAAAGTTGCTATTTTAATTCTTCCTGCAGCAGTTTCTCCTCGCCATATAAACCTCTGACATTCCAAACGCCTATTTTAATTAAACCTGGGTTCATTGTCCTCTTTCTCGCCTTAGTTGTCATTTGTGAATCAGTCCTGTGCTTCCTCTGGAGATTCTGAGTTGGGTAGGGTGTCCTTAGGATGGATAACCAGTCCCTCACTGACTGAGTTTGGTGATAGCTAACCTCAGGGCCTCCAAACATGCCCGTTTTCTGTAGGGATGTGCTCCCTTAGCCGAAGGTCTCGGTTTTGAGGCGCCGAAGACTCGCTTTCAACCGCTCCTCTCTGCTACAACTAAAGTTTCAATGCCCAGGGATCACGATCGAGGACGTGAGGAAGTCGGATTTGCTGGCAGAGCTGACCGATTTCTTGTCAGACGGCGTTTCCCAAGTTCTGTGGCTATTATCTGTCCTCATCGATAATAACCCTTGGGGCCAGTACCAGCCTTTGATCCCTATTATTATCGTAGTACGAATGTTTATTAACAGAGAATTGGTTGATTTCGCTCATAAGTGAGGTTCCTAATTCTTAGCTGTAATAATATATAAAAACGATTAGAAGTCATCTGTCATAATATTCATAAATAAAATATAATACGAATATATCCGATTCCTTCTTTGTGCCTCTCACGATATTGCCATGTTTCTCTATAAAGTTATTACTTCAGAAACGAATTCAACTCCTTTCACATCTTGGGCTCTTTCCCCATCGTTTCCCTCTCTAAAGGTAGCTGTCACTGAGAAGAGCGTGGAAGATACCACGTGTATTTTGTATTTAGAATGTTTTGACCTCCTCATTAAATAAAGATTTGTGTACTGACGCTTAGCAGCTGCTTGTTAGAGACCTATACTTGTAGGAAAAGGAATGTAGGTTCTTCAGAGCTTCTGGATCCTTTGAATGCAGAATGAGGAACGAAATAAAATTTATTTATTATCTTCTCCCTCTCGAGTTCTTTATCATTGAAGAAGAAATAACAAACGATTCAGGATACAATATGGTACATATCCAAGCACAACACAAGGCTGAGGGTTCCGTTGCATTACCAAGAAGCAGCAAGTGTGTTGGCAACCGAACATCCTTATTCCCCAAAACGTTACAACACAGATATGTGGGTGAAATTTTTAACTTCTTAGAACCAATTATTTGCTATGTGTACCTCCTGCTATAAACTAATGCATTTCCTTACAGAGGGTGTTTATGTGTTTTGTACAGTGGTCACAATGATAGTAAAACACACCATTGTTTTTCCTAAATAGTATAATCTTATTGTTGTTTATAGGAGAAAAACCGTCCCTTTTCTGTAAGGGAACATCTGAAATTTATATATTATTATTTGGAGAAAATGCAGTTTTAACGGGTGGAACGTACTCTGATCTTAAACATCGGAACGTATTTCTCGTTTATGTGTACAGAACTGCTGGTAATTCCAACAGCTAGTATTCGGTTTAGGTATAGACCTGCCACGTGTCTATAGTGTATGCCATAACCAAACAACGCCGTCTTTGTCAGCTCCCAGGGAGGCTGAAATAATAGAACTGGCTTATCTCATTTTAATATTTTTGGGGTCGAGAATAAACGCCGTTAATCCTTAGAAATCCTGTTACAGGAATGTTTGTCCTTGTGTTCATCCTTCTACTGATTAAGTTGTTGCTCTCTAATGCAGATAGTAATTTCATTGTTATATGATTCCAGATTTAGTATCGTGTCAGTACTGAACTCTCGATCATCCTCGCTGATTACTCCCGATACTAACTGTACAAAGATGGAGTATTTAGTAATTTGTCAGATTACATCCGTGTAGTATATTTGTGTTGAATTTTAGATTTATATTCGATTATAACTTTATGGGAATATTATAATTTTTTCGTCGTTTTAGGAAAGATGATTCCTATCCTGCCCAGCTTCGTATGAATGACATTTCTTTGTCCGAACTTGGGAGTAGCAAAGGCTGTTGCAAAATATTTTCCATCTATTTATAATAATTCTTTTCGGTTCATTGTTTTTTATTTTCTGCAGTTACTCTATTCTGGAGCTTCTTCTTTTGAAAACTACCAAGCGGCTTAAACCTAAGTCTGTCAGCTTAACAGCATTGTTGACTTTCTCATAAAGAGCTGTATAATGTTACTAACACTCTTTCTTAAACACATTTTCGATCTCAGCCTTTTACGGTAAATATTTCCGAAGCAGTGGAAGGAAGGGGCAATTGTGTCTATTTTGAACAAAAAGGGGTAAACCTTTTACCGTCAGTAATTTTAGACAGATCTCTCTTTTAACTGAGTTATTTAAGGTTTCTTCAATCTGCCATGCGTGATATAATGTCACATTACATTAAATCCAAATTGAATTCTACTCGATACAGTTTCATGAAACTGAATTCCACAAGAACTAATCTTGAATTAAGTTCTCCGTAAGTCAGTTCCCAACGTCACTTTTACGCTATTTATTTTGATAGTAAGAGTGCTTTCGACCTTATCTCACTTTCTGACTTCATTAACTTTTTTAGATATCTAATTGTTACGCCTCATTTGCATGATCACCCTGTATTGTTAGGATGACTTTTGGGCGTTCTTTCTTCAACGTTCGCATTTATTTCTGATGTCCGACAAGGCTCTGTCCTGGGTCCTTTTTAAATATATTTACTAGTGATCTGTCTAGGATAGTAAATAAACTACATAATTATTGTTTGCATAAGACATCAGCTACTCTGGTAGTATGAACTCTTCTCATAGTTGAACTCTTCTGCGTTCGTATTTCGAATTCATAGAAGGTTGGTGTGCTGATTTCTTGAAAGTAACGGGAACAAAACTACCTTTAGTAAGAGGACAAATGTTCAGTACCATATTTATACTTACTTACTCCATGGTGCAGAGTCCTTCTTGAGAATCTAACTGGTTTGCAGCTAGTCAAGAAATTTCCCACATTTCACGGAACCCGAAGGTTCATTACCGTACTCACAAGCGTCCGCCACCTGTCTCTATCCTGGGCCAGCCCAATCCAGTCCATATACCCACATTCCACCACCTGGAGATCCGTCCTAATATCCACCCATCTACGCCTAGGTCTCCCCAGTGGTCTCTTTCCCTCCGGTTTCCCAGCAAGACCCTATACATCCCCCTCTCCTCACCCATACGCGGCACATGCCCAGCCCATCTCATTCGTCTCGATTTTATCACCCGCACAATATTGGGTGAGGAGTACAAATCATTTAGCTCCTCCTTATGCAATCTCCTCCATTCCCCCGTTATCAGTACTATATTTATACAGTATGTAATTCTTGTGTAACTCGTACATGACCATCAAAGACGTGGCAGTGGTAAATGAAACAAAACCGAAGTTTAGACTAAATTTTCTCTCAGTCCATAAATTCATTGGGCCTAATTCGGATTATGACCCTCTTCTTCTCCACATTTTATTCTTTATTGTTATTGTATCTAACACTACTTAGATATAAAATCAAGTACATCCCAGTTGTTTGTAGTGCTGTAACGTCTGCTGTTGCTAAAACTTGGAACACATCCAACGGAGAATGTTCAAATCACTTTCTCTCCCATGATCGTGACAGTCACTAGGATTCACTTGAGTAGTTAAAGCTACGAACTCCTGTGATAGAAGGCAGCATTTCATGCCGTTTTATTGCGATTTATTAATATTTAAAATATTATCCATTCCTTTTGGATATTAAATTCATCCGAAACATTACTCGTAATTTTAAGAAATCATTGTCCTTTTCTGTTACTTACAGAAATGTCCCGTCTTCTAGATGTGTTTCAGCTGCTAACCTGTGTTCTAAAATAGCGACATGCTTTAGAAACACTGTTATTTTTTTAAAACAATGTTTGTATGAAGTGATATAATTGACATTTATGTATGTTTTCTCTTCAGCAGTATTTTGTCTTTAGTTTTCAGTATGTTTTGCATGTCACTGCAGCACTGACATTTTCATATTCCAAATCTTCATATTTTCTGAATCAGCAGCTGCATAAGTAAGATTGCAACGTAATATGAAGGCCTGAGACGAGGCTACCAAACAACGCTTGTTATCTGTTATTTCTGTTTTTTTATTTTGTTTTGTACTTGTATTTGTGTCTTTGTTTTGGCTGTTACTGGTATTCGTGCTGTTCAGTCACTATTTTATTAAACCATAATATGATTTTGGTTATTATTATTATTGTGGATAAAGAGACCAACTAGATGTCACTTTTAGTATTATGTTTATTTCTCCTTTATAGGTTGCTCAACATGTTTCGGGCCACCTTGTGCCCATCTTCAGGAGCTGACGACTT
>Ga0123357_10001995_pt1 | contig 22337 bp, 21 predicted proteins | sample TergutEmb28metaG_FD_89873 | JGI IMG/M metagenome (GOLD analysis project Ga0123357, IMG submission 89873) | Embiratermes neotenicus P4 segment gut microbial communities from Petit-Saut dam, French Guiana - Emb289 P4 | ecosystem: Host-associated > Arthropoda: Insects > Digestive system > Gut ... | reverse complement strand
GATCGGGCGCCTGACTTCGTTGTCGTCGGTCACGATAGCCCACTATCGCTCCCTCCTCCGCCTTGCCATCCATCCCGCCCGGCACGCCCGAACGTGAACCTAATTCTGTTACAGCACACTAGTTTTCGGCACGTTGGGTTTGTAAAACAGAGGGCGCGTGGTGGGGTTTTGCGTCGACGTACATCGACGAAAGTCGAGGGCAAAGCAAGCTTGCTTGCTCGGGGTCAAGTCGTGGTCAACTGACGGGGTGCGCGGCCGCGGCCCGGCCAGACCTTGCCGTCCGTCTCGCCGGTGAACACACGGGCCAGATGATCGTCGCTGGCAACCAATTGTTGGGCCAACGCCGTCAACTGATCGATGCGCGCCAGAGCCTCGTCGAGCCGATCGTTCAGATCGATGATGCGCCTAATGCCTTCGAGGTTGATGCCTTCGTCTTGGCTGAGCCGCTGGATCAGGCGCAGCTTGCGCACGTCGCGCGGTGAATACCGGCGTCCCGACCCGCGCGTCCGCTGCGGTATGACGAGTCCCAGCCGGTCGTAGGTACGCAACGTCTGGGGATGCATGCCGGCCAATCTGGCTGCCACCGAGACGGTGAAAACCGCCACGTCAGGTGACACCACCTGCGGCAGCGTCAGCGGTTCCGCGTCGTCTTTGCTGGGCACGTCGGTCATACGGCGGCCTTACTCAAGAAATCGATGCGCGGATCAAGCTCGTGGGCCACCGCCTGGTAAGCCATCAGCGCGTCTTTCGCCTGTTGTGTCAGCGTCGGTGGCACCGTCACTTCCACGGTCGCCAGCAGATCGCCCGGCTCACCCTTCGGTCCGGTGACACCCTTTCCACGCACCCGGAACGTCCGTCCGGACGGGGTGCCGGCGGGCACTCGCAGACGGACGGTGGCGCCCCCCAGGGTTGGCACCTCAACGTCGGTGCCCAGTGCCGCCTCGACATAGGTGACGGGCACCTCGATGGTCAGGTTGCTGCCTTTTCGGCCAAAGACGGGGTGCGGCGTCACGTTCACGGTGACGTAAAGATCGCCGGCCGGGCCACCGTTCTCGCCGGCTGCCCCCTTGCCCTTGATGCGGATGCGTTGCCCGTCGTCCACGCCGGCCGGTATGCGCACCTGCATCGTCTTGCCGCCACTGGCCTTGCCCGACCCGTGGCAGACCGGGCAGGGGTCCTCGACCAGCAGGCCGCGTCCATGGCAGTCCGGGCAGGGCTCTGTCGCACCCATCAGCCCGCCGCGCTGGTTGACGCCGGTGCCCTGGCAGGTCGGGCAGACGCGGGGCAAGCTGCCGTCCTTCGCGCCGGTGCCGCGGCACGCCGGACACGACTGGTCGCCAACCATTGAGACGGTGACTGTGGAGCCTTCCACCGCTCGTCGGAAGTCGAGCGTCACCGTCCCCTCAACGTCAGCGCCACGCCTGGCGCGCGGGGCGGCCGGACGGGACGTTCTGGCGCGCGCCGCGTTGCCGAGCAGACCGCCCAGCAGGTCGGAGATGTTGCCGGCCCCACCGGCCTGGTTGAACAGGTCGCCCAGGTTGCCGAAGCCGCCCGCGCTGGCGAACCCACCGCCGCCAGGGAACCCACCGGCCCCGCCGGGACTGCTGGGGCGGTAGCCGGCGCCCAACAACCGCCGGGCCTCGTCGTATTCGCGCCTCTTGTCGGGGTCCGACAAGATGTCGTTGGCCTCGGAGGCCTCCTTGAAACGCTGCTCGGCCTTTTTGTCGCCGGGGTGGGCATCGGGGTGGTTGTCGCGGGCGATCTTGCGAAACGCCTTCTTGATGTCGGCGGGTTTGGCATCTTTCGATACACCAAGGATCTTGTAATAGTCCCTGTCAAAATAGTCTTTGGTGCTCATTTGCCAACCTGCCAATCGCGTCTTACCCGGGTTCGGCGGCGACGGCCACGCGGGCTGGTCGAAGCACCGTCTCGCCCAGCTTGTAGCCAAGCTGAATCACCTGCGCGATGCGGCCGGCGGGCACGTCTGTACTCGGCACCTGCATCAGGGCCTCGTGCAGCGTCGGGTCGAACTCGTCGCCAACGGCACCGAAAGTCACCAAACCAAGCCCCGTCATGACGCGCGCGAGTTCGCCGGCCACCACCTTGAACCCGCCCGTTAGCTCTTCGTGCTCTTGGGCGTGGGCGATGCCGTCGAAGACGGGCATGAGCTCGCGGATGACGCCTTCGGCGCCTTGGGTGCGAGACAACGCCCGGTCGCGCTCGACGCGTTTGCGGTAGTTGGCGTATTCGGCTTGGACCCGCTGCAAGTCATTGGTGCGTTCGGCCAGCAGGTGCTCGGTCTGGACGGTATGCGCCGCCCCATTCAGCACTTCGGCCGCCTGCGCCAAGACGTCGGCCTCGGGCGATCCAATGTCGTCGGTCTGCGCGGGTTGCCCGTCTGTAGCGGTCGGCTTGTCAACCGGCGTCGGGGCGGCAGGCCCAGCCGGTGGCGTCTTGAGCTTGGCCAGTACGTCAGCCATGTTCAGCGTGGGCTTTAGCTTGGTGTCCGTCGGCTCGGCAGGCGGGGTATCAGCCGGCGGTTGTTCCGCCGCCGGCTCGGTGGCGTCAGGTTCGCTGACTACCGGGGCACCTGTTTCGGGCTCAGGGGCGCTATCGGAACCGCTAGCTGGGACAGGCAACTCCTGCGTCGGAAAATCCTGTTCATCGTGATTCGTCATCACTTGTCCTCGTCGATGATCTCGGCGTCGACGACGTCGTCACCATCGGAGTTCTCAGACGAACCATCCGACGATTCGCCCTCGTCAGCCGACGCAGCCGACTGCGACTCGGCCTGGGCGGCGGCATACATGGCCTGGCCCATCGCCTGGGCGGTCTTGTTGAGTTCGTCCATGGCGGCCTTGACGTCGTCGGTGTTGTCCTCGCCCTTGAGCGTTTCACGCACCTTGTCGATCGATTCCTTGACGGGGTCGGCCACGTCGGCGGGGATCTTGTCCTTGTTCTCGTCCAACAGCTTCTCGGTGCGGAAGCACAGGGCCTCGGCCTCGTTGCGAACCTCGACGGACTCACGGCGTGCCTTGTCCTCGGCGGCGTGGGCCTCGGCCTCCTTGACCATCTTGTCGATCTCGTCCTTGCCGAGCGCCGAGCCGCCGGTCACCGTCATGGATTGCTCCTTGCCGGTGGCGGTGTCCTTGGCGTAGACGTGGACGATGCCGTTGGCGTCAATGTCGAAAGTGACCTCGATCTGCGGCACACCGCGCGGCGCCGGCATCAGGCCGACCAGTTCGAAGTTGCCCAGCGACTTGTTGTCGCGGGCGAAGTCGCGCTCGCCCTGGTACACCTGGATCAGCACCGACGGTTGGTTGTCCTCGGCGGTGGTGAAGATCTCGGAGCGCTTCGTCGGGATCGTCGTGTTGCGCTCGATGATCTTTGTCATGACGCCGCCCTTGGTCTCGATGCCGAGGCTCAGCGGTGTGACGTCCAGCAGCAGCACGTCCTTGACCTCGCCCTTCAGCACGCCGGCCTGCAGGGACGCGCCGAGCGCGACGACCTCATCAGGGTTGACGTTCTTGTTGGGTTCCTTGCCGCCCGACATCTCTTTGACGAGGTCGACGACGGCCGGCATACGCGTCGAGCCGCCCACCAGGATGATGGTGTCGATAGCCGAGACGGCGATCTTGGCGTCCTTGAGGACGTCGTTGAAGGGGCCCTTGCAGCGGTCGAGCAGGTCTTGGGTCATCTTCTGGAACTCGGCGCGGCTGAGCTTCTCTTCCAGGTGCAGCGGGCCATCGGCGCCGGCCGTGATGTAGGGCAGGTTGATCTCAGTTTCCTGCACCTGCGACAGCTCGATCTTGGCGCGCTCGGCGGCCTCCTTGAGGCGCTGGGCGGCCATCTTATCCTTCAGCAGGTCGATGCCGTTCTTGTTCTGGAACTGCTTGGCCAGCCATTCGATGACGCGCTGATCCCAGTCGTCGCCGCCCAGGCGGGAGTCACCCTTGGTGGCTTTGACCTCGAAGACGCCGTCGCTGATGTCGAGCAGCGAGACGTCGAAGGTGCCACCGCCCAGGTCGAAGACCAGCACGGTGGTCTCCTTGTCGGCCTTGTCCAGTCCGTAGGCCAGAGCGGCCGCAGTTGGCTCGTTGATGATGCGGTCGACCGTCAGCCCGGCGATCTCGCCGGCTTCCTTTGTGGCCTGGCGCTCGGCGTCGCCGAAGTACGCCGGCACCGTGATGACGGCGTTGGTGATCTTCTCGCCCAGGTAGGCTTCGGCGTCGCGCTTCAGCTTCTGCAGCACGAAAGCGCTTATCTGCTGCGGTTTGTAGGTCTTGGTGTCGATCTTCGTCGTCCAATCGGTGCCCATGTGGCGCTTGACGGACCGGATCGTGCGGTCAGGGTTGGTGACGGCTTGCCGCTTGGCGACTTCGCCAACCAGCACCTCGCCGTTCTTGGCAAAAGCGACGACGGACGGGGTGGTGCGGGCGCCTTCAGCGTTGGGGATGACGGTAGGCTCGCCGCCCTCCATGACGGCGATCACCGAGTTGGTGGTGCCGAGGTCGATTCCGACTGTGCGGGCCATGTTGTTGCTCCTTTTGTTCAGGTGTGAAGACTATGTTGAGTTTAGCATACTCAAGCTCGAACTTGAGCGCACCATACTCAACCCCCAGTTGGGGTGGTCTATTCCGGACTGACCAGTCGTCGAAGTGGCCCGCCGTGGCAGTCGACCGCCGCTGTGGTATCGACCCGGACGCCTTGTCGGTAGTCACCGCTAGACTTGACTCACGAAGGAGACAGATGGCTGAACTTGGTGCAAGGATTTGGGAGGTATTTGGGCATGATATTGCCTATGATTTCTCCCGGCTTGACGCCGCCCAAGATGGTTTCAATGGGTTGCAACCTCTGTCTAGTGATGAAGCTGCGGGCCTCGCGAGTTTCGATGACGAGTTTGAGGTTCGCTTCGTCTACAACTCGAACGCGATAGAGGGCAGCACACTCACGATTGGCGAAACCGCACTCGTCCTTGACGGCGAGTTCGTGCCTGATAGGCCAGGACGTGACTACTTTGCCGCGCGAGGTTCGGCTGATGGAATGGCCTACTACAAGCGGGCGCTGCTTGAGGGCCGCAGTCTGTCGGAGGACCTTGTGAAAGACATTCACGAGCGAACTGCCCTCGATAGCCAACCCGCCGCGCGGGGCCTGTACAGACGTCATCCGGTGTACTTGAGGGGAAGTCAGACGGTGCCAGCGAATTGGGTGCAGGTGCCTTCTTTGATGGCCGACCTGGTATCGGCTTGGACAGTTTCTCGTCAGCATCCCGCGTTCAAAGCCGCCGCGTTCCATGCCATGTTTGAAAATATCCACCCGTTCGGGGACGGCAACGGCCGTGCTGGACGCTTACTGTTGAACTATATGCTTGAGCAAGCCGGATACCCGCCTATCGCTCTCACAGCGGAGCATCGAGGCCAATACCTAAAAGCCCTTGAGGATTGGCAGGTTCGTGAACACGCGGAACCTCTCGTCGCACTCATTGACACCGCTCTACTGCGGGAACTTACAGCTCGAACGTCTTCTGTAATGCAGACCCGTCTACCTGTCCTGACAGATGACCGAGCCGGGTTCGACAGCATCAACCCGGCAGTTGCTATCACCGAGGCTCCGACTCGTCCCAACACGAAAGCTAGGCGCGGTGTCAATGAAGCTCCCCCAACTGGACTCGAACCAGTAACCCTCTGATTAACAGTCAGATGCTCTGCCAATTGAGCTATGGGGGATCACACCACGCCGAAACGCGTGTGTAACGCTAGCAGATCAAGTCGCCCGGTTCAACGTGACAGCGAGCGCGCCCAGTTGCCAGAGGTGGCCCGATAGGGCCGGGTGCGTAGCAGTGTGGCCGGGTCCGCCCAGGCCGAATGAGCCTGAACCGGGTGATGGCCAGCGTTCGGCCCGTCACCTTGCAGCATCATCAAGCCGGCCACCACAGCGACCAACTCTTCGACCGTCGGCTGGCCACGAACCACGCGCACCAGGGGCGACTCGGGCGCGTCCAGCATGTCGTTCACAATTGTCATCGGCTTTCCATCACAGCGGTATGTTTCCGTGCTTGCGGGGTAGGTTGGTGGCTCTCTTGGAGCGCAGCGTCCGCAAGGCCGAAGCGACCTGTGCACGTGTGTCAGACGGACGGATGACCGCGTCGAGGAAGCCGCGTTTTGCCGCCTCGTAAGGGTTGATCAAGGTGTCTTCGTAGTCCGCGATCAGACGTGCCCGTTCGGCGTCTTGTTCGTCCGGTGGCAGTTTGGCCAGGGCTTTGCGTCCCACGATGTTGACGGCGCCGGCCGCCCCCATGACCGCGATTTGGGCACTCGGCCAGGCCAGGTTGATGTCGGCCCCCAGTTGCTTGGAGCCCATGACGATGTACGCCCCACCGTAGGCCTTCCGAGTGATCACCGTGACCAACGGGACGGTCGCTTCGGCATATGCGTAAATCAGTTTCGCGCCGCGCCGGATAATGCCGTTCCATTCCTGGTCCGTGCCCGGAAGGAACCCGGGGACGTCGACGAGTGTCAACACCGGTACCGCAAACATGTCGCAGGTGCGCACGAAACGGGCTGCCTTTTCTGCCGCGGCGATATCAAGCGTTCCGGCCATTGCCATTGGCTGATTGGCGATGACGCCGACGCTGTGGCCCTCGATTCGTCCGAACCCGATGAGAATGTTCGGCGCGTATTGAGGCTGAATTTCGAGGAATTCGCCGTCGTCCAGCACTGTGGTGACGACGGCGGCCATATCGTAGGGCACCGAATCGGAATCGGGAATGATCGAGTCGAGGGCTTCGTCTTGGGGGCTCGGCTCCAGCGTCGTCGTGCCGGTGTCGAAAACCGGCGGGTCGGTCATGTTGTTGGACGGCAAGTAGGCAAGCAATTCCTTGACGTAATCGATGGCGGCGGTCTCGTCTACTGCCGCGAAATGCGCCACGCCGGAGCGCTCGGTGTGGGTGGTGGCGCCGCCCAGTTCGTCGAAGCCGACCTGCTCGCCTGTCACGGCCGTGATGACGTCCGGTCCGGTGATGAACATGTGGCCGGTGCCGTCCACCATGACAATGAAATCGGTCAATGCGGGCGAATACACCGCGCCGCCGGCGCAGGGGCCGCAAATCAGAGAAATCTGCGGGATGACACCGCTGGCCGCCACATTGCGACGGAAGATTTCGGCGAATTGTGTGAGCCCGGCCACGCCCTCTTGAATGCGGGCGCCACCGCCGTCCAGAATGCCGATGATCGGTGCCCCGATGCGTAGCGCCAAGTCTTGAACCTTCGTGATCTTTCGGCCGTGTTCCTCGCCGACCGAACCGCCGAAGACGGTGAAGTCCTGCGCATAAACGCACACGGTGCGGCCGTCCACGGTGCCGTAACCCGTCACCACGCCGTCGCCCGCCGGATGGGTGCGATCAACGCCGAAGGCGGTCGCGCGGTGTTCGACAAATGAGTCCATTTCGACGAAACTGCCGGGGTCCAGCAATTCCGCGATGCGCTCGCGAGCCGTGCGCTTGCCGGCGGCGTGCTGTTTGTCGGCGGCGGCAGCGGCGGGCTCGTCGACGGCCTCACGCAGGCGCCGGGCGTGATCGGCCATTTGCGCGGCGGTGCGTCCGCCCGCCCCGCCTGGCGTAGTTCCGGTAACCGTCAAGCCAACACCTCCTATTTCAGGCATCCACCAGCGCGAAGGACAATTCGCCGGTGACACAAACCTCGTCGCCCACCTTGCCGGTGCCCTCCATGAAATGGAAAGGCCCTTTGCTGTTCAATTGTCGGCACGTGAAGACGACGGTATCGCCGGGCACGACGGGACGACGGAACCGCACCTTTTCCATGCCGGCGAACAAAGCGATCTTGCCGGCCATGGCGTCAGCCATCAGCACACAACTCGATTGGGCCATCATTTCGCACAAGATGACGCCCGGCATGATCGGGCGCCCCGGGAAGTGACCCTGCAAGAAGAACTCGTCGCCGCGCACCGTGTAGCTGCCGACAGAGGTATCACCGTCCAAAGTCGCCTCATCCACCAACAGCATCGGCGGGCGATGCGGCAGGATCGTCATCAATTCGTCCCGATTCATCGCCTCATTCCTCCATCGTCTTGAACAGAACGCCGGCATTGTGGCCGCCGAAACCCAGCGAAATCGAAAGTGCCGCCCGCACGTCCATTTTGCGTGCCGCGTTGGGCACGTAGTCGAGGTCGCATTCCGGGTCCGGCTCACGATACCCGATGGTGGGCGGCACGATGCCGGTCTGCAGAGCCTTGATGGCGGCGATCGCCTCCAGTCCGCCGGCCGCGCCCAGCATGTGGCCCGTCATCGACTTGGTGGACGAAATCGCCACCTTGTAGGCCGCATCGCCTAGGGCCTGCTTGATGGCCTTCGTCTCGGTCTTGTCGTTCAGGGGCGTCGACGTGCCGTGGGCGTTGATATACAGGTGTTCATCGGCGGCTAGCCCGGCCTCGTCGAAAGCCAGCCTGATCATGGCCGTCGCACCCTCGGCGTCGGGCTGCGGCGCCGTCATGTGGTAGGCGTCGCAGGTGTTGCCGTAGCCGACGATTTCGGCGTAGATGTGCGCGCCTCGCGCCTTGGCGTGCTCCAGCTCTTCAAGGACGATGACGCCCGCGCCCTCGCCGATGACGAAGCCCGAGCGTTCTTTGTCGAAGGGGATCGACGCCCGGTCGGGGTTCGAGGCACTGGTCAGCGCCATGGCGTTGGCGAAACCGCCCACCGCCAGCGGGTTGATGGAAGCCTCGGTCCCACCCGTCAGAATCGCGTCGGCGGCACCAGCCTTTATGGCCCGGAAGGCCTCGCCAATGGCGTTGGTGCCGCTGCTGCAGGCCGTCACCACCGGCAGATTCGGGCCCTTCGCGCCGTAGCGCATCGCCACCAAGGCGCCCGCCATGTTGACGATCATCATCGGCACGAAGAAGGGCGAAATGCGGTTGGCGCCTTTGTTCAGCAGCACCTCGGTCTCGCGGATTTCCGTGGCGATGCCACCCGTCCCCGAGCCGATGTAGACGCCGAACCTGAATGGGTCGATGGTGCCGGCTAGGCCGGAGTCGGTCATGGCCTGCACGGCGGCAACCATGGCGTATTGAGAAAACAGGTCCATCTTCCGGGTTTCGGACGGCTCCATGTACGACGTGGGGTCGAAATCCTTGATCTCGGCCGCCAGGCTAGCCTTCAGCCCGGTGGCGTCAAACCGCGTCAATGGGCCGATGCCGTGGCGTCCGTTGATCAGGGAATCCCAGGTGCTCGCCACATCATTGCCAACGGGCGAGATCACGCCCAGGCCGGTCACAACTACTCTTTTCATGTTCTCGTTTCCTCTCACATCCACATGCCGCCGTCGACGGCCAGAACTTCGCCCGTGATGTAGGCGGCTGAATCGGACGCCAAAAACACCGCCGCCCCGGCAATATCGGCAGGCGTGCCCATGTGCTTCAGCGGAATCATCGCGCCGAGGTTTGCCACGACGGCCTCGCTCAGCTTGGCGGTCATGTCGGTTTCGATGAAACCGGGGGCGATTACGTTGCAAGTGACGCCTCGCCCTGCCACCTCGCGCGCCAGCGACTTGGTGAAACCGACCAGGCCGGCTTTGGCGGCAGCGTAGTTGGTCTGTCCCACGTTGCCCATATCGGCCACCACCGACGAGACGGTGATAACGCGCCCGTACGGCGACGTCAACAGCGACCGCAGCAGGTGCCTCGTCACATTGAAGGCGCCTTTCAGGTTGACGGCGATGACGCGGTCGAAATCGGCTTCCGTCATGCGCATCATCAGCCCGTCCTTGACGATGCCGGCATTATTGACCAAGATGTCGACCCGGCCATGCTCGGCCACGATGCTTTCGCACACGGACTTGGTTTGGTCCCAGTCGGCAACGTCGCACTGGTAGGCCTTGGCGTCCACACCGAAGGCCGCCGCCGCCGCGCAGGCATCCGCCGCCGCGCCGGCCTGCCCGGCATAAATGATACTGACGCCGGCACCCTGCTGGGCCAAGGCGACGGCGATCGCCCGGCCGATGCCACGCGAGCCACCCGTCACCACGGCGTGGCGCCCTTCAAGGTTCATCAGGTCAGCCATCTAGAGCCTCCAGCGTCAGTTTCAGGCTGGCGTCATCCGAGACATTCAGAATCTGCACATCGGCGTTGATCCGGCGAATGAAACCCGTCAGTGTGGCGCCGGGCCCAACCTCGACGAAACGGTCGAAGCCGTCGGCCACCATCTGCTCGATGGTGTCTTGCCAGCGCACCGGGTGATTCACCTGCTGTGCCAACAGCGTCGCCGCGTCCCCGTACGGTTTCGCCGTCAGGTTGGCATAGAGCGGCACGGCAGATGCGCCGAATGCCATCGACGCGGTCAACTGCGCCAGTTCTGCGGCGGCGGCGTCCATCATCGGGGTGTGGAAGGCGCCGCTGACGGCCAGGCGCATCGTCTTGCCGCCGGCGGCCTTCATCGCCTCAGCCAAGGCGTCCGCCGAATCGACGGCGCAGGCCACGGCGATCTGCCCCGGGCAGTTGTAGTTGACGGGCCACGCCTGGTCGACATTCGCCGCGACGGTCTCGACTGTGGCGCGGCCAAGGCCCAGAACCGCCAGCATGGCGCCGGCTTGCGTCTTGCCGCATGCGTCCATCGCCTGGGCCCGCTGGCGGACGAACTCGAAGCCGTCCGCGAAACCCATCACGCCAGCAAAGCTAGCCGCCGCCACCTCGCCAAGCGAGAAGCCGGCAACCCCGTCCACCCGAATTCCTGCCTGCGTCAGTGCAGCCGCGCAAGCCAGGTCCGTCACAAATAGGCAGGGCTGGGTATTGACAGTCTGGTTGAGAGCCTCCTGTGGACCCTCGAAACACATCGCCTGCAGCCCGGGCCAGGCGGCCTCGGCCTGGTCGAAGACATCTCGTGCCGCGGGCGAGGCGACATACAGATCGCGTCCCATCCCGACACGCTGCGCCCCCTGCCCGGCAAATACGAGAGCTAGACGACCCATTTGCCGGCACCTTTCAGCAGCGTCTCGGCCTGTGCGACCGTCTCGGTGATGATTTCGGCGCAGGTCTGCTCCTGCTTGACCAGCCCAGAAATCTGGCCGGCCATGAAGGCGCCGTGCTCTTCGTCACCGCGGATCGCCGCAGCCTGTAGCGCGCCCTCGCCGAACTTTTCCAAGTCTTCATTGCTGACGGTCGGGTCGTATTCCATTTCGAAGAAGCGGCGCGAAAAGGCCGTCTTCAACCCGCGCACAGGGTGGCCGAGGCGTTTGCCGGTGGCAATGGTGTCGATATCTTTGGCGGCGATGACCTTCTGCTTGTACACCGGGTGCACGTTGCATTCCTTGGCCACCAGGAAACGGGTACCCATTTGCACCCCGGACGCGCCCAACATGAAAGCCGCTGCCATGCCCCGCCCGTCACCGATACCGCCGGCTGCCAGCACGGGGATGTTGACGGCGTCGACGACCTGCGGCACGAGCGCCATTGTTGTCAGGTCGCCGACGTGGCCACCGGATTCGCCGCCCTCGGCGACGACAGCCACCGCGCCATAACGCTCGACGGACTTGGCGATGCCGGAGGACGGGATGACCGGAATGACCTTGATTCCGGCGGTTTCCCAAGCCTCCATGTATTTGGCGGGGCTACCGGCGCCGGTGGTGACCACGGGCACCTTTTCCTCGACCACCATCTGGGCGATGTCGGGCGCCGCCGGACTCATCAGCATGATGTTGACGGCGAAGGGCTTGTCGGTCAGCGTGCGGCACTTTCGCACTTGGTCGCGGACAATATCGACCGGGGCGCTGCCACCAGCGATGATGCCAAGCCCGCCGGCATTGGAAACCGCCGCCGCCAGGTCGGCGTCGGCAATCCAAGCCATCGCCCCCTGGAAGACGGGGTAGGTGATGCCCAGCAGGTCGCAGATCGGCGAGCGCAGCATTCAGTTCTCCTGCTCAAGCAAGGCCAACAGGTCGCCGACGGTGGTGATTTCGCCATTCATCTCGACATTGGCGCCAGTCACTTCCTCGATCTTCATGATCAATTCGACCTCTTCCAGCGAATCCAACCCAAAGGCTGAGAATGGCGTTTCGGCGGTAACGACCAGCGAGGGGTCAGACTTGTACTCGCGGATGACTTCGGTGACTTTTTCTAGCATTGTTTCCTCCATGGGTTGTTCGGTGGCGGGGGTTGTGGGGTGGGGTCACTCCCACGAGATGACGCACGTGCCGTACGTCAGGCCAGCGCCGAAAGCACACATCAGCAGCCGCTGGCCCGTCTTGATTTCACCCTGTTGCAGCATTTCGTGCAACAGGGTCGGGATTGATACGGAAGACATGTTTCCGTATTTCTGGATAATCCGGGGGAACTTGTCGGGGTTGAGCCCCAAGTGTTGAATCGCGGAATCGATGATCCGTCCATTCGCCTGGTGGAGCAGGTAAAGATCGATATCGTCCGGTGTCAGCTTCAAGGCGTCGATGGCGCGCGTCAACTCCTCCTGTATGGTTTTGACAGCAAACTTGAACACCTTTTGGCCGTCCATGGTCAAGATCGGCTCGGTTTCGTCGCCCACTGCCAGCGGATTGTTGCCATTCATCCGGTTCGGCATCGAGATGGCGTGGCTATCGGGCACGCTGCCAAGACGAATGTATTCCAGCCCCTTGCCGGCAGTCACCACGACGGCGGCCGCGCCGTCCCCGAAAAGGACGCACGTCGAGCGGTCGGTGAAATTCAGGTGGGCCGACATTTTTTCGGCGCAGACGATCAGGACGTTTTTGGCCCGCCCGGCGGCGATCAGCGCCTCAGCGTGATCGAGGGCGTACATGAAGCCGACGCAGCCTCCGTTGAGGTCGACGGCCGGGCATTCAATGTTTAGTTGCTCGGCCACCATGCAGGCCAACGCGGGGGTGCGCTTGTCGCCGCCGATGGTGGCCGCGACCAGGTAGTCCATCTGGTCGGCGGCGAGCTTCGCGTTATCCAAGGCTTGTCGAGCGGCGGTTGTGGAAAGCTCGGTGAGTGTCTCGTCGGTGCAGATGCGTCGCGTCTCGATGCCGGTGCGGGTGCGGATCCACTCGTCCGATGTCTCCAAGCCGGTGATGGCCGCCAGCTCATCATTGCTGACCGCGCGCTTGGGTTGTCCAACCCCGGTGCCAATGATCTTTATCGTCACGCCTGTCCCTTCGTCAGCAACAGACGCTACACAGCGGTGAGGTGGCGTCTTGACCAGAAAACCTACAAAACATGACGCCTTGGTCTGGCGAAAACAACTACCTGATGGTGCAGATCGTTTGCCCTGAAGTCACACGGTCGCCGGGGGTTATCGTCAATTCGGTGACGGTGCCGGCCGTGGGCGCGTAAACGGATTGCTCCATTTTCATGGCTTCGATAACGGCGATGAGGTCACCTTCGGCGACAGTGACGCCCGACTCGGTCGCCACCTTGACCACCACGCCCTGCATGGGGGCCGTCACCGTGCCGCTTCCCCGCCGGGGCGTGGCTACTGCGGCGGTCGTCCGATGCGGCTGATGCGTGGCCGGGGCAGGTGTTCGTGGCGGGAACAGAGCGCTCAGATTGGACGGAATGACGATTTCAAGACGTTTGCCGCCGACCTCGACCACCACCCGACCGGTTTGGGACGCCGCTGGGTCGGCTGCGCCGACGGCGGTCTGGTCCGTGGACAATGATTTCAAGGTGTCGGCAAAGTCGGTGTCGATCCAGCGGGTGTGGACGCCGAAAGCGACGTCCGTAGCCGTGAAAGCCGGGGCGTTGACGACGGCCTGGTGGAATGGCAAGCCGGTCGGCACCCCGACGACCGCCACCTCGGCCAGTGCGCGACGGGCGCGGGCCAGCGCTTGCGGACGGTCGGCACCCCAGACGATGATCTTGCCGATCAGCGAGTCGAACATGCTGGAAAGCGTGTCGCCGCCCTCATAGCCGAAATCCAGTCGTACGCCGGGGCCGCCTGGCAGACGCAAAGTGGTCAGCTTGCCGGGTGTCGGCACAAAGGTGGCCGGGTCCTCGGCATAGAGCCGGAACTCAATGGAATGCCCCACGGCCTTGACGGCCCGATAGCCCAGTTCCTCGCCCGCCGCGATACGGAATTGTTCGCGCACCAGGTCGATGCCGCTGACCTCTTCGCTGACCGGGTGCTCCACTTGCAGACGGGTGTTGACCTCGAGGAACGAAATGATGCCGTCGCGCGTCAACAAGAATTCGCAGGTGCCGGCGCCGACGTAGCCAGCCTCGCGCAATATGGTCTGGGACGCCTTCACCAACTCGTCCTGCTGTGCCTGCGTGATGAAAGGGGCGGGGGCTTCTTCGACCAGCTTTTGGTGACGGCGTTGCAGCGAGCAGTCGCGGGTTGAGACAACGATCACGTTGCCGTGCGAATCGGCGAGGCACTGCGTCTCGATGTGGCGGGGACGGTCAAGGTATTGCTCGACGAAGCATTCGCCGCGCCCGAAATCGGCCGTCGCCTCGCGGACGGCCAGTTCGAACAAATCGGGAATGTCTTCGCGCCGCTCGACCACTTTCAGGCCCCGTCCACCGCCGCCGAAGGCCGCCTTGATGACAATCGGCAGGCCGTGGGCGTCCGCGAACGCCTCGATTTCCTCTGCACTGGCCACCGGGTCGCTGGTGCCGGCAGCCAGGGGAGCACCGACCTTGGCCGCCACGTGACGGGCGCTGACCTTGTCGCCCAACGCTTTGATGGCGGCCGGTGGCGGGCCGATCCAGATCAGTCCCGCATCAAGGACGGCCTGCGCGAACCCGGCCGATTCAGACAAGAAGCCATAGCCCGGGTGCACGGCGTCGGCGCCCGCCCGGTGGGCGACGCTGATGAGTTTGTGCATGTCAAGGTAGGTTTCCGCAGCGGTGACGCCACCCAGCGAGTAAGCCTCGTCGGCCACTCGGACGTGCAGCGCGTCGCGGTCGTCGTCCGCGTAGACGGCAACTGAGGCGATGCCGGCGTCCGTGCACGCTCGCGCCACCCGTACGGCGATTTCACCGCGATTGGCGATGAGAACCTTGGTCAACTGCGGCATGGCCTGCACCTTACTCCATGTAGCCGAATTCGCGGGCCGAGGCCAGCAGGTCGTCCCGGAAAGCCGGGTGCGCGATGCTGGCCAGCAGTTGCGCCCGCTCCCGCATCGTCGTGCCGCGTAGTTGGACGGCGCCGTATTCGGTGACCACCCAGTCCACGTCGTTTCGCGATAGCGTCACCCCGGCGCCGGGGCGCAGCATCGGGACGATCTTCGACATCACCTCGGTTTCCCGGGTGACGGGGTTGAGCTTTTCAACGGTCGAATACAGTGCGATGATCGAGCGTCCGTTTTTCGAATACTGGGCACCGACTGCCGTGTCGCTCTGACCGCCTGAGCCAGAGATCAGGTTGGTGCCGACGGATTCCGAGCAGCATTGGCCGGTCAGATCGATCTCGACGGTCGTGTTGATAGACACCTGGTTGTCATTTCGGGCGATCACAACTGGGTTGTTGATATCCTCGCCACGCCCAGTGAACAAACTGTCGTTGTTGTTCATGAAGGCATACAGTTCGGGCGTCCCCGCCCCGAAGGCGAATACCGTCAGGCCGGTGTCCACCTGCTTGCGCGAATTGGTGACGACCCCGGCCTTCATCAACTCCATGATGCCGGTGGTCATCATCTCGGTGTGAATACCGAGGTCACGCTTTTCATGCAAATACTGGCAAACCGCGTTGGGGATGCCGCCAATACCGATTTGCAGACAGTCGCCGTCGTTGATCAAATCGGCAATTGTGTGACCGATGACCATGTCTTTTTCATTTGGTGTGGCGTTTGGGACAGCGGCCGGGGCCTCGTCCGATTCGATGATGTAATCGATGCTGTCCGGGTCGATGTAATTGTTTCCCCCACACCAAGGGGCGTTCGGGGTGACCTCCAGAATCCGGCACTTTGCGGCCGAGGCGATCCTTTCCTCGTAGACGTTGCCGCAGGCGAACCGGATCAAACCGTCCGGCCCCGGCGTGGACGCCAACGACACCAAAATCGTGCTGGGCCGGTGATAGTTGCGCCGAAGCCCGGCCAGCCGGATGCTGTTCGGTATGTAGCTGATGCGCCCGGTCGAAGACAGCCGGCGCAGCGCCGGCGTCATGAACCACGTCTCGATCTGGAACGCCTTGCGCAGATTCGCCTCGGCCAGGTACTCGCCCGGCACCATGCTGAGGCAGTTTTGGATCGTGACATCCTCGACATCGTCCGCCACCTTGTGCAGGTTCTTCAGGAAGGACGGCGGCTCGTTCGCGCCCAGACCCATGGTGATGACGTCGTGGTCCTTGATCAGGCTGAGGGCACGGTCGACGGAGATGGTTTTGGAAGCGTAATCGGTCACGAATGTTCCTTTCGACGGAAAGGCCCCGGCGTCGTCCTGCGCGAAGAACGTCATCCTGCTGGGTCGCAGGATCGCAAGATCTGGTGACGGTGTTCCGTGCTTTCCGAACGCCCAATCTACGGTGCGGTAAGGTGTCGCGTGCCCGAAGCATTCACCAAAAAGCGCCTCGCCAAGATGGCGAAACTGCACAACGCTCAAGCCCACACAGCGGTCTTGATGATGCCGTCCTCGATGGTCCAACCGAGGAACCACGCCAGGCGCGCGACCTCGTCCGGCACGTCGCACAGGAAGACGAAACTGGCCTGCCCGCCGGGCCGCAAGGCGATGTTGACGTCATGGAAACCGAGCCCGACCCGTGTCAGCGGATACCAAGCCTTGTAGATGGCCTCCTTGGCGGAAAACAGCAGCCGGTCCCAGGGAATGTCCGAGCCCAAACCGGTGATTGCGGCCATTTCGGCGTCGGTGCCGATGCGCCGCGCGATGCCCGACGGCAGCGGCTCGGCCGGCTCGGCGTCAATGCCGAGGACGGTGAGATCGCTCGCCCTGGCGACGGCGGCCGCGCGGTAACCACGGCAATGCGTCATCGAGCCGACGATGCCGTCCGGCCAGATGGGCGCACCGCGGGCGTCCCTCAAGATCGTGGCAGGCGGTGTACCGAGAGACGCCAACGCCTGACGCGCGCAGTCGCGCACGGTTATGTACTCGGCGAGCCGGGCGTCGGGCAGGCCGGCCGCTGCGGTAAGTTCCTGCGGCCAGGCGGCTGATGGCGGTGTGTCCGCGCGCGTCTCGACTATCGCGACCGACGGCGGCAAACCGCGGGGCGTCATGACAACCCCTTTCGCAGATGGATGACGTCGCCGACCTCGACGGGGGCGGGGCTCGGGCCGCCGACGTCCAGCAGCAGCGCGCCGGTGGCATCGAGGCCTGTGGCGTCACCCTCGATCACCCCGTCCGATCGCTCGACCCGCACCCGCCGCCCGATTGTCGACGATAATATGAGGTAGTCGCCATGCATGTCGCAACCACTTTCCCACAAGGTGTAATAATCCTGCATTTTCTGAAGGACGGCCGCCACCGTGGCCGTCGCGTCGGTTGGCCAGCCCGCCAGGGCCAAGGACGTCGCGGTGGGCACGGGCAGCTCGTCACGCGTCATGGCGATGTTCAGCCCCCAGCCCAGCACGGCCATCTCGCCGTCGCTTTGCGCCAGGATGCCGCACACTTTGGCGCCGTCGATTAGCACGTCGTTGGGCCACTTCAAGGTGACGCGGCCGGGGTTGCAGCCGGATTCCTGGCCAATGGCGCGTAACCCCTCGGCCACCGCCATGCCCATCAACAGCGACAACCAGCCCCACTGGCCGGCCTCCCGGGTCGGGCGCAACACCAGCGAAACGGCCACGCCGGCGCCCGGCACGTCCTGCCAGACCCGATCGAATCGTCCCCGTCCCGCGCTTTGATGACCGGCGATGCGCACCAGCCCTTCGGGTGCGTCCGGGCGCCGCGTCAGATCGTCATTGGTGGAACCCGTCGACTCGACAACCTCGATCGTGTGCCACATCGACCCAGCTTCGAGCAGACGGGCCAGTTCGGCGGCATTGACGGGTGGCGTATTCACAGCCCCAGCATAACCGTCCTAGTCAGGGGTGAGCACTAGACTTACTCTGTTGGCACACAGCCGACACTCAACAATGGAGGGCCCATGAGCGCCATAGACGATATTCTCAAGCAACTTCCCATCAAGCAACTAGCTGGCCAGGTCGGCGCCAGCGAGTCCGACACCAAGACTGCGGTCACGCACGCCGTCACCTCGCTGCTCGGCGGCATGTCGGCCAACGCGGCCGATGGCGGTGAGTCAGCACTGACGGCGGCCGTTGCCAGCCATGTGGGCGGTACCACCACCGACGTGAGCAAGGTCGATACGGCTGACGGTGCCAAGATCGTCAAGAAGGTACTCGGGGCCAGCCCGAAGGCGGCGGCGGCAGCGGTGGCAGACAAGACGGGCACCAACTCGGATCTGCTCGCCAAGATCATGCCGATCGTCGCGCCGATGATTCTGGCCTACCTGGGCAGCAAGCTGACCAATGGGTCGGCCGGTGGGACGGCCGTTGCCAGCGGGCTCGGTGGTTTGCTCGGTAACATGCTCGGTGGCGGCACCCAGGCTGCGTCGGGGTCTTCAACGGGTGGCGGCATCAGCGACCTGCTCGGCGGCTTGCTCGGCGGTAGCAGCGTGCCGGCCGGAAATTCGGCGGCCAGCTCCGGCGGGCTGTCCGGCATCCTCAACTCCATCTTCTGATCGCCAGTGCAACACACTGATGACAACCCGAGGGTTGTCTTGGCGTCGTCGTCGTCCGCCCGCAAGGCTGTCTTGCGGGCGGCTGGCGTTTTTCCGGATGTCTTGGTACCCGGGGTGGACGAAGTGTTCACCGCACCGGACACGGCTGGACGGGTGCGCGAAGTCGCCCGTCTCAAAGGGGCGGCGGCGCGTAGCATGCTTGGTGGAACACCTAGTGAGCTGACTGTTCTCATCGCCGCAGACACCATGCTCGACATTGACGGCGTCAGCTACGGCAAGCCCCATGACGTCGATGTCGCCCGTCAGCGGTTGCACGGCATGAGCGGGGCTTCCGGGGTGCTGTACACCGGTCATTATGTGGCGGTTGCGCCAGCGGATGGGCCCTGGCAGGATCTCGTCGACGTCGCCGCAACCACCGTCCGTTTCGCAACCATGACGGACGACGAGATCGAGGCGTATCTTGGCACCGGTGAGCCGCTGGAGGTGGCCGGGTCGTTCACAATCGACGGCCTGGGTGGTCCGTTCGTCACCGGCATAGAGGGCGACCCCAGCAACGTCGTGGGGCTATCACTGCCCCTACTGCGCCTGATGCTAGCAAAGCTGGGCGTCCCCTGGACAACTCTGTGGCGCTGACTCGTGGCGATGCGGGCCAGGCCAGACCAGACAACATCAGGCACCACCACTTGATTGGTTTGCAGCAATCGTCAACAAACCGCTACAGCTTTTCCATCGGGGCAAAGGGGATAGCCAGACGTTTGGTGCCGCTGGAGCCGAAGTCGACGTCCGCTTGGGCGCTGGTGCCCTCGCCTTGGACGGCCAGCACCGTCCCCATACCGAAGACGTCGTGAATCACGCGATCACCGGCGGCAAACGTCTCCTTGTTGAGCGTGCGGGCCTTGGGCAAGCCGGTCGGACGCTCTGGCCTTGGGCCGCGGCCCGCCCCCAGGACGGAGCCCGTCGGCTCGTCCCATTGACTGACCCAGGTGAGCTCGCCATCAGTCTGCCCGAAACGGCGGGCTGGGGTCGGCCCGTCGCTGCGGCGCCCGAAGCGACGCCAGTTGGCTTGCTCGGCGGCGGTGTGGCGCGACGGCCAGGACGTCAACTCGGCGCCGACGCGTCGCCAGGCGATCAGGTCGGGCGGTATCTCGTCGAGGAAGCGGCTGGCCGGGTTGTACGCCGGCGCTCCGAACAGGGTGCGGACCGCTGCCCGGGTGATATACAGGTTTTGCTTGGCGCGAGTGATGCCGACGTAAGCCAGGCGCCGTTCCTCCGACAGCTCCGACGGGTCGGACATCGCCAACGTGTGCGGGAACACGCCGTCCTCCATGCCCGTTAGGAAGACGGTGTCGAACTCCAGGCCCTTCGCCGAATGCAGCGTCATCAACGTGACGACCCCGTCCCCCTGGTCGGGCAGGGCATCGGTATCGGACGCCAGAGCGATCCGCTCCAGGAACCCCGCCAAAGAATCATCGGGCTCGGGCATCCCCTCGGTGAGTTCAAGGCCGAGGTTGTCGGAATTATCCGGGGTGAAGCGTTGTGTGAAAGGTGTTGCCGTCGCGGGGGGCGTTCCGGGAGGCGATGCCTTGCGGCATCCTACCGCCTCCCTGCACTCTGGGGGGCCCCCTAACCCGGCGCTCCTGTCGGACCGCACGGGTATACCCCCAAGCCCCCGACTCGTGGAAAACCTTCCCCCCAACACCTCACCGGTTGGTGTCAGGCGGTCCGTAGCGGAGCGGAGGAGCGGCGGTATTGCGGGTGGAACGCCGGTTCGAGCTGGCGACGGCGCAGACGCCTGCCCAGGCCGGGTGGCCACTTGATTGTGCGTCGAGTACGGCGTCTGTGCGCTCGGGGCCGGCTGGAACCCGCTTCCAAGGGATGATGCAGCCTCAGGCTCGATGTCTACCGCGTGGGCCCGGGCGACGAACTCCGATGCTACATGGGCCAATTCTTCGAGGTTTTCCACACGTGACGCATCCTGAGGATCCTTGGACGCCCGGAATTGGGCCACCAAGCCGGATGCTTCGAGCATTGCGAGCACGACCTCGTCGGCCGGTAGGCCCTCGGCAATGAGGGCACGCATGCCGTCCATCATTTCGACGAAGGCCTCGATGGCTTTGACTGCCCGGGCGGCGATGCCCGCCTCGGCGGCTCGGCGAAGTGCCCGTCCGAAGCTGATCTGCTCGCGGCGGGCGAGGTCGGCGACGGCGTCCATGGTGGTGTCGCCGATGCCGCGTTTTGGCTCATTGAGGATGCGCTGGGTCGAGATGTCGTCGTCCTCGTTGACGAGGGCTCGCAGGTAGGCCAGGGCGTCGCGCACTTCTTTGCGCTCGTAGAACCGCACCCCGCCGAGCACCCGGTAGGGCAGGCCCGCGCGGACGAAGGCGTCTTCGACGACGCGCGACTGGGCGTTGGTGCGGTAGAACACGGCGACATCGCAGTAGCGCCGACCGCGCGAGGCCCCGGCGGCGATCTCCTCGGTGACGAAGCGGGCCTCGTCGTATTCGGTGTCGCCAACCCAACCGGTGATCTTGGCGCCATCACCGGCGTCCGACCACAGGCTCTTCTTGGGGCGCCCCAAGTTATGACCGATGACGGCGTTAGCGGCGCTGAGGATCGTCTGCGTCGAGCGGTAGTTCTGCTCAAGGACGATGGTGGCGGCGCCCGGGAAGTCGTCCTCGAACCCCAAAATGTTGCCGATGTTGGCGCCTCGGAAGGCGTAGATCGACTGATCCGAATCGCCGACCACCATCAGTTCGGGTGGGGTCAGATCGATGGCGTCGTCTGGCGAGCACAGCGCCTGGATCAACGCATATTGGGCGTGGTTGGTGTCTTGATACTCGTCGACCAACACATGACGGAACCGCCGGCGGTAGTGCTCGCGAACCTCCGCGTGGTCGGTCAACAGGCGGACGGCCTGCATCAGCAGGTCGTCGAAATCCAGGGCGTTGGCGTCGCGCAGCGCCCGCTCGTACTCGACGTAGACATCGGCATACACCTCTTCGGTGGGCTGACGATCACCCTGCGCGGCATGGTTGGCGACCATTCGGTTGGCGGCGGCCGCGTCCAACAGGTCGTCCTTGCATTTGGATATCCACGTCAGAATGCCGCGCGGGGCGAACTTCTTCGGGTCGAGGCCCATGCGTTTGGTGACGGCAGCGACTAGGCGACGCTGATCGGTGTCGTCGTAAATTGTGAATGATCTTGCCAACCCCAGCTTGTCGGCGTCTGAGCGGAGTATCCGCAGGCACGCCGAGTGGAAAGTCGACACCCAGATCAGGCGGGCCCGACGACCGACCAATTCTTCGACGCGGCTGCGCATCTCGGCGGCGGCCTTGTTGGTGAAGGTGATGGCGAGGATCTCACCTGGGTGGGCGCCGCGGGCCGCTATCAGGTAGGCGATGCGCCGCGTCAGCACGCGTGTCTTGCCGGACCCGGCGCCGGCGACGACCAACAGCGGCGATCCGGCGTGCAGCACGGCCTCGCGCTGCGCCGGGTTGAGGCCATCCAGTAGGTAATCGGCAGCGTCCGTGGGCGGGTCGAAAACGGGCGAAAAGTCGTACTCCATGAGACGCCCAAGTTTAGTGCAGCCACCTAGTGCACTGTAACAGAATTGGCTTGCCGTTCGGATCGCACCGGATCGGGCGCCTGACTTCGTTGTCGTCGGTCACGATAGCCCACTATCGCTCCCTCCTCCGCCTTGCCATCCATCCCG
>Ga0123357_10001994_pt1 | contig 22340 bp, 15 predicted proteins | sample TergutEmb28metaG_FD_89873 | JGI IMG/M metagenome (GOLD analysis project Ga0123357, IMG submission 89873) | Embiratermes neotenicus P4 segment gut microbial communities from Petit-Saut dam, French Guiana - Emb289 P4 | ecosystem: Host-associated > Arthropoda: Insects > Digestive system > Gut ... | reverse complement strand
GTTAAATACATAATTGTAATCATAATATCTTGTTTCTCCTTTTTTGTAAGGAACACCACATCTAACTTCAGCAACTGCCGTGTCCGGATATAAAGCTCCTCCTAAACTTCTGGGTGCAACCCCAAAATAAATATAAATAGCTATATCTGAATTGTTACTAAACATGAAACCATGTTTATAACTTATTTCAGGGCATCCTATTAGTGTAGGTATAATAAAAAAGACTAAAAATTTTAATTTTTTCATGCTTTTGTTATTAAAAAGGATTACTCAATGGGTAACTTCCGTAGTTCCAATCAACCCCATAATGGCTTTTGAAATATTTTGCCGCATTTCTATTGGATCTCATTTCCGCCAAATATCTATTCTAAATCATTTTCCGTAATAACAAAAGTCATATCCCAACCATGCTTATAACTCCCTTTACAATCCCAATTATCTACATTCCCAATAACTTTTCGTAACTCTCTTCCTGAAGAAGTATTAACCTTAATCTCATCTTCTTTTATTCCTGTATAATCACAACCATCTTTGATTGCTCTACCGACTGCACCATATAACATTTTTTTATGTTTAGGCGGAAAAATTAGAGAGTCTGGACTAACCATGATATATGGTGATTTTCCAAGAAAGACAATTTTTAAGGTATCACTTGTTTGATTGTCAATATTTAAGTGATAAGGAGTAAAAACATCGCATGAGCTTGAAAATTCAACTAATATTACTATAATTAATCCAATCATTATTTTTTTCATCTGTTTCTAATTTGTATGTTGTTGAATCATAATTGTTTTACTTGATATATTTTTACTAAATGAAAATTTAAAATGATTATCACTTAACCCTTGGATAATAAGTTTCATTCGCAGTCCAAAAGATAGTCTGGATAAAGCGTTTCCCAATCTACACTATAATGGCCTTTGAAATATTTTTCTGCACTTTATTCACTCCCATACGGCGGATACATTTTCATGTCTTTCATTCTTTCATCAGGTGGATACGGAATAACTGGGCAAGAGTTCATATACAAACATCGAATATCAGACAAACTCAAATCATAACGTCGCAATATTTTATAACCTTGCCTAATCTCTTCCCACGTGAATTTCCCCACACTGTCTATATTAATGATGAAAATAGATAAAGTATCCTTTGGTAAAGACTTTATTACGTCTTCGTATGGACGAGGGTCATATACTAATAATGATTGTTTTTTATGCGGATCTGCGCCCATTATAGGAGCTTTATTAGGATCTACAGGCAATGTAGTATCGGGATAAGCAGTTTGTCCATCATGACCAAGAGCAAAATAAACGCCTAATGTATCGTTAGTTTGATTGTCAAAATACCACGTATACCTGCCCTCAGGGCATCCACAAAAAGTTATAGCAATAATTATGAGCAATAGAATTTTAGTTTTCATAATTCATTTATTTAGTTGGATATAAGTCTCTTATTGTAAAATAATACTTAACGCCATTCCGCCATTCCCAATGTCCTTCAGGATCTAGGGCATCCCAGTCCACGCCGTAATGATTGCGGAAATATCTTTCGGCTTTGGTGTTTGCCATCTTTTCGTATGGGCGAACATCATGCTTGTACAAGTATGGATAGGCAGCAGACATCTCTTTTGAACTTGCAGAAATCAGGCTTGGCAACCCAACGCCGAACAGATATAATGGACCCCATGCTCTGCCATCGATTGTATGACCATATTCATGCATATACATCGGATGAGTTATTACATAATCATCAAAATTACCGGTGATTGTACCACTATTGTTTATATTGATATAATTACCTATAGTAACACCCCAGTCACTGCCTGCATTTTCATTGGTAGCAAAAGTAGCTCCGTCAAAATAATCAACCCTATCAACATCGCTGGATAGATTTCTTCCTTGAGAATAAGCCTGTCCAACAAACGTTTGCAACATTTCCCATGTATGCCGCGAAAATCCTTGCCAGACTCCTCCAATCCAGTTATTCTCAAGATAGAAATTACCCAAAAATAGTTTAGCTGCTCTGCCAAGTCCACCCTCTTTATCAGCATTTGCTCCACCAATCATACCTAAACCACCTACTACTCCTTGTCCGATGGCATACCACGTCATCACGGTATGAATACCTTGTCCTATATATGGTATATAAGGCGCAAATTGCCAAACACAACCTAACGCAAATCCTGTTACCGCACCTTGCGCAAAATACTTCAAGCCGTCCCCAAAGTTGTTAATATCTCCATTTATGGCGTGAGTTGCGGTATTACCTGCTGCAAAAATAACTGCACAAATAATTGGGACTACAAACCAAGCCAACTCTCCGTCTGGGTCTGTAAATATCAGCGGATTATTCATCCCATAGCTGTACCTGTTATGCGACTGCGTGAAATCCGGATTCTGCACATACGGATCCATTTCCAAAAACCGTCCAAGCGCAGGATCATATATTCGTGCATTGAGATTCAGCAACCCAAACTCATTCAAATGTTCTTCGCCGATATATCCGCGATTGGTAATACTTGTCCCTGAAACAAGGGTTTGTCTGCCCCATGCATCGTAATAATAACGGGTTTGAATAGCTTTCTCGTCTGTGTCTGTGGTTATTACCCTGATACTGCCCAAATGGTCGGTCTGCACATAATAAAAAGAACGCGTCCCGTTGGTTTTGACGGCTATTGCCGATATTCCTTCAGGCGTGCAAATATAATCATATTCTTTGGTACTGACATTAGGAATCACTTCTTTTTCGTAATTTCCGGCATAATACATCGTTTTTTTGAGCACGTCGTTCTCAGCATAAGTTGTTTTATTCCGCAGATTATCAGGATTATATTGAAAACACAATTCTTTAAATATACTACCCTGCTGAGTTAAGCATAAAATTCTGTTATACGACGTGTTGGCGATAGATAATGCCGAAGGATTGTAGGAAGACGCCTGATTGGTAATACCCGAAACAGCATGGTTGCCGTTATTGTATTGATAAGTTCCCACATCGAATTTGGCGTTGATATTGCCGTTTGGATAATAGGCAATAGAATTAGCGCTTCCTCCATTCAATGTTTGAGAAGTTAAACGGTTCAGTTTATCGTAACCAAAAATTTCATTCTTGCCATTAGATATGTCGTTGCGGGATGTTAAATTACCGGTCGTGCTGTTGAAATTATAATCGACCTGATCGATAATCGAATTTCCGTTTTTGAGCAGTATTTGATTTGGCGAATAATACGCATCGTATCCTGAAATTCGCTTCAATCCATTACCCAGCGTACTTTCCGTGATTTGTCCCAAAGCGTTGGCGGCGTCGAGTTGCCAGAGCGGGTTGTTGTTTTCCGCATTACGCATGGAAGTTAACAAGCCATTGTTGTTATACTGGTAATTTATTCTCAAGCCCGATGGCGATTGCTTTTCCTGCATTTGTCCAAGGGCGTTATAACTGTAGCTTGTCGTATAATCAACGTTATCTATTTTTTCGGTTAGCGATGAAAGTTGTCCCAAAGGCGTATAATCGTAAGAACGTACAATTGCATTGCTTTGTTTGATTGTCTGAATCTGTCCGATGCCATTGCCGGAAGGCACGTATTGATAAGTCAGCGTTCTTTCGGGACATGATTCCTGCGTTACCCGTCCGGCAGCATCATACTGAAATGATGTTGTTTGACCGCGCGCATTGGTTTGAGATGTCAGTTGACCGTAAGCGTCATACACATATTTGATGGAATCGGTCATATTGACGTCTTTCAACGCTCGCTGGAAACCGCGGTCATCATATTTGATATAAGTTGTAGCGCCTGCAGCGGTTATTGTTTCCGGTTTACCGAGACTGTTGTAAGTATAAATCACAGTATTACCCGCTTCATCTTTAGCGCTTTCTACCAGTCCGGACAGGTTTAATGTAGTAGAATGGGTATTCCCGTCCGGAGCGGTAATGGTAGTTGTCAGATTATTGTAGGCGTAGGGGTTGTACGACCGAGATTGATTTCCGATTGCAGGCGATTGAATTTGTCATAATTGTATTGGATGTATTGCGAACTTTTGCTACCATAATACTATCGCACATAACCCCTGCAAATGTAATAAAAAATTTGTCTTAGACGAAGATACAAGGTAAATCTAAAATGTTTCCCCTTCTATTTCATTTACATAATCTTCGATATTTCTTTCTTTTGCATAGAATGTGTATAAATTTGTTCCACACCAGGGGCAATATGACAGATGATACCCAGGTATTCCTTTTTTATAATTCGCTCTTAAATTTGATAAAGGCGCTGGATCCATGAAGAAAAAGCGATAAGGAACATTGGAATCTTCGATAAATCTTTGTTCCCCGTTTTCGTTTGCTGCATATTCTATTTTCAATAATTTAACGGGAAAATTTAGAAATTTGATAACGCGAATACAATTAAACGTATCGGGATGCAGATGAAAAATTGAAAACCAAAAACAGCAATATTTATTTTTCTTTTTTGCAAACATAAGAATTATACAATGTAATATTATTTACTGTATTTCCTACGGTAAAAACTTGTGAGTAATTAAGCAACGAGATATGAAATCGTATATTTATCTAACTGATAATGTGGAAACGATTCGCCTAAATGGTTTAGGTAATTTTGTTGTTTAAAATACCGAAACGCTTATATATCAACCGTCTTTGTAAATTTCAGTTGACTAATCCCTATATTTTTTCGGATATTTTCAAAAGTCAAAGAATCTACCGGCCCAATTAGCCCATTTTTTGTTCTCCAATTCATACCTTCAATTAATGGAAGAATATAATAATTTATTTTGCTCTTATCTATTGTTCTATCCGGATTATTATGATAATATTGTTTGGCTATTAAATACTTTTCATTATATCCGACTGCGAAAACAGTCTGACCAATTATGGTACCACCAAAATTAACTTTATCATTTTCTGTATGATAAGAAAGGGAACATTGTTCAATTACATCCATGGCAACTAAATAATAATTTCCAAATAAATGTTCTTTATATACAAATCCTAATCCCCCGATACACGAATTTAAGCTAAAAAGCAAAAATGATAAATAGGAGAATATACTAACTTTTTTGATTATATATCTCATTTTATGATCTTAATATATAAATATATACGTTTGTTTAAAATTACTCATTGGACCTATCCCCCAATTCCATTTATATGGCCATAGGTGATAAGAAGCAGATGCAAAACTGGTTGTATTCGTTATGGTAAATTGTAACCGGCCTTCAATCTCCGTAATCTTATAATGATAACCACCAACAAATTGTTGAATAGGGTTAAGTCCTGCATCGTGCAGTCCCGATAAACCGAATGGATAATAATCCTCTTTTTTACCCGTTGCATAATATTCTTCTATAGCTTTCTTTACTCCAGCAGAACTTTTTAGTGCGTTTGCTATAGGATCATTAGAAAATGTGACTTCTTTAATACCTCCTATTCCTACCGTCCAACTCGCTGTCAGCGCCCATGCCGTTGAAACAAGACCTATATAGTTCATAGCACTACTCCACCAATTATCATTTCCATTAGACCATAAATAAGCTGTTCTTGCACTATTAATCGCTTTGTCCGCCGCCTGTTCCGGTGCATTATAATTATACGCCGGATAATACATATTCGAACTCCCATTGTTATTATACCCAAATCCAAACCCATAATCCGAACTGTACCCAAAGGCAGGCATTGGTCCGTTAGTATTGCCCACAGCTACGTTTCCGTAAAAATTACCTCCACTCGGACTACCGCCAACTGTTACCATAATTCCTGTAGGGTTTGGATTATTTGGCGTTGGTTTAAACCAACTTCCCGGATTCCATGCCCAGTTGGCGGGATTGCCTGCATCTTTATCTTTTGGAGTATTGTTATGCGCAAGCATGAGATAAGTAAAAGCAACCATAATTCCTACACTCAAAAATGGAAATTGTCCATCCCTGTCAATATAAGACATTGGATTGTTCATCGCATAGCTATACCGGTTAAAACCCTGACTGAATAACGGATTTTGCACAAATGGATCGGGACTAAGAACCCGTCCCAACGCAGGGTCGTACAACCGTGCATTCATGTTGATTAACCCAAACATCGGCAAATGTTCATGACCCGTATAACCGCGTCCCAAAAACAATTCAGGCGCGCTGTCCGGCGCATACACCGTCTGGTTTGCCGGATTTCGCAACTGTCCCCAAGCATCGTAGCTCAAATCTTGCCATTCCGAGCCGCCACTGTTTGAAACGCGAATAATACTACCCTGATAATCACGAAAAATGTAATAAAGTTGCCAACTGCCGCTACTTGTCCTAACATACGCAGCCGCTGCTGTGTAAAAATCGCCGCTAAGATACAACTTTTCTTTGATTCCTCCAACTGCCCGATCATCTATTTCATAACAATCGGAAATATAATAGCGAGTCAAGTACTTTTCGCCGTTCCTTTTCAGTTCCATTTTCACCCGTTCGTCATTGCCATTATACGTAAAAGCCGCAGTGTATTCCCCTTCTGTTATTGTAGCAGGACGTTTAAACGAAGTGTAAGTGATTGTCTGGTTACGTTGAGGAATAAGATTGGTAGGAGAAGCAACTTCGGATATGGCGTATGGCATCCCTGATGTGTTGTATTCGAATGTCCCTACATCCGTTTTACTGGTAATATTTCCTTTGAAGTCGTAAGCTGCTGTTTTTCCTTCGTAACCGGTCAACCGGTTGAGGTTATCATAAGTGAAATCTTCTTTTGTATATTTTAAATTATCAAGTCGACGGCTAAGGTTACCTTTGGCAGCGTCAAAAGTGTAGGATTGATCCTGGAAAGAACCAGCCATCCTGCCTGTCGGCAAACCGTAGGCATTGTAACTGTAGGTGCGGCCAAAACTGCCGGTTGCCACTTTGGTGGGTTGCCCGAAAGCATTTTCAGAATTTAACTTCCAAATAGATGTAGTTCCGTTCAACTTTATTTCCGTAAGATGTCCTGCATCGTAATAATAGTTTTCTGTTACAATAGGTCCATTTTGAGAGGTATATTGAATAGATTGCAGGTAGCTGTTTGCATACGAATATTTTTTTTCCAAACATTTCCCGTCAGGAACCATTTCTCTTTTTGTGTATAATCTCCCGTAAATATCATATTGATAGCTTGTTGAAGTTCCGCTATTAGAAGATTCCGAATCCAACATCCCATCGGTATTATAAGTATAAGTAGCGCTGAATTCAGGACATATTTTATTAGTTAGCCTGTTGTAAGCATCATATTGATAATTAACGGTTTTATTGTTGGCATCGGTTTCCGTAGCAATATTCCCGGCAGCATCGTAGGTGCAGGACTGCATACCGGCGCTTGGGTCAACAATCGATAACCGGCGTCCATAGCTGTCGTAATTAAATGAAGTAGTCACATTTCCGGGAGCAACGATAGATGTCGGCTGCCCGTCGGGACGAAGGTTATAGGTAATTGTTCCACCGGGATCGGTAACCTGAGTCAAATTTCCCTGATTATCAAAAGTCTGCGTGGAAGTAATGCCATCTTCCGTTGTCGTCACGCTATTACCGCTGTATGAATATGAAGTAGTTCTTCCTGAAGCTTCGGTCAATTTGGTAGGACGATCGTAATTGTCGTATTGATAGGTATTCCAATAGGCGGGTGAGCCAAAACTTGGAAGCGATACGCTTTGCAATCTTCCGTAGCTATCGTACTGTTTTTCTGTTCGAGGTTCGGAATAATCAAAATTCAATCCGGAAGAAGCGGTTTCTCTACCCAGTGCATCATAATAAGTTTTTGTCCATGGGTTTCCTGATTCACATTTGTATATACAATACAATCCGTTGGTTCCGGCAGCATTCCATGAATATTGGGTTACTCCGTTTGTGCCTTCCGGATAAGTGTAGGATACTTGCCTGAAAAACGGATCATAACCGTAGGTTGTTGCCTGCTCTTTATGGTTTTTTATTGCGGAGAGACTCCCGTTGGATGCACTGTATTCATAAGTAGTGTTGAATCCCAACGGATCGGTTTCCTTTGTTAATCGTCCGTAACTATCATAAACATAAGATGTTCTAAAAGTATTACCTGAATAATATACTAACCATTTATAATTAGGATTTCCACGCGAATCATATCCATAATATTCTGAAAGCACCTGATTACCATTTACATAGTTATATCTCATAGTTGGTTGTCCGTTGTAATATGTCGGAGTATAATGACGTTCCGTCCAAGTCGGTCCTTTACGATAGGTAGTTTTTGTCTGATCATTCAGAAAACCGAGTAAATAACTGCTTTCATTCGTATTGTTAATGTAACTGTTTATTATAGTTTCAATTATTCCGTCTCCATAATTTACGCTCTCGTTTAGCGGATTACCGTAGGTATCGTAATTGCTAAAACCGTGAGAAATCGAAATGTTTTTCGATTTGTCCAGTACACTTTGGTTGGTTAACAATACTTTGGCTATTTTGTTTGAAGCTATGCTAACCGACCATATATTGGTGGTTTTTGTTGTTGGCGAATCATCTTCTTTCAAAACTCCAAAATTGTAGGGATCAAATGTTTGGATTTCTGTTCTTCCTCTCACATTGTCGTAAGTATTTATCTTTTGAAATCCGCAAAAACCGCGTCCTTGCTTGTGAATTACCGCATTCTCGTAGGTATAGCTGCGTTTTTCATTTAGTTCGCCGTTAAAATACTGTTCTCTGCTCTCTGCTACAAAGAGTGGTCCCTTGAAATTTTCATAAGGGAAAGAAGCTCCATTTCCTTGTGTAAATACTCCTGGAGATTCATTCAACATTCTGTAGTAGTTTTTACTGACAACCCCCATGCTTGTAACTGCTCCAGTCAGCAATCGTTCCTTTATATCATTTTTTCGATAGGAAAACCGAGTTACTTTTCCATCATTTCGCAAACCAACTAATTGGTTAAAATAATTTCTGTCGTTGATATCGGTTGGAACAAGAATCATAGATATACCGGAATTTATGCTACTTACGTTATCTTCCAAATAAAAGCCTCCATGGATTGATTTGTAAGTAAAAAAATAGTAGCTCGTATGTGCTATTACATCCAATAAACCGTCGGAATTGAAGTCCTGGAGGAGATAACCGTAACCATTACTGTGTACGCAAACCGTAACGGGAACTTTTTCAAATTGCCCATTTCCCATGGAATAAAAAATGTACCAGTCTGTGTCCTTTACTTTAGGTGAAAGTAGAAAATCGGGCTTCCCATCGCCGTTGAATTCGCCGAGCAGTAATTCTCGCCCATCCAAATCACTCCGCTTTAATCCTGAATAAAAAGCAACTTGTCGCATTGAATAAGATGAACCGGAAATATCAAAGGTATAGATATATGCGCCATTAGTATTTATAAGGCAAATATCCGATTTTCCGTCTCCGTCGTAATCTAAAACATAAAGACGGTCTGTGTTTTGGGCAGCGATATCCGGGTCCGCCTGGTTTGTTCCAACGAATGTAACATTATAAGCAAATGATTGCCCTTCGTAGAGTTTTATGTTTGAATCCAAATCGAAAAGATAACATTTTGTGGGATTGTCTGTCCACCCAAAAGGCTGATTGCAGGAAACAGCCAAAACTTCCATTTTTCCATCGCCATTGAAATCCCCTGTAAAATAAAACTTTGGATGGATACTTTTTCCACCGTTGGCGTCAGTCAAGACAGTCGGAAAATTAAATGTCCGACTATTAAGAGGGTATCTGAATCCAAGGCCGGTAGTAGCACTAGCAGAATAGACATTAAAAGTTACCTTGTCATTACTTCCTGAAACTACGTCGTTCACCTTAATCACTTCATCTTCGTATTTGCCGTCAACATTAGCGCATAAGACATCAATAAAACCGGCTTCCGTTGTCAAGTTAGGCATTGGACTTGCCCAACTGCTATTTAATCCGGTATACAAAAATATTTTTTCCGTTCCTGAATAATAATTGTCAAACCGGTTTTGGGAGTGTCGAAAATAGGTTGCTCCCAGATGGTGCTGCCAGTAAGAATACCATTGCGGATATGGTGTGACAATTAATCCGTCGTTATCAGCGCCGTAATCAAACTTTCCTTTTTGTACTCTTATCTGATTTGGACTCGTCCAATTATTATAGTATTCCGACAGTTGAGTATCATTACTTATATAATTTTTATCTGTATTGTTTTCTCCGTAATAGAATTTCAAAGGGTTGAACGAAGAACCGTTTGCAGCGGAATAATCAATTTGGGTCAGCAGCGAAGTGTTTCTCTGGTCCGTATAAGAAAAATCATAATTTCGTAAAACCGTACTGCCAAATTTACAGATGATTTTTTGCAACAATTTGTCTTCCACTGTTTTCATCCCGCCAATATAAGTAATAACCTTATCAAGTCTGGCTTCGTCTCCATATTGAAATTCCACCAATGCGTTGCTGTAACTGATATTATCTATTCTGTAGCGATTGTTAATATAAGAATAGGTATAAGTAATGGTGTTATTGCACAAATCGGAAAGGGAAGTTATCGGATATTCAAGGTAACTTGTGTTGGCATTAGCCGTATAACCGTAGGTTCCTTTCGTCCCATTTGGGAAATACACATCAAAATATTTGATTATCAGCCCGTTCAGATTGGCTGTCACTTTAATATTTCCCATTTCGCTTTCATACTTAATCTGAGCGCTTGTTTCGCTTATTTTGATCAAACGCATCCCGTCAAGATAAAAGGCATCATTTTTAGTTATAGTGATTCCTTGCGATTTTCCATCGTAATATATACTCTGGTTACTTCGGGTTATAGACGATAAACCGCTAATGTTCCATCCCAGTCCAAGAATGCCGTTCCCCGCCTGACTATTGTAGGCGATGGATAAATTTGGTTGCATCCCGTGAATACCCTGATAAACTTCAATAGGAACATTGTAGGTTACGGCTCCTGTTGACGATACGCCCGATTGGAATGGGATTTCTCCGACAGCCTTGGTTTTGTCTATGGTAACCGAATCAGGTACGTACGTATTATTCGTTATCTGAGCGGAAACTTTGTTTATAACGAATTTAGATGTGTCGGGTATTGCTGCCGTTTTTATCTCTAAATTCGGATAAAGCGCATTCTTAACAGAATCTTCCCATTGCTGTATCTGCTCATCAGTCCATGTTGAAAAATCCGGAGTTACATTTTGAGCATTTAGGATAAATCCTTGTATGACAAATACAATCAGACTTGTTAATGTAAAGAGTCGTTTTTTCATTATTTTGCCCTCCTTATTTTATTTTTTAATTATTTTCCATGTAAATGTATTTTCTCCTATACGAAGATTCAATAGATACGTTCCTGCAGCATGATGAGTTAGGTTAAAACTTAACTTTTTATGAACGCTGTGAGAATGAATACTTTTCTTTTCCATAAGTTTTCCTTTCATATCGTATAAATACGCATCTCCCTTTAAGTTCTCATGGTAGATATTTGAAATATCCACTGCAAAATGCCCTTGTGTGGGATTAGGATAGACCAAAATGTCCTTTTCTGCAACCAAGTTTGGGAGCGCTGTTACAGTCTCTAATTCACTTGGCGCTTGTGCAGTCTCTGAGGACCGAAACGAACCGCAGGGAATAGATACAAATCTCTCTCTGCGATTGCCGACGTCATCATAAGTGTAACTCACCGTTTGTGAAAAAACGGTCATCGTTGAAAATAACATAAGAACGCAAATAACTGTTTTCATGATCAAATTAAAAATAATAGATGAATATTTTATTAAATTTTTGAATTTTTTCACACATAAATTTTGATACAAAAGTAAAGCGTTTGATTGCCGTATTACACAAATTTCGTTTGTAAATTACCAAATCTGTTTGTGTTTTACGATAATTTGATACCTTTGTATTTCATTTCAAAACAGCAATAATATGAAAAGCAATTTCTCCCATAGGACACACTACGGGCACAATATCAGACATCTGCGAGATATGCTTGGTATTAAACAGGATGATATTGCGTTCTCAATGAAAATGACGCAACAAAATTTTTCAATTTTGGAACAAAAAGAGGATATTGATGATGAAATTCTCGAAAAGGTAGCCAAAGCAATGAATATTCCTGTCGATGCCATCAAAAATTTTAATGAAGACGGCATAATAAACATTATTTCAAGTTCTTTGCATGATAATTCAGGGTCGGTTATGTATAATCCAACATTTGATCCGATAGGCAAAGTTGTGGAATTATACGAAAAACTTATTGCCGAAAAAGACGATCAAATTAATCTCCTAAAAAATCTTCTGGAAAAGAAATAAGAATTGTCAATTGTCAATTATCAATTATCAATTATCAATTCTAACATACGCCTGATAATTCGCTGATTCCGAGATCGGACAAAGACTAAAATACCCGCATCGAATACGCCCGTTTTCAATAACGAGCGGATGCAGCTTTTGCATTTGATTGTGTTTTTGAACAGTCGTTTGCGGTTCGCGATTATACTCAATAATAAATTCTCCCTGCGCTTCGGGATGAAGGTATTTTTCAGCCAGCCGAATAGCCAAATAGCCCATGTTTTTTCGCATATTGATTTCTACGCAAGGATGTAAATGGAATGAACCGCCGGATTTATAGATTAACATATCAATCCCGGTTATTCCTGCATAATAAGGCGCAACCATTTCTTGGATTATCTCGCTTAAAGTCTGTTGCGTTTGTAATAATAATTCTTTATCAATGAAACTTGCGATTTGTTTTTCCAAGCGTTCCCGGCTGTCTAACAGGCTTTTTTCATAAGCGCCTTTGGCATTGGTTTGGAAAATCGAATATCCGAGAAATTGCGTTTTCCCTTCGGCTGTAATCTCAAACTGCATGGAAAAATCCAACTGTTTATCCAGCGCCTTTTCAATCGAAACCTGCTTCTGCTTTTTCAACATTCCGGCGAGCAGTTGCTGTTCCGATTGCGCCAATTTTGCCGGCGGCAGCCAAATCAAACCGCGTCCCGAAGACGAATAAGGCGACTTGACTAAAAGCCGCTCTTGGCTTTGAACGGTTAGCCGCTCTATCGTTTCAATATTGGAAACAAATTGCGGATAAATGTCCGGTTCTATTTCGGGAATACGTTCCATGAGCGCTGCAAGAAATTTCTGCGAGGCAAACCGGCTTCCCAAAAAACGAAACTCTTCTTTCCATGCAGGAATAGCAAGCGACAGATTCCACTGTTCGTTTAATTTCTCAAAAAAATAAACGCTCTGCGGAGAGATTCCCCATAAATCGACTGCCGAATGTTGAAATATTTCCCTGTTTTCTGAAAAATCGACGGGAGTAACCGGTTTTACTTGAAAATCCAAAAGTTTGCAGGACAGAATAAAATCATCCGGCAGCGTAGTTTCCATATAAACAAAGTCGCCGGCAGACGCATACCATGCAGGAAGAAAAGCCAAATCTGCCTGCATTTTTGCTATTTGCGCCGGCGGATGATAATGTTTTGAAGCGTTCAGGATAGCTATTTCGTGACCCGGATTAAAATAATGAATTATACGGGCTTGATTATCTTAAAAACCCCCGTTTCCCTATCAAACATAGCCCCATCGCACCTGAAAAAACGTTCAATACTCCCATCCAACCGCAATTCGTCAGGCGTCCCAATCGTCATCCCCGTTTTTTTACCCATCAGCCAAAGCGTATCGGCGATTTGCAAGGCAAGTTCCAAATCGTGAGTAGAAAAGAAAATGGTTTTATTCCTGCGGCGAGTCAAATCAAGCAGTAAATGCATAATTTCTACTTTGCTTGGAAAATCGAGAAAAGCCGTAGGTTCATCCAAATAAATGAGAGGCGTTTGCTGGGCTAAGGCTTTAGCAATCATTACCTTTTGCCACTCCCCATCGCTCAGCGTCAAAACAGGACGTTCGGCTAATTCTTCAATTTTCATCCAAGAGATAACTTCCTTAACAACAGATTCGTCGGTTGAATTTAGTCGTCCCCAAAAGCCGGTGTAAGGACTTCGTCCCAAGCCAATCAATTCTTTGGCTGACAAGTCGCCTGCATTCGGTCGCTCCGTCAGTACAACCCCTATTGTTCGGGCTAATTCTTTATCGGAATAAGCGTCTATTGCCTTTCCAAGTACGCCGATTTCTCCCGCCAATTTGGGTTGAAAGCCTGAAAGCGTTCGCAATAAAGTGGATTTCCCTACTCCGTTTGTTCCCAGCAAACAGGTTAATTCACCTTCAAACAAGCCGGCGCAAAGATTTTCAATGAGCGGTTCTACGCCGTTCTTTGTTTTGTAGCCAATGGATAAATTCCGGATTTCAACCGTGCAACGCCGGTTATTTTTTGAGCAGGTTTTCAAGGTCATTCATTGTCGAGCGGAACGATTTATCAATGTCGATCTGGTCTTGAACGGTGCGGCAGGCATGCAGCACGGTCGCATGATCGCGCTTCCCTATAATGCTTCCAATATGGGCATAAGAGTAGTTTGTATGTTTTTTACACAAAAACATGGTAATCTGACGCGCTTTGGCTATTTCCTGCTTACGGGATTTTGAATGAATATCCTTGAGTTCGACTTTAAAATAGTTGCTCACCGTATTTTGTATTTTTTCCGGCGTAATGGCTTTATTATCCAAAGAAACAAATTTACTTACTACCTGCCGGGTCAATTCCACATCAATTTCCTTATTAAAAACCAAAGCATGAGCCACCAAAGAGGTTACAATTCCCAACAAATCGCGTACATGGTCGGTAACATTTTCTGCAATGTAATTGATTATTTCTTCAGAAAGATTCAAACCGTCCTGTTTCACTTTATAACGAAGTATTTGCTTTCTCAGCTCTAAATCCGGTTTGTGCAGTTCGGCAGTCATTCCCCATTTCATACGGGAAATCATGCGCTCTTCAAGCCCTTGCATTTCATTCGGAGCTTTGTCGGACGTTAAAATCAATTGCTTTCCTAACAAGTGCAGGTGATTAAAAATATGAAAATAAGCGTTTTGAGTCTTTTCTTTTCCTGCAAATTCTTGAATATCGTCAATGATTAAAACATCAACATTTTGATAGAAATTGACAAAATCGTTGAAAGTATTATTTCTCGAAGCGTCAGTAAATTGAACCTGAAACAAATGAGAAGAAATATAAATCACTTTTTTCTCCGGATAAAGCTCCCTGATCTTGTTTCCGATAGCGTGGCACAAGTGCGTTTTTCCCACTCCGACATTTCCATAAACGTAAAAGGGATTAAACGTATTATCTCCCGGCTGTCGGGCAACCGATTCGCCAACCCCTCGCGCTAAAACATTGCTTGGACCTTCAAAGAAATTATGAAAGCCTAAGCGTTCATTCAGGTGCGAGTTCCATTCCTGAGGCTGCGTGAGCACATCCGGCGATTTGTTGCCATTCTTTAAAATTCCCGCAGGCTTTTCATTGTTTATCCGCCGGTCGCTTTGGATCGTAGTATGTCCTTTTTTCTCGTCGGAATTATCAACAAACACCCTGTAATAAATAATCACATTCTTTCCGGTTACTCGTGTAAGCGTAGAATGAATTAAATGAGCATACTGTTCTTCAATATATTCATAGAAAAAATGGCTGGGAACCTGAATTGTAAAATCATTCCCCTCGTATTTGATGGGAACAATCGGACCAAACCACGTACTGTATGCTTTATCATTAACTATATCTTTGATAATTTCCAAACATTTACTCCACAAACTTTCTGATTCCACGATGATATAATATTTAAATTAGCCGAATGGATTATTTTTTAATTCAAGTGCAAATTTTGCGAAAATAATTTAAATAAAAAAACGCATTTTTACTTGCTTTTATTGATCTTTTATTATCGCTTGTTTTTCAAATCGTTATAAATAAAAATGCAACCTGTTCATTTTAAGCGTAATAATAAAATTTCATTAAAATGCCAACGCTTGTTATGAATAATTCTTTGTTATCAATTATTTCTTAATACAAGTTCTTTTGACATATCGACAATTTTTATTTAGCCTTGCCCGTTGTTTATACTAAATCTAAATAACTATAATTGTGATATGAAAAAGCTATTTCTTTCCAAAAACTGAAATATTAATATACCGCTTAGGATTTAATTTCAAATCAAGAAACAAATTGGAAGCATTGGCAAGAGTTGAGTCTAAATGATTATAAATTGTACGGTCATTGAGTAAAAGTCCCAATGAATTATCTTTACTGTTAAGTTGCGTAGTCGCTTGCTCGAGATTTTGAAATGTTTTGTCCACATGAAGCATTGTGGAATCTAAATTCATCTGCGCGAGCTGGGCGCTGACAACGGTAAAGTCGGAAGAAATTTGATGCAAATTAGACGTGATCGGAGGAATACTGTCCAATAAAAGCGCATTCAATTGGCGAGACGACAGTTCCAAATTAGCGGTCGCCGCCGAAATATGTTCGAGCGATTGGGTAAGCGCCGGATGACTTACCAAAAATTGAATACCCTGTAAAATGGAATCCAAGCGAGGCAATATAGCTTCAAATTGGGGCAACAGATTTTCAGAAACCTTGTCCATTATTCCTTTTTCGGAAATACCGTCGATAGTATCTCCCACTTGATAATACGAGCTGACATACTTGTTAGGAACTAAATTCAGATAGGCGCCGGAAGTTAATCCCGATTTGATTTCTACATGCGAGCCGGTTTCAATTTTCATTTTCTTGTCTAAGCTGATTTGGACAATGATATTCTTTTTTGCCTGAAAATCGTAGTCGATTTCTCTAACGATACCGACTTTGAATCCTTCCACATAAACGGGGGAGGAATTTTGAAGTTCGCTGACATCCGGCATCCGCACGTAGTAGAGGTTTGCCGGCTTAAAAATATTGGCTCCTTTCAAGTAATTCAATCCAAAATAAAGAAGACCTAAACTGATAATGGTAACTAAACCAATCATAATTTCTTTACTAAAATATTTTTTCATCTGCTAATTATTTATAGGTATTTTTACTCCATTTTCAAAAGCGATAACAAATGCCGCCTTAAAATCGTTGGCTATTTTTCGCCGCAAGTTATTAATTTCATTCAAATCCGAAGATTCGCCGTAAGTATATTTATAATATTTTCCTTCGACAAAATAATCGGCTTTATATCCTTTTAATTCAGGCGACTTATCCGGTAATTTCTTAAGGGAAGCCAGAATTTGTATCTTATAAGTCCTGCCGGAAGAAACTGTTTTTTCCTGTTTTGCCGTAATTACCGGCGTTTGTTCTTGTGTAGAATTTTTTTCTTTATTATCGAATCCTTTTTTATATTCGGTGAAAGCATTACTGATTGCGCGAGCCAGATTTTTTTGCCCCGTAGCGCTCATCAGGTAATTTTCCGATTCCGGATTATTGATATAATCCAACTCAATTAAAATGCGGGGCATAGACGATTTCCTGAGAACTAAATAGCCGGCTTGCTTAACGCCGCGGTCTTCCCGCTTGGCTGTTTTAACTAATTCTTTCTGAACCATTGAAGCAAAATTAAGGCTTTGTTCGGCATAAAGATTTACCATAAACTCAAAAATGATAGACGATTCCGCCGAATTAGGGTCGTATCCTTCATATTTTTGCTCATAATTATCTTCCAGCAAAATCACTGAATTTTCTCTTTTAGCTACTTCCAAGTTTTCTGCAATACGCGTGACGCCAAAAATATAGACTTCGGCTCCTTTAATGCGGGACTTCTTGTTAGCTAATGAATTAGAATGGATTGAAATAAAAAGATTAGCGTTTGCTTTATTTGCAATATCCGTTCGTTCATTCAAGCCGATAAAAATATCCTGAGTACGGGTATATACAATTTTCACATCCGGATGTTCGCTTGCAATGTATTGACCGGCTAATTGGGCAACAGCCAGATTGATATTTTTTTCTTTCCCTTTTTTTCCAAACGCTCCCGTGTCTTTTCCTCCGTGACCGGGATCAATAACAAGTACAAAAGCGCTTGCCGGAACGGGATACAGGAAAGCAATCCATAGAATCAAGATTAGTATGTGACCAAGCTTTGTCAAGAAATTTATTTTTGTTATTTAGAAGGCAAATTTACATGATTATTTTTAAATATTCATAAAATATCACTTTAATTGCAGATATACTATGGGATATATTGTCTGAATCCTCGAATTATTTTTATCTTTGTGCGCTAAATTAAAGTATGGCGCCAATAGAAATTATCAAAAAATATTATCAGGAAGGGACTGAATTATATGATATTCTGCTTGAACACAGTTTTTCGGTAGCAGATAAGTCGTTAGCTATTGCTCAAATGCACCCGGAGATGAATTTAGACAAGGCATTTATTCATGAAGCGGCAATGTTGCATGATATTGGTATTTTTAAGACAAATGCTGCGGATGTCTATTGCTATGGCGAATTTCCTTACATTTGTCACGGCTATTTGGGCAGCGACTTGATGAAAGAAGAAGGTTTTCCCCGCCATGCCCTGGTTTGCGAACGTCATACCGGCGCAGGTTTGAGTTTGGAACATATCATCAGGGATAATCTTCCGCTTCCGAAACGGGATATGGTTCCGGAGAGTTTGGAAGAACAACTTATTTGCTTTGCCGATAAATTTTTTTCCAAAACGCGTCCCCAAAGAGAAAAACCGATTGATAAGATTCGAAAAAATCTTTCAAAACACGGAGAAGATTCGGTGGAAAAATTTGATAACTGGTGCAAACTATTTTTAGGTTAAAAACAGCGGCTGGATGGTAAAAATACCCTTTAATAGTTGGTTGATTGCTTGTTTCTTGCTCCTTGCCGGACAACAGGCATGGGCGCAGAGCATTGTCCCTGAAGAACAGGAAACAATTCTTACCGATTCAATCGGCTCAAGCAACGTAACAGGCGATTCAATACCCGCCCTTCCCGCCGATTCCATCAAAAAAGAAGACGACCTCGACGCCCCTGTTTATTTGACGGCAAAAGATACTATGATAATGGACATGGAGAATGGAAACGTTCTTTATTTGATCGGACAAAGCACTGCCAAATACAAAGATATTACGCTGAACGCGGAAAATATGAAAATGGACGCCGATAGCAGCAAACTTTATGCTACATTCGGTTTGGATTCGTTAGGAGTCAAATTCGGTTTCCCTGATTTTAAAAGCGGCGATCAGGAAATGGAAATGGAAGAACTCTGGTATAATTTCAAAACCAAGAAAAAGTTTACCCACAATGTGATTACCCAGCAAGGCGATGGCTATATCACAGCCGGTACTGCAAAAGGAATGCCCGACAATTCATTTTATTTGCAAAATGGAAAATATACGACTTGCGACATCCACGATGATCCGCATTTTTATTTTAACCTTACGAAAGCAAAATTCCGTCCCGGAAAAAATACCGTAACCGGACCGGTTTATTTGGTAGTGGAAGATGTTCCGCTGCCGATTGCCGCCCCCTTTTTCTTTTTCCCCGCTTCTAAAAGCTATTCTTCCGGCATATTGATGCCTTCATACGGGGATGAAATGGCGCGGGGATTTAATTTGCACGACGGCGGGTATTATTTTGCCATTAACGATTATGTCGATTTGGCGCTCACAGGACAAATTTATACCAAAGGCTCTTGGGGATTGACCGCTCAGTCAACTTACAGAAAGCTATACCGGTATTCCGGAAATTTTAATGCCTCCTATTTGGTTACCATTACGGGCGATAAGGAAACAAAGGGTTTACCTAATTCCGATTATAACCAGTCGCGAGACATGAAAATAACATGGTCGCACACGCAGGATGCAAAAGCCAATCCTTACGGTACTTTTTCGGCTTCGGTCAACTTTTCAACTTCTTCATATAACCGGAATGATTTTGCGGCGACTACTATGAACCAGATTACGGATAATACGAAGTCTTCATCGGTCAGCTATTCCTATCGTTCGCCGACTATCCCGCTTTCAATCAGTACTTCGGCTTCAGTCAATCAGATTTCCAAAGATTCAACCTTATCGGTTTCTTTGCCGGATATGACCATCGCATTGAGTACGATCTACCCGTTTAAACGAAAAGAAAAGATCGGAGACGACCGCTGGTACGAGAAAATTTATTTCAGTTATACGGGAAGCATTAAAAACAGTATTACTAATGTGAAGGAAAATGTGTTCTTAAAGCAGAGCTTGATTAAAGACTGGAAAAACGGCATAAAACACTCGATTCCAATATCGGCTTCATTTAATTTATTGAAATATATAACGATAAGTACTTCGGCTAATTACAATGAAAATTGGTATTCAAATCATCCTGTGTTCGGTTATGATTATGAAAGGAAGGCGATTGTTCCGATAGATACCGTTTATGGATTTTACAGGGCTTACAGCTATAACGGAAGCGTCAGTATGAATACCAAACTGTATGGAATGTATAAACCCTGGTCATTGCTTGGAAAATGGACTCACGGCATACAGATTCGCCACGTATTGACTCCGACTGTCAGTTTCAGCGGAGCGCCGGACTTTTCAGATCCGAAATACGGAATGTACACGAATATTACAAATCCGGCTAATAATACAGTCGTGCGGCAGCCGCTTTATCAGAATCAGCTTTTCGGAGGACCTTCGGCTGGACGTACCGGCGCTATTAATTTTTCGTTAGACAATAATCTTGAAATGAAACTTCCAATCGCCGGAACAGATTCTACAAAAAAAGTCAGCCTGATTGATAATTTAGGCTTGGCAATGTCTTATAATTTTCTGGCTGATTCCTTGAACTGGTCGAATTTAAATGCGAATCTTCGCCTTAAACTGTTTAAGTCAAACATAAACTTGAGCGGACAATTCGATACTTATTGCTATGGTCCGAACGGTCAGCATATCAACGTCCCCCGTTGGAAAGCCGGAAAAGGAATCGGACGTTTTATGGGTACTTCCACTTCGTATAGCTATACGTTTAATAATGAATCCTTGAAAAAATTATTCAGCAAATTCAGCGGCGATAATTCAGCAAAAACAGATGTGCCGGCTAACTCGCCGCCGGATCAAGAAGGAGCGGAAGGCGCGGAAAATACGGAAGGAACCGACCAAAATAGCGATACAGGCGAAAATGCGTCGGCTCACAAATCGTTATTGCAATCCAAAAAGCAAGAAGGCAATTATGATTCAGACGGTTATCTGATATTTGCAATTCCATGGAATTTATCCTTTAATTACTCCGTCAGTTTGCTTTATGATACGCAAAATTTTAACAAAAATACAATGGAATATCCTTATAGATTCAGCCATACTTTAGGCTTTAACGGAGATATTACCCCCACCAAAGGCTGGAAAATGTCCTTTAACGCCAGTTATGATTTTGCTGTTAAACGCATTGTTAACATGTATTGCACGCTTTCCCGCCAAATGCACTGCTGGTCGATGACTGCTTCGATTGTTCCTTTCGGACCTACTCAAAACTACAGTTTCACCATTGCGGTTAATTCATCGCTGCTGCAAGATGTCAAATATCAACAAAGCAGCAATTACAGGGATGCCATGAATTGGGGAAATTAAAAATAATTGAAATTAAATCATAATTATACTGATTAAATAATTCAATATTATAATTTATTTATGTACTTTTGTCAATTAATACGCTTTTATTATTTCTAATGAATAAAATACAATTTTATGAAGAAAATCTTTTTTTTATTGTTACTCTTTGTCTGCACGCTAAAGATAACAGCGCAGGATTTGCTGCTGCAAACGCTTAAAAGCGAGGCAGACCGTAATCTTACCGAACTGAAAAAGCAGCCGGTTCCGGCTTACTACATCAGTTACAGGGTATATGATCAAACTTTGTATTATATCAACGCCAGTTTTGGCAATATAATACAAAGTAACCCATACACACAGCGGTTATTTAATACTGCAGTACGTGTAGGCAGTCCCGAATTGGACAACACCCACGAAATTAAAGAGGGAAACGAGCAGGGATATGCCGACTATAACTATTCAGGTTATGGCAGTCTCGGAGTGGAGGACAATCCGGATGAATGGCGATTGACCTTATGGCAAAAAACCGATGCGATGTATGTTGCCGCAACAAAACGACTGGAAAAAGTGAAAGCGAATGTTGCAGTGAAAGTGAGTTCGGAGGATAAATCAAACGACTTCAGCGTAGAAACTCCCGAACGCTATATTGAAAAACCGGTTAAATTTTCCGATGCTAAATTTGACCCCAAAATATGGGAAGAAAAGCTAAAAAAATTCAGCGCCGTATTCAAAGATAATAAAGACATTGTCGAGTCGCAAGTTTTTTTTCAGGCTGAATTGACGCATAAATATTTTACAGATACCGATGGCGCTGAAATATTTGAAAACAGACTTTGTTTTTATTTAGGGATGGATGCCTCAGTAAAGGCTGACGATGGAATGGATTTGCCTTTGTATAAAACTTATTTTGCTTACGAT
>Ga0123357_10001993_pt1 | contig 22346 bp, 22 predicted proteins | sample TergutEmb28metaG_FD_89873 | JGI IMG/M metagenome (GOLD analysis project Ga0123357, IMG submission 89873) | Embiratermes neotenicus P4 segment gut microbial communities from Petit-Saut dam, French Guiana - Emb289 P4 | ecosystem: Host-associated > Arthropoda: Insects > Digestive system > Gut ... | reverse complement strand
TGTCAAGTCAAGCGATAAGATGGATATAATATTCACCCTTTAGGAACAGATCCCGTGTTCAGCCGACAGGAATGAAGAGCACTATGACGCTGATGAGCACGAAGGCCCCGATAAGGTCCATGGAGGAAGACGTCATCGGTATGCTGTGATCATCGGGATCCAGATCGAACCTGACCGCGGACACTGCGACGTAATACGAAAGGAAACAGAGGACCGTGGTCGCGATCATCCCGGCGATCAGGACTATGCCCATGATCTTGAAGAAGCTGATGTTTTCGACGCCGCCGAAGAAGATCGCGGCGGTGAACGCTATGACGCCGATGTACGCATAGGTCACCACCGCCAGGACGTATGTTATCTTGAAATTCTCGGCGGCGTTCTTTCCCGGGACCCTTCTGATCGTTAATGTCCCAAGATGGAGCATCGAGGACAGTCTGGACGTGAGCATACCGGAGAGGGCGTTCCCTTCGTTCAGGAATGCGGGCATCAGTATCATCAGGACAGCGAACTCGAAGAGCCTGTCCATCTCTCCCTGTATGATGATCCCGGCCACGATATCCAGGAGCAGGCACATCACGAGTACCGGCATCGACTGCATCAAGATGCGTTTGGTCTCATCGCGTCGTCCGTTTATGGCCTTCCTTATCAGGATAATTCCAAGTGCCGCCAGCGTGAAAGCGATCATTCCGATGGTGATGATACCGATGAATGCGGAGTCCCCGTGATTGATGACCATCCATGCTGCCACGGCCAGCATGGGCATCGTGACTATGTCGCCCGCTGCGGCGATGAGCGGAGCGGTTATGTTGTCGACGTCCCACCCGCGTTTGAAACCCGTCCTGGCTATGAGGATGTTGAAGATTAGGAGAATGAGACCTGCGGTCAGTCCGCCGTACATTGATATAAAGACAAAATTAACGAGGGTGACAGATCCCGAACCGATGTTGAAAACGGCGACGATCACCCATCCGATGAGGCCCATCGCCAGCGATATGAAGAACGTCAGACCCAAGGACGCTTCGATATTGGACCTGAGCACGCCCCCTTTCCCGAAAGAGAATCCGAACGTGCCCATATGCATGGACGTCCCGATGCGGCTGCCCATGGCACCGAATATGTTTCCGCGCATGCCTATGGCGGAATAGACGAGTATGATCATTCCCGGTATCAGGAACAGATAGTCCTCCATGGAACTGAGGAACAGCCCGGCGACGAGATCGGCGGTCGCGGCGATGACGAGCGCGACGAGTCCGAGCTTGAAAACGGACCTGTTGCGGTCGAAGAAACCGGTCGCATCTGCGTTCATTGAAGACATCACCCCATACTATGCCGAGTGTGCAGTGTCTACGAACTATTTATCTTAGGTGGAGAACTTTAAATATACTTGTTGCACATATTCTTGATACAGTGTAGGGTGCGTCAAGTTGGCGAACAGTTTCCTGTCAAAGAAGCATTCAGCAAGAAGATCGGAGTCTCAGGACGCCGACGATGATGAAAGTATAGAGAACATGTCGGTCCGCAGACTCCTGACGGAGATGAAGGACCTCTCAGAGGTCATAGTCGACCTTGCGTACGCATCGCTGCTGTACGACAGCGGGGACCTGGCGAACTCGGTCAACGAGTTCGACAAGAAGATGGACGATCTGAAGTACGCCATCCGCGTGAAGGTGATGCTCGCGGCAAGGACGAAGGAGGACGCGACACAGCTCTCGGGACTGCTGCAGGTGGCATCCGCCGCGGACAGCATAGCCCATGAGGCCCGCGAGATAGTGAAAATTCTCAGCGTCCCGGTGGAGAAGAGGCCTTTCCTACCTAAGATCCTGAACGAATCGGAAGAGAAGATCAAGATGACCAGGATATCTCCGAATTCGGACATGGTCGGCGATACCATAGGGCATCTGATGGTCGAGGCCAACACAGGAATGAAGATCATCGCCCTTAAGAACCGTCAGGGCTGGTTGTATGACCCGGATGACGATACGAAGCTGAGATCGGGCGATGACATCATAATCAGAGGAACTGAGGATGGTTTCAAACGCCTGGTGGAGTTCGCATCCGGAAGGAAGAAATGGGAGTTCGTGCAGGAAGAGGAGGAGGAACAGTGAGCGTGGAACAGAAGCTTCTTGAACTGAAGAATACGTCCGAGCTAATGATCGACCTCGCCTATTCGTCGCTTCTTCTTAACAACAGTGAGATCGCGGAAGAGGTCATCTTCCTAGAGGAAAGGGTGGATGCGATATCCGAGGAGATACAGAACGAGATATCGAACTCCGGGACCTCGTCGCCGGAGGAATTCGAGAAGATGATCCTGATCCTGAGGCTGCAGATGGCCATAGAGAACATTTCGGATGCGGCGGCGTCTATAGCCGACGTGGTCATCAGGGGTCTCGGGGACCATCCCGTCATAAGGATGAGCATACAGGACTCCGATGTGGTCATAAGCATAGCCGCTGTCTCCCATGGTTCGAAGATGATCGGCCGCACATTCGGTGACATTAAGCTGAGCAGCAGGTGCGGTATGTTCGTGATCGCTATAAAGCGCGGCAAGAACTACATCTACGGGCCGGGAAAGGACACGTCCATAGAAGAGGGCGATGTCCTGATAGCCAACGGCTCGGCAGACGGCATTGATATGTTCAGAGGGTTCGCGGACGGTTCCGAAGAGATCTGATGTTTTTGATCGGGACGCACCATTCTCCAGTTGCGATCGATCAGCAAGCTGTACTGTTCTGTGTTCAGAGCTAACACTCAATAGGGATATAAAAAAATAGAGAATGTGCCGAAAGCGGCACAGGAAGAGGATGATTGCAAGAGTGAGTGGAGGCACGGGGATTTGAACCCCGGTCAGCAGGTTTCCACCACGGGGGGAGCGACCCCCCGCGAAATTATGAGTCATCGCTCCAGTTACTCATCAACTGTCAGCAAACCCATTTCTAATCACGCTCGATAACTGGAGCCTGCCAGTCTACCAGGTTAGCCTATACCTCCACAGGTGAATAGTCAGGGTCACTTCTTGCGCATCTTCTGTGCTCTCTTTCGTCTTCTCATTTTCTTCTTGCGCCATTTCCAACGCTGATTGCCGCGTTTCTTCCAGGCGCGTGAACTTCTCTTCATATTTTTTCCTTCCTTGTCTTGGATCAGATTTCTTGGCGGGCCCGTCGGGAATTTCGGTCTCGTCCTTGAAACTTTCGAACCCGAGGCGTCTGGCTTAGAAGGCCAGCGCTATATCCTGGCTAAGCCACGGGCCCACGGACACTCCCGAACACATCATTTGATTTAAAGCTTTACACATCAATTTCAAAAAGATATTCCCGCGACTACGTCCGAGACCTTTGTGAAATAGTCGTATATCGACCCGTATCCCTGATAGACGGCCAGCGCCTCTATAATGCATATTATGCCGAGGATCATCAGCACCGGCCACCAGTTAAGGAGCTTTCCGAACAGCTTTACCACCGCCTGCAGGAAGTGTAGCGCCATGTATACGAACATACCCACGACCACGGTGGCGATCACTTGAGGCCATCCGGATGACAGCACGTCGAGGCTTCCTCCGTCAAGACCGCTCAGCGAAACGTACACTACAGCCATTACAAGCAGCGTCACTATCACCGCGAAGTCCACTTCGCGGAACGGACGTATGATGAGCGTGAACCCTGCGACTATCACGATCATCGTAGAATACAGTTCCCAGGTACCGTATACCCTGATGCTTATTATTATCAGCAGCACACCGACGATCAGCCCGAGGAACACCATGAACTTATACGTGATGCTTTCCTTGTTCTTCAGATACGTGATGACGATCAGCAGCGCCAGCACACCGGCTACGGCCGTAACTATCTCTGGAACGTGATTGCCGGTAAGCGCATCGCTTATGCCTTGGAACGAGAAATCCATACGGAGTCATCATAATGAATGTATAATATCATAACCCCAGCACCCTTGCCATATTCTTGCCCATGAGATTCTCTTTGATCCTGTCGTTCCCCCACTCACTTTCCGTAAGCAGGCGTATGAACAGTGTCGAAGAATATTTTATCTCATAGAGCGGGAAATCCGAGCCGTAGACGACGCGTTCCGGGAACTCTTCGGCAAATCTCGAGACTGTCTTTATAACGGTCTTCGGCTCGCTAGGCAGCCACCCCTGCATCGCGGAGCAGTCGGTGTAGACGTTATCGTATTCCCTCATGAGATCTGGGAGTTCGCTGCTGAACTTACCTCCGAGATGGGCTATTATGTATTTTGTGTCCGGATGATCCCGGGCAACACGGCCCATGTTCACCGGATGACAGTACTTCTCGTCAAGAGGGGGAAGGGCCATTCCCGCATGGGTCACCACAACAAGACCCAGATCGTCCACCAGGTCCCAGTATCTGTCGAATTTCTCCTCGTCGGGGTAGAAGCCGGTGGCAGGGTACATCTTTATTCCCTTGGGGTTGTACTTCTTGGTATAGCGTTCCACCATCCTCAGACCCTCCTCGCCTCGGTTCGGGTCCACGGAGATGAAAGGGATCAGACGGTCATCGCACGAGCATTCGGAAAAAAGCCATTCCATGTAGTCCTCGTTGGTCATCCTCCCTTCGTTGACGAGACCGAAGTCGATCCCAAGAGCGACCGCGTAATCGATGTTGTTGCAGTCCATCGTGTTTATTATCTCGGAAACATCCAATTCGTAATCGGAGAAGGGACTTTCGTCATCAAGGAAGAAATCCATGAATGCGTCGAAGTCCGGGCCGAGCAGTTCCCTCGCCTTCTGTACCGGCTCCATGTAATTCCTGACGGCCTCGTCAGGAAGGATCGCGCGCGGCCAGAGATGGATATGCGAATCTATTCTCATCGTACTTTAAACGACGTCGGTAAATAAGAACTTTCATACGGCGTACGTATCCTAGAAGGCGAAAGAGACTGGAATGAGACAGGAACGCGATGGGGACAAATGATACGGTCCCGATAGCGCAGGCTTCGTGGAATTATCTTCTTCGCTCCTTGATGGATTCTCTGAGGACCAGCGCTTTGAGGTGGTTGTTCTGTTATTGTTTTTAGTTTTTTGATACAGGTTTTATATTTTGGGCAAAGTGGCTATGAAAGCACAATGAAAGGCTCTTATTTTTGAATTAGGACGATGATTTCCTAACGTCCTCGGATAAAGTTAAAATACAATGTTGCGTGTTAGCACGTATCACGGTGGTGAACAAATGTTCGGAAAGAACATACGCATGGAAAGAATACTAGACAGGAGAACAGGGAATGCGGTCATAGTACCAATGGATCACGGGATTTCTATAGGCCCGGTCAGCGGTCTCACGGATATGAAGAGAACGGTGAACGCGGTGAGCGAGGGCGGCGCGACCGCCGTCCTGATGCAGAAAGGACTGATACCGTACGGGCACAGGACCGAAGGCCATGATGTCGGACTCATACTGCATCTGTCGGCATCAACGAACATAGGATCTACATCGGACTCGAAGGTGCTGGTATCGTCGGTCGAAGAGGCCATCAAGATCGGCGCGGACGCAGTTTCCATTCACGTCAACCTCGGCGCGGACAGCGAACCCCAGATGCTCTCCGATCTCGGTAAAGTATCGAAGGACTGCTCGGAATGGGGGATACCGCTCCTTGTGATGGCATACGCCCGCGGGCCGACGGTGAAGAACCAGTTCGATGCCGATAAGGTCGCACATTGTGCGAGGGTGGCCATGGAACTGGGTGCGGATCTGATCAAGGTGAGTTACACCGGAGACATAGACTCCTTCAGGAATGTTGTCAGGGGCGCACTGGCCCCGGTGCTAATCGCAGGCGGTCCGAAGATGGATTCTGATATGGATATCCTTCATATGGTGCACGATTCCCTTGAGGCGGGAGGAAAAGGCGTTTCAATAGGAAGGAACATATTCCAGCACAAGAACCCCAAAGGGATGACGGAAGCGATATCCGGCATAGTCCTGAAGGGTATGACCGTGAAAGAGGCGTCAAAGTTCCTTAAGTGATGACAATGAAAGAGGTTTGGATGAGGGCGGATGTCCATGACGACATCGACGCGAGGAAGAAGAGACTGATATCAGGATTGGAATGCGGGATAGATGCGTTCATAGTGCGCCCGGGCGACGAGGTATTCTCGTCCCTGGGGAAGGTCAGGCTGATCGTCAACAGGAACGGGGTGCTCTCCGGCGGCGCGAAAGGCAGGCTTGTAAACATCTCTTCTCCGAAGGACCAGACGAAGGCGATGGAACTCTGCGGGAAAGAGGATGTACTTGTGGTATCTGCGGGGGACTGGACGGTCATCCCGTTCGAGAATCTCATTGCCGCGTCGTCCGGAAGGACGATGATCATGGCCTGCGTCTCGTCCGCGGAGGACGCAAGGCTTTGCCGTGACATACTTGAGAAGGGGACCGACGGCATCGTCGTGGACACGGATGACGATGAGAAGATGAAAGAGATCGTAAGGGACGCGAGGACCATCTCGGACCTGGGACTGACGGCGGCCGAGGTGGTCAGTGTGAAGAACATACAGACCGGCGACCGCATATGCATAGACACGTGTTCCACGATGGTCCCCGGAGAGGGTATGCTGATCGGGTCCCAGTCCTCCTGTCTGTTCCTGGTGCAATCGGAGAGCGAGGAGAACGGATACGTTGCCGCGCGTCCGTTCAGAGTCAACGCAGGAGCGGTGCACGCATACATCATGATGCCTGACGGCAAGACCCGTTATCTATCGGAGCTGCGTGCCGGGGATGATGTGATGGTCGTCGGCAGGGACGGCAGTACGAGGGTGACGTCGATAGGAAGATGCAAAGCCGAGGTCAGGCCGATGCTCATGGTCTCGGCCGTCAGCGGCGGAACGGAATACACGACGATCCTGCAGAACGCCGAGACAGTCAAATTGGTAACGCCCAAAGGGTCGGTGTCGGCCGGCGACCTGAAGAAAGGGGATGAGGTACTGGTCCTTATCGACGAGGGCGGAAGGCATTTCGGAATGCCGGTGAAAGAGAAGATAAAGGAGATATGATGAGGATCTGCGCAGCTCTCGGCTCTGCCGCCGACATCGGTTCGGACGACCTTGCGGAAGCGGACATCATAGAGATACGTACGGACATATTCGATCATGTGCCGGAGAACATCCTCAGGAAAGGACAGGTCGGACTCATATCGTTCAAGGGCAGGGTCGACGCATCAATGATACCCGGTAAGGAGTGGATGGTCGACATCGGTGATGCCGGTCGTCAGGACATCGGCAATACGGTCATATCGTCATACCACGACTTCAAAGGCACACCCGGTCCGGACAAGATCACGAATACATTCCGGCAGATGCCTGGGGATGTGGTCAAAGGCGCGTTCGCCGTCAACTCGTTAAAAGATCTTGCCGTCATCTTTGACGCCGCCGTGTCGGTCGGAAGAAAGCACGTAATCATAGGAATGGGTGAACTTGGAAAGATCACAAGGATAAGACAGGGGCTTCTGAAGAACGAGTTCACATTCGCGTACGTCGGCAAAGAGACCGCGCCGGGGCAGCTGAGCGTCCGCGAGATGGCGGGCATGGATGACGGTATGATGATCACAGGAATAATCGGCTCCGGCATAGGATACACGAGATCGCCGGCGATGCATGATGCCGCGTTCTCATATTCGTCCGTCGCCGGGAAGTACCTCGTGTTCGACACGCCGTCGCTGGACCGGGCGGAAGAGGTGATCGTCAACTACGGGATCAGAGGAGTTAACGTCACGAAACCTTACAAGACCCGCATCATCGAGCATATCGATTCATGCGATGCCGTATCGGAAGCGGTCGGAGCAGTCAACACCGTCGTGAACGACAACGGCAAACTTAAAGGGTACAACACCGACGTCCACGGTATCGGTAAAGCTCTGGAGAGAGGTTCCGTCGGTATCGACGGCAGACGGGCGTTGATCATCGGGTCGGGAGGGGCCGCAAGATCGTGCGCGTATTTCCTTTCCGAGAACGGGTGCGATGTCACCGTGACCGGCCGCAATGCGGAGTCCGTGAGGAAGACGGCATCAGACTTTGGTTCGATCGCGAAGGAAAGGACGTCCGTGGCCGTGAACATGTACGACATCGTGATAAACTGCACCCCGCTGAACAAGTGCAACGACATATCCGAATATCCCGTAAGAATAGATATGATAGATAAGAGCCAGACGGTGTTCGACATGGTGTACGGAGAGACGCATCTCACCGAACTGGCAAGAAAGAAAGGATGCCCCGTTGTGCACGGGGAGGATATGCTTGCGTTCCAAGGCATAAGGTCCTTTGAACTGTTCACTTCGAAGACCGTTCCCTACGATATAATGAGGTCTGCCATATGATGTCGCATGGCGCGATCACGGTGGTCAACGCCATTCCCTGCGGCATGGGTGCGACCGTCGGTGTGGACCTCACGACCGAGGCGGAATTCAAAGTACGGGGTTCCGAGCGCAGTGTCACTATAATGAACGACAGGGACGAGGATACGACGATGGCGCGTATCTGCGTCAAAAGGACGTTCGAACATTTCGGCCTGAATGAACCTGAAGGCTGGTCGCTGTCCGTGGATTCTCAGATCCCTGTGTCCAGGGGTCTGAAGAGCTCAAGTTCCGCCTGCAACGCGATAATCTCTTCCGTTTCCGGCCATGTACACGAAGAATACGGCAAAGGGTTCCGCGGGACCGAAGGTACGATGGAGATGATACGCTTAGGCGTAAGATGCGCCAGAGAGGCGAACGTCACCGTGACGGGATCGTTCGACGACGCCTGCGGCTGTCATCTCGGCGGACTGATAGTGACCGACAACAGTAACGATACGATCATCAGCAGAAGCGAGGTCGGGGAGAATGATGTGATACTATTCGTTCCAAGGACGAAGATACGGAAGCCGTTGCTCGACAGGAACAGATTCCGTGAGCTTGCGGACACCGCGAAGGACTTGGTGAGGTCGGCCGGGAAGGACTGGTACGGTGCACTGACCAGGAACGGATCGATGGTCGCACGCATAATAGGAATAGATGACAGCATAGCAAGGACGGCGATCAGAATGGGCGCATTGGCGGCCGGCGTGTCTGGTACCGGCCCCGCGATATCCGTAGTCGTGGGAAAAGGCGAAGGTACATCCTTCATGAATGATATCGAACACCCGGGTTATGAGACCATCATCACAAGGACGAGGTGAGTTCATGCTGAGATTCTCAGGAACATCCGTGAAAGGTAAGATAACCCCTCCGCCGTCAAAGAGCCACACGCACAGGGCGTTCTTCCTGTCAGCGTTATCGTCAGGGGGATGTACGGTCACTAATGCTCTGGACTCTCAGGATACAAGGGCCACGCTGAACGCGCTCATGGCGATAGGTGCGTTCGCCGAAGAACGCAACGGTAAAATAAAGATAAGGAACGAAGGACTGCACGCACCCGCCGGCGTCGTCGACGCGGAGAACTCCGGGACGACGATGAGACTGTTCGCAGGAACGGCATCGATGTTCGATTTCCCGGTGACCATAACAGGGGATGCGTCCCTGAGGTCGCGGCCGATGGGGCCGCTCCTCGACGCCCTTTCTGAGCTTGGCGTGAGATGTTCATCCGACAGAGGGAAGGCACCCGTGACCGTCTGCGGACCGAATAAAGGAGGAAACGTTCACATACGCGGCGATATCAGTTCACAGTTCATATCGTCGCTGATGATCACGGCCCCGATGCTGGCCGATGATACGATCATTCACATCGAAGGCGGTCTTTCTTCAAGACCGTACGTGGACATCACCGCGGACATGATGAGGCGGTCCGGCGCCCGCGTCGCATTCGCCGGAGATAAGATACAAGTAAGCGGGGGCACAGGGTACGAAGGCCGCGGCATCGCCGTGCCGTCGGACATGTCGTCCGCGGCGTTCCCGCTGGTGGCAGGCGCCCTCGGCGGCCGCGTGACCGCAAGGAACATGGATCTGAAGGACCCGCAGGGGGACAAGAGGATCATAGACATACTGAAAGATGCCGGGGCGGACGTGGTCATAGAAAAGGACGAGGTGACATCTTCGTCCGGGACCCTGAGACCGATGGACCTGGACATGAGGGACATTCCGGATCTATTCCCTATCGTTGCAGTGCTTCTGAGCACGGCAGAGGGCAAGAGCAATCTCTACGGGGCACCGCAGCTGAGATTCAAGGAGAGCGACCGCATCAAAGCAACGGTCAGTATGCTTTCCGTGCTGGGGGCCGACATCACCGAGACCGATGACGGCTGTATCATACGCGGCGTGAACAGACTGAATGGCGGGACGATAGAACACCATGAGGACCACAGGATACTGATGGCCGCCGCCGTTGCTTCGATCGTCTGCGACGGAGAAGTATCCATGAAGGAGAGCAATTGTTATGAGATATCTTATCCATCATTCCTTGATCACATGAGACAACTAGGCCTGAACGCGGAGGTCCGCTGATGTACCCTCTCGGCAGCAGCATAAGGATGCATCTGTTCGGAAAGAGTCACGGCGGGTGCGTCGGATGCATATTGGAGAACATACCGTCTGGGATAAGCATATCCATAGATGAGCTGAATGAAGAAATGGACCTCAGGAGACCCAAGGACGGAATAGGCACCCCGAGGAAAGAGGACGACGCGGTCGAGATAATTTCCGGAGTGAACGGTCTCGTCACGAACGGACTGCCTATAACGATGATCATACGGAACAGGAACACTGACAGTTCGAAATATGACGACATAGCGGCAATACCCAGACCGGGACACGCGGACCTTCCCGCGATGATCAAATGGAAGGAGCACGACATACGCGGAGGCGGACAATTCTCGGGGCGTCTGACAGCGCCGATAGTTGCCGCAGGCAGCATCGCGAAACAGATGCTGTCCCGGGATAACATAAAGATAGCGGCATTCGCACGATCGATCGGCAATGTCGCCGATGACGGGATACGTAATATCGGCGACGCATTCGCGTCAAGAGCATATGCGACCCGCGCGTGCACGGCGGACCTCAACATCCGTATGAGGGACGAGATAATCAACGCATCGAAGGACAGCGACAGCGTCGGCGGCGTGGTAGAATGTATTGTCACTGGATTGCCCATAGGTTTCGGAGGAATATGGTTCGATTCCCTCGATTCCGTTCTGGCCAAGGCGGTATTCGGCATACCCGCTGTGAAGGGGATAGAGTTCGGCGGGGGATTCGGTCTGGCCGGGATGAGAGGGTCCGAGAGCAACGACCAGTATCATTTTGACAACGGGATCAAAGCGCTGACCAACAACATGGGAGGAATCGTCGGCGGCATGAGCGACGGGATGCCGATCGTTTTCCGTACGGTGTTCAAACCTACGCCGTCCATATCGAAAGAGCAGAGGAGTGTCGATATCTCTGCAAATAAAGACACGGTCATATCTGTAAAAGGAAGACACGATCCGTGCATAGTTCCCAGGGCCGTCGCGGTCGTCGAAGCCGTCACCGCACTGGTGCTGGCAGACGTATCATCAGAGGAGGGACGCAGATGAAAGATATAGCTTCGCTCAGGAAGGAGATCGAGAGAACGGATTCCGAGATAGTCCGGCTGATGATTCGGCGCAACGACGCTGCCAAAAGGATAGGCGACCTGAAGGCCGAACTCGGTCTGCCGCTCAGGAACTTGGATGTAGAGCGCGAGGTCGTTGAAAGATACCGCAGGATGGCAGAGAACTCATCGATCCCTGAAGATGTATCTGAGGCAGTGTGCAGGATACTGATCGAAAGTTCCGTAGAACTTCAGGCCCGTGCCCTCAGGAAAGGATGCACAAAGAAAATCACGATAATAGGCGGCCGCGGGAAGATGGGAGTCTGGATGGACGATTACTTCACAAGCATGGGCGCAACGGTGAACGCCGTCGGCCGTTCATACGGGGGCATGAGCGATGCGAAGGATTCCGATGTCGTCATAGTATCTGTTCCGATATCCTCCACCCTCAAGTACCTGAAGGAGGCCGACGAAGTATGCAAAGAGGATGCACTGATATTCGACATATCCTCGATTAAATCCCCGCTGTCCGGATGTCTGAAAGAAATGGCCGGGCGCAGGAAGGTATGTTCCGTTCATCCGATGTTCGGGCCGTCGGCCGCTTCACTGCTTGGCCGCAACGTAGTCGTATGCGACTGCGGCTGTAAGGCGGCGGTATCCGAAGCTTCTGAACTCTTCGACAACGACGGTTCCAACATTATCATCACGTCCGTGGAAAGGCATGACGAGCTCATGGCATACGTTCTCGGATTCGCGCACGCTTCCAACATAACGTTCTTCACCGCACTCAGGGAGAGCGGCATACCGTTCAGCGAGATGAGACGTACGGCGTCAACAACGTTCAAAAGATGCATGGACACGTTCATCCCCGTGTCTGAGGAGGACGCATCGCTCTATCATCAGATACAGCGTCTGAACGCCAATGCGGAGGATGTTTGGAGAGTATACGAGAACGCCTTCAACGAGGTCAAGGAAGCATCGCTTTCCAACGATCCGCAGGAGTTCATCCGGACGATGGAACGCGGGAGAGATTTCATTAAAAGAACTGATTGAAGATGCATGACCGTTACGCTGGGTCTTAGCTGCGACGTCACTGCGCAGGCTGTGTGGTGGCTTTCTTACGAGGCTCTTTCCGCGCGATCTCCGTGATCGTGCCGTCATCGTTGCAAGCGTTAAGCAGGACGTATTCCGTGTCCTGAACATCTATATTGTAGAAGAAGTTCTTCGCACTCGTCTCGTTATCGAACTCTTTCGTGCTTTCGTATCCGTCGTCGTATTTTGCAAACACTTGATAACGCATCGTCTCGCCTCTAAGATCCTTAAGATGTGAGTGGACGCGGCGAGATTTGAACTCGCGACCTCTACCATGCCAAGGTAGCGATCTTCCAGCTGATCTACACGCCCGTGAATCATCCGAATGAAGACCCATTATTAAACATTTGGCTTAATCCGATCATTCACTGCACAATTTTGACGGCACCGTTTTCTAAAGATTTCACAGGCACAAAAGATATATCTTGATTGTAAATAGGCCCGGATGAGGATAGGGTGATGGATGGCCAGAGAGAGCAACTCATTGAGGCTGCGATTTCACTAAAGAAACTTTGCACAGAAAAGGCCTACTGCGGAGAACTGCCGCGCGGTACCGCATCCAACAGCAATGCCCAGGCACTCTATTTCGCATGGGACGAACTTCCCGGGAAACACACATGCCCGAAATGCGGACGGCGTTTCGGCGGAAATTATAAGCCGAACGCGAGATACGAAGGGGAACGCAAGTACGTCTGCAGGAGCGATAAACGATTCCTTGTCAAGAACATCGATTTCGAACACGTTTTCGAAGCGTATCTGAACTTGAAGGAGGCTGGTTACGATGTCAAGTTCGACCTGCACTGTTCAGGATGCATCGCAGATCAAGGTCCTGTTCCGGCCGTGTTCCGATTCCGTGCGCCGGGGTCGTCCGAATATATATCGACCATCCCGGACATGAGATACATCCTCTCATCAGACACGCATTATGTCAAAGGAGTGTCGCCGCAGGCGCACAGGTCTCCTTGGGACTATGCCATTGTATCTTCTCTGATCAAAGCATTGGGGGACAGGCAGGGTAGCTCCAGCATGGAAAAGAGATGCCGCGAGTGGCTGGACGGCGTGCGTGACGGTAATATGTACAGAGGCCAGCCTTGGGATACGATCTTCAATGCGGTCAATGGCATACTGGGGATCATGCAGGACGGACCGCAGGACGATGTCTGAGGTCATAAGAATATTTCAAATGCCGTCATTTCTTGCATTTATTCAGATTTTCGTCTGTATCTGAGGACTTGGATCCGAACTCGTCCTGAAGGGTGGACTGGAATCTGTGCACCTCTCCACTTATGTGCGTCGGGTATCTGTTGTTCACACACGCCAGGCAAAGATCGCTCTCAGGTATGCCTATCGCTTTCACAAGACCTTCTATGCTTATGTAACCGAGACTATCGGCGCCGATGCGCCTCGCTATCTCGTCCACTGAGAACTTGTTGGCGATGAACTGTTCGCGGGTCTTCATATCAACACCGTAATAGCACGGAGCGACGACCGGAGGGCACCCTATCCTTACGTGCACCTCTTTCGCACCGGCATCCCTGAGCAGACCTATGAGTTTCAGGAGGGTCGTCCCGCGGACTATGCTGTCATCGACGATTAGCACCCTCTTACCGTTGACGGTGGACCTTATCGGGCTCATTTTCATTACCACCGCATCTTCCCTCTGTTTTTGATCTGGAAGTATGAACGTCCTCTCGACGAAACGATTCTTCATGAAGCCCTCTTCGTAGGGGACCTTAGCGCCGATCGCGTATCCAAGTGCGTGCGAACGTCCCGAGTCCGGTACGGATATCACTACGTCAACGTCAGCGGGACACTCCTTCGACAGGATTATACCGACGTTCTTTCTTACGAGATACACCTCCATCCCGTCTATCACGGAGTCAGGTCTTGCGAAATATATCCACTCGAACATACAGTGGGCCTTCGGAGAAGATGAAGGATTCGGGTGGGAGATTATGCTGGCGTCAGTGATCTCGACGATCTCTCCCGGCATCACATCGCGTATGAATTTACCCTTAAGGGATTCGATGGCCGTGCTTTCTGATACGAGGATGTGACCATTGCCTGTGTTTCCTATGCATAAGGGTCTGAATCCGTACGGATCGCGCACGCCGAAGACCCTGTTGTTCATAAGTATCGTAAGAGAATAGGAACCTTCCACTTCGGACATCATGCTCCTTATGGCCTTGACCGGTTCTTTGTACTGGGTCATATATTTTGAGATGAGCTTGAGCAGCATCTCCGAATCAGATGAGGTAAGGAACGACCATCCCTGACTGAGGTAACTGTCCTTCAGTTCAGCGTAATTGGTGATGTCGCCGTTATGGGCGATCGACATGGTCCCGTAGCTCGTGTGCATATCGATGGGCTGGGCGTTTATGCTGTCCTTCGAGCTGGCTGAAGGATATCTGACATGGCCTATGCCGGAGCCTCCGTGCAGGTCCCTCATGTTGTTCTCGTTGAGTGCGACCTGAACGAGACCGTCCCCCTTCACAGTCTTAACATTATTCCCGTCAAAAACAGATATTCCCGCAGACTCCTGCCCGCGGTGCTGTATCATGCGAAGCGACCGATGTATGTCCAACACGACATCGGCCTTTGAGGACATCCCCACGACGCCGCAGCTGTGCCTCGGTCCGGTCATGTCTCTCAAGCCCCCCGCCTAGTTGTGAGATTTAGCCCAAGTGTAACTTCTCATCTTTGCAATCCTGCCATATCCGCATGATGCGCACGCACCCTTCCTTACGTGGAATGAGTGCTTACCGCATCTGCGGCAGGGGATGTGCGATTTATACTTGTTGTGTTGTCCCTGTGCGGGTGTGCCTTTTCCCATGTTCAGTCTCCTTATGGTGATATGTAGATAACATTGTCCCCGCGAACGATCGCAAGGCTAAGTTTTCTCTGTGTCTCTCCGTTCAACCTCTCTTCAGCGTTCTTGAGCACCAGATTCATGTGCGGATCGTAACCGTCCAGAACCCCGCGGTACTCCCTCTTTCCCTTGAGCTCCACGATCACATTCTTGTTGACCGCCTGATTGAGCACTGCCAGAGGTTTCATCATCTTTGAGCCACCGGAACTGCCATAATCTGCTGGAGTATTTGAAAGTATCGTGTTATTTGCGTATTATATTTTTAAAAGTACTCTACCCTTTATTTTACACGAATGCACCTATGGTCGGCGCATCAAGACGGTCCATGTCATAGAATATTATTGCTTCTCTCATCCCCTGCGCTCCGGTCCCGGTCCCCACGAAATGCGTCAGCATGGACGCTCTCCACATCAGGTCGAGCACAGTCACCGATATAGCGCCGTAGTACGTGTTCGCCATGTCGTCCTCGTAACCCCATTCATCCATCATGTAGAATGTGTTGCCGAGCATACTGTCCCTTTGGTTCAGTATTCTGATGTAATCCTCAAGTACGCCGCGGCCTGACGGTTCCGGGGCCATCAGCGGGATGTCGGACGGGTCCGCCCTGCCTTTGTCATGTATGTCGCCGTCGTCATCGATAATCTTCCATTCGATCCTGTTGCCGGAGGCCATGAATATATTCCAGTTCCAGCCGTCGTCACAGTATACCGGAACACTTACCGGGTCTGCCGACATCATGGACCCGAGCGCGGCATCCCTGGCCGCATCCTCCAGTTCATCCATGTCTATCTCCTTGATGATCACGGAATCCAGGGACATTACCGGTTCTTCGAACGAGGCTTCCATCACGTTACCTATGAACTTCAGGTCTGTGAACTCTGTTATCCTGCCGGTCACCGATGCCCTGATCTCTTTCGGGTTGCCGATCACTCCCGCTTCTTTGCAGTTGGCATAGAATTCCCGGTAGACCGATGACGCTTCACCCAATGCGTCCATGAGCCTCCTCTCCGCGGCGACCACCATCGGTTTGACATCGTCCACTGCGCTGACGCCGTTCCCGGTCCATGCCCCCCTGCACGAAAGATCAAGTTCCACCTTTATCCTCTCTCCGACATGGAAGTGGTACGGGAACTGACGACAGTATGTCGGTCTTTTGCTGTAGACCGAACATTTCCTGTCATTGAGGAAGACGCACGAACCTCTTCCTTTCTTAAGTGCCAGCGCAAGGTGGTCCTCTGGATATTTGTTCCTTACCAGTGCGGTCGGGTGGTTCTTTTTGAAGAACGCACTCTCATCTGAAAGGACCTCAGGCTGACAAAGACAGCATAGTCCGCATCCCGGGATGCATTCGACCTTCTTCCCGAGGAGTTCAGAATAATCTATCTCAGCCAATAACATCCTCTCCAAGCGCTTCTCCGCAGAATTCGCCGTCCTCTATTTGTATGCTTCCCCGTAATATCACCATATCGGGGAAGATCGCCTCCATCCCTTCATATACGGCGGACGGATTCTTGCCGTGGAGTTTATCCCGGTCCACCGTTCTGACGTTCTTCAGATCATATATCGCAAGGTCGGCGTCGTAACCCTCTTCGATCCTCCCCTTCCTGAGGCCGAACGTCCGGGCCGGTGTGTAAGAGGACATTTTCACCAAAGTGTCCAGAGACACCACACCCTTCTTGAAGAAGTTCATCATTATCGGCATTGTCGTCTCGATACCCTGGATGCCGCTGGGGGCTGTGCTGTATTCTTGTTTCTCTTCCTCGGTATGCGGTGCATGGTCGCTCCCGATCATGCTGATCTTCTCTTCTTTGAACGCAGCGAATAGCCCTTCTCTGGTATTTTCGTCGCGGAGAGGGGGATTGACCTTGAATTCCGCGCCTTCGGCATCAGAATTGAACAGCAGGTGATGAAGTGCGATCTCTGTGGTGAATCCCAACGATCCTGACAATGCTGCCGATTGTGCCGACGTAATATGGCAGATGTTCATCTTCGCACCTTTGTACTGTGCCAGTCTCCTTATCGCGTTCAGTTCGGCCTCCAAGGGTCTGTTCCTGAGATGGTCTCGGTTGCTTCGTTCCGTATCCTTTCCCATGAGGTTGTTGTCCTCTGCATGGACGCTGATAGTCTTTCCCGTAGGTATTGCCTTTTTGATCGAACGTAATATTAAGGAATCTTCGTTCATCATGAGATCGCCCGTCGTCGAACCCATGAACAGCTTGAATCCCACGGACTCCTCTGCCAGGGACACGGGATCGCTGTCTGGAGTCAGCGCAGAGAACAGTCCGTAGTCCGTATACGCCCTGTTCCTTATTGCTGATTTTTTCTCTCTCATTCTTCTTACGTCCGTGACGGGAGGGACGGTGTTCGGCATATCAAGCACACAGGTCACCCCGCCGTGTATCGCGGCGGTCGTCCCCGTCCGGAAATCTTCTTTCTTCGTAAGTCCCGGGTCTCTGAAATGGACGTGCGGGTCAATGGATCCCGGGAGTATCAATTTGTCCTTCAGTTCGATCCTGACATCGCCTCCGCGGACGATCTTTCCGATCGTCACTATCTTCCCGTTCTCAATACCGATCGCGGCGTTCTTGAGAGTCCCGTTTATGAATGCGTTGCCTTCTATCACAAGATCCAAACCATCACCTCATCATCACTTCGCCGTTCGGAGACGTCTCGGAGAATATCTCTCCGGTGAATGAATATATCGCAGATCCCGGACGTTCCCACGCATCTCTACGGAGACCGGCCTTCACGGAAAGGTTCTCAAGGAATTCTGTGACATTCCATCCCCATTCGCCCGGGACCTGAGGGAGCAGAAGACCTCTGCGTCCATTCGACTCTATTATGAGGCCGTCCCTTCCTATCATTATGTCTCGAACGAGCTGCTGTTTGTCATCGGTCATGCGTTCTGGTCTGGAAAGGATGGTGACCTCCACCGTCACGGAATCAAGTTCTTCCTTTCCGAGGTCGGGGAACCTCGGGTCGTGGCAGGCGCTCCTTGCCGATCTGACCAGAGCTTCAATGAGCGGGAGAACGGGCTCAGGATACCCGATACAGCCTCTGAGATCTCCGGACGGATGTTCCTTTATTGTTACGAACACACCCGAAGGTCTGCCGAACGTGTCCGGATACGTTGTGTCAGCGGTGTTACCGGATGCTTCCGAGGAAATGACATCCCTGGCTATGCGGACCGCGGTCATCCCGTCTTCCATATCCGTCATTTCACTTCGATCTTCTCTAAGGAGGACTTCTTCTTCCTGGGCTTGCGTGAACTGCTCTTGCTGACCATCTCTCCGAGGGCCTCGTTCTGTTCTGCCACAGCGTCCACGACCGGACCGAACTCATCGGGCAGGGGCAGCGCCCTTATCAGCGCACCTATGCCCATCATCATCTCGACGCCCATGCGTATGAAATGCTCCTGGACATCTTTGCTCATGAACGCTTCCAGAACGCCTTTCGTGAATGCCTTGCCCTTCTCCACCTCCTTGCTGAGCTTGGAGTCGGCCTTGGACCGTCCGGCCCGGAGTATCTCCGATATCTTTTCCTCGTTGTCAAGGACGAATTCCCTGAATTCCTCTTCCGTCTTCTCTTTCATCATTTCGATTCCTTCTCGAATTTTACCACCAGTTCACCGTTCCTCATCTCCGCCCCCATCAGTTTGGACTTTGCCAGAGTGAGCGGCAAGCTCACGTTCCGCCGGTGGCTGCCAACTTGTATCACAACAGTATCGTCTTTTACTTTATAGAGTTCTATGTCTCCCTTCTCGGCGAACGGGATCTTCATTATGAGTTCATGGACGTTGTCCGAGGTCTCGAATCTCATCGGACTCTCTTCAGCGTATATCTCCGCGGGATCCGAATCTTCGAACAGCATATCCCCCATCCTGTCCAGTTTATCGATCCCGATTATCTCGGTGGGCATCATGCGGCTGTACATCATTTTCATAGGATCGAAGGCATGATGGATCATCTCCAGGTATTCCCTCTGCTCGGCCAGTTTCTCTTTGAAGTATCCGCTGACCTCGTCGGGATAAACACGGTTCACGATCAGACATTCCACGGTGAGACCGTACAGGCAAAGGTACGAATAAGCGCGTTTGGTTTCGTTGATCACCATGCGTTCCGGATTGACGACCAATCGTATCGTCGTCTTGGACGGATCCTCAAGGATCATCTTGACATCGGACATCCTGTGGCTGATGTCCTCTATGCTCTCCATGACCCTTTTTGACGGCAGAGGGACATCTATCAATCGTCCCACAGTGAATCTGGCCAGTCCGACCAGTTTCTTCAATAAAGAATAGAGACGCGTGAGATACCATCGTGAAACGTCAGGGAAGCTCAGCAGCCTGAGGGTCTCTGCGGTAGGTGCGGTATCCATTACCAGCACGTCATACAGGTTGTTCTTTTCGAACTCCAGCATATAGAACAGCGCGGCGATCAGTTCCATCCCTGGCAGTATTGCCATCTCTTTGGCCGATATCTCGCTCATGCCCTGCGATGTCATGAACAGGCGGATGTAATCCTCTATCTCTTTCCAGCGGATGTCCATCTCTTTCGTTATGTCGATCTCAAGGGCATCAAGGTTCTTCGAGATGTTCTTTATGTCGCCGCCTACGGCGATCTCCAGGGAATCGGACAGGGAATGGGCGGAATCAGTGCTCATTACAAGAGTCCTGTAACCCTTGGCGGCGAGCTTCCTTGCGGTGGCGGCAGAGACGGATGTCTTGCCGACGCCTCCTTTCCCCGTATAGATTATGACGCGCATAGTCCAGAATAGCATGAACTAATATTTCACTGATTCTGAAACGATTGACATTTTTGCAGCGGACACTTATCTGGCCGGACGATGCGAATGAAATGAAAAGATATAGAGCCAGATTGTGAGAGGGAGTGTCGAGGATGGGGTTCGAACCCATGACCTTCGGATTTCCCTGGAAGAGGTCTATTTGACCAGAACCCTATGAGTCCGACGCTCCACCAGGCTGAGCCACCTCGACATATTTCTAAAATGTTTATTCGGATGTTTCCGTGGGTTCTGCGGCCGCTTCCGTCTCTGGCTGTTCATCTGCCGCCGGAGCTTCTTCGGCAGCGGGCGCCTCGACTATGGATTCGGGCTCGCCCTCTCCTGCTTCGGTGACCTCGGTCCTGCGTATCTCGATGCGCTTTATCGGTATGATGACATGACAGGCCCTGGCAAGGTCCTTGGACATATCGCCGGACACGACGGATTTGACGATATCGGATACGCCCATCTCCTGACCCATTTTCACCAAGGTCTCGCCGATGATGCGTCTGAGTGCCTCTTCCTGTGTGGTCTGGATGCGGCGTTCTGCGACAGACATCGTCTTAACACGTATTTTGAAACCATCTTTGGTCACGATGTCGACAACGTGATCGGTCTTGGTCTTCTTCCTGCGTGTGAGCCTGCGGACGTAGTCGCTCGTAAGGTCGTGGCCTATAAATGATGTCTTAGCGTTAAGGCCGTCAATGGATGATATCTTGAACCTGAGTTTTATGTGCATCTTCGAAAAGTCGCCCATGATGTCCTGCACGGTAACTTCTGCGGTCCTTCCGATGAGCATCTGGGGATCCGCCGCCGGCGTCTCGCCTATCTCGACCTCGTTGAACATACGGGGTGCGAGCACCTTGTACCATTCCTTTGCCTTCCACTTGTCCTTTATCCTGCGGGACGTACCTTTCGCTTTCTTTGCTGCCATCAGAATCCTCCATCATCCGAGCAGACGTGAGAATCACTGGTCATATTAAAAGATTTGTTCGGGAACGTCAGCGGATATCCGTGAAAAAACACATGAGGCCAGCATGTTTTTCATTACCATTTTTGTACGAAGTTCTTACAAAATGGTTGGTACCACTCATATATAATATGTCGCTTCAGTTTGGCTTTGCACCCTGAGTTTGACACTTGACACCCGCATTATTGCAAAGTGACACAAATTGACAGCATGGCTTACGCTGTACTGCCGCACTGAAGAAGAGGATTTTATGAGGGCTTGCAGGGGGCTTTCAGCCCCCGTAAGCCCCTCAGGGAGGGGGTTTACACCCCAAGATCATCGAATTGACGGGGTCGAAGTTGGAGAATACGCGGGATGCGATCTCACGGCCGCTCCGCATCACCGTAAGTGTCAACTTTTCCAGCGAACGGATGATGTTTTTGCTTGACAGGGACGATAACTCGGAATGCTCGAACCGCATCATCGACACTATCGTCTGAGCGAGAAAACAGATCAGAAGGATGCCTTTTACGCAGTCGTCTGACCATACCCTCAGCGGACCCATGTCGATATGGTTCTCCAGAGAGTCGATGAGCTTCTCGATCGTATCACGTTCACGATACGTCAGATACGCCTGATGCTCTGTCAATTCCGCCGACGATTCGAGTTTGAAAAATCCTTCCCGGCCGTTGGATAATTGTTCACGAACGAAGGAATACATCTCATCCCTTCCTCCGAGGAATCTCGTCTGTATACTGACGTTACAGTAGATCAGCGGATTACGAAGTTTACGCAGCATCGTCCTGGATACTTTCAGGGTTCCGTCCTTCTTCATTCTGACAACATCGAAGTACTCGTTGACGCATTTCTTCGCTCTTGCATCCAACGCCGTCATTTTATCGTTGTACAGTTTCTCCGAAAAGAATAGATAGTTCGTTCTTCCCGATGATCCGAACACTCTCTTTACGCACCACACTCCTTTTTCCGCATCCACTCGGACCGCCGTCTCTTTAGAGAATTTTGCTATCAATATGTCGTCAGACTCGTTCATCTTCTTACGGAGGAGATACTTCAGTCCCTTCGACGTTATCATTCCCGTTACGTCTTTGGAATCACCGGCGGCATCCGTGACCACCGTCGAATGATCGTCCAAATGATGTGAAAGG
>Ga0123357_10001992_pt1 | contig 22352 bp, 19 predicted proteins | sample TergutEmb28metaG_FD_89873 | JGI IMG/M metagenome (GOLD analysis project Ga0123357, IMG submission 89873) | Embiratermes neotenicus P4 segment gut microbial communities from Petit-Saut dam, French Guiana - Emb289 P4 | ecosystem: Host-associated > Arthropoda: Insects > Digestive system > Gut ... | reverse complement strand
GGCCTATCCACACGCCTGGAATGCCGCCGGGATTCTCTTGGACGGCAAGGGCGTGTGCTCGTCCTACTCGGCGGCGTTCAAGCTGCTGGCCGATATGGCGAAGCTGAAATCGGTCGTTGTCACAGGAACGGCGAACGGCGAAAGCCATGCCTGGGACAAGGCGCAACTGGCCGGAAAGTGGCGGGTCGTCGATCCCACCTGGGACGACGGACAAGGGACGAAATTCTTCGGTCTGACGGACGCGCAGGCCAAGCGTACGCAGGACAATAACTGGATGGTCGATGCCTTCATCCCGGCCTATGCGGCCAACTGAGGCGGTGGGGGCGCATCGAGAACGCTCTGTGCGCCCACGAGCGGCAAGTGGGCAACCCCAAAATCCTGCGGCGGCGGATACTGGCTCAGGTCTTTCATTTTGACATAATGACAGTTATCGGACAACTGGCATAGGCGGGGAAGATACGGCCAAGTGCCTCAGCTCTGACGATGACGCGGCCAGCTTTCCACCAGCAGGATGACGGCGCCAATCGCCGCCAGGACCACACCCAGCCAGATTTGCGGGCTCAACAGGCAGACGAAAACGCCTGCGAGCATGACCGTCGCGCCGGCTAACGTCCGGATCAGGCGTTGGGCCAGCACGTCGCGGTGGCGCTCCAGGCGGGCCCCCTGGGTGTCGGTGAGGCTGACTTCCAGGCTGCCCTCGTCCAGTTTGCGCGCCAACGAGACGAGGTGTTTGGTGGTGGGCAGGATCGCGGTCACCAGGTCCATGCCGTCCTTGGCCAACGCCGGCCACACCGACGTGGTGAAGCCCATCTCGCGTTTCATGTACGGTTCTGCGACGGCGATCAGGTTGAGGTCGGGGTCAAGCTTCGAGCACACGCTGACGACCGTGATCAGCGCCTTGCCAAGGAACGTCGTGTTGCCCGGCAGGCTGATCGGCTGCGAGAGGATGAACTCGCGCATGTCGTCCAACGCCTGGGCGTCGATGTGCAAGGCGTCGTTGAGGGCGTCGACGCCGTCCCCGCGCATCATCGAGTCGAGGATGGCGCCGCTGTTGAGGACTCCCCCCGTGTCCCCGATCATCGAGTCGATCAGCGGCATCAGCACTTGGCCGATCCTGCGCATGTCCGCACCGGGGCGAATGAATCCCAGCCGCCGCATCGCGGACAACGCCTGGTCGGTGTCCTTGCGCAGCACGGCGACGATGAGCGCCTTGAATTGCGCGCGCATGTCGTCCGACACCGTCCCGACCATGCCGAAATCGATGAGCTGGATCATGCCGTCCGGGCGGACGAACACATTGCCGGGGTGCGGGTCGGCGTGGAAGAAACCGTCCTGCAACAGCATGTGGAGATAGATTTCGAGCAGATGGGTCGCGACGGCTTTCCGGTCGACGCCGAAAGAATCCAACTGCTCCAACTCGTCGATTTTGACGCCATCCATATATTCCATCGTCAACACGCGGCGCGATGAATAATCCCAATAGATCTGGGGAATGTCGACATTCGGATTGGCTAATAGATTGGCCTGGAACTGTTCGGCGTTGTGCCCTTCTTGCAGGTAATCTAATTCCTCGCGGAAGGTGCTCTCGAAATCGGCGTAGAGGTCGTCCACGTCGACGTAGCGCCCGATCGACGTGAGGCGCGCCAGCAGCCGCAGGATGGACCGCAACGCCCGCAGGTCGACGTCCACGAGGTCGTCGACGCCGGGCCGCAGCACCTTGACGGCCACGTCCTCGCCGCTGACCAGCCGCGCGCGGTGGACCTGGCCCAACGAGGCCGCCGCGATGGGCTCGTCGGCGAATTCGGCGTACATCTGGTCCATGCCGCGCCCAAGTTCGGATTCGATGACGGCCACCAACGACGCGGTAGGCACCGGCGGCAGGGCGTCTTGGAGCGCGCCGAGCACGTCGATATATTCCTTGGGCAACAAATCGATGCGGACGCTGAGGAATTGCCCGACTTTGACGATCAGCCCGCCGGATTCGATGGCGAACCGGGTGAATTCATTTGCCTGGCGCCGGTACAACGCGCTTTGCCGCTCGTATTGTCGTGAAGGGGCGAAAAAAGGACGTGTTTTACTCGTCCACCACAATTGCAGGGTGAAACGGATAGCGAGCCACACGGTGGCCCGGTACCGTGAGCCAGGGCTGCGGGGTTTACTCATTCGCTAGGCGCTGAATCGCCGGCGGCGCCGTCACCCTCGGCGTCGTCGGACAACTGCGTCGAACTAACGAATTGCCCGAAGAAATCTTGGGCGTGCTCCCCCAGTTTGTTCAGCTTCTTCATGAAGAAGTCCACGAAGTCTTCGAAGACATCGGCTTTGAGGATGATGACGGCGCCGTTGAGTTTGTTGCCGAAGACGACGACCTTGTCGCCGCTGTTGATCGACAGTTCGCGGCGGGCGTCAGCCGGGATCGATATCTGGCCCCGCTCCCCGACCGTGGCCGTGCCGTACATCTTGCCCGGAGCCGGAATGTGCTGCCAGGGGAAGTTGGTGGTGGTGCTCATGGGATCTCCTCCGATCGCGTCAACATGACATACCTATCATACCAATCATGTAAACCATGAAGGATGGGCCCGCCTCACATGTTGATCATCTGGCCGCAGATGCCGTCGGCGGCCTCCTTCAACGCCTCGGACAGGCTGGGATGCGCGTGAATGTTGCGCCCGATCTCTTCTGCCGTCAGATCCCATTTTTGGGCCAACGTCAGTTCGGGCAGCAGCTCGGTCACGTCCGGGCCGATCATGTGCGCGCCCAGGATCTCGTTGTGGGCACCGTCGGCGACGATCTTCACGAAGCCGGTCGCGTCCCCCAGCCCGTTCGCCTTGCCGTTGGCCGAGAACGGGAACGACGCCACCTTGACGTCAAAGCCCCGGTCACGCGCCTGCTCCTCGGTGTACCCGAACGACCCGATCTGCGGCTGGCAGTAGGTCGCGCGCGGGATCATGGCGTAGTCGATGGGGAACGTCTCGGCGCCGGCGATGGTCTCGGCGGCGACGATACCCTGTGCCTCTGCTGTGTGGGCGAGCATGAGCTTGGCGGTCACGTCGCCGATGGCGTACAGGCCGGGGACGTTGGTGCGCATGTAGTCGTCGATGACGATGGCACCTCGCTGGTCGAGTTCGACGCCCGTGTTCTCCAGGCCGAAACCCTGCGTGCGCGGCGCGAACCCGAGCGCCTGCAACACCCGCTCGGCGCGCAGCACTTGGGGCGCGCCGCCGTCCACGGGCACGACACTGACCGACACGCCGTCCGCGTCCTCCTCAATCTTCTCCACCTTGGTGCCGGTGAGCACCCGCACGCCCAGCTTCTTGTAGGCCCGCGCCAGTTCGGCGGAAATCTGCGGGTCCTCGTTGGGCACCATCCGGTCCAGGAACTCCACGACGGTCACCTCGACGCCGTAGTTGGCCAAGACGTAGGCGAATTCGGTGCCGATCGCCCCGGCCCCGCAAATGACGATGGAACGCGGCAGCGTCGAGGACAAAATCTGCTCCTCATAGGTCACCACGCGGGAGGTCCGCTGGGTGCCCGGCAGCATTTTCGTCGTCGAGCCGGTGGCAATAATGCCGTCGTCGAAGGTGAGGATTTCCTCGCCGGAATCGGTCGTGACTTTCAGGGTGTGGGCGTCGGTGAACTCAGCCCAGCCGTTGTACTGGGCGATGTTGTTCTTGCGCATCAGGAAATTGACGCCCTTGACCATACGCGCCGACACGGCGCGGCTACGCTCGAACGCCTTGCCGAAGTCGAACGTCACGTCGCCGACGATGCCGAACGTGTCGGCCTGCGCGTGGAAGACGTGCGCCAACTCGGCATTGCGCAGCAAGGACTTCGTCGGGATGCACCCGACGTTGAGGCACACACCGCCCCACCACTGCTTTTCCACGATCGCCACCTGACGCCCCAATTGCGCGGCCCGGATAGCGGCGACATATCCCCCGGGGCCAGCGCCCACGACTACGACATCGACATGTGTGTTCATGGGATGAAGTCTAGTGGTGCTCGTGTCGGAACATCGGCGTCATATCAGCCATGAGATAGAATGGTCGACGTGCCAGACCTTCTTCCAAGCAGCATCGGCTCGCTGATCCGCGACGCCCGCAAACACCGTGGCCTGACCCAGCAACAATTGGCCGATCTCCTCGGCACGAGCCAGAGCGCCGTCCACCGGATCGAGTCCGGCGGGCAGAACCTCAGCCTCGACATGATCAACCGCATCGCCTCCGCGCTGGAGTCTCCGCTGGTCACTGTCGGCAACGTCGGGTCCAAGAGTTTCCGCATCTTCGGCCCGACGAAACTGCACGGCAGCATCGACGTGCGCTCCTCGAAGAACGCCGCCGTCGCCCTCATGTGCGCCAGCCTGCTCAACCACGGGCGGACGGTCCTGCGCCACGTCGCCCAGATCGAGGAGGTCAACCGCATCATCGAGGTGCTGACCAGCATCGGCGTCCAGGTGCGGTGGTCGGCGGACAAATCGCAACTGGAACTGAACCGCCCCGCCAAGCTCGACCTCGCGGCGATGGACGAACAGGCCGCCCGCCGCACCCGGTCGATCATCATGCTGCTCGGCCCGCTGCTGCACTGCGAGGGCGTGTTCGACCTCCCCTACGCCGGCGGCTGCGAACTGGGCTCCCGGACGGTCACGCCCCACCTGTTGGCCTTGCGCCACTTCGGGATGTCGGTGGCCGCCAGCCAGGGCTCCTACCACGCCGAGATCGCCCGCGCGCACGGCCCCGTCGACCGCTCCATCACGTTGATCGAGCGCGGCGACACCGTGACCGAGAACGTCCTGATGGCCGCCGCCCTGTCGCCGGGCACCACCACCATCCGCAACGCCAGCGCCAACTACATGGTGCAAGACCTGTGCTTCTTCTTAGAGGACGTGGGCGTGCGTATCGACGGCATCGGGACCACCAACCTCGTCGTCCACGGCGTCGAGCGCATCGACCAGGACATCGAATTCGCGCCCAGCGAGGACCCGATCGAGGCCATGAGCCTGATCACGGCGGCCATCGTCACCGAATCGAAGCTGACCATTTGCCGCGCGCCCATCGAGTTCCTCGACATCGAACTGGCGATCCTCAACGAGATGGGGCTGCGCTGCGACGTCGGCGACGAATATCGCGCCGAGAACGGGCGCACCCGGCTGGTGGACCTGGTGGTGTACCCGTCCCATCTGCATGCTGCCGCCGACAAGATCCACCCGCTCCCCTCCCCCGGCTTCAACATCGACAATCTGCCGTTCTTCGCCGTCATCGCGGCCGTCGCCGACGGGGACACGCTGATCCACGACTGGGTGTACGAGAACCGCGCCATCCACCTGGCTGAACTGACGAAATTCGGGGCCAAGGCGCAGTTGCTCGACCCGCACCGGTTGGCCGTCAAGGGGCCGACGCGGTGGCGTCCCTATGAGATCACCTGCCCGGCGGCGTTGCGCCCGGCTGTCTGCCTGCTGCTGGCGGCCCTGGCCGCGTCGGGGACGAGCGTGCTGCGCGGCGTCTACGTCATCAACCGGGGGTATGAAGACCTGCCCAACCGGCTGAACGCGCTCGGCGCGCACATCGAGGTTTTCAGCGAATAGACGCCAGCCCCACGCGGGCTCGCAAGGGCCATACTGGAGCCGTGGGCACTTTCCCCTATCTCGAACCGGCGTTTACCGCCATCGCCCATCGGGGCGGCGCGGCCTACGCCCCCAACGTCGGCCACGAAAACACCATGGAGGCGTTCGACGCCGCCGTGAAACTCGGCTACCGGTACCTGGAGACCGACGTGCATGGCACCGCCGACGGGGTGGCGGTCGCCTTCCATGACACCGTGTTGGACCGGGTGACCGACTCCCACGGCGCGCTGGCCGACCTGTCCTGGGAACAACTGCGGACGGTGCGCGTCGGCGGCGACCACCGGGTGCCGCGTCTGGACGACCTGTTGTCCGCCTTCCCCGACACGCGGTTCAACCTCGATATCAAGGCCGAGGGGGCTATCGCGCCGCTGGCGCAGGTGCTGACCCGCCTGCACGCCCACGACCGGGTGCTGGTCACGTCGTTCTCCTTGCGGCGGCTGCGTGCCTTCCGGCGGCTGATGGGCCAGCCGGTCGCGTTAGGAGCGGGGTCGGTGGTCATCGCCAGCGAGTTGGCGGCGTTCGCGGTGGGCGTGCCGGTGCGGTTCGGGGTGGCGTCGGCGTTGCAATGCCCGGTGCGGCAGGGCGGCATCCCGGTGGTGACCCAGCGGTTCGTGCGCAACGCCCACCGGGCGGGCCTCAAGGTCCAGGTGTGGACGATCGACGACCCGGCTCAGATCGAACGGCTCATCGACCTGGGCGTCGATGGCATCTTCTCCGACCGCATCGACGTGCTCAAGGCCGTCTTGATCCAACGCGGCCTGTGGGACGCGTAGGCGGTTGATTCCGAGGGGGACGGCTCCCGGGCCTGTGCGCGGCGCTGGTAAATTGGAAGCGCCGCCGACGAGAGGAAAACGATGCCCCAACGAACGATTCGCGGGTCAGGGCTGGGCGCGGTGTCCAGCGCCACATCCGAGGGCGTGGAACTCGCCCCCCGCCAAAACATCGGGTTCGACTGCCCGAACGGCCACCACTTCGACGTGGTGTTCGCCGAGGAAGCCGAGCTTCCCACGCAGTGGGAGTGTTCGCGCTGCGGCGCCGTGGCCGTCCGGTCCGACGGGGCCGAGGCGACGCCGGAGCCGGGGAAAGCGACCCGGACGCACTGGGACATGTTGCGGGAACGCCGCAGTGTCGAAGAATTGGACGATCTCCTCGCCGAGCGCTTGGGCGAGATCCGGTCCACCAAGCATTAGCGTTTCACCCAGGAATAAGAAGACGCCCCACGCGGTGTGAACCGTGCGGGGCGTCTCCCTGTTTCGTGTCAGTCGGCGCGTCAGCGGCTGGCCAGCGCGCGCACCATGTACGGCAGGATGCCGCCGTTGCGGTAGTAGTCGGCTTCGGTGTCGGTGTCGATGCGGACCACGGCCTCGAACTCGACCTGCTTGCCCGGCGCGCTGGCGGCGACGTGGACGATGCGCGGCGTGGTGCCGTCGTTGAGGCTGCCCAGGCCGGTGATCGTGAACGTCTCGGTGCCGTCCAAGCCCAGGCTCTCGGCGTTGGCTCCCGCCGGGAATTCCAGCGGCAGGACGCCCATGCCCACCAGGTTCGAGCGGTGGATGCGCTCGAAACTCTCCGCGATGACCGCGCGCACGCCCAGCAGGGTCGTCCCTTTGGCCGCCCAGTCGCGCGACGAGCCGGAGCCGTATTCCTTCCCGGCCAGCACCACCAGCGGCGTCCCGGCAGCCGCGTAGTTCACGGAGGCGTCGTAGACGGTTTCCACGGGGCCGTCGGGGCGCGTGAAGTCGCGGGTGAAACCGCCTTGGGTGCCCTCGGCCAACTGGTTGCGCAACCGGATGTTGGCGAACGTCCCCCGGATCATCACCTCGTGGTTGCCGCGCCGCGAACCGTAGGAGTTGAAGTCGGCTGGCTGGACGCCGACGCTGGACAGGTACCGTCCGGCGGGGCTGTCGGCCTTAATCGAGCCTGCCGGGGAGATGTGGTCGGTGGTGACCGAATCCCCTAGCTTGAGCAGGACGCGGGCGCCCGCGATGTCGGCGACCGGCGCGGGCGTGAGCGGCATGGCGTCGAAGTAGGGCGCGCGCCGCACATAGGTGGACGTCTGGTCCCACGCGAAGATGTCGCCCGACGGCGTGGGCAGCGACTGCCAAATATCGGGGCCGGAGAACAGGTCGGCGTAGCGGGCCTTGAACATGTCGGTCGTCAGAGCCTGGGCGGCGGTGGCGTCGACCTCGGCCTGCGAGGGCCACACGTCGGCCAGGAACACGTCCTTGCCCGCGCTGTCTTGGCCCAACGGCTGCGTGGCCAGATCGATGTTCATCGTCCCGGCCAGGGCGTAGGCGACCACCAGCGGCGGGCTGGCCAGATAGTTGGCGACCACGTCTGGATTGATCCGGCCTTCGAAGTTCCGGTTGCCGGACAGGACGGAGACCGTCGTCAGGCCGTGCTCGTTCACTGCCGCCGAGACCTCGGGGATCAGCGGGCCGGAGTTTCCGATACACGTCGTGCAGCCGTAGCCGACCAAGTTGTAGCCGAGCTTGTCCAGGTACGGCGTCAGCCCGGCGGCGGCCAGATAGTCGGTCACGACCTGCGAGCCCGGCGCCAGCGTCGTCTTCACCCACGGCTTGCGGGCCAGGCCGCGCTCGACGGCCTTCTTGGCCAGCAGGCCGGCTGCGATCATCACCGACGGGTTCGACGTGTTGGTGCACGACGTGATAGCCGCGATGGCGACGATCCCGTCGGCCAGGCCGACTTCCTGCCCGTCGATCGTGACACGGGCGCGCTCAGCGGTATCCGAGGACACGTCTTTGACGAAGGACGCCTGCGCGTCGGACAGCGCGATGCGGTCTTGCGGGCGCTTGGGGCCGGCGATAGAGGGAACGACGCTGCCCAGATCCAGTTCGAGGCGCGAGGAGAACTTCGGCTCGCTGGCCGGGTCGTGCCACAGGCCCTGCGCCTTCGCGTAGGCCTCGACCAGCGCCACCTGCGCCTCGTCGCGGCCCGTGAGGCGCAGGTAGTCCAGCGTCGCCTGGTCGATGGGGAAGACGGCCACCGTCGAGCCGTATTCGGGGCTCATGTTGCCCAGCGTCGTCCGGTTGGCAACCGGCACGTCGGCGATGCCGGGGCCGTAGAACTCGACCAGGCAGCCGACCACGCCATGCTTGCGCAGCAACTGGGTGACAGTCAGCACGAGGTCGGTGGCGGTGGCGTCCTTCGGGAGGCGCCCCGTCAGCTTCACGCCGACGACCTTGGGGATGAGCATGGGTACGGGCTGGCCGAGCATGGCCGCCTCGGCCTCGATGCCGCCGACGCCCCAGCCGACGACGCCCAGGCCGTTGACCATCGTCGTGTGCGAGTCGGTGCCCACGCAGGTGTCCGGGTAGGCGACGCCGTCGCGGGTGAAGACCACGCTGGCCAGGCGTTCGACGTTGACCTGGTGAACGATGCCGGTGTCCGGCGGGACGACCGCGAAATCATGGAAGGCCGACTGCCCCCAGCGCAGGAACTGGTAGCGCTCGCGGTTACGCTGGTATTCGAGTTCGATGTTGGTCGCGGCGGCCTGCTGGGTGCCGAACGCGTCGGCGACCACCGAATGGTCGATGACCAACTGGGAGGTCGTCAGCGGGTTGACCAGCGACGGGTCGCCACCGATGGCGGCAACCGCTTCGCGCATCGTGGCCAGGTCGACCACGCAGGGCACCCCGGTGAAGTCCTGCATGATGACGCGTGCGGGCGTGAACTGGATCTGGGTGCTCGGGGTGGCGTCGGGGTCCCACGTGGCGAGCGCCTCGATCTGCGCCTTGGTGACGTTCTTCCCGTCCTCGGTGCGCAGCAGGTTTTCCAGCAGCACTTTGAGGCTGTAGGGCAGCCGCGCCGCCCCGTCGACGGCGTCGATCCGGTAATACTGGTAGTCCGCGTCCCCGACGCGAAGCACCGATCGTGCGCCGAAACTGTCGACGTTCATGCCGATCCTCCTTGGTGGCAGTTGACCCACGCCCATGCGTGGATGGCGGTCATGGTGTGCGACCGGCCAATCCGAGATTATCGGTTCCGCGACGTGGGCCCCAACCGCGTCCGCAGCCACGGGCACATGGCAGCGGCGCGCAGCAGCACAGGGGGTCGGAATAACCGCGCCAGATGAAGCGTTATCGACATGATGAGTGTCGCAAGACTGCTCAGTTCAAGCGCGACGCGGGGCATGCGCCCCGGGGATCGTCGGCCTAATCGAGGCCGCGGGCGATAGCCCGGCGCTTGGCCCACTGGGCGCGGGTTTCGCTGTCGGCCATCGACAAATACACGATCGGGCAGTCCTGGGGGCCGGTGACGCTGACCTGGCATAACGTGCAAAAGTCCTTCCGCAGCGGACAACGCGGCTGCGGACGGGTGCGAACGGTGGAGGTTCCTGTCGTCATGGCACTAACAACTGTACGGCCAGCGAGCCCGAAAATTCGCGCCAATCTGGCTGTGTCGGTGCGCAGTTGTGCGCACAATTGGTATGCCTATTGGCGTGTCTTCCTATCGGATTTGGCAAATGCTCACAGGTGCAGCGTGAAAGCTGTCAAGACGACGATCCGGCGCGCAACGTCGCGACGCATTCGACATGGCGCGTGTTGGGGAACAAATCCACCGCCCTCACCGCGCTCGCGGCGTACCCGTGTTGCCCGGCAAAAGCCAGGTCGCGGGCCAACGCCGCCGGGTCACAGGCCACGTAGACGATGACGCGCGGGTGGGTGGCGCACAGGCGTGCCATGACACTGGCCCCCGCCCCCGCGCGCGGCGGGTCGAGGACGACGGCGTCCGCCCGGGCGGGCAGACGCGGCAGCACGCGGGCCACGTCGCCTGCCACGAAGGTCGCGCCGGGGACGTTGCGTGCCGCGAGTTCCACGGCGTCGCGCTGGCCCTCCACGCCCCACACGCGGCACCCGGCGTCGGCCAGGGCCCCGGCGAAAACCCCCACGCCGGCGTACAGGTCGAAAACCACCGCATCCGGCGTCGGCTCCGCGGCCTCCAGCACGGCCTGGGTGAGCGTGTCGGGGGCGGATGTGTGCGGCTGCCAGAAGCCGTCCAGGCGCACGTCGAAACTTCGCCCTGTGGCCACCTGCCGGACCACCTGGTCGCGGGCGTCGGATTCGGGACGCAGGACGGGGCCGTCGGCGGTCAGCGCGGCCACGCCAGGGGTGTCGGGGTCGGCAATGCCGCCGCAGGCGATCCGGCAGCCGCCCTCGGGAAGCGCGACGGCCTGGCGCGAGCGGTGGGCCATCAGGCCGGGGCGTCCGTCGGCGTCGTGGTAGCGCATCCGGGTGCGCCAGCCCAGGTCGTCGACGGGTGCCGCCTCGACCTCGCCGTCGAACGCGACACCGACGTGCCCCAGCAGTTCCGCGACGACCTGCCGTTTCACCTCGCGTGACGCCGCCGGGACCAGGTGCTGGAAGTCGCAGCCGCCGCACTGGCCCGCGATCGGGCAGGGGGGCGTGCGCCGTCCGTCGGCGGCCTGGAGAACCGCCACGGCGTCGCCGCGCAAAAACTTGGAGCGTTCCTGCGTCACCTCGACGTCCACCAGCTCGCCGGGCGCGGCGTGCCGGACGAAAACCACCTGCCCCTCGTGGCGGGCCACGCAATGCCCGCCGTGGGCGGCGCGCAGCACGCGGACGCCGCGCAGCACGCGCGGGCGGGGCTCGCCGGGCTCAGGGGCGTCCACGCGGAAGACCCATCCTCACCTGTCCGGTCCCCGAACGCCGCCAGGCCGCCGAGCGCCGGTTGGCCCGCTTGATCGCGTCCGTGGACGAGGCCAGCAGGTAGGGCACGGCGGTGACCATGACGCCCGTCATGTAGTTGAGCCGCGTCTTGAGGAACAGCCCCGTCTGGTTGTGCAGCACGCCCTCCCACCAGTGGCCCACGACGTATTCGGGCAGATAGACGCACACCACGTCGCGCGGGTTGTCCGAGCGCAACCCCCCGATGTAGTTGATCAGCGGGCCGACCACGTCGCGGTAGGGCGACGCGATCACCTTCAGCGGCACGTCCACGCCCTCGGCGCTCCATTCGTCGGCGATCTTGTTCGTCTCGTCCTCGTCGACGGCCACCGTCACGGCCTCGATGGTGCTGGCACGGGTGGCCCGCGCGAAATTCACCGCGCGCATGGTCGGCTTGTTGACGCCGAACACGACGACGACGGCACGCACCCGGCTGGGGAGCAGGCGGGCGTCCGTCGGGTTGACGGCCACCTCGCGTTCGACCTTCGCGTAGTGGGTGTGCGTCCAGCGCATGAGCATGTACAGCAGGCTCATCGCGATGACGGCGATGTAGGCGCCGTGGGTGAACTTCGAGATCAACACGATGATGAGCACCGTCCCCGAGCAGATCATGCCGACCGTGTTGATGACCCGCGAGCGCTGCATCGCGAAACGCGCGTGCGAGTCGGTCTCAGTCTTCAGGCGCCGCGTCCAGTGGATGATCATGCCGCACTGGCTGGTGGTGAACGAGACGAACACGCCCAGCACGTACAACTGGATCAGCGCCGTCACCGACGCGTTGAAGACAAGCACCAGGACGACGGCGACCGTCGCCAGCACGAGGATGCCGTTGGAGTAGGCCAGCCGGTCGCCGCGTTGGTGCAGCACCTTGGGCAGGTAGCTGTCGCGGGCCAGGATGGAGCCCAGGACGGGGAACCCGTTGAACGCGGTGTTCGCCGCCAGGAATAAGATCAGCGCGGTGGCCGTCACCACGAGGTAGAAGCCGAACGGGAAGTCGTTGAAGACCGTGCTGGCCAACTGGCCGACGCCGGTGGCCGCGTTGAGGTTGACGACGTGGCCGTTCAGCGTGAACTGGGAACCCTCGGCCTGGTCGGCGAGTTTGACGCCGGTCAGGTGCGCCATGACGATGACGCCGGTCAGCATCGACACCGACAGGCCGCCGACCATCGCGAGCGTCGTGGCGGCGTTGCGGCTCTTGGGCTTGCGGAACGCGGGCACGCCGTTGGAGATCGCCTCGACGCCGGTTAGCGCCGCGCACCCCGACGAGAACGTGCGCGCCAACAGGAATATCAGCCCGAACCCGACGATGGGTTCATAGGAGGGGATTCCTTGGATGCCATAGTTGGCCGTCGGGGCTTGCAAATGCTGTCCCAGGACGAAAATCCTGACCAGGCCCCAGATCACCATCGCGAGGATGCCGACGATGAACGCGTACACCGGGACGGCGAACACCCGCCCCGATTCGCGCACGCCGCGCAGGTTCATCGACATGATGAACACGATGACGATGGCCGCGACGATGCCCTCGTGCCCGCTCATGGCCGCCCGCCAGCTTTCCGGCAGCATGGCCTCGGCGTTTTGCACGCCCGACGAGATCGACACGGCCACCGTCAAGGTGTAGTCGACCATCAGCGCGCTCGCCACAATCAACGCGAAATTGGGGCCGAGATTCGCCGTGGCGACCTCGTAGTCGCCGCCGCCGGAGGGGTAGGCGTGGACCGTCTGCCGGTAGCTCAGCACCACCACCAAGATGACGAAGCTGACCGCCAGGGCGACCTCCCACGACATGGACAAGATCGCGGTGCCGGCCAGCGACAGCGTCAGCAGGATTTCGTCGGTGGCATAGGCGACGGAACTGAGGGCGTCGGAGGCAAACACCGGCAAAGCCAACCGTTTGGGGAGCAGCGTCTGGCTCAGTTGCGAACTCGCGAGTTTGCGTCCCACCAGCAGACGTTTGACCGAATCGGTAACGTTCACGTACCACCACTTTAGCCAGATTCGCCGCACGGTGCGGCGACGGGTCCGCCCGTGGCCGGTGAGGTGCCCGGCGGCCACATGATGGCGTGCGGTGCCCATCATGGGTGCCGCACATCTCCTCATGGCGAGCCCACAGCAGACCAAAAGGCCTCGGGGCGACACCAGCGGACAATCGTGGGACGATAAAGATGTGAACCGTGGGCTCATGCTCGTCGACGCGGCCGCCATGTATTATCGTGCTTTTTTCGGCCTGCCGTCGTCGCTGCGAACCCCGGACGGCCGTCCGGTCAACGCCGTCCGCGGGTTCTTGGACGTGCTCGCGACCTTCATTTCCGCCTACTCCCCCGCCGCGCTGGCGTGCTGCTGGGACGTCTCCTGGCGTCCGGTCTGGCGGGTGCAGCTCATGGCCTCCTACAAGGCCGACCGCGCCAACCCCGACGGCACCGAGCGGATGCCCCCAGCGCTGGCCGTCCAGGTGCCGATGCTCCAGGAGGTCCTGGAGGCGTTCGGGCTGCCCATCGTCGGCGCGCAAGATTTCGAGGCCGACGACATCGTCGCCACGTTGGTCGCGCAGACCGAGCGGTCGGTGGACATCGTCACCGGCGACCGCGACCTGTTCCAGCTCGTGGACGACTCCCGCCGCGTGCGCGTGCTGTACTGCGCCAAGGGGGTCGCCGACCACGAGGTCGTGGACGCGGCCTGGGTCCAGGCGCGATACGGGGTCCCGCCCAAGGCCTACGTCGACTTCGCGGTGCTGCGAGGCGACCCCTCCGACGGGCTGCCCGGCGTGCCCGGCGTCGGCGACAAGACCGCCGCAGCGCTGCTGGAGCGGCACCGGAGCATTCACGGCGTGCTGGCGGCGGCGGCCACAGGCGAGGTCACGGGCCGTCTGGGCGACGCACTCATGGACTTCATCGGATTCGCCGGGGCGGCCCGCTACGTGTCGACGGTGCGCGCGGACGTGCCGTTGCCGCCGGTGGAACTGTCGTTGCCACCGGCCCCGCCCGACGAGGCCCACTTGGATTGGCTGTGCGGGTCCTACGGCCTGGGCGGCAGCGCCGACCGCCTCAAACACGCCCTGTGGGGCTAGCGGCGAGCACGTAGACCGCCGCACCCGCCAACAGGTTTGCGGCGGCTCCGGCGACGCGCAGGGGCTCGCCCTGGATCGTCGTTGTGACGCGGTCCTCGACCTCTAGGCCGAGCGCGTCGAACAACGATTGCAAGTCGCGCAGGGTGGTGAAGCGCAGGTTGGGCGTGTCGTACCAGTGGTACGGGAGTTCCTTCGACATCGGCATACGTCCCCGCAGTAGGCGCAGCCGGTGCCCCCACCATCCGAAATTCGGGACGGAGACGATCAGCCGCGCCCCGATTCGGCCCATCTGGCGCAGCACGCCTTCGGGGCGGCGGATCGTCTGGAGGGTGCGGGAGAGCACCACCACGTCGTAGGAATCGTCGGCGAAATTGTCCAGTTCGCGGTCGATGTCCAATTCGATCACCGGGATGCCCCGGCGGACAGCCGCCACCACGGCGTCCGGGTCGATCTCGACGCCGGTGCCCGCGCAATCCCGGTGCTCGAACAGGTGCACCAGCAGGTCGCCGCTGCCGCAGCCCAGGTCGAGAACGCGGCTGCCGACGGGGATCAGGCTCGCCACCAGCGCCAGGTCGTTGCGCAACGGTTCGGCGCTCATATGCCCACCTCCAACGCCCGGTCGAAGTAGGCACGCAGGGTGTCGTGGTAGTCGTCCACCGGCAACAGGAACGAATCGTGGCCCCACGGCGAGGAAATCTCCCGGAAGCTGACCGGTTGCCCGGCATGTTCGAGTCGTCGCACGATGCGGCGCGAATGGTCGGTGCCGAAGCGCCAGTCCGAGTCGAACGAGAGCGCCAGCCACCGCACCGGGCGGCGGCGGACGGCATCCAGTGCGCCTTCTTGCGAGAACGGGTCGAAATAGTCCATGACGCGGGTCAGATACAGGTAGCTCAAGGCGTCGAAGCGTTCAAGGAAGACGCGGCCCTGGTGCGCCAGGTAGCTTTCGACCGCGAAATCGATGCCAAAACCGGGTTCGGAATGGTCGGACTGCGGTTCGCGCCCGAATTTCTCGCTCAGGGCGTCCTCCGACAGGTAGGTGATGTGCGCCATCATGCGGGCGATCGCCAGGCCGGTGTCCGGGGAGGTGCCCTTCGCGGCGTACTGGCCGCCCTCGAAATGCGGGTCGCTCATGATCGCGCGCCGGGCCACCGCCGAAAACGCGATGTTCTGGGCCGTCAGGCGGCTGGAGGAGGCGACCATGACGGCGTTGGCCACCTCGTCGGGATAACGCAACGCCCATTCCAGCGCCTGCATCCCGCCCAGCGAGCCGCCGAGTACCCCCAGCAGGCGCGTGATGCCCAGGTGGCGCATGAGCGCCCGGTGGACGGCGACCAGGTCGCCCATCGTCAAGATCGGGAAGCCCAGCCCGTACGCCTGCCCTGTGGCCGGATCGGTCGACGACGGGCCCGTGGTCCCCTGGCACCCGCCCAACAGGTTCGCGCAGATGACGAAGAATCGGTCGGTGTCCAGGGGTTTGCCCGGCCCGATCAGGTTGTCCCACCAGCCGGGGCGGTCCTCCCCCGCGTGATATCCCGCCGCGTGCGCGTCGCCGGTCAGCGCGTGGCAGATGAGGACGGCGTTGCCCGCGTCGGCGTCCAGGCGTCCGTACGTCTCGTAGGCGACATCCACCTCGTCCAAGCGCCCGCGCGCGAGTTCCAGCGGATGGTCGGGGGTGAACAACCGCACAGTGCGGGTCTGGACCACCCCGACCGACGAGGACGACGTGACGGACATAGGTGCCAGGTTATCGGAATTCTTGGGGGCAACCCGAAACTCGTGTCACTGGTCGCAGCCTGCCACGAGGAGGCTGGCCGCCGGATGCGTTCTATATTCACCGGATGCTTGTCGGACGCGGGTGCGATAATGACTTGGCATGTGGCGGGCAAGCGCCGCGTGGGGAGGGGGACGTTCATGTCGGCACCGTTGGCGCGGTCGGTTCGCGTCGGATATCCGTTGGGGTCGTTTGCCACGGGCGCGTTCGGCACCGTGCCGGGGCTGCTGCTGCTTCCGTACCTGACCGACAGCCTGGGGGTGGCCGCCGGGCTGGCCGGGGCGCTCGTGTTGCTGCCGAAGGTGTGGGACGTCATCTTCAACCCGATCGCCGGGCGTATCAGCGACCGGACGGTGACGAAGATCGGGCCGCGCCGCCCGTTCGTCGTGTGGGGAGGGCTGGCCGCGGGCATCTTGTTCATGCTGATCTTCGCCGGGGTGATGGGGACCTCGCGCGGCGCACCCGTATGGGTCGTCGGCAGCTTCATCCTGTGCGCGACGGCCTACGCGTTCTTCCAGGTGCCCTACTGCGCGATGCCCGCCGAGATCACCGACGACGAGCGCGAACGCAGCGGCCTGCTGACCGGGCGCGTGGCCGTCATCGCGTTCGTGATCCTGGTCTGCGGGGCACTGGCGCCGATGATCGCCAACGGGAACGCCGACCGCATCGCGGGTTACCGCGCGATGGGTGTGTTCGTGGGGGCGTTTTTCATCATCGGCGGGGTGGGGACGTTCATCGGCACCCGCCGCGCGCCCGTGGGCACCGTCGGGCGCAGCGAATCGTTGCGCGCCCAGTTGCGCGTGGCCGCGGCGAACAAGCCCTATCTGGTGCTGCTGGTGTGTTTCATCATCCAGGGCGCAGGCATCGCGACGATCCTGGCCGGGGTCAACTATTTCGCCGAACAGGTGACGCGCACGTCGCTGGCGGGGACCGTCTTGTTCGCCGCATTCATCGCCCCGGTGATCATCTTCATGCCGATGTGGTCGCGGATCGGGCGTCGCACGGGCAATCTGCGCGGGTTCGTCATCGCCTCGCTGCTATTCACGCTGGGCGGGTTGCTCATCACCGTCGTCGGGTTCGTGGCGGGGACCAACCTCGTGCTGGCGGGCGTCGCGGTGGCGGTCATCGGCGTCGGGTATGCGGGCGAGCAGGTGTTCGCGTTGGCGATGCTGGCCGACTGCATCGCCGCCGACACGGCCCGCACGGGCGTGGCGCAAGGAGGCGTATTCGCGGGGATTTGGACCGCCGGGGAGACGCTGGGCTACGCGCTCGGCCCGGGCGTGTTCTCGTTGTTCTTGCAATTCTCCGGCTATATCTCGACGACCGCTGGGCACACCGTCGTCCAGCCGCCGTCGGCAGCCGTCGGCATCATTCTGGGCTTCGGGATAGCACCCGCCGTCTTGATGGCCGGTGGCCTGATCCTGTTGCGCTGGTATCACGCGCCGGCGACAGACAAGGCCGCCGTGGCCGCGTGATGTTCGGTGACCGGTGGTAGAAATGATGGGAGACGGGCCATCCGGTTGCCGTCGACACTCGCCCCTTGAGCGCGAAACCCTCACAAGGAGAATGACATGGCTGATGTAGCCAACGACCCCCGTCCCGATCTGTTCGCGGCAGCCGACTGGCTGGGCGAGGTGGTGCGGGGCACCAAACCCGGCCAGCTTGGCGACCCGACCCCCTGCGAGGGGTGGACGGTGCGCGACCTGCTGACCCACTGCGTCCAGGTGGTGCGGATGACGGTCGGACTCGCTGGCGGCCAGGCGGCCGAACCCGTGTCCGACGACGTTCCGGCCGACGGATGGGCCGCGCTGTATGACGCCGCCAACGCCGGCCTGCGGCCTGTCCTGGCTGACCCGGCTGTGCTGACGCGGACCGTCACGACGCCTCATCGCGGCGAGATGCTGTGCGGCGATTTCCTGACCCGGTTCATCAGCGAATTCCTGGTCCACGGCTGGGACTTGGCCACGGCGACGGGTCAGCCCGCCGAAGGCCCCCTCGACGTGGCCGAGCGGGCGTTGGCCCGCGCCCAGGAGACCCATCCCGCGCAAGGGCGTCAGACGCCTGCGTTCGCAGACGTGGTCGAGGTCGCCACCGACGCCGGTCCCACCCGTCGCCTCGCGGGATGGATGGGGCGCTAGAGACGCCCATCGCGGGTTAGCCTGGGGTTATGACAGGTTTGAGCCCCGTTGAACTGGAAGAACTGGAATCCGAGCGCGGACGGTTGCTGGCCCGGTTGGCCGAGTTGGACGCCATCTTGGCGGGCGAAGGCAAGCGCGCGGGCGCGGATTCGTCGGCGTCGGTCGGCGAACGGTGCTGGGTGCTGCTCAGTTCGGCGGGCCTGATCGGGCGGCTCGACACGGCGGGCGACCTTCCGCAGGCGGGGCCGCGCACCACCCACGACGTGATCGCCAGCGCCGTGAGGGTGGCCGGGGAGTACGGCGTCATCACCAGCGCTGGCCGGATGCTTCGCGCCGACCCGGCTGACCTCGCGGCCATCGCGTCCGGCGAGAACGCCCCGAACCTGCAAGGAATGCGCCGCGCGGTTGACGTGTTTGGGCTCGACGGCGACGAGCGCGTCGTCGCCCTGACGAGCCTGGCGCGCCCCTTCGGCTGGGCGCTCGGGACGCGCGCCGGAGTGGTCAAGCGCGTCAACCCCGAGCTGCCCCGCAAGCCCGAATGGTCGCTGATCCGCCTCGACGACGGCGACGAGGTCGTCGGCGCCTGCGACCTGGCCAACGAGCGCCAGCCGCTCGTGTTCATCACCTCCGACGCCCAACTGCTGACCTACCCGGCCAGCGCCGTGCGCCCCCAGGGGATCGCGGGCGGCGGCATGGTCGGCATCAAACTCGGCCCCGGCCAGCGCGTGGTGTTTTTCGGCGCGGGCGGCGCCGCCGACGCGGTGGTCGCCACGAACGCCGGACGCTCGTCGCGCTACCAGGAAGACCCGGGCAGCGTGAAAATCACGCCGCTAGACCAGTTCCCTCCGAAGGGACGCGCGACCTCCGGCGTGCGCTGCCACCGGTTCCTGAAGGGCGAGGACGTGCTGCGCCTGGCCTGGGTGGGACGCCCGCCGGTCATCGCCGCCACCGCCACGGGCAGCCCGTCGAATCTGCCGCCCATCGACCCGCGACGCGACGGCTCGGGCGTGGCCGTCGCGTCGGCGCTGGCCGCGTTCGGGTCGCGTCGGGCGTAAAGCAGGCCGCGCCGATTTGGCCGTCTGTTACCGTTGGAACGAACAGGACGCTGGGGCGTCGGCGAGGCTGGGAATCCGGCCCTCGCGCCGGGACGCCAGCGGGAAGGAATCTCATGCCCAGTCTGAAAGACACACTGCGAGCCGACCGAGTCGCCGCCATGAAGGCCCGCGACGACGTTGCCAAGGACGCCCTCGGCATGGCCATCGCGGCCATCCAGCGTGAGGAGGTCGCCGGCGAGGCGCACGAGCTGACGAACGACGAGGCGTTGGCCGTCCTGACCCGCGAGGTGTCCCAGCGCAAAGATTCCGCCCAGGCATACCAAGCCGGCAACCGCCCGGAACTGGCCGACAAGGAGTTGGCCGAGGCGGCGGTCCTGCAACGCTACCTCCCCGCCCCGTTGACCGACGCCGAACTCGACGCCATCGTGGCCGAGGAAGTCGAGACCGCGCGCACCGCTGCCGGCGAGGTGTCCATGAAGCAGATGGGCCAGATCATCAAGGCCGTCAACGCGCGGGCGAACCGCCGCGCCGAGGGTGCCGTCGTCGCCGCCAAGGTGAAGGCCGCGCTGGCCTGAGTCCGCGCTGGCCCCCAGGACACTAGCTTTTCGCCAGATTCGCGATCGTGCTGGTCAACGCCCCGGCCTGGTAGAGATTGCCGGTGAACTGGGTGCCGTTGACCTTGACGGTGGGCGTCCCGGTCACCCCGGCTGCGCCCGCCGCTTGCTCGGACGCCGCGACCCAGGTGAAATTCGTGTGGGCCGCGAAGGAGTCCGCAACCTGTTGCGGCGCCCCGGCCTGGACGGCCATCTGGCCCAACTGCGCGTCGGAGAGCCCGACCGTCCCCTCGGCTGGTTGCTGTTCGTACAGCGCGTAGTGGAAGGCTAGGACGGCGTTGGGGGCCTGTTTGGCCAGCGTGACGACGGCGTTGGCAGCCCGGCTCGAATACTGCGTGGACGACGAATGGTCCAAGAAGTTCATAATGTGGAGGTTCAGCCGGACGGTCCCGGCGGCAACGTCTTGTTGCAGTTCGGCCCCGTTGGCGCGCTCGAACTGCCCGCAATAGGGGCACATGTAATCCAGGTAGATGTCGACCGTCACGGGCGCGTTTATCGCGCCGATTTCGATCGAGTCCGCAGTGACGGTGACTGTCTGGCTGGGGTTACCAGGCGCGCCGGCGGCCTGAGACGGACCGGCGGGTGTGGCGGCGACCTGCGGCCTGCTCGCGCTCCCGGCCTGGAAGGCGACGACGGCGACCACCACCAGCAACACGACCACCAGCGCGGCGATGCCGACGTAGACGCCCGTGTGCTTGCGTCCGCCGCCGCTGGGCTGCTGCGCGTAGGGGTTCGCGGGGGCAGCCGGTCCGGGCTGCGGCACACTCGGATTTGGGTTGTTCGTGGTCATCGCGGGCTTCCTGATTCACCAGAGGGTCGGTTGGGGCGATACGCCCAGTCTAACGGGGTCCGCAACGACGACGCGACGCGACCATGCGCATGCCGTGACGTGACCGGCGCGGGCGTCCCACGGGGCTGCCTGTCCTGCCGCTCAGGCCGCTCAGGCCGCCGACTACCCGGCGCGGTGCAGCCACAGGACGGGCGCGCCCTCGCCGGCGTAGCGGAAAGGCTCTAGCTCGTCGTCCCAGGGCACACCCAGCAAGTCGGACAGTGCATCGGCCAACGGCCTGCGTCCCAGGGCGTCGGCGGCCACGGCGGCCTTCAGGCGGCCCTCGCCGACGAGCACGTCGCCGTTGGCGCCTGTCGTCGCGGCGAACACGCCGAGCCTGGGGGTGTACGCCCAGCGTTGGCCGTCGGTGGCAGCGGTCGGCTCCTCGGTGACCTCGAAACGGGCCCGCACACAACCCTTCAGGGCGCTGGCGAGCCTGGCGCCCGTGCCGACGGCACCCGTCCAGGGGCATTCGGCGCGTCGCGTGGACGGGTCGGCGGGTTGTGGCGTCCAGTCGAGGTGGACGATCCGGCCCAGCGCCGCGCCCATCGCCCAGTCGATGTGCGGGCATAGCGCAGCCTGCGCGGAGTGGATCCAGACGATCCCGCGCGTCATTGTCATAGCCGACCCTTTCGCCGAGAGTGCCTTCCCCAGCGATCTCGCGCGAAACGGTCATCCGATCGGGGCCAGCCATGAACGTCGGCCCCTGTGCCATTGTGCCTCGCGCGCGGGCGACACGCCCAAGGGCCGTCAGCCCAAAGCGTCAGCCGAGGACCGTCGGCCCAAGGTGCCAGCCAAGGACCGTCAGCCGCGCGCCCCGAAGATGGCGGTGCCGACGCGCACCACCGTCGCGCCGTGTTCGATGGCCAACTCGAAGTCCCCCGACATGCCCATCGACAGTTCGTCGTAGCACTGCCCCGGCGCCGCCGCGTCGCGCAGGCGGGCCTGGAGGGTCGTCATGATGTCGAAACAGGGCGCCACCAGCGCCGGGTCGTCCGACGGCAGCGCGATGGTCATCAGCCCGCGCACGCGCAGCGCGTCGAAGGGCGTCAGCGACGCCGCGAAGGCGACCACATCGTCGGGGCGCAGGCCGGATTTGGTGGCCTCCGCCGACGAATTCACCTGGATCAGCACGTCGAGCTGGCGTCCGGCGGCCTGGAGTCGTTTGTCGAGCTCGGCGGCCACCTCCAGCGAGTCGAGGGCCTGGAATTCGGACGCGAAACCGGCGACCACCTTGGCTTTGTTGACTTGCAGATGCCCGATGATCGCCCACTCGACGCCAGCCTCGGCCAGTTCTCGGGCTTTGCCCCACGCCTCCTGCACCCGGTTCTCCCCGAACCGCACCGCCCCCGCCTCGTGGGCGGCCAACACGTCGGCGGCTGGCCTGGTCTTGGAGACCGGCAGCAGCCGCACCGACGCGGGCTCTCGTCCCGCGCGCAGACAGGCCGCGTCGATCCGCGCCCGGACGGCTGCGAGGTTGTCGGCGATGCTCATGGCAACTCCCCTACGGCCACCGCGCGGCCAACGACATCAGCGCCAACGCCGCCAGGATG
>Ga0123357_10001991_pt1 | contig 22357 bp, 20 predicted proteins | sample TergutEmb28metaG_FD_89873 | JGI IMG/M metagenome (GOLD analysis project Ga0123357, IMG submission 89873) | Embiratermes neotenicus P4 segment gut microbial communities from Petit-Saut dam, French Guiana - Emb289 P4 | ecosystem: Host-associated > Arthropoda: Insects > Digestive system > Gut ... | reverse complement strand
CCTCCCCCTCTAAACGCTCTAAAGCGTTTCTGGTTTAGTACGTAAATTTAAATGTCCCGTGAAAAAACTCGGCTCTTCTGCCCAGGCACTAGCGATTTAAATTGAACGGGGAAAGGGTTAAAAATCCAAAACTTGAACTTCTAAAGCAGAAACACATTTTTTACAAAAACTTTGTTTGTGGGAACTGAACATTACGCTTGTGGAAGTTGTGACAGGACTTCAAAAATCAAACTTCTTACACGGGAAAACTTTGTATCTGGGTAGCACTGTGCATCACGTGCACTCATAAACTCACTGTCATGTAATATTCAGTTTATTTGAAGATGGACTAGAGAATAGTGAGAGAACGTTAAATTGAAGGGGATGACATTATTGCATAGCAATACATTATAATACCCCTTGTCTCAATTATCTACTTGATCTTTTCTGATGACTACTGTAAAGTAGATAAAACTGTTGTGTTGGTGGAAGTGCATTACTAAAAACAAATACATAATAATTAACTTATGTTCTGTATCTTATGTGTCATTTGTTGGTGGGTGACCCACCTGAGAGAAATGCTCAATTGACATGGACTTCATGTTATTCTCATGCACATATTACAGATTGATTACATAGCCAGTGTTGTTGCCAGTTACATCATTGGCACAACATACTCATTAACTTTTCTAAGGTCACTGAAGTTATATCATCTACAGCAACATAGGAGGTGGGGTGGCTGGAAAGGAACACAAGCATTGTGAGATACTCTTATTGCATTTTTTGAAGAATAAAAGACCAACTTGATGTCACTTGCCATTTTATTTCACTTCTTATGTACTTATGTACTCAGCCGATGTGGTAATTTCAACAGCACAGTTACAAACTCCTGATGATGGGTATATTAATGCCCGAAACGTTGAGTATATAAGAAGTGAAATAAAATGGCAAGTGACATCAAGTTAGTCTTTTATTCTGCAACTATTACAATGATGCATGGTCCAATAAACATAAGACTCACTGCATTTGTTTATTCTTATAGTACAAAAGAGGAAGAGAAGGAAATCTGTGCAAGAAATTGATTTAAAAGTGACTGCAAACCTTGAGTATTTCAAGGTGGAAATTGGACACAGGGAGTCCAAGATTGCATGCCTGCTGGTGAAAGGTGCTGTAGCTGGTGTGGTAGTCAAGAAGACAAACACAGTCATCACTGCTAAGCTTATGGACATTGTCATCACTGACCCCAACCCTGTGACAGTTCATCCAAATGTGAGCAATATGTAATGTTTGGTGCAAGATTGTTATTGTGCTTGTTAAATCATGTTGAACTATGCCTCTTTATTTTAACATTTTTATTTGTATAATTTTTAACTATCTGGAAAAAGTTAAAAATCAGTGACTATCAGAATGTAGAATGGGTAGATTAACACAAGAAGAACTTGCATACTTCACTGGCCTTTTTATTTGTATAAGACCCAAAACCAAAAAGAAGTGAGAAATGCCCTTCCATAGTCTGTCCTCAAATAATATCATGGATAGCAACATAGTAGAATGTGAGTCATGGAGAAACTTAGTGCTTCACCATGAATATTGGTTTTGAGATGAATACCTGCCCAGATTGAGCCCGTGAAAGCATGTGGTTTCCCATTCTGGCATCTCAGCTGTAAAGTTTGTCTGCTGTCATGTGAATTTATCTGTTGTACATTGACTAGTGTTAAGTGAAAGAGAGGTCAGTTAATACAGTCAGTTTAAAGGTTACCTTCCCTATTCCAGAACTTGTCAGTTTTGCATAATTTATTTTTATTTCTGGAAGTTGTGTGTTTTTCCATATTTACAGATTTTGTCAATCATGGGAGAAGAAGCTATGTCCGCACAGGTGGTGGTGTACAATGTGGATGAACAAGATGAAGCACTAGCAGAAAAAGTGGATATGTCTGTACAAGCCAATATGGCCTGCCTGCGGGTTGTCTTTCTCAACTGGTTTGTCAGCAGTTTGCTTGTAAGTGATATATTTATTGTTAGAATTTCTTAATATGTGTGTTAAAACTATATTTTGTCAAACTTTTTATGTGTTGTTACTACAGTAAGGCTGATGGAGTTTTTTTTTATTTATATTTTCAGAGTGTGTAAGATAATAGTCTGTACTGAACATTGAATAGAATCACAACAATTGACCGGGATTTCATCATGATGTTCTGTCTGTGACCTTTTAGATATCAGCCAGTAGGTTAAGAAATCATGGGATTCAGTACTGTTGTGATCTGATACTCCTAGTATTTTTACATGTGCCTTGTTTAATGAGCGTGAATGGTTTTGTGTTTACACATGAAAAAGACATAAGGAACAGAATAAAGTAATATCAGAGTTCAAGAACATGAGTGTATTTGGCTGCTGCTGTGATCAGTGATTGCTTGATGGGGTGTTGATTCCACCATTGCTCAGTGAGCAAGATCAAATAAAAACCTGGCCAAAATTATTTTCCAAGTATTTTTACGTTCTTACTGATTGTAATAATCAGTAATCACTTCATAATGATAAAACAATGGGAAGAAATTATATTATCCAATACCCTTCTTATCTTTGCTGCTCCTGGAAGCTGTTTTCTCCAGGTCAGTTGGTCCACATAGCTGTTGGTATGGAAGTGGTAGATATCGATGTGTGGCTTATGAAAGGTTTGATGTTTTGTTGTGGGAGTTCAATGACATCAGAAGTGAATGGATCAGGTCTTTATATATCAGTGTTTTGGAACACCAGGCTTTACCTGGTTGAGCAGGCCATCTCATTTGCTTGCCATTTTCTAAATTTCATGGTCAAGTGAGACCCTTGATCTCAGCATGCAATATAGATAAATGAAAACCAACGGCTGTTACATCCTGTGGTCTGTCCATGACTCTCATGGTACTCATTTCCACAGGTTCACATTTGTGCTGATGAAGTGGAAGTGGGAGCACTACACTTCTTCCTGTTAGGTATTATCTGTAACATTTCATGGTTCATGGAAAATGAAGTGCTCTTAACCAACCATGGCCATTTGACTGGCTCTGAAACAAGAGAAGCCCCCCCTGATATAGTCACTTGTTTCTTTTCTCAACTCTGATCATGTGGGTCTGTAGTGGTGCAGAGAGTGTTTTTTATTGCTGGACTGAGCATCTTCATAGCAGGAAGCATTGTCATTTACTGTGCGGCAGTGATGTGACCTGCTGTACAATGAGGAGTCCTGTGGTAAAAGAAATGCTGTCTGTAGAAGTAGAAGAAGGGTGGAGGTTCTGCTGCAGTAGTATTTTTTTTCCATTAATGATAAAGCAACCAGTTGGATTGGAACTATTAGCTGTCAGTATTCTTTGCAGAGAAACTTTTTTTATATTCAGCATGTTCATTGCTCCTGTAAAGTCCCCAGTTAGATACTAAGAGAGTCTTCCATATATCTTTTTATCACCTTCTTCAAGAATGATTTATTGTGTTACTTATGAATTAAATTCTGTGGTGAAGAATATGTTGAAGCCTTGCTTCAACCAGGGAATCAATGACTGTGAATGATTCCTGGGCAGGATAACACTACATTGTCACAGCTGTTATATTACTGTAACTGAGGTATGGTACATTTCAGCATTGTTTTGTTTTGCACTTGACCTGATCACTTGATATTGGTGCTGAGTTGTGCATTTATATAAAAAGGCAGTGCTTTTGTATTTGAAAAAGATGTGCCTCTATTTGTAATCTGTTGTTCCTTGCATGTCTCATTTCTGAGGCCTGTGTAGGATTTGCCATCACTTTGTTAAATTGGCGTTTCAATTTTTCCTGTTTGCTGGTTAGTAAAAAGGTCTCTTCAGCTAACTGATAACTCTGGAGCAGAAAATATCTGTGAAACATTTTCCATTTTTCTTCACTTGTTTCTTTTGAAACTGCATTGAAATGGCATCACATGCAGGATGAGATTCTATGAGACTGTGTTTTCTTTGTATGAGAGGAAGATCAGATAAAAACCATGTTAGTAGACTGCCCTACCTTATGCATGTTTTGTGGAAACAGTACATTCACTAAATTGATACATGTTTTACATACTAATACAGCATGCAGGATCAGTTTTACATTACGTGTGATTGTAATAATATTCTGGGGGATGAGGGAAATTTTACGTATTTCTTATCAGGAACATATAAGGTACAGACTGCATAATATTGGAAGGAATTGTCAATAGCAAAAGATCAAACTTGGTGTGTCTTCAAACATTTAAGTGCATGTTGACAGACAGTGTTGTTTTTTATGTGAGTGATGGCTGCCATTTCAGGTTCATCTGTAGTTATCTTTATATTATTCATCCCATTGTGTATTATATTGAATAAGAACAATAACAGTTCTTGCTATACCACAACTATTTTCTTTCATAACATCGCAAAATATTTTGGCTAAACATCAGTCATCTTCATAAAATAGAGTAACTTAAAAATAACACCAAGACACTATCAGTCAACACAACATACACTGGAACTATTGACATTATTTTCAATGTATGTTATACTGACAGATTATTTTATGGTTTTATTAACTGAAAACACTATGGGAGTAGATTAACAAAAGATAATTTAAAAAGGGAATATCCCGTGTGTTGTATTATGTTTAGCTGAAACATGTTGTTGTGTTAATAAAGAAAGTACTTGTTCTGGATTGAAAAGTGTTCTTGTTCTTCTTCCTTATTGCCATAAACTATGCTATAAAATTAATAAAGCTTGGCCAAGTACAATAATTTTTACTTTTTCCTGTTCTTTTGTAGAAATTTCTAAATTCCTTTCAACAAGCACAGAAGGCTATTATGAATGCAGCAGCTGGTGCAGCTGAAGCAGCAAAGCAGAATATGCAGGAAGCATATGAAAAGGCAGTCAAGCTGTCTTTAGACATTAAATTGCAGGTGCCTTATTTTGCATTACAGATGCATGAGACTTAACTTTCATAAGTTATTGTTTCTTTTTTAGGTGTGAAGAATGACTGATTAGTTTGTTAATAGGGCTGTACTGTATCCCACACTTCTGCTGTGTAGTTGAATAAATGTATGAAAGTAATGTAGGTAAAGAATAGTTGAAGAGTAATTTCAGAAAGATGTATGCCTGTAAACAAAAGCATATTGGAAATGTGGTATTTAGGACTCAGGTAGCTTTTGACATGACTATAATTAGGCAAAATTACATTCACAGAGAAATTAAGAGCAGATTGTAATTCTGGTAATGGCTGTTACCATTCACTGCAGAAGCTTTTGTTGTTCAATTTGTTATCTAAAAACAGAATAAATTGTACAGAATTGTAATTTCACCTGTTGTGTATGGGTAGAAAACTTGGTTTCTCACCTTGGAAGTAGGAGATACATGAGGCTTTCAGTTGTGTTCTTTTGGGTTATGGATACTTTGTAGCCAGAAATGCTTTGGAGAAATCTTGTGCCCTATGAAAATTTCATAATACTTGGCATGACTACTTGGTATTATAAGCCAGAAGAATACAACCTAAATGTTGTTTGTTACGGAAATCTCAAACCTGTATTGAAGGTGTTACACAACAGGGTGCCGAGAAGAACATTTTTGAACCTAAAACACAGGAAGTAACAACAGGCTGTAAAAAAGTGTTTGGTGAGGAGGTTCACACTATGTACTGCTCAGCAACTAGCAATGGGGTTATAAAGTCTAGGAGGATGAAGTGTGTAGTATGTGTAGCACTCATGGTGAGAAGTGAAGTACATACAAAATTTTATTTTTGAAGCGTGAAGAGAGGCTGTAGATAGGAGATTAGACAGCTAGGCCTAATACTGGGAAGAGTAAGACAGGTATAGTTTTCTTGGAATTATGTGATTGCTTTCATTATGCCATATTCTTTTTGTTAGTACCAACCACGTAGAACTTAACAATATGCAGATTATCAGAAATGTGATTTATGGATTGCACAGTTGTTGTTGTTGTTGTTGTTGTTGTTGTTGTTGTTGTTGTTATTGTTATTATTATTATTATTATTATTATTATTATTATTATTATTATTATTATTATTATTATTATTATTATTAAAGCTATACTTTTGACCCATGGACAGTGTTTTATTCCTTTGCATAGTGCATATGTTATATATCAAACAGTGTTTGTGACACAGTTCCCCACCCCCCAGAGAAATTGAGACATTTCTTTTATTAAAAATGTTACATTTTTCTGTAGACAGTAAGAATGTATGGAACAACTGTGTAATTTACCCTGTATACTCATACATACAAGCAACATTTTGGATGTATAGATTTTTAAAAAAGCTGCCATTTGTGAATGTTGAACTTTTTATTTGGCCATTTCTGGCATGTCAGCATACAGCAGTTCTGAATGAAATTACAATTCATGGATTTCCATACACTGTTTGTATTGCCATGGGACTTTGTTGTTATGTCAGGTGGTTTCAGTTTCATTGATTTTGTTCTTCACCACCTTGTCCAGATCTGCTATGGGATCCACATAGTCTCCAGTCGAGTGGTTAATGGAAGCTCTTTCCTGGGGGCTAAGACAGCTCAGATGTGACACTAGCCATTTATGTTCTTCTGATACAGAAGTTTAAAACACCCTGGATTTATACTTTCACAGGAAGCCCAAGGCTTACATTTGGCTGTAGTGTCAATCGTTTACCATACCTTCATCTGTTGCTTGCATCATATGCAGTAAAGCTTGAATTTTACATACCTGAAGTCATCATTTAAAATGAATGTAAAGCTGAGGAAATGAAGGAAATTAAAATGTGTGTAACTACAGAAATTTAATACAAAAATGAATACTGTGTTACATTTAAAACAAAATCTGGTTCATTGTATTGCATTAAATATGTAATCTAGTACACTTTGTCCCCATGTTTATTAACATAAGTTGCAGGTTTTCTGCATTCTTCTGAGCCCTGTACAGTTTTTTCTCAATACAGCTGAGGGCAGCCGTTGTGTATTCATTCTGTGCTTGTGGTGCGTATTTTTCTGCATCATGCATTGTGTACAGTGGAGCAATGTGGTGAACTGACAGCACTGTTCTGGGCCTTAGCAACATGTTGTAAGAACAGACCAGTTTTGCAAGCTCTGCTGTGTTACTCGACCTTATGCAGTGTATGACATTTATGACACCCAACCTTTCTCCCGCACATTTCTAATTGAAAGTTTTTAAAATGACAACACTAGGCCAGTATGCCCAATTTGAAAATATATTTGAGGATTCAGATAGGAAACATGGTTGTATATTTGAGGAATATTTATCATTAATTTGGAGGTTTTGATGGAATGGATAAAAATTGCATGGAACAAGGAAACTGTAGATTTAAGAAATGTAAACTTCAGGCATTGGATGAGATAGTTCCTGTAAAACAGTGAATGCCTGTCAGTGCTTGGCAGCATGTAGTATTGTATCATTTAGTATGACTGTGAGTTATATTTTATTGCAGTGTGTCTGTAAAATTCTTGATTCAGAGAAACATATTGTTGTGAAATTATAACCTACGACTTTTATATCTTTATTTTCAGGCTCCAGTCATAATCATTCCAGTGAACTCAAAGAGTTGTGATGTACTGATTATGGACTTTGGCAATCTCACCATGTACAACAAGTTCAGGACTTTGAATGTTCAGAATTCTGCAGGGTATCCTGCGGTGGTGGATGAGTTGAACTTGGATCTGCAAAATCTAAAGCTGTCCAGGTAACTAGAATTAATGTACATGGATTTTTTTTAGTCTTTTGAAAATATCAGGAACTCAAAATTTTACCAAATATGTTCTTGCAGTTGTAGTTTGCACATGAGGGAATGAGGGGCTCAAGTAAGATTCCCTCTGTTTTGAGTTCCTTAAAGTATACTACAGTCTTCTGGGATATGACACCGTGTTAATTGGTAAATAAGTACATATATTTCAGAGGAGCTTGCTGCCTCCATTCTCAGCCTCTGTAATTACCAATCATTAGGGCATCATACCCTTATAGTCTTCACCTGCAGCACCGTGAACACCTGTAATCATATAAACAGTAATTTTTGGTGAAGTATTACCTAGGGAATGTACAATAAATACTCTGCTGTGATGATTGTCTAATATTAGATAAGGAAATTTTCCATTCACAAGAAGTTTGTCTTTAATATTTTTTTCTGTTACAAGTACTTGCATATGCATTGAGAAGTAATGATAATAACATCTAATAATCCGTGCTGACAGTGTCCTTACGTTTGTTTTTATGTCTTTGTATGGAGTGTTCCAAAAAAAAATGTGTAAACATTGTAGATGCTAATAACATACATAGCAATGGAGAGAGGGTGATAGTATCTTGCTGTGATGTATTACAATAATGCTAGATGAAAAGTGAGCATTACACTTGCCACTGATCTAGTCTGCTAGATGGCACTATCCAGAGTAAAAGAAACTAATATCTTTGAGATTGCCATTGTAGCAATGTGATGGATTTTTAAATACTGGTTTGAAACAGAAAATGTGGTTGAGGTACCCGGACATTGGAGAAATTAATTGGACTCATCACCAAAACTGGTAACAGTTACAGTATTATGTGACAAATGCAAGACAGAACAATGCAAAATGTGTCAAGGGGTGATCACCAGATCACCCCTTGACACAATTTGCATTGTCCTCCCAGTTTTGACTAGCAGTGAAAAAGTGTTACAGCAATGTTTACAAGTATTCACACTATTTCCAATGAAGTCCATAAGACAATGTTCCCTTGTGATTGGTATCCCTTGAACTAGTGTTTGTCATGTTTTTTGTCACCAAAAGTGACAGCTGTACATACCAAGACTGTTCCATGCAATGAACAGTGATGTTGCTGCTAATGGGATGGAATTTTGTGAGTGGTGAGTGTATGAGTCTTTTCCTGATTTTACTGTTTTGTCTTATGGTCTTTAAACTGAAGGGTGCTGTCAACTGACATAGCCGCATATACTGAGCTGCTGAAAATCAGGTGTAACAAGAATGAGTGGTATGTTGTGCCCTTTCCTCCAGAGGCCTCATAAGGCCATTCTTCTATGATTCAACTATGACAGGTGCTACCTACTTATCATTGCTGTAGGACAACATTTTGTCATCCATCAGCATTTTGTTTGTGGCAGAAGAGTGTTACGTTGAGCAGAATGATGTACCACAACATTAGTACAATGATAATAGAAATATCTTAGTTATCATTTTCCTCCCTGATCGACTGTTATTAGACATTGACACATGTGGGGCTCAATAGAACACAGTGTACCCTGAATTGGACCTGAGACACAAAATTGAAATTTCCTGTGCTGCTATTCCACCTCAGACAGTACAAAAAGTATGCCATTTTGTTGCATGTTGTCATCAGCAGTGCTCTGATGCTTGTGGTGGACATTTCAAACATTTGAAACACAATGGAAAGCATCCCAGCACTTGAATGATATCTGTCCACTGATTTGTTAATGTATAATAGGTTATTAAGTGTGTATGCATTTTTTGGGACACTTCTTATTTTTTTTACTTTTTGATGGCTGATTATGTGATTACTTGTGCCAGTTTAAAGCACTCTTTGCTGTGACACATTTCCTGAATAATTTAGTTTCAGCAGCTTTAAAATATGTATTCAAGTTTGCCATACTGAACATCACTGGTGACTTCGTAGTCTGTCAACATGTTGGAGGCACCTGCTGTCTTCATCTTCAGGGTAGATAAAGACAGTGGGTTTGTGTGAAATATTCATACATGTCTACCAAACTACATGGCCTACATCCCAAAAGACTATAATGAGGATACTTAACTACAGTGAGAGCCTCAAATTTTTACACAAAACTGTTTACATTACCATTTGTCTGAGACAGCAGAATATGTGTGTGAGTGTGCAGTATTCTCAGAAATGTGCTAGTTGAAGGCTGCCTCTTTACAACTTGTGCATGTACCATTTTTACATTGTTTTAAATTCCATGAAAATTTTACATCATTGAATGATTTGACATTTAGCTTTAGGTGTTGTTCTATACTTCAGTTCTTTGTTTACTCTTATACAAATTGTATCCTTTTGTGTACATTAACCCTTTGGAGCCTTTCAATGTACATGCTGCATCATGTGGCATGATGTTCAAAGTGCCTTGCAACATTGCATATGTGTCAGCCAATTATGGCCATTTTTCTACAGCATGTAGCAATTTTTCCTGACCCTATCAACATTGGCTGTTATATTTCTGCCTAACAGAGTGGGATTGGAAGTTGTGTTTTTAGTATAGCCCCTTGCTATTCCTCAGTGCCACTTTTCTTCCTGGAATAAAATGTCACAACACTTCTGCTATGCAGATTGTCAGCTGGTGTGCATAGTTACTCAAGGCATGTGCTATTTACCACCTGTAGTGAAGACCACTGTCAGCATAATGTGAACACATGCCTATGGAATTGGGCATCACCCCCTCACCCTGTCACAAAAGTTCAGTGGTGTACCAAAATATTTATTGTTAAGACGATACAAAAAAAAAAAAAACACTTGGAGGGAAAAAAAAAACTGAGATAAATAGCTATGTGAGATAGTCCTGGTAAACTGTGGGAGGAGTCCTGGAGGAATTAAATGCATCACATGGTCCTCAATCATGTGAAATCATAAAACTGGTGCTGTCCATACATAATGCAACAGGTCTGTGCAAACATAAGTTGCAGTGAGGTTGTGGTCATGGAAATATGTCTGCAGCAACATGTTAAACAGTAATAATTGCTTGTGTTGGGGAATAATAAAACTATAAAATGAAACACATAGCAGAGGTTGCAGATGAAGGTGTGATAGAAGGAAGGTTTGGATTCTGGCCATGGCAACTTCCTAAGAGAACTGGAAATATATTTGCTGCTGGACTAGAGTCTTATTTTTGGATGTTTCCTTTTGCTTTTGGTGAGTTATTGGAGATGAATATGCCTGTTATTCAAAAAGAAGACATGATCATAACTGACCTGTGCAATGCCTCCCTCCAGATTGTGCACTCCAGCAGGTTTATAAACCTGTATTGCATAAATTGTTTTAATGTGTATGGGATGCTTCCTAAAAGCAACTGTAATATCCCTGAACAACATTTATTCATGCCTTAGATGATGTAATACCTATTTGACAACTTGATGACTGTAGTCCTACTAGACTCGTGTGAGCCAAGAGTGCTCTTAGAAAGTTGCCTAAATTGAGGTGAGTGGAAAAAATAAGGAATCACATTCTCTGAATTGTATTCTACACTGCCTGAAAGTCAGCATCTTTAGCTTCAAGAATAAAGCAGCCAGAATACATTTGTTTCACATGTGTTTGAAAGAGAGCAGCACATTTGAGCGTGCAGAATGTAATAAGAAGTCAACACACCAGGGACTTCTGACAAGCACATAATAAAAATAGTGCTTAGAACTCCAACCAGAGGGGTTAATCAATTCATAAATAGATTGATAAATTTTGTTTCATTTAATTTGAAGGAAAACTAAGAGGTATACAAAAAAAATTAAATACCATAATTCAAATTCTGGTCTCCTGCATTTCACACTGGTCATTTAATTCTGGTGTTATAGGGTTAATAGGCAGGTCTCCAAAAGGTGGGATTTTCTATTGAAGCAAGATATCTAACCATACCTTATCCTAGCTGTTGTGTTAACATGTGCCTGCACCATTTGCATATTTTTTCCTACAGGGCAAAGCTGGATAATGATGCCAGGGAAGTAATTAGTGAAAGCCTGATCCTACATCCTATTACTTTTGGCCTATTAATGCTGCGCAACCTCTCGGCTGGCTGGTACAAAGAAATTCCTGATGTAGATCTATCAGGTAGACTACAGAGTATTAATGTAAGTACAGTGAAACTGTCTTAAGACATGTTTTAAGAAGTTTAGCAAATTATGGTTATTAAGTAGGAAACTACAGAGTAAGTCTAAAATGTTATTTTGTAATTGTGTATATGAATTGATATTCCCTTTACTAGAGTATTATTCCATATAGATACCACATTGAATGATTCATTTTCACCATGATATCATATTTCCTATCTTCATTTATGTTTGCTTCCTTAGTTATTTTAACACATTCTTCAGCACAAGACAGTTTTTTAGAGGCACAACTGGTAGATGAAGAGTCCATTGGTGCTGGAACTATTCCATAAACACCATTTCTGCTGTAGTATATTTTGCTGTTGTCACCTTTTTCTGGCCTCATTATTAATTTAAGACTAGCACTGTGTCTATGCAGAAACATTAAGTTCTTGAGACTTTTTTTTGTGGGGGGGTGGAGTTTAATTAGCCTGCAACATGTTTATGATATTCGCCTTTTCTTGAATTGCAAGCAACATACATATTAAGATGGGTTGTGATGTGGTGGCCATGCTGCTTACATATTCAATACAGACATACCGGATGCTGTGTGTGCCTCTGTCTTGTTTCAAAGAAGCTAAGTTTCGTGCCAGTAAACAAATTATTGATCTTTGTGCAGGTAATTTTTATTTCCATACTTTCAAAATTTGTGTCATGTTGGAACATATTTGTGTGCTGCATTCTGTTAAGTAGTGTTTAATTTATGTTTTTTTTTTGTGCATATTTCCTCTTTTGTGTTTCAGATAACACTTAGTCAAGAGGATTTCAGTAAGGTGATGCAGGTGCTCAAAGAAAACTTTGCAGAAGGTGCAGTGGTAGAACCTAGAACTCCAGATACAAAAGGATCTGAACCAAAGTGGAATGAACCTAAAAAGTCACTGGCAAGACCTAACACCCTTGAAGGTATGTTCACATATTTCTTTGTTGTAGAAAAGAATCATATTATAGGTGAACATCATAACAAAGAGACGTGTTAACCATTCAAAGATGCTGGGATTTCACTTTCCAACTACTTCCCAGGAAGGAGGGGTTTTAAATTTATAAAGGTAAAGGGGAAGGTCACCCTGTAACATGCCATTGAAGACTACCACAGTCCTATTGGAATAAACCATACTAAAAATTCTGGAAATGAGTGTCTTGTATTTTTATTGCATTGGAAATAAAGAAATATATTGTGCAGAAATGTATGTATTCTATATAGAAATGTATACATACTGTATATACCATATATCTATACTCTGCAGGTCTGTATGTCCACTAGTGGTAAAGTTGTACATGATATAGGATGAGGTTGTTGGTCCCCAAACACCCAGGAAATGCACTGTTTGAAATGGGAATTTTGTTTTATTTGCGCGACTTTTTCAAGAACAATACCCTGGCGTGAAACAAGAACTGCCTCTATTGTTTCTCAGAGTGTCATATTCCTGCCTCATTAATTTTGAATTATTTGTCCTGACCCAGAGTATTCCTGAAATGATCATTTCTGAGACCAAGGAAGTGAAAGTAATGTGATATTTTTTGGAATGTACAGCAATATTAAATTGCCTCTACTGGTAGGTACTGATAACTTAAAAATGTTGCCCCATGCAGCCAAGAGTAAATGATGGTTGAGTAGTGGGGGGTGGAAGGGAAGATGGCAACCTTTGAACTATCTTCTGTAGGTGTCAGTATGATATAATTGAGCATCACTCTGATGGTTTCCTCATCATTTTGACAATTAAAATTGTGTGACTTAGTCTTATTGTTTCTGTTATTTGTTCTTTCTGGTGATGTTTGGTAAGTCATTGTAACCACATTGTTCTCAAGACATGAAGTGCTGTACAAATTAAAAACCATTTTCACAGAGTTTTTAAGCATACTGGAGGCCTCCATTGTTGTGCAAGGAAGGGACATTTTGTTGTCTGCAGATACCTGTGCTTCTGATCTGCAAGGTGCCTCATTTCTTTGGATGCCAGATTTGTGTATTATTTTCCAAACTGCATTAGCATGGTGCATTGTGTGAGGACTGAATATGGTTAAATGCTGAGAGGGCTGGTGATTCAGTTTCCATGCATCTGTAGACAATGAGCTTGCCCCACATAGACTTGCCAACATACATGAGTTGTGTGATGAATGTGAGGGTGGTGGCAGCAGGAAGAAGAGGTAGAGGGTGGTGAATGTGACTTTGAACTACTGACTGGTTTTGTTGAGGCCCTTGCTGCTTATAAACTTTGAGGTCATTATTTTTTGTGCACACTGTTGGAAGGTATGATATATGGGACATTTTGAACCTGGAAGTGGCATGGTTTTGTTTGAAGTATAAGGTTTCAGACTGAACTGTTGGCAACATACAGATTTCTTTAGTAAAAAATGTTATTTGCAGGCAGGTACTTCCTTGTGTATGTATGTATATATGTATGTATGTACCTACCTACCTACCTACCTACCTACCTACCTACCTATCTGCCCACCCGCCTTCGTATAGAGCAGAAATGTGAGAAATTAGCTTTAATTTTGTGTGTGTGTTGTTTTTTTTTTCTTCCTATTTGTTCCCTCCTGGAGTGTAAAGGCAGCTGGTGTGTAGGGCTGATGACCTTACTGCCTTCATGTGCCGATTTTTCAGAAATTCTGGGAGCCCTAAGGGCCTGTCCAGGTCTGTAATGGGTTAGCTTTACCAATACTTTTCATTTTTTAAACTCTTGCTAGTGAGCTGCATGTATATATGGCCAGCCACTCTCATATTACCATGTACTTCTAACAAGTGCTAATTTTGCTATTTTTATGACTAATGTATGATGCACCAAATTTTATTGTAATGAGATGTGATACAAAGAACAAATAAATTTATTTACCTGTAGAAGTTGTCGGTTCAGTAACCTAGTGAAATTATTAATCTGGGAGCTTTGTTGCCCTTTTAGGTTTCCGGTCTATTAGTGTAGATGCTGAAGTTGAGAAGAAAGGTGACGAAGTAGACGCTGCAGGTCCTGTGAATACGTCAGTCAGATTTACATTTACGATGGAAAGTCTTATTGTTGATCTTTTCACTGGAGGTTCAAAGGAGGTATGTTTCCTTAAGTTAATTTTTTCATTTTTAACTCTCCCTTCAATTTTCTCTTTACTTTACTATATTTTGCATTACATAAATGTGTAACTTACATTTTTTAAATTTCATTCATATACCTTTACTCTGCTGTATTGTATAACTTCATTGATTTCTTACTAATGTATGTTATGTTATGGAAGATTGAACATGAACAACATTTGGGCTTACCTTATTCTTCTTTAAGGGTGACTGACTTGTGTTATTTAATCATAAAATATCGCAGCTAGTGAACACAGTGCAGATTGTCATGTGACCATCATAATGATGTTTAAGTTTTGTAGTCTTAGTTGGAAATGTAAGATTGGGCTGGAAAATGCAGTCCTAAAAATTTTGTGAATTTGGATTACCCTTTTTTTTAATATATATATATATATATATATATATGAAGTAATGTGATTTCATAATTTTTTGTGGTACTTTCAGCAGCATTGACCCTTGTTACCACTTTTAACACTTATTTTATCTTGGACTTTATGGTGATAGCATTTATTTTCATTGGCTGTAAATGGTTAGTATAGGTATGTTGACAAGTGTGTATTTTGTTTATGATTTTGTCATGAAGTGTTAATGAATTTTATATTTTTTAATATACCATTTTTTTCTAAATAGTTTTTATGGTACCCTAATGAAAACACAAACAAACTGGAAGTAGTGAAGAAGAGAAAGAAGACTCCTAAGGGAAGGAGATAGCTTGTCTGATTTTATTGCTCCTCACTTCACATGATTCTGGCCCAAGGTCAAAAAACAAAGTACATTGACAAATGTCTGACTTCCGACAAATTTGCTTGTATGCAGTTGTTTTCTGTTATGCATACCCAGCTGGTGTCTGCTGAAGGAAAGCGCTGCATTAATCTAATTTGAAATTGTTTCTGAAATAAATGACTTGTACTTAAGATAATCTGTGGCATTATTTAAACAGAGGTGTATCAGAATCGTTTGCACGGTTTCCTGATGGTACAAATGTAATGGGATTTTGATCAAATATGAGTGTGGAATTATTGAAGCATGAACGGCATAGAGAATATACTGATAGTTTATTGGCAGTTTTTAGTGTATTCAAAGTGCAGGAATTTGTTTAGAAATTTGAAGTAGGTACCTTCAAAGAATTAAGAGCTTCTTGAATGTGGTAATGATTCCCAGTTACAGTCCTTTTGTTTTGACATAACTTATTTAAAACAGTTCTTAGTTTTTTTGTTCATTTCATTGTATAACTGTTCAGTTCCAGTTCTCCATATCGGCAAGCATTATATTAACTTGTAACAGATGAGTGGGTCATTGTTGTCCCATTCAGTGTACAGCCTCTTCAAACAGAAAAGTACTGTCCCAGCAGTCGGTATTTGAAAGGATTAGTGCTTTGGCCAGAGCAGTGAAACTGGCATTTAAAAGACTGTGTGATAAAGATAGTTTTATATGTCGATAGGGTTTCTGCCAGTTGAGTATCACCTGTATAAGTGGATGGATTCACCCATTTAACATTAAATAATATATATCTACATGGGAAATATGCTTTCATGTCCCTGTTATGTATTGCCAGTTATGGTGTTATGGTGTCTTAAGTTGAAACATGTTAGCATGTGATCTAAATATACATGTTAGTTGACTTTAGACAAAAGACAATACAAATTATTATTGTCTGTAATTATTTGTTTCAGCTGCATGATGTTTCTTCACCAGTGCACTTACCAGAGAATGGACTGGGTCGCTTTACCTTGGAAATTCTCTCATTGAAAGGAAGTATCCTGTCTGATGGTTCTATAATTACTTCCATCTTGCTTGTTGATTGTCGCTTGGATGATACGCGCTTCAAAAGTGATTCAAAGATCAAGTGTTTGATGCAAAGAAATCCTGAGAACACTGGTACTTCAAGCACTGCAGTCGAAGCTCCAGCCAGAAGTATGATTGATATGACCTATCGGCAGAAGGGTTCCGAAATGTTTGGTGGGTGTTGTGTATTGTAACCAAACCATAATTTGTGTATTAAATTAAATACTAGAAAGTATGTAACAAAGTTAAAGCTTAATACTTATAGTGCTTGCACAGCATTTTATAATTTTATATAATGTGTACTTTGCTCAAAGTGCACAAATGATTGTGTAATAAGAGGTTGTGCCTCTCCGTCTTTATGTTTAATCTGTACAACATTTCACTGCATTTAAATGCAGGTTACTGTTGGAGGTCTGCATGAAAAAGTGTCCAACAAATTTGCTTTGGTTAGTGTTGATCCATTCTAATCTCTACTTCACATGAAGCTGAAATCGAACTTTTTCCAATTTCAGTTTTCTCAAATATATTTTATCATAAAAAGGATTGTTTCAGCATTCTGTCTGTAGTTAAAACCTCTTACATTTATTTGGACCTCTAGCAGTATGGCTAATATGGAATGATGGTACAACGAAAATAATTTCTGATTCTTATCTGGTATGTACATGTGGGCGCGCACGTGTGTGTGTGTGTGTGTGTGTGCATGCATACACATGCGTACATGTGTGTACACCTATGCTGATTGTATGTAATCAGCAGCAATGCTGTTCGGGTATGCCAAATCACATTGAAATGTTTTGTAGACTCCATACTTCAGACTGGAGGTTGCATAGCATATTTTGATGCATGTTATTAAGAAACCTCTTTTAATAACATTAACACAGAGCTATTTTAACTTGACAGTTTGCTTACTTCATACAGATCGGGTAATAGGTTTGAAGAGGTTGACACATTTCGGTATATCGGCAGTACTATGAACTCAGAACGGATTATTCATGGAGAGATGAGTACAAGAATATAAAATGGTTTTGAAAGTTGTAAAGTTATAAAATGAATGTTATAAGTTCGGAGTTGTCAAAACAATGCAAGACAGTATGTGGAGTGAGAGAGTTGGCATTTGAATATTACATCATGACAAAGATATTGATGGCAGAATTGATGAACTGGGCTGATTTGTGAAGTTGGTTGGTACCAACCTTTTCTTATTACATTTCTTGAAACTGAAGAATTGTTTTTGAGGGACAGATCTAACAACAAGGGGCTCTGAACCATACGTTTTACCCTTTCATACAATTTGTATCATTTTTCATTTATTTGTTTACTGCAGTTGACCTTCGAATATTTGGCTTCACGCTGACTGTGTGCCTGAGCTACTTGATGAAACTAGCAGATTTCTTCACCAGGGGCATTGCATCTCCTGACACATCAACTGAGAATGCATCTGCAGAAATTGTTACCCTACATACACATCATCAAACAGAAATACCTAAAGCAAAGAAAGCCACAGTTGCCAAGCCAACAACATCAGCAACCACTGCCATTGCTTCTCCACCATCTTCTTCTTCCATGATGACAGTCAATATCCGTGTTGAGAAACCTGATGTCATACTTGTGGAAAACATGGATGATATAGACACCAATGCCATCATATTTAATGTATGTACAATGAAAGTTAAATTTAATTCCTGTAGGTAAGGTTCATTCCTTCATGCATGACTATTGTACTGCCTATATGTAGAACATGATGCTGGTCAGTAGTTGGATTCTGTCATATGAGAAAATGATATGCTATTTTACAAACTAATTGGAGATTCTCATGCTGAAAATATATGTGTACTGAAACTACTTAATGCTTTGTAACATGGTCACTAGAATAACATTCTGGGCTTTGCTTTGTAGGGTCTAAAAATTTCAGGAATTAGATGTCTGTACTTTGTGTTCAAGTGTCCCCATAGACAAAAGTCACACATATTCATGTGAAGGGAAGGTAATGGTCAGTGGTCATATTCTTCTACTAATTACAGTTAAATCTCTATTTAATGTTTGCTGGGGAACAAGATTTTTGTACATTTAATGGAGGCTATGGAAAGCAGAAACCTGCAAAGCATTAAACCTTGTTTATTTGACATAATAAAGGTAATTGGTGAGTACAGTAAATACATAGTGTAAGTACTTACTCAAGAAACACCAGAGTTTACATACAACAAAACTGATTTCACAAACTGTTGTAAATACTTGGGAACAATCATATGAAGTGATTTAAACTGGGTGGACCAAGTAAATTACATAGCACAAAAAGCTTGGATGGACCAAGTAAATTACATAGCGCAAAAAGCTTGGAAGGCACATGACTTTGTAATGCATGTTCTCAAAAAAAGAAATAGGAAAACAAAAAGTTCAGCCTACATGTCATTGTTACATCCTATTATTGAATATGGGGCTGCATGCTGGGATCTGTGCAGAGAAGGTCAGAGAAATGCGTTAGACTGAGTGCAAATGAAAGCTTCTCCATTTACTAATCATACGAAGGATTCTGATTGGGAAACCTTGGCTCAGCGCATGAAGATAGCATGCTTATGCACACTTTTAAAGCGTACTCTGGGGAATAGGTGTGGAAAGCTAAATGCGACAGTTTGCGAAGGCCTTACTATTGGAGTAGGGTTGATCATATTCAGAAAATTAGGGACAGGAAGCAAAGAATGGATATCAGGAAGTATTCCTTTGTAAATAGAACCATAAAAAACTGGAACCAACTACCTGCAGAAGCATTAAGGACTTTCCCTTATAAACCTAAAATATTTAAAAAGAGAGTTAGGAAAGCAATAATAAATGTGGTGAAGGGAAAGGAATAGAAGTGTGGCAAAAATCGTCTAAAAGTGCAGTGAAGTGAAGTGAGGTGAAGTGTAGTGACGTGAGGTGAAATGAAGCGGTAGGAAATTTCAGTGGAGTTGAGCCAAATAAGAGGGTAGTGAACTATAGTGAATGGTTGGGTGAAGTGTAAATGGGAAGAAGTGAAGTGCCAACAAGTGTAGTGAAGTGGAGTGAAGTGTAGTTGGGTGTAGTTTTAAATTGAAAGGAGTGAAGTGTGGGCAAGTGGAGTGAAGGTCTTAATAAGAAAGTGTCTATCATTATTAGAAGATATATAGGTCAAATGAAGTTAGCTGCTTATATGGCTGTTTTGTTTATCACATTTTTTCCACATTCTTCTGGTTCTGTTTTCTATCATTGTATATATGGTTGTATGTTTTGTGTGCTTCTGTTTAATTATTATGTATTCTTATTGTTATGTATTCTTTTGTTAGTTTAAGTATTCTTATTGTTTATGTATGTTCCATTCTGGGTATTTTGTCTATTTGTGTTGTTCTGTATGTTGCTTGTGTGTAAATGTGTACTGTACTACTGCCACCAGGTGTCATCCCAATTGCATGTAACAAATATATCATATCATATCAACCATGATCAGAAAAAAAGAAGTATATTTCCAGCCATGATATACGTACTACCGTGTTTGGAATTTATTGCAGTTGCATACAAATTTCAGTAACACACCATATATTACAAAATATTAATTACAAAATAGAATAACAAAGTACAAATGACACAGCAAAGTCTGCAGTCAAACAAGGGAAGAAAATCTGCAGTCTTGTCAGGAAAGGAGATAAGTTATTTTGAAAAAGTAAGAGGACACTAATAGTATTAATGGCTAAGACTGTATTAAAATCCAGTGATGCCATACATTGGCAAACTAGCACTTTTACTATGTCTTGTGAGGGTAACTATAAAAAATAATAGAATCATACAACTCTAGCTTTGTTGCTTCTTGAACTGATGTAGAAGGTAGTCTTTTATTTTGACATGGTTGGTGGATGAAGAGCAACTTCTTGCACAGTTGAGTCGATCATTGCTTGTTAGTGCCATCAACTGGAAGTGAAGTCTGGTATCATCACTCCATTTCAAAGCTAGTAACTGCCCTCCCACGTATTGAACTAGTTGCTCCTCTTCCACCCTCTCTGTGCATGTACCAATTTCTTAAGTGGCTCTGGTTTGCAAACAAAATAAGTGAAGCCAGATTCAAGAGAGAAATTTTCAATACACTGACATTAGTAAGTGTGAAATGTGCATAAATTAGTATGTACATTTCTAGACACTAAGTCATTTACCCATTTACTTCATCATGGTTTGTGTTATGATTTTTCCACTTCTTTTACTTTTTTCTTTCAGTGTGAATAATATTTGCATTGTTGCATGAGCTTTCTGTTCCTTCTTCAGAGTTGAATATGGATCCAAACTTGTTCTTGCTCTTTCTTCTTTGTTTCCACAAGAATCATATCTGAACATTGTTGCCAATGTTTGTAATAGTTCATACTTTATGGTGTAATTCTACCTGGTATCTTAATGTTGTTAATTAAGGACTTTTTTTTTTAAATCAACCCATTGTGTGGGAATATCATTTGAGGCTAGTGGCATAAAGTGTGTTGCATATTTTTTCCTATAATATTTCACTTGTCACTGGCATTTTGTATTCACATACTATTCAAAGGTGGCAAGTCATTAGCTTGTACATATAATTTAATTAGCTTGAGACAGCTGTTTACTGTTGATATATTATTTATTGCCACATTTCATGCACTTGGAAGCATTTTATTGAAAAAGTATCAAGTGCTATTTTGTAATATGACATTCTCATCTTACTTTTAAAGAAGCAGTCAATGGTGAGAATTCAGATGCTAATAACAGACTGCGTATGTAGTACAATAATTTGAACATCTTTTTTAGTTTTAACTTTTGTATTATTTTAGACTTTAAACAGAATGTTTAAGGCACCCATTATGGTTATTGTCTTTCAACACGGTGCATTTATTTCAGAATGAAGTTACCTTCAAGCTTCGCATAGTTGGTAATCATAAAGTGATGGATGGCTGTGTGAAGGATTTACAGCTGTATTCATGTTGTTTTAATCCCAAGAGGAGAAAAGAAACTATGGCTCAGGTATGTTTTTAGGGATGATGTTATTAGTTTTATGTGTGTGTGTTTCTTTCTTCAAATAAAGAACTGTGACCAGGCACTCACTACAGAAGAATGGTATACAATAATGCATGTTCTGTGGATTTTTTGGTACCCTGACTGCCAAAGGACTGATATTCTGCCCAGAGATTACCAGGTTGTCCTATTTGTGTAGGGAGTATAGCTTATATGCCTTCAAGTATGTATGTAGATACAGAAAACTACATGACCGAGAGCAGAAACGAATTGCAGTTAAAGTGTGTCAAGCAGTAGCAGTTACTGCTTTAGTAGTCAATGAACATGGGGTGTTTCCTTATTATTTCTTCCTTATCTGTGTTTTAGAGTTTTTATAACTCATATTTCATTTGAAATTGGAGAACCAATTATAGCAGTTTTAAAGTCGTCAAATCCATGCATTTCAGATCAGCGTATTCATTTATTGAACCAAACAGATACAGAATATGAAATACATATCAATAGTAAAAACATTGCTCTGACATGTTTCAGTAAAAATATACCATCTTCAGGGAGTACAGTGTGCTGAGGTTTAACCAACTGCAAATGGTGAAATAGTATTTACAAAGTATCGTAACCTGTAGTATGATCTGCAGCTGATAGCAGATGTCTACAGAAGACATATATATATATATATATATATATATATATATATATATATTTTAAATTTATATATAAAAAATATATATAAAAAATATATATAT
>Ga0123357_10001990_pt1 | contig 22366 bp, 12 predicted proteins | sample TergutEmb28metaG_FD_89873 | JGI IMG/M metagenome (GOLD analysis project Ga0123357, IMG submission 89873) | Embiratermes neotenicus P4 segment gut microbial communities from Petit-Saut dam, French Guiana - Emb289 P4 | ecosystem: Host-associated > Arthropoda: Insects > Digestive system > Gut ... | reverse complement strand
TATGCCCATCATCAGGAGAAAAGACCACGTGTTACTGCATATGGAGTATATTTGCTGGTAGTGTTGGATGTGGCAGTTTGCGGTACTGTGGTGCTATGTTGAGGGTGTGAGCACTGTGAATGTCGAGACTGTAGTCAATAATCAACATCTGAAATTGACAATAAATCATCTATATTGTTGCATCTTGTTGGTATTCTTTCTTCACGCTTTCTTCACGCTTTATTTCCCATAAGCTCGATCTTATAAACTGGGGTTTTGTTCCTGGGAACTTATTTCATATGATACAAGTACCAATTAATTAAGAAAAAAGAAAGTATTGGCTTGCACAGATGTTTATTAAGTAAAAACCAATGCTTAATCCAAAACTCTTAAAACACATACCACAAAATATCAATTCACCAAGTTCCTTTATTTTCAGCATTTCAGGAGGGGGGGCTTCATTGAAGATATTCTGATGGGGGTAGGGGGCCATGATAAGTAATGTGAATCACAAAGATCTGTTCTTATCACAAGAGTAATGGGAGTGCTAGTTTAGTAGAGCTTGGTTCAGGCATAAGGGGTGTCAGTTTGATACTTTTGGTTGTGTGGGGCTTTTCTGCGTGAGGTGGTCATAAATATGAGATCTAGTCATTACTCTCTGTTAATTTTTACTATTAAAAAAGTTGAGTATTAAAAGTTGAGCTCTCAAATTTTGTGGGGTTTCCTGTCTAACACAGTGGCTGTAAAACTGGGTTCATTTATGTTGTTTTCATCTGTTTTCTGTATCATTTGAAGGCTTCGTTTTGCATTGGCACTTGCAGTGTGGGAGGTCTGATATTGGACTTCATGGTAGTCCGGTTTGAAGGAATTGCAGTATTCCAGCCTGTGATAAATGGTGTTGGAGGGAACCTGGTCGCAGTTCAGGCCAGTCGCATATCCACAGCTTTGCATCGTGATGCACAGCTGGGCTCAATGGCTGATGATGATACTGTCATTTTCATCACTCCAGCAGCAGGTTTCTTTGGCAAGGGTAGGTGATGTAAGTCATTAGGTTTTTTTTTTTAATTAGGTTTCATGAAAGTTGGTTGAAAACTATTGGATCAGTGCTATGTGACAGGTTGGTTATGTGTGGACCGTACCAGGTTTAGATGTCTGCTGCTCAGCAACTTCCAATTGGGTCACTGTGGTAAAGGTACAGCAATCCCAATACAGGACTGGGGTGGCCCAGAGGGTTCCAGGAAGTTAAGGTTCCCAGATTTCATGACAACGGCACAGGATGGTGGTAAGGTTTTCAGCCTTACGCACCGGCCACCTTTACCCCCGGGAAGTGCTCCTGGTACTCATTTCTGTTAGAGGCTGAGTCGACCCCAGGACCATAGTGCGATCTGGATCACTGTGGTACAGAACAGAACTCACTAATGTTGCCAAGCATTGAGCATTTTTTAAACTACTTATTTGGCTTATCGAGACTGAAAAATGTGACAACATTGCACTGCTCTAACTACTGAGGACAAAGTTTTTGTGTTATTCCTGAAGGTCAACTGAAGCCTTCATAAGAGAGCTGCTATTCCAACCACATCTTGTGACTGGCTGTTTCGTTTCTCAGTATTTTCCATGGAAAGAAGTGTATCTTTTGGTTCGTGGACTGTGACATGTATTAAGTACAGTGGTCATGTTGCAGGTTCCCATGCTCGAACGACTCGCGTTCTCATGTTCATGGTGGTTCCAGGTCACATCATATTCATCTACACCATCAGTTGTATGAAAGCTGGGCACACATCCTTAACAACACTGTTCGTGATGGTGTACCTTGTTGCTGCTTTGTTGCAGGTACTGTGTCGTCTTGGTTGTGTGTTGAGGGTGTTGCAGGACATAAAATTTTGTACATAAATTCCCTATGCCATACAAACAAATGTAGTGACTGTTGCTCCACGCATTCTTAAATTTGGCACTATATAGACATGAGGGGTGAGCTGTATGCTCCAGCTGCTTTAATCCTGAGGAAGAAGCCCAATTTTGCACTGAAAAGGAGGCTGGTTTGTGCCAGAACTGGTCTGAGTGCTTTGGAGAAGAGAACAATCATTGCAACTTGTAGGCTTCTTCCAGGGTGCCTTTAAGATTTCCGTTCTTCCGGTAAGTGGTGCCATGTCACTGGGTGATTGGTGCCCAGTGCTGTATTGAGATTGTGTGGTTTTCTCAGCTTGAAGGGTCACAATGTTTAATGGACATTTTGACCTTTCAAGAACAGGCATCAAGAATGATCTCTTCACATTTCCAGGAACTGAACCACAATTCCATGCTTCTCTTGTCTGTCTAAGTACAAGGCAAACTACCATCAATCACAACATCCTTCATGTACTGATTTTATTGTTCTGCACGTTTGGCTCATGTGTGAAGCCACCATCTGTTAAGAAATACTAAAAAAAAGGTACCATGTAAAAGTAACCTTGTCTGTTTTACAATATTTTATACATATCGTAAAAAAATATATGGTGAGCCAAAATTGTTAATTACAGAATGTGTTTGTAGAACAATAGCACATTAAAATTATTGCAGAAAGCTCCAGTTAAAAATTAAGGAATATTAGAAATAGTACTTTTGTGTAGAATTGTCAAAGTAGGTCATTGGTGATGGTCTGAAGCTATTAAATGGTGACTGTCTGTCCAGTTGTTATATGAAAGTCTTTTATTGTTGATGTTCAAATAACTAGTGACAAGTCTTGTATGGCATTCAGCTTCAGTGTGGTCATACAGATGTTTTTATTGCTGATTTTGTAATTCTTGTTCATATGAGGAGAAATCAAAACTTTTTCTGTCATTTCTTGTTAATCAGTGAGAGGCCTCCTGATTCTGAGGTTCAAATGTGCCTGGGTCTTTCCCCCACTGTGCCATATTTCCTGTACCCCTAGGCTGGGGAGTTTGAGTGGTATAAACTTGATTCTAGTAATGAAAGGGGGCATTATGTGTAGAATTTTAGATATTTCCACATTAATATTGCCCCAGTTTGTCACTTAGCTAATGTAGCTGCATGGTAATGTCACAGCTGCACTTTGAATGTTAAAACTGCATACATTTTGCATATTTTCAGGTGGCTGTTTTGCTGTACATTGCCTTTATAATGATACATTGGATGTGGAAACACAAGATTGATCCAGACAATTCTGCAATTCCATACCTAACTTCTCTTGGAGATTTGCTAGGAATCAGCTTGCTGGCCATAGCATTTCATTTTCTTTATTTAGTTGGAGACAGAGATACAGATGTGGGAGACTAAACTACCTATATCGTTGAGTGGCCTTATTAGATGATCCATTCATTATTATGTATGGATATAAACTAAAAAAGCTTTGCCCTTTATATTCTATTGTTGTGTCAGTTATAATGAACTGAAGTTATAGATTTAAAGTAATTTTCTTCAAATGTGAACCATTTAGGAATATTAACTTAATAAGCTGGTACAAGATGGAAACTTTGCGAACCTCAGTTTAGAAACTGAGCATGTTTGTATAAAGTTTCTGACAGGGCCCTAGTTTGTTGGAACTTTTGCCACTTTTATTAAAACTTATTATTTTTTTTTTTTAGTTCAAACAATACAGGCAGTCTGGGTTACATGATACACACTTATATAAAGTCAGGGTTACATAGAAGATTCTTAGTAATTATTAATATTATATTAATTATTAGTAAATATATTTAAAAGAGTTTTGCCACGCACAGCACAGTTATATCTCTCAGGTAACTTAGCCCACTTTTATGTGCCATCATCAGACCTACATACCGGAACCCGTGAAAGAAACTGATATACAGTTCTAATGGTAGCCCATAAAATGTGCCTAAACTAGTTACCGCAGAAATACAACTGTGTTGTGCATGATGGAACTATTTTAATTATATTTATTAATGTCAGCACAACAGGGACGTGTCACCTAACGATTAATTGTTAGTACTGGTACGATTAAGTGTATATTACTTGTGGGGTTCATATGAAAAAAATGATAATAAACATAACATTTTAAACATGTTCACTGACACTGTGAAAACATATACATAACCAACAAGGTGTGATAAACAAGTAGGGTGAGGTCAGTTCCAACTTACATAAATTTCAGTCTATGTAAAAGTTGCAGGAACGTAACCCTTACGTAAGTTGGGCACAGTCTGCGTAGGCTTACCTAGTTTTGTATTCCATTTGTTATCCTCTGGCTTATGTCCACTGGTATCACATTGGTCTGCTTGGTGGTTTTGTGACAAATCTGGAGAACATTATAATACAGAAATTTGTGACCCAGCAGATTCAGTGCATAAGTCTTCCACATGTGACCAGTGGAACACAGAGTGCATCAGTAAGTCTTTCTGGGGAAGTCAGAGGAGTCTGTGGTAGCTAAACAAATTGTTATTGCCATAGTCTTTCACAGTATTTTATTTTTAGGTGTTTTTGTGTTGGAGATTGTGTTTGGTTGGTTGGTTGGTTGTAAGCTTGATACACTTGCAGATGGTAGGTCCAGCGACATCATGAGCCTAAAGAAGTGTGAATTAGTTACGTGTACATATTTGAGAAATTATTCTGAATCTGATTTGAAGAAATTCCATTGTCTTTTTTTAATTAACCCTGCTCATAACGAAATCATTCACTTTTAAAAGTTAGATCACTTGCTAGCCTCTCACTAGAGAGACCAGGTTAGTTCATGTGAGATTTGTGGTGGATGAAGTAGCACTGGCACAGGTTTTTCTCGGAGTGCTTCAGTTTTCCTCTGTCAGTGTCATTCCACCAATCCTCCATACTTATTCATTCATTCTCTTGTAATCTTTGCAGTTGACAGCTTCATTATAAAACATGCTTTGAAAAAACGGTATTTTGTGCCCTATATATTTTTTTAATGTATTTATTCCTAAATATTAGTATGTTGAAGTTTCTGTTTTATTGTGTCAGTTTCATGTAAATGTAGCAGTTATGTTGAAGTTGATCCTTTCTGTCATCCATCTATGTACAAGATTCGTTCAATTTTATGTGGATATTTAGAAACATTTCTGATGTGGTAGATATAAGAAGGACTTATTTACAGAATGTTTTGTCTTCTGTTTCTGTTTCCAGAAGTCATTTCAGAATATCATTTACCTTAAACTTGTGAAGAATTTTTTTCTCTTAGGCTGTCGTAGAACTTGTAATATGCTTCATAATACAGCCATTGTTCAAAGATTGACAATTGCACTTACCCACATTATACTGTTGCTTAACATTGACAATCTGCACATACACACATTATGAGGTTGCTCAACACTGAACATCTGCATACACCCATATTGTATGGTTGCTTAACACTGAACATCAGCATGCACCCATATAATGTGGTGCTTCAACATTGAACATCTGCATCAACCCATATTACATGGTTGCTTAACACTGAACATCTGCATGCACCCATATAATGTGGTTCTTCAACACTGAACATCTTCATGCACCAATATAATGTGGTTGTTCAACACTGAACATCTGCATGTACCCATATAATGTGGTTGCTCATCATTGAACATCTGTATGCATCCATATAATGTGGTTGCACAACACGGAACATCTGCGTGCACCCATATTATGTGGTTGCTTTACACTGACCATCTGCATGCATCCACATTATGTGGTGCTCAACACTGATCATCTTCATGTACCCACATTACGTAGGGACATGACATGAGCGTCTGCTTTATACTCACATTATGTGATTGCTTAAGGTTGAGCAGCTGCACATATGCAAATCGCACCATCACTAAACACTGAGCAGCTGCACATACACAAATTACACCATCACCAAACACTGAGCAGCTGCACATACACAAATTACACCGTCGCGAAACACTGAGTAGCTGCACATACACAAATTACACCATCACTAAACACTGAGCAGCTGCACATACACAAATTACACCATCACTAAACACTGAGCAGCTGCACATACACAAATTACACCATCACGAAACACTGAGCAGCTGCACATACACAAATTACACCATCACTAAACACTGAGCAGCTGCACATACACAAATTACACCATCACTAAACACTGAGCAGCTACACATACGCACATGACAGTCACTTAGCACTCTTAATACTTGTCATGTAACCCGGGATAGTCCAGTGACTCCCTTCCTTGTTATTAATATTAGTGTCTACCTAACATCACAGGTATAAATGTCCCCCCACTTAGTATAGAGCAGGGTTAAGTAACTTGTTAGCTTTGTCGGTAAGAACAGTTGTGCTGAAGGTTAGCTAACAGCAAGTGATGAATGTGGCTCTACCATTTGTACTTTAAGTATTGCAGTAAGATATTGTAAGGTTATTACTTTATGATATTGGAATGTATGTTTAGGTGGGAAGTTTGTTACATATTTATTAACAAAAAGACACGAGGTGAGTGTAAAACTTGTAGAATAATGTTTAAAATGATGAATGAAATATGACTACTGGTAACATCACAGTGCAGTCACTTCTTCGTGTATTCCTACAAATGAAACAAGCAGAAATGTGGATGTGACAAAATGGGATAAAGTGTTCATTGGAAAGTCCAGTAGTTTGTATGCATAATTATGTACATATATGTCACTGGGATTTACATTACATGCTTGATGATGTGAGAATGTGAATAACTGGGTGAACTTCAAACTGGCTGTGTAGAATAAGCTAAATTTGTCCACATGCTCTATTGTGCTTCACATCATGAAGGTGTGTGGTTGAATGGAATTAAATTTTCATGCATTATTTACCATAATGTTAGATGTAGGTTTACTCCATGTGCATTTTCCCTCTTGGGCAGGGCCCCTGTTGTCCAGTGGATGCCACTACTACAGCCAGTCTGCGCATGCTCTCCAAGATAAAGATCCTCGCCCCTGCCAAGAATCAAATCTGGGTCATCAAGTCCATAGCCTAGTCATGTTAGTGACTGATCTGTCCCAGTTCTTGCTCAGGTAGAATACAAGCCTTCAAGGAGCTGAGTGGGCCTACACACATGCACCTTCTTTTGTTCAGTGTTCGAATTAATGGTGCCTCAGTATACCATCAGATACCACATTTTCATGTATCTGGATTTTGATAGGCATCATTGTTCTGTCCATGACACTGATGAGATGCATTCATGTGTTGCTGGTATGTTGTGAGGGAGACAAACTTCCATGCCAGAAATTCTTTGAATTCATAGTACTGTCGTGAATGGAGAAATATCTTTATGCTAGAAGTCACTTAGTATTATATTTATTTCTCCTTTATAAGTTGCTCAACATGGTTCGGGCCACCTTGTGCCCATTATCAGGAGCTGACGACTTAGTGGTATTTTTGCCGCGTGTGATGTAGTGCCGTGGCTGTGTAGGCAGTCAGATCCAGTTGGCTGGTTGTGTGTCCATTGGGAAGTACGTAGTTGTGCTACGTACTTCCCAATGGACACACAACCAGCCAACTGGATCTGACTGCCTACACAGCCACGGCACTACACCACATGTGAAAATATACCACTAAGTCGTCAGCTCCTGAAGATAGGCACAAGGTGGCCTGAAACATGTTGAGCAACTTATAAAGGAGAAATAAATATAATACTAAGTGACATCTAGTTGGTTTCTTATTCCATATTGAACTACGATGCATGGTCAACCACACATCAAATCTTTATGCTGTTCAGGTGTGGTCAAGAAATGTCGTGTGCACTGCTCTAAGAGCATACACATAATTCCCATTGCAAGACAATTCGTAAGATTACTGCCAGTTGTTGTGAACTTTGCCTTGTCATTTGCAGAGTATGAGTTTGTCATTCTCTGTTTTGTAGGTGTAATTTATTTATCAAATTTTTCTGCATGGTTTATATTGTAATTTGATCGTGAAATAAGTTGTGAAGTTTGTGTGCTTTCTGTTGTTGACAGAGATTTCTTTGTAAATTTAGACGGCTGCTTTGAATTAGTAACACACTGAAGGTGGAATCTTCTGGGATCTGACACTTTTGTTGTGCGATTAGTTTCCAGCTTTTAGGAGCCACTGTGATCCTCAAAAATGTTGAGAACTACAGGCCCTATGACACAGTATCACATTCCACAAGACTTGAATCTTTTGCAATACTGATGTGAGAACCTAAAGTCTTACAGATAAGACTCTGTCATCATAACCTGTGTCATTCTGAAAGGGTTTTGGGTACAGAAGAATATAATATTCTTATTTCTATATTTCATATAGACAATTAGCTAAGGATAACTGAAGAATAAAAACCAACTAGATGCCACTTATTATTTTATTGTACTTCTTATACGCTCAACATGTTTCGGGCACTAATATGCCCATCATCAGGAGCTCACGACTATAATGTTAATTACCACATTGGTCATTTCATTCTTGGTTTGCTGTAGGTTGGAGGTTAGGTGCGGTTAGGCTTGAGTAGTGTGCCTGCAATTAACATTGGAGGTTAGGTGCGGTTAGGCTGCAGTAGTGTCTGGCTGCAGGCTAAAGCCTGGACTATAATGTTAATTACCACATTGGTCATTTCATTCTTGGTTTGTTGTAGGTTGGAGGTTAGTTGCAGTTAGGCTGGAGTAGTGTGCCTGCAGCCCGGACACTACTCCAGCCTGACTGCAACCAAGAACGAAACGACCAATGTGGTAATTAACATTATAGTCGCAAGCTCCTGATGATGGACATAATAGTGCCTGAAACATGTTGAGCGTATAAGAAGTACAATAAAATAATAAGTGGCATCTTGTTGGTTTTTATTCTTCAGTCATCATAATGATGCACGGTCCAACAAACATCAAAGTTAGCTAAGGAGTTAAATTTGTGCTCCTCTTTTACTTTATTGCTACTTTTGAATGTCTTCCATTTTGGTTTGTTGAAGAACACTGTGAGGCTCATGGCTTGTGTGGAGGTTCTGATTTATAGAAAGCCAGAATGAATCTAATCACAGTGTTTGGGTCTCATCATGGTACTGTTCAAGGCCATTTTTATAGTGCCTTGTAGATGGTGCTTTATGGGTTACATGATTCCTCCAAATGCGTATGTTGGACAGTTCTACTAAATGTGTACACAAGTGAAAGAATAACTGAAATTTACGGAGGAAAAGTTGCTTGTTTCTGATTAGTCACTGTTTGCACAGCCAGTAGAACAAAATTGGTTGAATTATGTGATCATTTTTATCGAACATTAATCCACAGTTTTGGATATGGTGTAATTTGTCAGAAGTGTGTTTGTGTGTTTGTGTTTGGCAGTACCAAACTGGTAGACTTTAAATGTTTCTTCACACAGTCCTTGGCGTGGCATTCTGAATTGTCATGTCCAGACAGTATATAAAATGAGCAGATTGGGAACTTTTAAATCATGTGAGCACTTCAGTCCTGTTTCAATAATGAAATGCAATTGTAATAAGATTGTTGAATGACATTCCACATGTTTTTGTAACCCCACCCCCGGCCCAAATAGGCAGGACTGATTTATATATTTGTTTATAGTTTCGTCTTTACTGTAAAAATATGTTTTTATGATCAGTGTGTTTACAGTCTGTCAAAAATTATTTTGTATTTTAGCATTTCCTAGGTATATAGTGTTGACCTGTTGTAGGGAACAGGAATTTTGTAATTATTATGAGCAGCATAAATTGTTCCTTAGGAAAATTGCATTTTAAGCACGTTCTAGTCGTGCCAAGTTTTATATGTACATAATTTATTGTTAATTAGAACACTTGTTTAAAATGTGTTATGTGTAGACATGTCTTGCTTGCTTGAAAACTTATTTTTTCTGTTGTGAACAAGCTTCTTTGAAAACCAAAGATATTTCAGATTACCAGATGGATTTGAATGCACTGGACAGCATCATGTTCCTTAATTGTGCCAAAGTAGTGTGATTTCTATCAGTATTAAAATGCATGGCTCTGTATTTCTACTGTTTAAACATATGTATCACAGACAGTTTTTGATTGCTTTGCATAAAGTAATTACTTGTTTACAAGGTACATGTTTTGTGGTTTCTTGCACTGCAGCTACTATTTTATGCTTCAAAATTATCATGTGTCAGAATTGGTTAGCAAACTGTACATGCTGGATGTGCTCCATTACTGTCCCTTTATTTCTTATGTGTGGAATGTCTCAAATTCTTGAATGTTCCTAAGTTTGCTGTCTTCAGACATAAAAATTTAATGTTTTATTTTATATAGTTATCAATAATAATAATTTATTATGTTACATATATAAGCTGTTAATCTGACAGCAGTATGCTGTGATGTGCGTAGGCGTAACTTTGGAGGTGTGGGGGGAGGGGGGGAATTGCCCCTCCAATACTTTTTTCTACCTTCGGCTACTGCATTGAAGGGGGACAAATAAAAAATAGAAATATTCTCAAAATGATTATTTGGGTGGCGTAAAGATGGAAAAAACTAAAATCCTATGTTTTATTGGACACAAACTGAGAAATACGAGTTCCTACTACCCATGGTCGATTTTGCCTCCCCATTGTTATTAGCCAAGTTACGCCTATGGTGATGTGAGTGTGTCAATCACTTGTACTCGACACACGGCAGTAAATTTACTGTGTGACAAAGTATTGTAGTATCCATGTCATACTTCTGTTCAAACGTTCCACAAATACTTTGTGGAGATGTGATGTGTCTGGGTGTAGATATGTTCTGGGTATGTCTGTAAGGTTTGCTAATTTATGCATTGTGCCATCATGCTTAAAATGGACTGGGTAAATGGTAGCAGTTATATGATATGACCTGCAGTAAGTGATAGACTTCACACATTCCAGTTTCATTGCTTCAGAATTATATTCCTTTCAACCTTGTGAGTTCCAGAATTCTTTATGAGGAACTGATGTTTCGTTTTTGTTTATTGACTTGACATGTGAAATGGAGGTCCAGATGTAATGTAATTGCTACATACATTTTGTTTCTCTGTGCCAAAATAAGGTTGCATCTGTGTAGGTATAGCATGCTGTGGCAGATGTTTGCTCAATATGTTAAACACTGTGATGTCTCAGTTATTTTGTGAGTGCTGTTCACATGATGCTGGTTGTAGACATTCAGTTGTTTCATGGCTGCTATGAATGTGAATCGTAACCGTGTGTAGCACATATCTCATTTTAATGATCTAATGTCTATTTTGAAATGAAATTAAGTTCTTATAGATTAACTTACTTTAGACAGACTTTGTGCTTGACATATATAGAATGTCCTGCTTAAAGTAGCACCAGTTCTCTACAAACCTGCCCATAGGGTCTACAATAAGAGTCTCTATAATGCAGGATGCTCTTTGTCATGGGACTGCTTGTCACACAGCAGATGACACTGTTGCTGCATAGTAGTCAAATTCACTGCCCATTCTCCAGTGCCCAGTCCTGCTTAGTCCTATGTTTAAAAAAACCTGTCTGTATAATTTGTTTTTGCAACGAAGCTTATCGCAAACGTGTGCCAAATGATCGTCATATTCTTTGAAAAGGTGATTTAAATCGGAACACTTATCTAGAAGGTTTATACCGTGTGTTTTCACTTGCACTTTCCCTTACAAGTACCTTACTTTAGTAGGGGACTAAGTTGTTGTTGTTTGCTGGAGGTGTATTAAGTGAACTCTACAGTGAAATATTCTCGGGCAGACAGCTGTGTCAAGACGTGAAGGTTTTCTGACGTTTCGGGGTACAGACTCCGTCCCGGGGACGTAGCTCTCTGCCCGAGAACATTTCATTGAATTCTGTTGTTGCAAAAGCTTCAATTATACACATTCCTTGTTACTTCCAAGTTCTGCTACATTTTTCCAATATTTTCTATACCAACTTGCTAAACTCTTGGTTTTAGTTCTACGTAAAACATCTTATGGTCACACAAACTGTATTCCCATGCTTCCATATCATTTCTGCATAATTTTCCTCACAAAAACATAATTACTTTTATTATGACAGGTGAAAATTTCACAACAAGTGCATACTGTAATAGTAAAATAGAAGTCATTAACTTGTGTTTGTTTTGGTTAAAACATCATGAGTCTGGTAGATGATTACCAGTATTTCAAAAGAAGATTCTGTTGGTCTAAATTTTAAAGGTAAATTGTAAATTACTTTGTGTAACAATGTTCGAAGAAGATCAGGGACCTGTTGGAGTGAAGTCTGTTGGTTCATTACAGTAAGGCTTGGGCAATAAAGACGTGAAAAAAATTTACTTTCCTGAATTAAAATCTGATATATGTTAATTAAATAAGAAAGCTATAAATTATGTGACACGTTATTTGTCGTTTGAAAGAAGGACCCCAAAAATAGTCTGAAGGAGGAGAGTAATGACAGGGCGTGAAGCAACAGGATGCTTTAATATGATCTTAAGCCAAATGAGGAAACCTGTACCTGAGCATCAAACTTTTGTAGAAGGAAAATTAGTGTTTTAACCCTTATCATACTAATGTGGAGAATAAGGTGAGCTCCTAGTAATACCAGCAAATGGCAAATTGAATTTAACTCAGCATTTAAAGGGTTAAGAAAGCCTGGATGTTGGTGTGTATCAACTTGTTGACCTCAGTTCTGATCAAGTTAACACCTCATTCGCATGATCACAAAACTGTTGAAGTGGTGTCCTCCGTGCAGTGTACAGTCCTGATTCCTCCTGTAAGCCTACTGCCAGCTGTGGTGCACTGTACAGTTGTGAATGCATTTGAAGGCACTTTCAATTTAAAGTTTATCCCACCTGAGCAGTAGCTGGTGTTTAAACCTCAGCATCATTGCAGGGCTGATTGGAATAAAATATGCTCGATGAAAGTGGAGTTCACAAAGATACTGTAACAGCAGTCTTGACTCTTCCAGCAGATCACTGGTATTTCTCAGTAAATTTGTAACTCTGCGAACAATACTGAACATCAGTACATGTGATATAGGAAATTCTTTCTATTCTTATAGAATGTGACAAGAGTTGAATTACCAGTTTGGCACAAAGTTTTCTGTTCATTTTGTGATTTCCCTCGACAGCATAGTTCAACATAAATGTTGTAGATCCTTAACCATAATGAGATGCCTTGTCCAAACCACAAAAACATGGAATTAGCATGCAAGATACCAACTCAGAAACAGATGCACATATAGTGCAGTTTCATATCTTCTGGGGTGTGTCTGTTTGTTGTTGGGCGGGATTTGGTGTCTTGATCCTTGAGGGTCAAGCAGACCAAGAAGGAATTCATGGAAAACTCACCCAAAAATGTAGTGTCACATCTGAGAAGACTTTATTCTTCAGCAACCCTCCTGTGACAAACTTGAAGCTTGCAGCTGTAGGGTTAATGTTTCCTGTGGTGAGCCATGTCATAATTGTGTGACATTTCTGTAGTCTGAATTCTGCTTTACTGTCTTCCACCATGTTGTTTGATGGGAAATTGCTTTTGAGGTTCTACAGGAAAAGAAGTTGAATTCCTTGAATCCAGAAGCTGATGCTGTGGAAGTTTTATTTCCTTGGCAGTTGAGAAAGTAGTCCCAAAAGTTCAGAAAGGATGTAAAGAGCATCTCTACATCCCCCGATTTAGTACCTTCAGACCCTTTGTCTTCTAAAACATCAATTTCTTGGCTGTTATGAATTGAAGAAATTCTGCTGTATTTCCTTCAGGAACCTGTGCAGTATAGTTATTTTAATGTTGTACAGTTGTGATTAACTGGTAGCATGTGTCTGTCCATCTTCTAAACTAGGTTTGAACTTCAGAACTTTGAATATACTGTTCAGACGAGTGCTTGCAATGCTTGTTAAATGAGATGTAGTATTGTTTGTATCAGATTTCACCCAGTCAACATTTGGGACTGAATTTGAAGGCAGCCAGCATTAAGCCATGTACTGAGTGTGATAATTATCATACATGTAAGGGCCATACCATCGTAACATCCTGAAGTAGTCTGTAGTGAGAGTGCAGTGGTGCACCAACTTGGCCATCAGATCAAGATACAATCATAATACAGTAGCATGATACACAAACAAATTTGTATGTGACAAAAGGTCATGAGACATTGCATGCAATTAGGGTCAAAAAGTACTGATGATTCACTAGCTACTTTGTGCTTGAAGTGATCTGGTCAGCATAGCAATACTACTTCTGAGGATTCTGTCTTCCAAGATGTGTCACTGTCAGGTGACAACAGTTTCGCATCCCAGAAGACCTGAACCTTAGCAACATCACTATAAGAATCTCAGATCTTGTAATATTCTATTCAGGACTTCTTGCACTAAGTCTAATATCCTCTTGTCCATGCCTGTGTTCTCTAGTTGGTTCTTGTCCTTCTTTCCTTTCTTTAGGCTAAAATGTTGGACACATTTATTCCATGAACCTTACATGTTTCATGAATTTCATCCTCTGTCCTCATAATATAATTAGGTCATCATCATAAATCTGTAAGTATAGAAATAGCAGTTGGTCTTGGATGAAGCTGTTGCAATACTTATGCTTTTCAGTTGTGACTTTATTGCCAACTGTTACATCCAAGTCAAGCCAGTTAATAGATATTTTGACCAGTGTACATATCTGTGAGTACATATGGGTTCAATACAATTATTTTCAATAAGTTAGTAGTACAAAGAGCACCACTAGGTGTTTGCCTGTTTTGTGTTCCATTGTCCTGTCTTCTGTAGTTTGTATGGCATAATTACATTTGGTTATTTGTGTACTGCATGGCAGCTATGTTTACTGTTGTGGCTGGCAAGGGAAAGAAAAAGAGCAGTACCACCTGACTTGTCCTGAGGAGGAGAAAGTGGCAGTGCATTGCCATGTGGTTTCTTCCTGCACATGAGTGAGCTGCTGTTGAACAAAGATGATGTAAGTTTGTTAAGAAAATGTTGGCGGTTTGACATTGTCATGTAATGTCACTGTTCCGCAGGGCCATTTAACTCCCGTTCTAGAAGATAGTCTGTGCCTGTAATCATATCAATTTTGAGATTGCACAGCCTTATGTGGGAATGTTGATATATTTCAACACTTTCCTCCATTTTGAAGAAGCTAATTTATGAAAATGTTTGAAACAAATTTTGTTGCTTGTTGTAGAATATAGGTTCTGAAAATGGTTAAGTTGGACTCTACCTGTTTCCTCTATACTAGTTCCTTCTTGATTTTGTTGCTGTGATTGTGTAATGAGTCATTTCTTTCAGTGTACGGTGATCTGTTAGGTTACAACAACATAATTTATAAGAACGTGTTTCCAAGAGTTTACTTTAGTTATTTGAAAGTTTTGATAAGCCACGCACATGTAATGTGAAGGTTTACCTATGGTCAATGTAGATTACATACACACAGTCTGTTGCACCTTCATGTAGTAGGACAATACTCATATGCAGTATGTGTGAATATAATCGAGTTAAACATAGCAACTGGGAGCAAAATGTTGGTCTGCTTGAAATGGCTGCTTCAGTAATATGTAAACAAACAATACTGAATATTGTGATACACGTCTTCTGGGATATGATGGTGTGCCTAGTGGTAAATAATTAACAGAAGTTCCAGAGGAACTTCCTGCTTCAAACATTACATTCCTAGAAATTCAAGAATTGTTGAGTAACTATTAATCAACATGGTCTCCTATCCCACAGGATTTGAATCTTTATAATCACCACTGTGAGAACCCAAGATCTCACACTGCATGCAGGCAGAAGTGTATTTACCCTGCAGAATTACAGGTTTTTTTATTTTTGAGAACAATAATGCCTACTGTTATTAATTATAATGTGAGGATTCAGATGTTCTGGGACATAATGCAGTGTCACTGGATTAGTGGTTGCTGACTTTGCTGATGAACATAATGCCTACATCTTCAAGGGTGGAGGGGTCCATGATGCTTTAAGGTGAAGGCACTACATTTATTGGAAAGGGTCAAGAATCCCTTGAACTTTGAAGACTAAGGCACTTACATTCCATTGAAATATCAGGAGCCAATAAGTCAGTGAAAAAGTGTCATACCAGAAGTGCAGAGCCATCAACTAAGCAGTGTGAAATCCTCAAGACTCACGGCTGTAGTGTGCATTGCCCACTACTCTTGTAAGATTTGTTTTAAGCAATACTGACTTGATGGGTGACAAGAATATAAAATAATGTTAATTCGTTGTTTTTTTTTATTGCTTCGTAATTATTTGGGGGTGGAGATCCTGGGAAGAGACGGGCTCAACATGGAGAATTATTTTATTCCATAATGCAATAGCTCTTCTATTCTGCAGGGTTAATATTATACTTCTGTTATTTCAAGAATAAAGTATGTTTGCACTGAGGGTTTAGTGAATAGTTGGCTATTTCAGGATAAATGTGAAATCTTGTTGCACTTGTGTACTGTTCTGAAGATGCCATATTCATAAAGTGTGGACAATAATAGCATTTAGTTCCCTGCATGCTAACATTGTGAGGAATTCTAGTGTGATTATAACTCTTCCATACTTTACTCATGAGAAAGCAAATTGTTATTTATGCATTATCAGTTGTAAATTATTTAAATAAACTTTCAATTAAGATATGAAACATGAATTGTAGTTGTATAATTTTTTCACATGGTTTTACTTTTGCACAATTTTTTTATTTTATTTTATTAAGTATGCTCCATCACCCAGAGGTGATACTACATACTATAGTGTGACTATCTATTCTTGGTTATAGGTAGGGGATGCAGGGTCTGTCTCTGCTCTAGGAGTCGGCCGCTGCATTCCCTTTACAATGTATAACCATTGCATGATATCTCTTAGTACTCTGTAATTACACCGTCACCGCTATAGTTTGTCAAAGTCTATTGAATTTGTAAATTTCATAAATGCTTTCAAATGTTTAGTTATTAGATCGTGCTTGCTTATTGGGCAGATTCCATGTTTCAGTGTCTCCTTCACAAGTTTTTCCCTCTGTTGATGAAGTAGGTTGCAATGGTATATCAGGTGGTCCGTAGTCTGATCTCCCTTGTTGCAAGGACATGTTGCACTTTTCAATAATTTGAATCGGTGTAGGTAGGTTCTAGTTTTACCGTGTCCTGAAACCATAGCTGTGAAGTTTGAGGTTATGTCTATTTTCGATTTGAGTCTGTCTGTTATTCTTGGATAGAATTGTTTTGTTAGCGCTGCCTTTGGGCTTTCCTCCCACTTTTGTTGCCATTTTAGCTTCGATTTTTCTTCTAGCTCCCGAAACAGCGTACTCAAGGGTATTCTGCTGTAGTAGGTTGTCTTATCTTTATCCTGTGCTGCTGTTTTGGCGAGTTGATCAGCCAGTTCGTTTCCGAGGATCCTCGCATGGGCCTTGACCCATGCAAACATCACTGTCCAGTTGGAACTCTCCAATTTAAATAGCATCTTCCGTATCTTTTCAGTTAGATAGCTGTGGTTGTTTACGTTCTTAATAGAGTCCAGGGAGATTCTGCTGTCGGTGATTATTGCTGCAGTGCGTGGGCTATTTTCCTCATTGCCTGTAGATTCTAGTGCTTCTAGGGCCTTGGCTATTGCTAGTTGCTCCGCTTGGTTATTGGAGCATCTGTTATCCAGCTTGTACTTTAGTTTTGTAACTTTTGTACTTTTGCACAATGTACTGGTATTTCATCCTGACCAGTAAAATTTGTATTTAACAAAATTATTGTATCATTTATTGGAAGCATTATAACCCTCTAAAGACCAAGCGCAGACCGCTTTATTTATAGACCCAGTCCGTACCGCGCTGTAAACACTTTTCATCTCGGTTATAAAACCAATCAGTTTGTGATGTAAGTGGCACAAGTTGCTGTTTGTTCTCAGATAAATACAACACACACACAGTGTGGGCAGAGCATACAATTCATGAATGTTAAAACTTTTTGGTGCATCACAGTGCAATAAACCTTTTAAAGCCTACTGGTAGTAGGCTTTAAAAGGTTAATTGCATTTTTGACACTGCAACCTGAAATATTTTATGATCTGAATAAAAAGTTCATTAATTCTGTGTGAAGAAGATTCTGAAACATTAAATCTGTATGAACACACATTTTCAGTCTTGCTTATGACAGGAACAAGAAGCAAGGTTTTATTGATGCTTAATGTCTTATAGTTTTAAAATAACAAGGTAAAGTTCATTACGTTACTTGTGTTTAATCAGAAATCATGGCATTGCTTGAAACTGTAAAATTTGGCCCCATTCGATGTAAGACAGCTGTTGAGGTTGGGTAGTTTGCAGTCATGATGTAGCACACGTCAATAAATCCAAGAGCTAAATATTCATCTTTTATTATGAGAAGTGGGAAATTTATTTAAATTTCTGGTTTTGTTCATCCATACAATAAATCAGTTGTTGTGGAAAGTACTGAAAGATAATGACATGCTGTACATTCTAAGCATACTGGAGCACCATTTGTGAGAAATTCACTGACAGTTTAGATCAAACTGCCAACACTTATCTCAAACTGTGAAAATTTACTGAAGTGAAATTCTAGAAAGAGGTAATACCAGGAAATTTCTGTAATCATACTTGAGATCTGCCCACTTCTCAGATACTATGTGGCATTACAGTGATAATAGGAAATGTTTTTGGTATGATTTATCTTGCTTAATTGAAGTTCATGAAACAAAAATGAAATAACCAACCTTATACTCGATCGATTAAACTATTTCTGGGTGTGTTGGTGGCTGTCGGTAAAATGAAGTCTCAGAACCTAACTGGTAGAACAAAAAAGAATTACTATTTTTAACTTAAATTTCTGTTCACAGAATATCTTACAGCCTAATTTTATTTCTAATGAACATGGAGGCCGCCATGCTGGAAGAGTTTGTAAACGGTAAATTGAGAACAGCGTAGTCAAATCATTTTTTGTGGGGGAAGAGGAGTAGCATACCGTGTTTTGATTGTGTTTGACAGTTGTGTTGGCAGCTGTGGTCTAACGTGCAGTACTGAACACAGATCATCTACTGAAAGTATTACAAGAAAGCACGCAATAATATTGTTTTGCTGACGTTATCATGTTCATTAAAATATACTGCTTTCAGTACAGAAAAGTCGAGGTGTTACTGAATGATGATTTCTGAAACGTAACATCTAATTGCTAGAAAAATAATAACTAGAACACGTAAACCGTCCTAATTAATCGGAGGTTCAGAAAAGGAAGAAAAAAAGACTAAACTACTACTAATATTGAATTTATTGAATGCATGAGGGGCTAATTATTACATTTTCGTGATTCCGTATCTTGTTAATGGATTCAAAGTATTAACCTTTTGGCGCCGGAATTATTTTTTAAATTTTAGCACATTCTGTGTATAAAATGTGAATAAAACAGGAACCAAATATGTTAGAATTATGAAACAAACTGCATTTTGAAGAGCAAAAATGGAGAGTATATACCATGTTTAAAATATTCAGTACCTATATTTGTTGAATAAATATATAAAATGCAACGTTTAGAGGTTAGCAGTGCGGTACGACCACTATAGTCACAGATCATAACTACTATAGTGGTCGTTAGGCGTCAAATGGTTAAAAGGCATGACGTGTGTGGGAATTAAAGTTCAGTACGGTTGGTACATCGGATCAAGTGTAGGCAATATGTGTAGGAGTTCCGCTGTCGTTAATAGACGCTTTGTATAAAATTTTAAATGATCACGTTTCCGTGTATGTTATTATAGTAGTAAGCATGTCTTCGTGTAGTGGCCGGTAATGTAAATCTTTACCAGTGCCCGTATTTAACAGGGTATAAACTGGAACGTACGAATGGTTGATTTGTATACCGTTTCGTAGTTGGTAATCATGTTGTGACGAAACTTGGGTTGAATGTGCGTCTGTTGTCTTTACTGATTAAAAATAAATTGTTTGTACATGACAGAAGATAGCGAAAGAACTTCCGTAGTGCAATATAGATAGTGTAGTATCCATTACGGGTTGTTTTGAAACTCTGTACGCGCTGCGAGTTGAACAAGCAAGTACTTTTATTAAAGTAAACTGAATTCACTGCACACAGTTGTGTTTCTCCTTGCTTAGCAACCGGGTGGAGCCTCAATAAAGCAACAAGTGCCGAACTTCAGAATGGGGTGTGCTGTCAGCACAACGATAGAGAAGGAAGCAGCAGAAAGATCTAAGAAAATAGATAAAGATCTGCGAGCGGATGGAGAAAGAGCTGCCAGAGAAGTTAAACTTTTATTGCTAGGTAAGGTACATGGCATGGCATGGCAGTAAGGATGTCATGCGACACATACCGTCATTGTTACGTAAGGACACTTGAAGTGTATGAATTTAAGCAGATGTGTTCAGCGTTTTGCACATAAGTGCCTTTTTAAGAGTGACATGTCTAGTAGTGATAGTGGCAAGACTTCCAAATATTTGCAGCACACCTGTAGGTGCAGTAGAAGCTCTGCAGTTGATACAGGGTCGTTAAGTCTCCTCGAGATTAAATCAGTCACGGTTTTTGGCAAAGTAATGTCTCTGAAAAAGTGTGCTATAATAGAGTTGTTCATTGTATGTATAAATTTAGTAATTTCCTCCTTGTACCTACTGGCATGTGTTGTGCTGTAATGTGACTGCTTCTGTGTCAGTAACTCTGCATTCTAGGCAGGGGTTGAAAAGTATGTTATTATTAAGATTATACTAATTGGTTGGTAATAAATATAATCTTGTGTATCCATTGCACAGAAATGTATAATATCAAGTTGTTATTCTTCCACACACAACCATTTCCAATCCCTTCTTTGCTAACATCTCCAAATATGACAGCTTATCCCAGGTAGCAGTATAATTTTATGGAAATGCTGTGTGCATATGATACACATGTTCCCCATTGACTTCAGAACTTCTTGTCACATACCTTTGACACCATGTTGCACCACATACATCAGGGTTACCAACACAGAACTGTCACAGAGTCAGGTGACAGTATAAAAGATACATTATAAAACCACAGACATGTAACATTATGTTTTGAGGCTTCATTTAAGTGACAGAAGTTTGAAACTTTCATATTTTATTTTATGAGATGTGGAAAGTTTGTGAACTGGGATTTGTGGAAATCGGATGATGTTTTGCACATGAGATTCCATTCAGTTTATTAAGAAAAGAACTAAAAAATCAGTTTGCCTGGCAGATGGCAGGCAGTATTAAGAATAAATGGGCCAAAGAACAATTAACAGTGTAAAACTCACATTTTCCTATTTGTGTTTGTTAACTGTTGTATTTTATTCTAAAAAGGTGCTGGAGAGTCTGGAAAGAGCACAATAGTCAAACAGATGAAAATCATTCATGAGACTGGTTACTCCAAAGAAGAATGTGAGCAGTACCGCCCGGTAGTCTATAGTAACACAATTCAGAGCCTGATGGCAATTATAAGAGCAATGGGACAGTTGAGGATTGATTTTGCTGACCCTGGGAGGGCGGTAAGTTATTTACCATTTTATTTGTCTTTGCTGCACTCAGTTTTAGGTTAGGGCTTTATTTATTTCACAGGTTCTCTAAAATACATGTTAAGTGTGTAGTAGTGCAGTGATGGCAGATCAAAGCACTCTGACACCTCTACAGTATCCAGGTAGCACACCTTGCAAGGCTGAGGTAAATAATTAACAGTCTTAAGGTGGCCAGAGGTACACCTCCCCACCCAAAATGAAGAGAAAGATTTTCTAATACTTTGTTGGTTCTGAGTATTTTGTATTTGTATTTTATATTTTATTATGCATTCATCAGATCCATATATGTGGATATTGAACTTGTCCAGGTTAATCTAAATTACAATTATAATGATATTAGTCTACAACATAATTAGTACAATTACATAATCAGTATTATAAGTATAAAACAGGTATAATTATAATTGGGCAGCTAGTCTACAAATTATAACTGTTGGATGTAGGGTATTCGATACAATAGGTTATAGCTTAAGCATTGTTAAGAGTAACATGGGACAATCATATAAGTATAAACTACCATTTTTAGTATAGTGTACACATTATATCATTTTGTTGTTAGAAACAGGTTTACTCATTATTCCTTAAAGTTAATAAATTCTTTTACATTCACATTCACATTTATTCATGTTCAAGCGATCTACAGTAGGCACCCAGTGGGCCATGAGATATAGAACAGGTCAGGATTATATATAGCTATAATTGATTACTACATAGTTTGACAGTTGAGTTACTAAAATTGATTAAACCTATGATACATAAAATACCTAAAATACGTAAAATACAAAATTACATGAAATACATAATTTTCTATCAATGCATAGCATATCGTTATTTATAACCATATAGGGACTTATAATGACACTCTTAATTTATAATATGTTGAGATGTGCTGACATCTCTACTGAGTTATCCAGCCCTATTTGCCTTGTATAACTTGTGTATTTTACAATTCAAAATACTCTTGTAATGAGTAAAATGATTTTTCTCTAAGAAATTTTTTTAAATTGTGTCTAAAACTTTTTGAATTACCAAACTCTTTCTTGACATTAGTAGGTAACCTAT
>Ga0123357_10001989_pt1 | contig 22369 bp, 12 predicted proteins | sample TergutEmb28metaG_FD_89873 | JGI IMG/M metagenome (GOLD analysis project Ga0123357, IMG submission 89873) | Embiratermes neotenicus P4 segment gut microbial communities from Petit-Saut dam, French Guiana - Emb289 P4 | ecosystem: Host-associated > Arthropoda: Insects > Digestive system > Gut ... | reverse complement strand
TATAGGGTCTTGGTGGGGAAACCGGAGGGAAAGAGACCACTGGAGAGACCTAGGCGTAGATGGGTGGATAATATTAGGATGGATCTCCAGGAGGTGGGATGTGGGTATATGGACTGGATTGGGTTGGCCCAGGATAGAGATAGGTGGCGGAGGCTTGCGAGTGCGGTAATGAACCTTGGGGTTCCGTGAAATGCGGGGAATTTCTTGACTAGCTGCAAACCAGTTAGCTTCTCAAGAAGGACTCTGCACCATGGAGTAAATAAGTAAGTAAGTAATGCTAGAGCCTACTTGGCTGAAGTTGAGACATTATGCAGAGCCTCTTACATAGAGATGACACTTGACAACAAGTGAACGTATGGTCTAGAAGCTTTCAAACTGCATGTTTCCTTATTTTGTGTCAGGTTAATATCATTTTACCCGATTTTTATAGGTCCTTCCGCGTCCAGTTGCCGCGCTTCATGTGTCTGTCCGTCCCGTGACGGTTACAGTCATGACACACCCCTCCGCTGACTCCACAAACAGTGTACTTTTAATTGTACGCGTTCAGTTGCATTATAACTCATGCGAAATCGGGAGATACCCTAGGGTCAGAACGCTGTACCTGAAATATGACAGTGTGTAACATGGCAAATAATAGGTGTTTTTCCTTGCGGAATGGAAAATAACGCGAGTGTCGCATTGGGGTGTACGGCCGGCCCCCAAGTTCAGCCCCACTGTGTTGACTGTGTTTGGTGACAATACATCAAATGTTGCCGCTGAAGTGAGGGTTGACTGCGTTAGGTTAACTGTCAAGAGCCTCGAACCCAGTAGCGTACCATCATAAAAAGAGACGCCGCAACAAACGGTATGGTGTAGCAGTAACGGCTGATGACCGGTTCGAATCTTGACCGGATCATTGTCTAACCTGACTGATTTTTTTGTGGGGGGTTTCACCCACACCAGTCAGCTGGAGCCGTGAGACCTCAGTCAACATAGTGACTAGGCGACTGGCCGGACACCCTAGGAACCATGATTTCGTTTCCCGACAGGAACAATGGATGCAGACTGACTCTGGGACCGACCCAGTTGGTACCGCGGTATAAGCCTGACCATTCGCCTCCGTCTAGAGCGGAGGTTACGAATGAGTGGAGTCACACTTCCAGTTCTTCATACGCCACCATGGTACGCACACGTTGGTTTTAGCCTTACCTGTTCCCTGGAGGCAATCGCTGGTATTGTACAAGGTCAGGTCACGACCGCTTCATTCAAAATATTCTCTTGATTCACCTGTCCTACCATTCACCGCCATATCCCCCCAATGCCCCCCCCCCCCAAATGCCCCACATGTCCTTGTGGACTTAGTGGTCTTCCCTCCTAGGCATGGCAGAAGTGTAACCGACTTCTGAGGTTGGGACGCCCATGAGGCGCGGTTACGTTGTCCCGATGATGTGAATGGTGATATAGGAGGATTTAGTGCCATGAGGGCCCTTAAACCTAAATTCTACTAACCTACCCAGACCATGGTCACCGCGGGAATACTCCCCTTCAGAGAAAATTCCCACAGTAGAGCCGGGAATCGAACCCGGTACCTCATGATTAGTAGGCAGAGAGACTGACCACTAGACCACGAGGCTGGTCTCACCGCCATAGTATGAGGGACTGAGTTAACCGAGTTCTAGAATAAACCACAGAGTTAACTAACCGGGCAGGCACTGGCCGTGATAGGTTGACCACACCGCAGTTAAGCAATCTTGGGCGTGGTTAGTACGTAGGTGGGTGACCGTTTGAGACAGGGACGTGCTGTTGGCATGCAAAGCACACAGTTGCACCGAAGATCGGAAATGGTCGAGGTTCGAAGGTTGCCGCGGTGCCCGCCCTAATGCGCACGCGCACACACATGCACGCACGCAAATGAAAGAGAGCGGGTCAATTTTGTGCTCGTAGCAGCTGATGTAAGTACGAGACCATGCTGACACGCTTTCTTGAGGTATTTAGAACTAGAACTCCCACCGGAAGTGCCTGACCACTTGGATTATGAACATAATGCGATTGTGGCGTGGGTAATACAGTCGCATCTTGGCCACCGGCAGTATCATTGAGCTCAGTGGCATAAAACTACATTTCTATACAGTGCCATAAAGAGACCATTGGGGAGACCCAGACGTAGATGGGAGGATAATATTAAGATGGATCTTCGGGAAATGGGAAGGGGTGGAGACTGGATGGAGTTGGCTCAGGATAGGGACAGATGACAGGCGCTTGTGAATACGGTGATGAACTTTCGGGTTCCATAAAGTGCGGGGAATTTCTTGACTAGCTGCAGAACCAGTTAGCTTCTCAAGAAGGAATCTGCTCCATGGAGTAAGTAAGTAAGTCATATGTGCGGGACTGGGGGCCTTGTTCCGGGGTACACCATTTTCAAGATACATCACTGCCGTATTGATTTTGGAATGACTGAATAATACATCTGTTTTTGAAGACAATAATTCCCCTGAGATTTTAGGTAATCTTTGCTGGATTTCTTTAGTCATTTGAATTTCCTCTAGAATCCTTCAGCCGAAAGCGTTCTTTTGTATCTCACCGTGTTCGAACCGAGGGCACGCGGTGGCGAAGTTGCTTGAGGCATTTCGCTACAAGCCGGAATGTCGTGGGTTCGATTCCCGATGGTATCTTTGGAATTTTTCATTGACATAATCCTTCCGGCCGCACTACGGCCCTGGTATTGACTCAGCCTCTAACAGAAATGAGTACCAGGAATATTTCCTGGGGGTAAAGGCGGCCGGTGCGTAGGGCTGACAACCTTACCACCTTCATGTGCCGATTGTCTTGAAATCTGGGAATCTCAACCTCCTGGAACCCTCAGGGCCTGTCCAGGCTTGTAATGGGATTGCTTTGCTACTGCTTGTTGCTGCGTTCGAGCCTAACGCGACGACAAGAAGCACTGTGCAGGGAAGTGTCTCTCTGTTGAACCACAGCCGAGTCGCAAATACGACACTTTAACAGCTGGCTCTACTTAAGTCACGTTTCGCCAAATCAGATCGTCATCACCCACGGCTTGCGAACTGCAGTTCCAACCTCCAACAAAACCGACCAACTGTAACTTACAGGTAGCGCTTCGGTGGGCAGACAGGAATCAGAAGCGTGTCTTGGTGACAGTAGCACTGTGACGTATTGCAGTAGGAGAGAAGTTCGGTGTGTTACATAGTGGACAGCTGACGAGAACAAGGGCTGCCACTGATTTACTGAATGCTGCGAAAGACCCTGGCGTACCCAGGAATTTTGTTCGGGGCAAGGGTGTGGGGGTTTCGACAAATTCAGTTGAGGACGGAGGACAGAGAGAACGGGGATCTGGGTGTGGTAGCACCCTACTCAGGGGTTCTGGATGCAGCTGTAATTTGGTACAAGAAATTTCATTTCATATAGTAAAATTTTCTTAATTTTTGGTACTTTAAGGCTATTTATGATTACTAGCAATTTATTTGTCATTGCTAATGTAAAACAATTGCGAACCGACGGTAGTTTTAGAATTTTACTGCCTTTTTTTCCGAACATCTTGGGGTGAACCCCCCCCCCCCCCATTTCGGTACGCCACTGGCGAAAGAGGCAGTTATGTATGTTGCGTTTTGTGTAAGTGAAATTCGCCTCAAATACTAAGATTATAAGGGATGATTTGCGTACCCTTAACAAACGCCATGGAGCGGAGTCATTCTTGAAAAGCTAATAGTTTCCCAGCTAGTCAGGAAATTCACCGCGTTGTATGTAACTCGGATTATCGTGTTTACAAGAGCCCTCCATTTGTCCCTGTCCCAAGCCAGAGCAGTTCAGTACACACCATTCCAACTGATATGTTTTAATGTCCATCTTAATATTTATCCTCCCATCAAATCCTAGTTCTTCCAAATGGTCTCTTTCCTTCATCTTTCCCCCACCAAAACTCTGCATGCCCCTCTTCTCTCCTCCGTAGTTTGCCAACACCTAGAAAGCAAATTTCGGACAATAATGAAATACATGATTTTGTAAATACGTTCTTGTTTGTTTATTTAGTTTCATGAGATACAGTGAATAGATATGCAGGATTCTTTCAGATGTGTTCTCGCTTCACACGGTAACCTTTTAAAGTGCATCGCTTAATGTGTGTACCAATCAGATGCCCTGTATTACCCGCCCACATGTTCTGCATTTCGTATGGTTCTGCACAATGAAGAGGTTATTTTGCAACACAACATTAACCCTTTAAAGAGGAAGCGCAGACCGCTTTATTTAAAGGCCCAGTCCGTACCGCGCTGTAAACACTTTTCATCTCGGTTATAAAAACCAATCAGTTTATGCCTAAGTGGCACAAGTCTCTGTTTGTTCTCTGATAAATACAAAACGCATAAATACAGTGTGGGCAGAGCGTACAGTTGTTGAATGCTAAACCCGTTGGTGCATCACGTGACCGGTAGGCTTTAGAAGGTTAACAGGTTTTTTTTTGTTTGGTTGAGACGCGGTGTGTTTTCTGTGTGGCGTGGGGACTGAGCTTCTAAACATTGTGTAGCCGTATTTGAGACTTCTAGTAATGGAGTTCGATTGGAAGAGACAAAGGATTTGTGTTAACAGCCAGGATTGCTTACGGATGTCGCTGGAAAACGAACTGCAGTACCTGTAGAATATTATATGTATAGGAAAAGGGGGCAGTGTTGGGCTGCCGTCAGTTTTTATACAGTATTCAAGAGCCTAAAACGCATCCATATACTTTATCGGCCCATTTCTATATTAACCCTTTAAAGCACAGTGGTAAGTTGTATGTGCCACTGAAACGCCAAACGACTCGGTTTTTCCTTACACATTGTGTTTTTTCTCCTGTATGATTGTCACTCAAAACAGCGATTTTCTTCCTAAGATCATTCACTGGGTTTTATTTCTAATAGAGGTGCGTTTTATTGTGTCTGATATCGGCAGTGAATTTATAAACGTACCTGAAATGAATTTCAGGTACCAAAGGGCGAATAAATTGCGACCTTCGGTCCCTACTTCTGAAGCAAAATTGTGGTCATGTGGATTACTAAAAATTAACACGAAACAACGGTCCTGGAATGGCAAGTGCAGCAGGCTACAGTGTGCAGGGACTGCCACACAATTCACATTACAAGGAACAAAATATTACGGATTAGTGAGGGCACCTTTTCGTTGCGTTGTGTGAATGGTTTCATGTCAGAATAGAGCATAGATACGCTCAGGTGTAATTTCCGGGTCCTTGGCCAAATTAGACAGCCTGTTAGCGTCCATAATTGTTAGAAGATTTCACATCTGAACGGCACAGATAGAGCTGGCGCACAAAATGAAATCAATGTCGGCTGCAGTATTTGCCTAATGGTGTTCATGGTGTCAGACGGTTGGGGTTGGCTGGCGCAGACTCGCGCGTGGTTTGTGGAGGGGGACATCTTTGTGGAAGGCGAGTGTGCTCGTTTTCTGCACAAAATTCCTTTGGAATAAACTGCAGTGCATCTTGTGTTTGGGGCTATGAGTATGCTGTGTTTGTTGAGGTCTAGTGTGCCTGGTTGTCAAGTGTTCACATTTGGTGAAGTGTTGTCCTGCTGTGTGCGTTACGTATTGTGGTGACTTGCCCTGGGAATATTCAAGTTAACGATAGTTTATTGTGTGAAATTTATAGATGTTACTGCGACGACTGTCCTCTGGGATGTGACACTGGATGTTCTGTCATACTTTAGGTACCAGGGTTCTCCGCAGCACTCATAACTATCTACCAGGCAACATGGCGTCATTTCCCAGAATCAATTTGTGATTGATTGAATTTCTTGCATTTTACATAATCCTTTAGCCCACGGGAACCCACTATTATTATTATTATTATTATTATCATCATCATCATCATCACTACCATCATCGTCGTCGTCGTTATTGCGAGCCGGGTAGCTCAGTCAGTATAGTGACTAGCTTACGGGCTGGGCTGGATGATGCAGGGTTTGAATTCCGGCAGGGGGAGCAGATTTCTTGCCTTCTCCAGAAACGGCCACACCGAATCGGTGGCCTCCTATTCAATAGATACCGGGGGTTTTCCCAGGCGCTTAAGCAGACGTTGCGTGAGGCTGACCACTCATCTCCGTCCGGTGCCGAGGTTAAGTATGAGTGGATCTGTACCTCCACTCCCTTGTCAGCCTTCACGGCGTGTATAGGCAAAGTATTATTATTATTATTATTATTATTATTATTCGCCGAGAAACTGGCAGAACGGCAGTCCTAAGGAAGTAGAGGTGCTGTGATTGTGCAGACACTAGGTCACTGACTATTTAAAAGAAAGCGGGTTTGTCGTCACAGGAGTTACATTGTCTCCCCTTGTCACCCGTCTGCAATGAAAACGGATTGCAGCTGAGGTGAAGATTCAAAGTTATGAAGATGGGCCTAGATTAAATTTCGCATTTACAGACATTGAACAAATGTTGACTGTAAATTTTGCACCCGTCTCCCTCCTTCCCCCCTGACCCCACACCTAATCGGTTATCGTGTTTGGTAACGCTTTTGACTTGTATTCGGAAGGCGCCCGCTTCGAATCTCAGTACGCATGATTATCCAGAGCTTTTGGAGGCTCTTTTCCTCAGCCTTTGTACAGTATTCTGGGACAGGACCTGAAACAACTTTACCCTACTAATTCCTTGGGGACCGCGGTAGCACAGTGGTTAAGGTGCTGTGCTACAAGTCGGAAGGCCGCTGGTTCGATCCCAGCTGGTGTCAGTGGATTTTTCAGAGACATAAAATCCTTCCGATCGCACTATGGCCCTGGGGTCGACTCAGCCTCTAACAGAAATGAGTACCAGGAGTATTTCCTGGGGGTAAAGGCGGCCGGTGCGTAAGGCCGACAAACTTACCACCATCCTGTGCCTTTGTCACGAAATCTGGGAACCTTAACTTCCTGGAGCCCTCTGGGCCCCTTCGGGCCTGTAATGGGACTGCTTTACCTTTACCTACTAATTCCTTAGACACGTGTTACAGCTCATTGCTATCCAGTTATTCGGTGCTGTGTAACCTGATTTACCACAGCTGCGAGCTGTGCTTGGCTACCTTTTATTGTCTAACGTGTTTTGTTTGAGGTAATACAAAAGTATGGAATCAGCCTCTTGCCTGTTCTTGTAGTGGCACCAAACATGAAATTCATAATCGCCCAGCGTGCAGTGTACTTCCACCACACCTTCACTCTAAGCTGGTTCAAAAGAACCGCGTTTGCAAACCAAACTCGTAGACGGTGGACGTACGTCACCACAATACAGATTTGCTTATAAATGCACCCATAAGCTAGTGCAAAGAATGGCGCTTGTACAGTATACACTGAACTGTTTCCATGCAACACATCCGGTTCCTTGATAACGCTGTTGTATTGAAGCCGGTGAGCACTCTTATTCCCGTAACAGAGAATTCCGTTATCGATTTAAAGCACTTGCAGGAAACGAAGTCTTGAAATGGTGGGTAGAGCAGAATGAAACAAACACTTGTCCGATGTTTAGAAGCACTGCACGGGGGCTGAGATGCCGGGGTCTGTGGCTATGTCCCGAAACAGCAGTAAGCTTCCTCTTCAGTACTGCTGTGACAGGACAATATCACAGTCCGCCGGTCGGCACGGCGTGTTCTTATTCACCCACTCACTCCACTAGCTAGCCACTGACTGATTCAAGGGGGCAGAAGGGTGGGTTTGAAGGGTCCAGCAAGCAGTTCTTGCTCGCTTTCTGCTGCTCAGGCGCCCGTTGCTATGACAACGCGCAGTCCCTCTTCACTTCTGTCCGTCGTCCCCACTCTGTTTTGTGTGTGTGTGTGTGTGGAGGATGCGCCCACAGTTACTGGCGTAAAAGCCGAACCTTCTTAGACGGAAACACCTGGTCTTTCTGAGAAGAAAACCACGTGCTGGAAGTGCAGCTTGACCACGACCGGCTGGGTCCCTGCTCACAGCCTGTGCTGTATGTGGCGCGCAGTGGCATGATGGCGAACCGAGGTAGCCCGCTAGCTGGATGGCTGGGTTATTGATCTCAGGGATCTCGTTGGGAGGGGGGAGAAGGGCATACGAGCGTCGACGGGACACAACTTAGGGGAGTCTGTGTTTCAGGTCCACAGGATCAGGTATGGTGGGTATCCAAGTCTGGATGTGTGGTAAAGGCGTGGACCTTACCTTCTGATGCTCGGGCGATGGGAGCTGGTCCATCTTTTGAAATCGGTGTTCATTGAACAGCACGTAACACTTGCAATGTGTTACACTCTGACACAAGAGAAGGTCCACAAAACAATTCCTGTTGGCTTGTTATCCCATCTCGTTCTCCATCTGCATCTCAGCTCGTGTTCCTTGTCACTTTATCCCCTCAGCTGAAAGCTGGAAAGGGAGATAAATCCTTTCTGTCCAACACTGGGCTTCCTGCCGGCGCATGCGCGTTGCGGCGCTGTTTAGTGGGGGAGAAACAGAAACGTAACTCTACAGTCCCTAAAATGTATGCTTGAAATGCATGCTCAGTTGCCATTGAACTTCCAATTACAGTTTGAATGGCAGTTGCAAACTGAAGGCTTACCACATGCCAGTCTTGTCTACAATTCATGCCAGGTTCCTGAGGAGTACCTGTGTCATGTCTAAAATGCCTGACTTTACAAACCAGAATTTTAATTTTTTTTTTTTAATTTCTATGAAGATAATATATTAGAACACCAACTGTCAACAAGACTTTTATGTGCAATTCCAGAATATTCTTTATTCAGCACACACATTATATTTCTAATGTGAGTCATTGTTGCCAGTGGCCTACTTACCAAACGCCATTTGCAGAATGTATCTTGGACATGGGAAAGGTGACACACACAGTGGAGGGAGCAGCCATCGGGACAGTAATGTGGAGCCACTGTAACAGAGAGACAGTAAAGCACATTATTTTTGTCTGTTGCAGCTCAGCGGGCATGGAAGGGAATGGGCTCATGGACCACGACCTACATGGCAACGGTCTAATGCCAACAATGAACGGAAGCCAGAATGGATCTTCTGGACGCTCAACCCCTAGTGGTGGCGATCCTGCACCAGGGAAATTGTTTGTAGGTGGACTGAGCTGGCAGACATCTTCAGAGAAACTGAAGGAATATTTTGGCATGTTTGGTACAGTCACTGATGTCCTCATCATGAAGGACCCTGTTACCCAAGTGAGTAACAATACGTTATCATAAAGAGCACAAGAATTAACATCTAAGAGTATTTTTAAACTAGATATTGAAACAAGTTTTTTGATGCAGAATTACATGATGTGATATATGTGCAAGTACACAACTGTAAATTCCTAAGACACATGATGTTCTGTAGTTGAATGGTTACTTTGACTTGAGATGTAATGGGCACAGTTTTTAAACAAGGCTGTATCAGCTAGAGAAGCAGTATATTTCTTGGAAATTGATCATTTGGTATACTGGACAAAAACCTTGTCGATTGGTTGTGTTGGAGTGGCGGTTATGAACATTTTTATGTCACATTGTGGGGGATTCTGCAGTGAGTGGAACAATCTGTGTACTTCGTGACCTTTAGTACCAAACTGTGCAGAGTAGGTTTTATAAATGCATTCACTTTGTTGAAATGTAGTGCCATACAGTAAATACTTATCGATTAATTGTTCACTTCAGAAAGTAAGTTAACAACAGTGGTGTTCTCTAGGCGCTGTGATACTGAGAGATGTGTTGCTGTAGGAACCAAAATGATAGCTAGAAATGTGCATTTTCGTTTGTTGCAGAGGAGCCGTGGATTTGGTTTCATCACATTCTCGGAACCCGATACTGTTGAGAAGGTCCTTAAAGTGCCTATTCATACACTTGATGGCAAGAAGATTGATCCGAAACACGCCACTCCTAAGAACAGAGCCAAAGTTGGCAACAGAACAAAGAAGATTTTTGTGGGTGGTGTAAGTCAGGACACATCATCTGAAGAAGTGAAGGCATACTTTGGCCAGTTTGGCAAAGTTGAGGAGACGGTAATGCTGATGGATCAGCAAACAAAGCGTCACCGTGGCTTTGGATTTGTCACATTTGAGAATGAAGACGTGGTGGACCGCGTATGCGAGATTCATTTCCATACCATCAAGAACAAGAAGGTTGAATGTAAGAAGGCTCAACCCAAAGAAGCAGTACAGACAGCAACTCTTCTGGGAAAACGGATGGTACTGGGCCCACTGGGAGTTAGGATGGCGGCTCCACAGCCCTTGACTCCGGCCACACAGCTGGCAGCTGTGCAGGCCCAGGCTCATGTTCAGGCAGCAACAGCTGCAGCTGCCCAGGCTCAGAGTGCAGCTGCTTTGGCAGGTTATGGGAAGCTTTTTGGACCATACCCAGCTCTGGCAAGTTACCGTTACGCACCGTACCCCATTCCAGCAGCAGTCGGAGCAGTGAACGCTGTTGGCAGTGCAGTTGGCGGAGTGGGACCAGCAGTGGCTGCCACAGCCACTCCGACTACAGCTGCAGCTGCAACTCCAACACTTGCTCCACCTGTACCAGCTAACCCCTACCAGGGCTACAGCCTTACCAATGTTGATATGTCAAGCTTCCAAGGAGTGGACTGGGGTTCCATGTATGGCATGGGCATGTATGTCTGAAGAGTCTCCCTCAGCAGTTAAACGTAAATGCATTTTTTAATGAGGTGATCATTGGGAGGGAGGGGGGAGGGGTTGAAACATTCAGATGTGGTCCTTCAGGACTTCCAGCGGGTTTAATTATTTTCACCAGTCCTTATCCCACCTTCGGCACCATGTTATGCATGATGCCAAACTGGAACATCAGGTTGCATTAAACCTGACAAGTGATTGCATGTTGCAAACAAGACTATAAGAGTTTACAGCTCAGTTTTTTATTTTATTCTTTGAAAAGATGTAAGTTTCGAAGGTTTAGCATTTGCCAAATTTTGTGGAAGTACATACCTGTATTTGCAAGTGGAAGGAAATTATCAGGATGGAAATGGATCCCTTAGTTTCCAGTACCTAGTTCACACATTTATAAAATACAGTCACATGTGAATCTTATCTGCTTTTGCTCATGGCACAGTTTTGAAAATCTCAACTGGCAAGCCAGCCTCCTTAGCCTGAAGCAATAATAACTTGCAATAAGCAGTATTATCAGTGTCTGAACATCTTCCATTGTTCCGGTCTTGAATGCAGAGAGCTAAACAAGAATCTCTAAGTATCCCACCCCTTAATCTTATTGAATGGATAGTGAAGATCAAGTAGGCTTATGTAAGTTGGACCCACTGCCTTGTGATTGTTAGAGATTATATTTTTAGAAATGGCAAGTGTTTACTGGGCATCTGGAGTTTCTCTGCCTCAGTGTGACTGCCAGATTTTTTTTTTTTTTTGACATTAAGACATGAAAACACTACCTGAACATGATCTTCCCACATTCAGATTTGCTTGCAACTAGGGCAAAAACTATGCCGTTGCTATTGATAATGGTTATCTCATAATGCCGGGTGCCATAGTGGAAACTGACTGTGTGCATTAGAAGAGGTTGCCCTGACTGTATGTTATGGAAATACATCTCAAATATAAAGAGAATTCTGCAACACAATGGTACCCAAAGTATTATACACTTAGATCTCAAGTTACAATATGTTTGTATGTTTAGGTCCTATGTTTGCTTTAGTATTTTATGAACAGGTCTATTTATGCTACCGTGTTGTGCGTCTATGCTAACAGAAGTGCTTTATAGTTAGTGTTGGTCTCGGGAAATTCACACTTAGGCAGCTCAAGTTATGTGTTTCAACACGTATACCATGGGATTGACCACAGCAGTGAAATCACTCACATTCTATCCAAAGTCATCCTTTTCTTCCCCTCTGCATCATCAGACTCCTTATACAGCTGTTACTTTTAATGGGGATCATCATTGAAACATCTAGTCAGCTGGCTGTAGTATAGCCTTATCATCACTGTTTCTCAGCTATAGATAATATATCCCATCTGTGTTCCACATTATGTGTAGTTTGACGTAGCCCACATTGTATGTAAACATGGTCTGTTCACCTGTCAACATTCCATAGTTCACATGTCGTATCAAAATTTGGCTGGAGACAAATTCTCCTTCCATAATGTTTCAAGGTTATTCACATGTGAGATTTGCGGACCAATTGCTGTTGGAAGTTAAGGTTAGCGAGCAGATCAGTTCCCTGCTGTGAAACTAAGGGTGTGCCCTCTTCCCGTGCACACACCATGTTTCCCATGGAGTGATGCTATTTCATTTAGGTTAGTGTGCTGGCAGCAAGTTTCTTTCTTTGTGGGAAACATTGGCAGCTTTGCAGACATCATAATTTATTTAATTTGAATTTAATTTAATTTATGCTGTGTTTTTTTTGTGCTGAATGTGACTTTCATGGTGGAAACCAGGTGTTGTGAGAAATTGAAGGACATTTTTGATTTATGAGTGGGGATAAATGCAGCTTTTCTAGGTTCCTATGTGAATTTGTTTTGTGAACGGCATTAGTTGTGTAGTTACTCTTAGTTTCATCAGCACTGCCTGATGTGGCAGTAGGTTCTGAACTGCCCACTGGGTCACAAGTGTGCTTCACCTCTCTGTAGAGGTCACATAAACATAATAAATCTTTGATTGTTACTCGTTTTATGATAGTCTAGATTAACCAAGAAAATAGCAGGTATTACTACTCAGTGTACACAATATGATGTTCTTTTCTGAATTGGAATGACTTGCGGTTGTTAAGACATTCTCTGCAAAACCCAACTACAGTATGTTCTTATCTACTCGTATTATTGACAATCCATGACTTGCTAATGACAGGGACATGGCATTGAGAAAGTAAATGCCTTGTTTCCTTTGTACTACTGTATTGTATGCATACGTATTGTACTAGTATCAAAGATGTTTTCTGGTTCGTAAAATTAAGTGTTGAGTGTATGTGTTCTCATACAGGGATTGGCCAGTTGTAATAATGATTGGTACGTAGTGGTGGTGATGATGATGATGATGATGATGATGATGGTGATGGATTTTTTGTTGATTGGTAGTGATAAAGACTGAGATGATGCACTGTGAAGTGTTTTAACTTAAATATTATTTGTTTTGTGTTACTGGAGTCAGTTGGTGGGTGAGGTGGAAAGTGTGACTGGTACAGACAGGGCAGAGGCAGGAGAGTGGGCCTACGAATAACAGCAAGGGTGAGTCAACTGGAGGGGGGACGAAGTATTTCCCTGACACGGGGTTTTCGCAGAGAATAAACTCCTAGCAAAAGGAAAAATGTGAAATGCTGGATGATCACTTCAAAGTCTTTGTACAGTAAACTACCAGCACAGTGGCCCTAAATTTCAGCGACTCTGTGGAGTCACAGGATTATTCTAAACTCTCTAGTTTGCTGCTTAAATACTGTTAAAAATGGAATTATAAGGTGAAGCACATTTCATAGCAATGATTTGAATTTTTAACATCTTCACAGCATTCATGTGTATATTGATTTGCCTTGTCTGCGCTCCACCAGATATTGTGTTTTGCTTGTACACTGAAAAGAGTAAGGGTGTTCCCAAATGTGAACACACATACGTACATACATACATACATACATACATACAACCACCTTGTCCACAGTGCCTATCTTCTGCTGTTTCCCATACTGGTGTGCAGCACCAGAGTTGAACAGTTTGTGGAGTGGAACAAAAGGAGTATTTTTGATATTCAAGAAGCAGTTAGATTACTGCTCTCTTTGAAGATGTCATTGCACTGCTAATGATAAGGGTTACATAATGAAATCATTCCACTCGTATTGATGACACAGTACAAGCATCACGTGCACACAGTACTTTGGTTTAATGCAAAATTCAGAACATCAGCAAACCAATATTTGTAAAACTGGCTGTGTTACGAATTATAAGTTTTTAATAATAGGAACTGTGCTTTTGCGGAAGTTATCCAGGCAAAGAGAATGTGTCTGATACTGCTGTGTCATATAAAGTGTTACTGGAATAAAATGTGTCAACACAAGAAATTGGTAAAAATTTGCTCTGTTCAGTTTGTTTCCTTCTGGTAGCAAACGTACAAACATATGCCTACATGCAAGAATTCCTTTTGGTTAATTGACTGTGAGCTTTCTAAATTCTTTGTCATTTCCATGCTAAGTGGCTTTGCAGCAGAAAATATGTGTATTGCAGGATAGTATTTTTACGTTTTGGGGTCCTGTCAAGTGGTATTTTACTGTACATATGGTCTATAAATTTTAGCTCTCTATTATTATGACAAAGTATTTGCAGATTTCCATTCTTGTTCCCTTCTCTCCCTTTTATTTATTTAATGTTTCTTTTGTGTTACGAGTAATCTTTTGAAGTAACTGGTATGTCAGTGGTGCCAAATACTCTAACGTGGAGTTTTACAGTAGCTACTAACAACTTGCATAGTTTACTGTTAATCACTTTTTCCTTTTGCTTGAGTGACAATACCCTTTTGTAATATAAGAACAGCAATAAGTGTTTTAAGGAGAGAAAAGGTGAAACCCTCTATTTTTGTATTTAATTCTAAATGATAAAAGAGCCAATAAAGTTTGTATTTTTTCTTTGAGAAGTCTGTCATGTGGTGTTTAAGGGAGCACCACATAGATAATAACTTTGAAAAGTTTTTAGAGAGGGTTGGTCTGAAAAAATCTAATCACATTGAACTGAACTATGTATTCCCTGTCCCTACTACTTCGTACTAGTTATTTCTGTTTTTTGGTGGTTTGTCGTATTTTAAAATTTGTAGTTGATAAGTACACTTGACTAGTTCCTTAGTGTTAGATGTTTTTGTAGTTTCTCTGTGTGTAGAACGTAGTGGGGCTGGATGGATTGCCATCTGGTAGCAAAGACTTGCACTTGTAGAGCAGTTCTGAATAAAGTAGTTTTCATAGTAGACCAGCTGATTGCTTGATGGTAATTACTCCTTATTATTGTATTTGCTTGGTTTATGGCCTGCAGCAGGAACTTTACTGTTTTCAGCTTTTGATAAAAAAAAAAAAAGAGAGTTGTGGTGTGAGGGATTGACAGGAGTTGCTGCTATAATTAACCAGTTGCCGCTTTTCTGTGATACCACGTGACTGTAACACTTACTCAGATGGATGATTGCCTGCACTGTTAGTGGATATGTGTTTTCCAACACTTGACACTACTCTAGTGCAGGCATGAGAGTTAGATTAAAGTGGTAGACACAAAGTTGCAGTTTGCATTGCAGAATGTGGCGGCGAGTTCCCATCTGCTTGTCGCAGAACACTTGGACATGTGAACTGCTGGCAGTGGCATTGCCTTGCATTGTGTCAAGATGCAGCAGGTTAATGTCGGTGCACTCAAGCAAGTACTGCTGCATGGGATCTCTTGCATAGCATTCTGTCCCACTTGTATGGACTCGCCTTGTTTCTACCATTTTTCGTCATCATGCAGAATAGTGCCTGAACAGGAGTGTGATTCTGTAGGACACATGTTTGTGTTTGTGTTTGTGTTTGTGTTGGATCGGTGCAACATTGCGATTATAACTGAAACCCTTGAATCTTTCTGTTATCCTGTTTGACTTCTAAATAGCACAGTGCCTTATTGGAATTTTAACAGTAGTGATGTGAGGCCTACAAGCGAGGGGAGCACAACACCTGGAGGTAGGTGCAACCCCTTGCAGCTGAGAGCAACTCCTTCAACCTCTCAGATTCAACAGATGTTTTATTAACTTTTCACTGGATTGCACTACAGCAATTGTAGATACAGTTATTTTCCTGTCGAGTTTTTTGGTGTGTGAGAATTCTTGATTTTAGTGGCGTGTGCCAAGAGATTGGGACTCGCGCAGAGTTTTGCACTACTCGTGTTTTTTAACAATCATCTATTTGAATATATTCCTGGGTGTCTTGTGTGCGTTGTTCAGTGGACTGGTTGTAGTTTTGTACTTTTGGTTTAAACTATTTTTTTGTTATTTGAGCCTTTGTAAGCATGATTGGCATTACCTGTTTTTCCATTCCGTTTTTGAGGATCCCCTCCCTACTGGTGCTAAATTAGGACAGTTAAACTGATGTGAAATATGTGATGCAAGCTTTGAATCTTGTCATTGGGGATGAGCAGTATGCAGTGGCATACACTATGTGAATTTGAACGGGTGAGTGAAACACATTCGAGTACAGTTAGGTGATTTAATGCACTGGTAGCTTCTAGCTCAATCAACATGTGCATGTATAAAATTCAGGGTGTCCTGTTTGCGATAAAAATGTGTTGTATAAAGGAGTTAATAAGTAATGTTTGTCTGAAGAATTCATATTGTGCATAAGGAGTTGCTGGTGTTAACTTATTTTATATTTTGCAAGTACAGAAAATATTTGGCCTAACCCATAGCAGTCCGTTGACTGGATGGCATTTCTTAGTAAGTCATCTGAAATACCTAGAGAGAAAATGTTCGTGAATGTTAAGGAGAGTTTTGTGTTTGAAAAACAGTTAAGTTTGAAACTTCTGTAATTGATCATAAACCTTTCACATTCAGTGATCACTAAATTCCTTGTGTCTATATGCTGAAATGTATTCATCTGTCACTGTTGGTTATGAAATCTGGAATGTTTGCGAGAGAGTAGGGTTTGAAGGTTACAAAGTGTACTAATGAGGAAGGGTACAGAGTGAAAATGTAGCGTGCATCAGTATTGTGTTTTTCGGATTCTTTGTCATTGGCCACTGCATATTCTCATGTCTCCATTCGACACGTAATGATAAGCAACTGTTAATGGAATTATATCAGTTGTGGCATTTAAAGCACTTGGGACATGGTAGTTTAATGGGCAGAGAGACTAACCGTATCTTGTTCCATGCTACATACATGCACATGTAGTAGGATTTGCAGTTGATTGGCAAGTAATCATAATGAATGAATTGCTTATTGCATGGCAGTCAGCACGCACCAGTGGTGGAGCAAATATTTGTTCTCAAGTTTGAAGTATCTTACCACACAGTAAGTTCCACCTTTCTGCCATGATAGGTGAAACATGAGAACATGGCTGTGTGACATTCATACTTCCAAGGGCTCATTTTCAGGGATAGTTCTGTGTGCCGCTTCTACACCCCTCCCAAACCTCACTACGACCAATCTGAACAGGGACTTCAAAATGTGACTTGGCTGAGGTAACAGTTTAATGCAGTAGTTAGTCTTTTGAAGTGTGTGGATGAATCAACTGCAACTAGGGTAAAGGAAGCCCATTCCAACATGTGTTGTTATTAACATTTTGTTGCTTTAAGTGTAATAATTCCTTGCATGCTTTGTGATGACTTTGTACCTATCAATTTAAAACAGATTTGTCTCAAAATTCATGACTAAATGGAGGACTGACCACATTCAGCAAAGTATGGAATTATTTTTAAGTTTTATTTGGCTACGTTTTTCCCCAGTTACGTTTTGTGTGATAGCATATTTGGTCTTTTTTGAAAGGGAAGTTACCGTACCATAAAGAGAGAAAAAGTTAAATTATGGGTGATAAATGTAGAAAAATAACACATTCCATTCAAAGAACACATTTGCTGGTTGGAACTGACCCTTGTGGATGACATTCAACTAACAATGATGACAATTGTGTAACTGGGTAATTGATAGTTGTGTGTGCTGATTCAGTTATGCCATATAGTCACATAAGCTGAGCATCCTAACAAAGTGGCTGTGAAGATAAATATTCCTCTTTATGTGAGCACTTTCATTTCCTCTGATTGTGAAACTTGATTCCAGCAAGTTACATTTCAAAACATCTAACTACCTAGGGGAGTTGATATAATGTCTGCATTTTGATTAATATTAATACAATTTTAGAATTTCGTTCCAGAACGGACCTTGTTGCCCCAGTTGCAGTTGGATAGCATGTTTGAGCAAGCAGCAAAGACCGCCGTGGCCTGATGTGATGCCACTGTACAGTATACAAAAGTTTTAGTTACATTCTCTATGATGTGTAGGTCTTTGTTGTACAAAAAACTTGACACCAAATAGTACTCGTAGCTGTAATTAGATGTGTTTGCTTCACCGCCAATGCTACGGACAGCTGGCTAGGTCTAGTTTTTCTTTTGATATAAAATTAGCAGTACCTCAGAGCTCAATTTGTGATTGGTGTCCCCATTGTACGCAGCTGTTGCGCATGCTTTGTGTACAATTTGAGTGTGGGTTATATTCCACTGTGTAAAGATTTAAGAACTACTTTGCGCTGAAGATCTTTTCTGAGAGCAGTTTCCTTTCCCGTTGGTTATAAAGGGGTCCATACATACATACATACATTCCATGGATCCAAAAGTATGTCATAAAGACAGTAGGACATGGAACAAGTCATAATACACAAATTTGCAATGTAAAATACGACAGACATTTTACAAAAACAGATTATAAATCATCTGATGCATTCTCATTTTGCTAGAAAATGAAACCTCTAGTCTTCGCACTCCGTATTAAAAGTGTTCTACCAATCTAGTCATTAGAAAGAAGTTGCAAGTAGAACAATTCTCAGCATAGAATAGTACTGGAAAACATTGAAGTGTTGTGATCGACATGGGAGTATTAACATGCAAGGACATGTAGTAAGTTGCTTAGTTGTGATTTGAAAGTCCAGTGAATGTGATGGAATTGTGGCTTTGTAACAGGTACTGTTACGCAGTTACAATCAGGGATAGGTGTTTTGTTCAAAGGGGTTTGTTCTGAAGTTTTAGCCATATAATTTGTTTTCCCAATTTTTGTGTATTTCGCTTCTTCCAAAGGCCTGAAACAGTTTTTTCCTGGAAATGAAATTTGTAGGATAATTTGTGGATATGCTTCTGGTATTTATGACTTCTTTCTCCATACCAATGTAGGCGGTAGTTTTGTATTTACGTCACGGCATCACATGGTACAAACAAGGATTTTGAGTAACCGTAAATGAGTTTTCTCCAATATATTCATTTAAATGTTGGAAAACAAATTACTCGACAACGATCCCAAATGTTGAAAGACAGCTGATGTGGTGGATCTAACATTGCACAACGAACGTACCTATTTACCTGGCCTATGTATACAGTAATAAGAACAGGAGGTGCAGCCCATGACCTTCTACTTGCATGATAATATGGGATGCTCCTGACCTATTATTCCAAAGAATTAATGAAACTCAACTCAATTTGTGTTTCCTCGCACGGCTTACATATCTATTGTACATATACAAATCTCTGACAAATTTAAACCTCAATGTGGCAACTCAAATGACTGTGCCTGATTTAAACCAGTTTTTGGTGTGTATTGTCTTATAAATTATGGCTGGATTTTGAAATACGAGATTTAACCATGAATTCTTGCACTGATAATTGAGTTGAATTTTTGTGATTCACATAGCTTAGTCTCGCATTATATGAGGTGTGTCTTGTGTTGTGTACTATTTGTACATGTTAGCTCTTAGAATTAGATACCAGCCCCTCTCCTGTGAACTTCACGTTGCCCTAGTCCCCAACACCTGTTGTGTACAATTTTCCTCTCTATTTTTTCTATGAAAGTGCTGTGTTCTACCCTGTCTTCCAAACCATGGTTACACAACCCGTGGGACCAGTGCCAAAATTTCTCTGTTGGCAGTATCAGCCTCAGTATATTTATTCATGAAAATAATAAGATATAATTTTCCCAGTGAAGAAACAAACAATTGAAAGTTTTGTCAACTTCCCGTACAGTGAAAGAGAAACCATTTGTAATCTACAAAAATTGTACCTCCCGTAATAATGTGTATTGTCGATGGTAAATAATTACACTGAAGTGGTTTTTCTTCTTAACAGTAAATAATGTTAAAAGCCGACAGTAATATATGCATATATATATAAACGAACTATATATTTATCGTGGATTCTAAGTGCTATTATAAGAATATTTTCTATTTTCGGTAGTAGGGGTAACAACCAAAATCACTTACGATTCCTGTTGCACCCAACAACATTGATATTTGATATTTGTGTTGTCGCCAAAGTGACGGAAGTTATGGTATGGCTGATCAACAACTAACTTAGAAAATTGTGACTTTTCCCAATTTTTCGTATAAGTGTAATTTTTGATAATTTGATGGGAGTCGTAAGGATTTTGATAAACTATAGTGAGAAAAGGTTACAAAGAACTTCAAAAGTGGGATTAATTGTAGACAAGCTCCAATACATGATTGTAAGAAACCTACCACAAATATGGATACACTGTTCAAGGTGAAAATCTGTTTTATTCCGCAGAGGACATTTACTGTGAACATGAGACTTAAATAATCGAGTAGTATATGCTCAAACGTGTTGTTATGTGATAAGTTTGACGCAGTGTCCCCAATAATAAATTATTTGCCCTATCCAGTATTTTAGAATTTAAATATTCTTTTGTTACGTTACAGGTATACCTCTTGCAAGACACAATTTCTCATCAGATATAAGAAGGATATATTAAAAAACCGCTTCCGATTGATCGACATAGCATATATCTGTGACATTATGATTAAGTTATTTTTAAAGTTCGCTATTTAATAAAGCGTATTGTTGAGATGCTTTTGGAAACAGTAATAACAGTAGTGTTATTGTAGTTGTTGAGTTTCTCCTGTGTTGCTATTTCTGATGCTCCCTCGATCAAGCGGAGAAAGAGGGGGGCTGTCCTGTCCATTATCGACCAACCTGTGTTCTTTCTCCATTTGTCCTTGATGACCCACAAGTACCCATTTAATATCCTGACTTCTTTACGAGCGGAGCAAATTCGAAATAAAAATCACCGAGCCTGTTGTTAAGCGAGATGATTTAAAATGTACACGACGACATCTGGAGATTGTTCCGCCAGTTAGCCAGATGTTCTGGGCTCGTTTCTCCTCCTGGGCGAACGTTTTGCTGCCAAGGTTGCTGTAATTCAAGTTGAATTTAATTCCCTGCAAGTCTCGTCTGTATCGAGTACTGGCCCTCTTATTTCAATACAAAACTAACCGATGTGACTCTGTGTGCGATCAGGGCATATGGGGACTGGAGATATAAATGGACTTGTTCTTAACCCCTGTGACAGGTGAGCTTCACGTCCGCGGTACCCTTTGAATATAACTCTGGAATCTCAGAGCCAATCTAGACGCTCTGGAGAAGATGTAAGTCGCTTTGCTGCTGTCGCGTACCTAATCAGTTCCTCCGACGTCCACCACGTATCCACATCGCTACTGATTACTTTATCTGGGCATGTAGCCTAGTCACTCTAGTGATTACGGTAGCCGGCGTCATCTTCGTTCAATAATTTTGAGACGTCGAGTAATCTTTTATTGTTAAACATTTTAAAAAGTTACATTTGATATTGTTAGATTAAGATTGGTATACGCCTGCTTTACGTTTATTGGAGATCTAACAACTAGTGGGATGTCACGCCCTGCTGATTTGCAAGTGGGTTACCAGTGTCGCACGTTCGTCTATTTTGCTCAGTGCTCGAATTCTGAGCCGAATATTTGACCACTGGATATTTACCCCTCAAGCAAACTTTACGTTCTTTGAGCCGTGCATTGTGATATGCCTATGTAATAAGAACCAACAAAATTCACATCTTTACCGTAATGTTTTAATTCAATTATAGTGTCTTCGACATTTTTCGAACATCCAAATGTTCATCTTCAGGAAGACTTGTACATGCAGTTTTATGGTATTTCTTTCATGGATTCATGTGAACAGCGTCAAGCGCATCCTGCCATCGACCAGACTGCTTATAGGGATGCATGAAAGAAATACCATAAAACTGAGGGCGAAAACTTGGATGTTTGAAACGTGTCGAAGACACTATAACTGAATTAAAGCCCTTAAGCAAATTTAATAAACTTCAGGGACAGCGCTGGTTACTTTACGTGGGTAATTGATTATGGAATAGACCCTTTCCGGTCTTGTTAAATATTACCGAGGATACTTCTGGGATTGCATGTTTTGATGTTCCGTGTTTTCTCTGAGGGAACGGCGGTGGCCAGGCACAGCCTGACGACTGAATGGCAGCATTTGTTTGGGACACAAGTGAGTGTTTTGAGATGGTGCTTACAGTGTGGATGTGCAGAAGTTGTTCACATCAAGCCCATACTTTCCGAGATTTGTGTTCCTCACAGCGATATCGCTGAAGATTTGTCTTCGGGGTAAGTTACAACGTTTTGTTTGGCGATTTCCGACTTTTCGAAAGGTCTTGGTACCTCCGTCTTCATGGTGAATCAGTAAAGGCTAAGCAATCCAAGAAAACCGGTTCCTTCTGAAGATAAAGGCAACACCATCCTTCGAAACTTCAGAAATCTAACCTAACCCAACCCTAACACACGGTGGCGCAACCCAGTACACTTATGTTCTGAATCCTGTTAGACCGGACTGCAAGTCCGCCTGTCCTGTGATTCACAGACGGATATTAATATCAGTTTTCAATTGATATGTTTATGAAACACCGGGCACTGTAAGTAAAG
>Ga0123357_10001988_pt1 | contig 22376 bp, 11 predicted proteins | sample TergutEmb28metaG_FD_89873 | JGI IMG/M metagenome (GOLD analysis project Ga0123357, IMG submission 89873) | Embiratermes neotenicus P4 segment gut microbial communities from Petit-Saut dam, French Guiana - Emb289 P4 | ecosystem: Host-associated > Arthropoda: Insects > Digestive system > Gut ... | reverse complement strand
TTACGTGCAAGTCATGACGTGTCTTGATTCAGTGCTGTATTGGGTGCACATGGCTGTACGGCGTGCACATGATTGCTGAATTGTGTGTTCATAGATGTATTGTGTTTACTAATTCACGTATTGGGTGTAAGATGTATCTATGGTTTATGCTATGTACCTGTTGCTTGTTCTACTGTCTTTTACTTTGACGCCGGACTATAGTTTACGTAGATGCCGGACGACTGGCTAGAAGTCAGTAACCGGAAGTTCCTGCGACCGGCCATCTCGACACAGGTTTTACTTGGTTTTCTTGGGTCCTAGAGCAAATGCTGGGATGGTTCCCGTCTTTCATTCCAAGTTGCCGCTACACGCTTCCCACGTATCCCCCTCCCCCACAACTAAATCTAGAGCAAATAGTCCGTACATATGTAATATGTTAAATGACTCTGCCACCGGGTGTCTACCCATTTGCAGTTAATAAATATTATTATTATTAAGAATGAGCTGGGCAGGGTGTGTGGTACGTATGGGTTGAGGAGAGAAGTATACAGGTTTCTGGTTGGGAAACCTGAGAAAATGAGATCACTTGGAAGACCTAGGCCTAGATGGGATGATGATATTAATATAGGTCTTCAGGAGGTGGGATGAGGAGAAATGGACTAGATAGAGCTGGCTCAGGGTAGGTACAGGTGACGGGCTCTTGTGAATGTGGTAATATACCTTGGGGTTCCCTAAAATCCAGGGAATTTTTTGACTAGCTGAAAACAGGTTAGCTTCTCAAGAAGGACTCGGCTGCATGTTTTAATTATGTAAGTAATTCCTGTGTACAGAGAAAGCAAATAATATCACATGCGTGCAGAGCTTCAAACATTTAAGAAACACTTAACCCTTTAACCTTTTGGCGCCGGAATTATTTTTTTTAAGTTTTAGCACATTCTGTATATAAAATGTGAATAAAACAGGAACCAAATACGTTAGAATTATGAAACAAACTGCATTTTAAGAGAAAACAAAACGGAGAGTATATGCCATGTTTAAAATATTCAGTACCTGAATTTATTGAATAAATATATAAAATGCAACGATTAGAGTTTAGCTGTGCGGTACGACCACTATAGTGGTCGTTAGGCCTCAAAGGGTTAAACGCCGAGTTAAATCCCATCTGCCATCTGATGGTAATATTAGGAGCTCACCATATTTTCCACGTTAGCAGGATAAGGGTTAATAAGACTGAAGACCAGTCTCTCTCACATTGTCGCATAAAATAGGTCAAGTAGTCACTGACCTAACCTTTCAATATTGAATGCATAACGTAGTGCTAGGAAATCCTCTTCTTTCACTTCTTCATTTCAGATCGTCATGTTTTAAACCCTTGAAAATGAATATGCAGCCTCGAGATTTATAGCCCTGATTGAAGCATCGAATAAAGAGGACTGTGAATTGTAGTTTATGACGCTTAGATAAAACACAAATACAAATTGTTGCACAAAAATAATCTTCGAATGTAATATGATGAATGTAGGCCTAGTCACCACAGCAAACTAGCCAACAAGACAGGTATCACAGTCTCCACAACGAATTGTAACTAATGCTTCCTGGCTTATTTTAAAGAAGCTTTACGATTGCGTTAGTTAGCTGCACTGCATTTGTCTGCCTGTCCGCCAGGAACATTTCGGAACAGGTTGAACGGATTTTCTTAAAAGTTTTGGAAGTTTTTGTTAGGATTTATTACTTGACTGACTAAATCTCTATCTAGCTGGCCAACTCCTTAGAGCAGAATCATTCTTGACAAGCTGATAGTTCTTCAGCCAGTCAAGAAATTCGCCATATTTTATGGAACCCGAAATTTCGTTACCGTGCTCTCAACATTCAGCCACTTTTCCTATCCCGAGCCAGATGTACACACCCCACGACACTCCCACCTTTTTCTTCTAGACAATATTCAACTCGTCCTCCTATCTTCCAAGTGATATCTTTCCCTCAGGTTTCCACTCTCTTCTCTTCCGTACATGCTAGATGTCCCATCTTTTTCACCATTTTGATTTGCTCACCCTAATGATATTTGGTACGGAACAGACAACAGATCGTGGAGATCCTCATTATTCAGTTTTTTTCTCCATTTTCCTTTCACTACCTATCAACAGAGCCAACATATCTTCCGTATCACCCAATTCTCAGACTCTCTTAACTAGTTTTTCCCTTATGTGAAGGCCCAATTTCACACACATATCAAATAGCAGGCAGAACTATAGTTCTGTTCATTTTAGTGCGCTGATTCTTAGATAGAAAACATTAGACAGAATATTCTGAAACGAATGGTGCTATTCCTTCCCCGAATTTAATATTTTAATTTTCTCCTCTTTTCCATTTAATTTTACAGTGTCTTTTCCCACGTATTCGAACTTTGCCACATTTTTCAAAGGATCAAGTAACTTTAAGCAATGATTTTTTCCTACATTCTTCTGAAGAGATATGAACGTGTAAAAACGTGCGTTTCCTCGGCAATGAATCTAGGCCAGTCTCCTTACTGTTTTCTTTAAAAAAATTATGTTTTCTCTCATTTATATCGTCAGTATAGACCATAAACAGACGGGTCCCATTCCGTTTCACCTAGCTTATTAGTTGAAAATGATAGGAAACGTAAAGAACAGTGCTGCCGATGGAGTGATTGAACACTGTAGTCACATTAGTAGTTCAGTTTTATGCGCTGTTTGTTTATAACACACAACCTTGTATTGTAACTTTCTTCTGAAGATCACAAAGCGTGGCGCAGAGGGCCCTGCTATTTCCATATTTATGACTGTCGTTTCGTGCATCGGCGAGGAGGCTTTGTGCTTTGCGTTCCTATTGATTTATTTCCGCAAGCTCAGAGCGAATTGACGACACGCACCGGCGCCGTGTAGGCCACTATCACAACAACCACACATTCTTTACAAGTTCGCAGACTTTTCAAACATTTACCGTGGATTCTCAAAAACCGAAACTGTTACTACATCTGCAGTAAATTTACATGTCAGTATACTTAGCCTTATTAGCCTCTGATACCTGAAACTGAAGTTTTTCTCATTGCATTTCAATTGCAAAGACCACTCGGTTAACACTTATTAGGGAAGTAATAACTCTATATTCTGAGAATAAAGCGAAACACATGAATACATTGTGTGAGAGAAATGAAGATTTCTCTATAATATTCATGTGGTACATAATTTTACCGCTGTACTTCTCGGACTTAACAACACAAGTCAAGAAAAGCGAAACTTCGTATATTTCACCATGATTTCTATAATTGGATTATTTATAAGTGTGTAACATACATAACCTATCTATACTGCCCAATGACAGCTGCTTTAATAGGCGTTTGAATGTCTACAGGCACCTAAACAATGTCTTCTGTCTTGTAAAAGGTAATATAGATAATTCGAAAGGAGTAATTTGATTCGGAATTGTTCGGAATTATTCGCACGATGTCGGAAGAATTCGGATACGGTCCAGGGGTCGACTATGGGAAGGATGCTGGCTGCATGCAACAGTTAGCTGTTCGCTTGGATGCCGAGCAGGTCCGGGGTCTGTCAGCTGCTGCCGCGTGTGTCTGTCATCACTGCTGCGGCCTGATTACCGTGGTGAATGGGCTTCACATTAATCACGTGCTACAGTTTCACTTAATCGTCAAAAAAACTCCTTATATCAAGTTTATCATTTAAATTATTATTTTCTTCCTTTGGAAACAGGCTTATTTAATACGTACAATTAGTTTTTAATTATATCAGTTAATACGTGTAAGAATTACCAGTTAATTTTATGTACTTTAAAGTGTTTATTTCGATAATAGTGTTACATTGGAAGTTTTCACGGCTTTGAAGATTCATATTGTGGCCTTCTGAGTTATGACACAGCGTAGTTTGTTCGGTGGTTACCGCGTTTCGAATGGACTCGCTGCTACCATCATCAGCGTGTAATACGTTACGATCTCTCGACAGATTCGCACCAACCAGCGAAACTACACGGTGTCATAACACAGAAGATCGTAGTGTGAACTTGGTTGTGTTACTCGAGTTCTTGTTAAATACCCTTAGTTTTAGATTATCGGGTTGGAAGCATTGCAACAACTCTTGCTGACAGATCAGAATCAGCAACTAAAACATGTCCTTTACGGCTGTATCATCGGCTGTGATGTGGTTTGTATACTTGCCGGTGGCTTATGTAAAGCTTTCAGTACTTCTTATTGCAGAGTGTCGAATGATAGGAAGATTAGTGACTAGTGAATTAGAAAAAGTTTGGTTTAATTGAAGTTGTTCCTGAATTTGGTCATGTTGGAAGTGCAAGCAGGTTAAAGATAACATATCAATGGGATATTTTTATTTATCAGCTTATTACATACCGCATTGCTTGTGGATGCAAGTAGGGCCTCAGATGAGCCTACTTAATATCCAAATAAAAATGAGACAAAGGAAACTGAGGTTTAAAAAAAACTTATACGAAATTTTCTATTTATATACATATCACCGTTAAAGAAAAATTTGTGAGGATTATTAGAGAAGTTCTATTGTTGCACTATAAGGTCATGTTTATTAAATCAGTTCAGAGGCATAGCAAACATTTATTCCCTAAAGCACAATAGTAACTACATGTAATACATATTTTAATCTTAAATGTATGTTAATTTTCCCCACGCACTATACTTACATGTTCTTTCTGGTTATCACAAGAAACAGTGACTGTTTCCCTAAACAATCATAACCAGTTGCTCTTTATAATGGATACGATCTGTGTTCATTGCGAGGTAGGAATTTTTACGTAATCTTTATATAGACGTAATGCTTCCAAGTTTGAAGGAGATAAACAAGCTGAATAGACTTCAAAAAAAGTTGAGCGGTAAAAAAAATCTCCTCCTCGCAGGTTCTTTGTTACTTTACTTTGAACTGGCTACCTTGGTGCTCGCGATGTCTGTGTATTACAGATATAGAGCCATATTGTTATATACTTTGTGCAGATAAAAACATAGCCGTACAGATAAGACGCTATACAACTACACAGTCACAATGTTGCAGACATGACGCTTTGTACAGGTACCGAGCTTAGCACCACATGACGTGGTATACACACACACACACACACACACACACACAAACCCTCTACACTACAGATATAATGCCCTGGTACTACTGATATGGCCATGCCTACAGATACAAAGCCATAACACTACAGATATGACGCTGGTATATTGCAATGCAGATATGACTACAGATATGACACTGTATACAGACACACAACCATAGAAATTCACATGCGGCACTTTATGACTCTCTATGGTGATACAAAGCCATAACACTACAGATATGACACTATTTACAGATACAGAGCCATAACACTGTAGATACAACACTGTATACAGATACAAAGCCATAGCACTACAAATAGGACATGACACTATGGACATGTACAAAGGCATAGTACTACAGATATGACATTGTTAACAGATACAAAACCGTAGCACTACAGATGTGACATTGTTGACAGATACGAAGCCATAGCACTACAAATAGGACGTGACACTGTATACCGATACAGAGCCATAGCACTACAGATACGACATTGCTGACAAATACAAAGGCAATAGCACTACAGATGTGACATTGTTAACAGGTACAAAACCGTAGCACTACAGATGTAGCATTGTTAATAAATACAAAGCCGTTACACTACAGATGTAACATTATTAACAGATTCCAAGACGTATATGTAGCATTGTTGACAAATACGAAGCCATAACACTGCAGATATGACACTGTACGAAAATACAAAGGCATAGCACTACAGATATGACATTGTTGACAGTACAGTTACATGGCACTACAAATGTGACACTATGCAGATACAAAGCCTTAGCACTACAGATATGGTACTATATATAGATGCAAAACCGTAACACTACAGGTGTGACAATATAAAGATAAAAAAGCCATAACACTATAGCTATTGCACTGTGTGCAAATGACAGCCATAACATTACAGATACAGCATTATATACAGGTACACAGTCACAGTGTTACGGATGCGGCGCTTTGTACAGATACCGAGCCACATCACTACAAATATTACACTCAGTCTAACAGAAAGAACAGTCAAACCCGACTATTTCTATTACAAAAGTTGTTCTGTTGAAACTGAAAATCGCTTCATGTTTCGGCCAGTAAGACCTTCAACTACAAAACATGCAGATGAAGACAGAATAATAATGAAAGAGGCCCCTCTTTAAATAATTCCTTTTTTAAGTAAATACATTTATTACATTTTAGCACATTTCTTTCGATATTTTCATATTTGTTGATGCGTTAAACTTGACTGGCAGACACAGCCTGTGGAGATAACATCCTATTGTGTTGTCGTAACTCAGTCTAAAACCAATACAGTAAAAGACAACTACTTTTATTATAAAAAAAAACTCTGCTTTTACAGATGTTCGACAGATGTTTCATCCAGGAAGGCCATCATGGTATAGAAAAGAGGTCAGACTAATATCGAAAGAAACTCAGATAAAAATATACATTGCCAGAGCTCTACATCTCTAACACTACATAAATACAAAAACAACATACCATAGCACTACTGACATGGCACTGTGTCAAATATAAAACCAAATTCTACAAATGTGACAATAGTCAGAGCACTACAGATGTTACTCTATAGAAATACAAGCCATAGCACTGTAGTGTGACACTGTGTACAGATTCAAGGCCATAGCACTAGTGATAAGACACTGCATGCAAATTCAAAATATAACACTATACATATGTCACTCTGTACAGATACAAAGCCTAACACTATGTACGGAAAAAGTATGTTCCTTCTTTATTTATCGTATAGGCTACTATTCGCCCTTTCAGACAGGAGCTAATTGTAAATGGTTCTGGCAGTGATGTTAATATCACTGTGTCCCAAAATTTGGCCATTGTCTAGTGCTGTGTTAAGAACCAGTAACAGCTCTCGGAAATCCAGTCTATTCTGTCTCGAGCTGGAGAGGCACTCAGTCAGTGAGAGTTGTCTTTTTTGACGGATTAGAATTGAGTAAGCTCTTTAATTTTGTACCGACAAACAGAAAAAATTCCATTTTTTAAAACGTTGTGTTCTGTTCGGAACAACGATAAAGTTTAACAAAGTTCAGAAATCCAGTAATATTGTGTTTAAATAATAACTGTATATATTAATTAGTTTATGTAATTAATTCTTGAGTTCTGTTTGTACCTTATTAATGCCTTATCACATCGTGGCTTTCTGTTTACGATAACGTTCAATGTTATACGTGGCTGCCAAAGTTATTCTACCTTACAGAAGGATGTAGCAGGTTCCTCAATAGTTCTACCAAACGACACTACAGTACGGTACAGAGGACAGCGATCTTCGCTTATGTTATTCTTTATAGCATTACAACACTCTCCATTCGTAAAAAAACTACATGAAGTTCTGTTTTGTGTCTCAAGACCGTCGCGTTATTTTGGTAAACCTTGTGGAAGGAATTGTCGAATTAAGTCCAAGGCCAAGTTATCAAACAGCTCGACGATACAAAACTGATAGAACTGTCTGGACTCCGGGAAGGCGAGATGAGGGGTTCAGCTCAACAGGTTCCACTAACCTTCACCTTGTGAAAAACAAGGCAAAGAAACCACAGCCGAGGACTGCGGCTTGGTTTTCTGCACGAACGTCTGGACTCTGAAAATAGCCATTCTTGACCCGAGATAACGCTTGTTTTACTTGTCGTTTTCAGAATGTGCATAAGGCATTCAAATTGTGTAATTAAGGTACACAATTAAATGTAGTCCGAGAACGATTATTCGAATCGTATCCTGAAACTATAACGTAATAGGTCATTGTGTCATTTGACGCTCTTATAGGGATATGTATCACGTTTACTGCCTTATGGGATGTTGACGCCGTGAACTTCGGCAATGGGGGTAAATACATTCGTTTATTTATAATTAGCTTTGTCAACAACAGTGTTGCTGCGCGTCACGAAGCCTGAGTTCTGCCTCGAGAGTTAAGTACAAAATGTGAAGGGGCGACGAGGGAATAAACTGTTTTTTTCTAACAACGGGTTTGGTGTAGCGTGACTGAAAGCAGACAATGTTATTGTCCGTGTCGATGGCAATAACAATTTACGAATTTGTTATTTAGCACTTAAGGGCGAATCTTTGCCCCGACTTTAAGCTGTAACGAACTTCAGCGTCATGTTACTACATTACTAATGACATGTCTGTCACAGGATGTCAGGAAATGAATGCAACTCTTTAATTTGACGACGTTATGGAGCGTTTCAGGGTTGTTTAACACTTTACTGAGAGCAAATATACAATGAAGGATAAAGTTTAGTACACAAAAAAATTAAGCAGCAATGACAGAAACTTCCATTAAATTAATTCTGAATATTTACCTTTTAGACATTCATCAATAGTTAACCGATGAACAAAAGGATGCTCACTGATTCCTGCAATGAACAGCACTTTCTCTCCATTACATGATGCCCCTGGGAAAAAATGACTCATTTTATATTTTTAATCACAACATCCTTAAATCATGTGATTATTTTCGTTCCATATAAATTTTCTAATAACATCGTAGTTTACATTTCAGTTCGTAATATATTAAATTCCTTATTTTTACTTAATTCGCTCTAAATATATCGTTAATGTGTTATACAAAATGCTCCTTATTTTATCTGACAGCTATCCCTTGTCACTTCCCGCGGATATGCCCCCGCCTATGTGTTCGGTCAGATTAGTGGCTATGCTGAGATGTTAAGATAAGCAGAAGGAAAAGACAACTGATACCTCTCAGCTCAAACAACGACCCTGTAAATCCTTACATTTGAATATGCGTACTGTCTTCCACGAGTAAATTTTTGTTTCATTACTCAACTCATTACTTTTTAATTCTTGCCTAATTTTGACTAAAGTCTTTCGTTTCATAATGACGTAAATTTGCGTATGTTTGATCACCGACTCCAGTATTTCTCCTAGGTAGAACCGTGCAGTTCATCGCCATCTTTATTAATACTATACAAAGCCAACTGTTCATTTCGAAGTCATAATTCCAATCCTAAAAGTGACCTTTTTTCTGTTACGCACTCCACAGTCACAAGTCAGCCATCTTGGGGCACACGAGACAAAATGAAAACGTTGCGTATTCCACAGTGATATAGCAAAGTCATATCGGAAAATGCTCAGCCACTCTTGGATGCCACGTCTTGTACTTTTCTCGCGTACAGAGAACTATATCATGCATTGAAATTTAGCGCCATGTAGTTCTGGGAATAACAGCTAAACATGTGTTGTTGTTGTTGTTATTAAGCGTTGTGAAAATGTGAATGTTGGAACGCCTGCATTCGTTTCATAGGGCAAATGAAAAACTGGTTTGTTGTGAAGTAAATAATTACAAAACATTAATTGAGGGTTTAAAGTGAAGTTATCGTGTGAAAGACCTAGATGTAGATAGGGTAACACTGTAAAGTGTATGTTAAAGTAGTAAGTTGGGAGTATACGGAGCGGATTAATCTGGCTCAGGACACAGTCCAGTGGAGGACACTTCGGAGTATTCTAAAGATCATCCGTTTTATTGAAAGGAACTTTTCCTGAAGGACTCTACTCCCTGGAATTGGAAAGACTCATAGTGTAATACCCTGCAGCATAAATCGCCAACCACATGCCAGTGGACATAGTTGTGCCTTGGAAGGTATTTTGGGTGCTTGCAGTAAAGATGAGAAATTCGTAATAACGTCGCCATTGTTGGCTGATGATTTCCGCTCTGCGAACCTAGTTTCTGTCCTGTACCGATGACTTCTAAATATTTAGATTGTTCTGTGGCGTCGAATTTGCGTGTTAAATATTGTGATAAGTTGTCAGATAATACTTGTGTGTTACATATAATTTTTTTTAGACAGAAAGTGTCAAGTTATGCTTAGGAGAATGTCGTGATGTAAGAACACATAGCTGCGTGGCATCGGATTATTTAAGTTGGTAGATTATACCGTTCGTGCCAAAATTTTAAGACATCGGAGGTTTCACGGCTCGTCTGGGTTAAGGCAGGTAGTATTCTGGTAGGAAATATGCCGCTTACATTTTTAATCTCTAAGTTATAAATTTCTGAATGACTCACAGGAAGGATGGCAACCCTCGGGTTACAGCATAGAATATAACAATGTCGATATTTGTAACATTTCATTTTCGACAAGTTTCAAGTTCGACACACTAGCTGACTGTTAGCGTTGTGTATCTGATGTTCAGTTGTTTATACACTTCTGATGTGACGTAGGCGCTGTTACAACAGACTGGAAGTTTGATTTATGCATGGAAGTCATTTAACCCTCCACTCCGTCATTTGACGTGTTTTATCCCCCCTCCAGTTCCTTGAGGCTGTTGATAGCTGCAGTCACGTGTTGGTTCAGTGTCGGGGCGGACTGCAGTGTGGTTAGTGTTGTTGTGGTGGTGGTTGTGCGAGTAGTGAGCGCGCGTTTTTGTGTGGGCACAGTACATATTTTGTGGAGAAATGTGAATTGCTGTTCCATACTGAAGAAACCGACAGGAAACAGAAATGTGATATATTTTCATTACAGCAATCAAAGCTAATGTAATTACTTTTTGTTCTTCGTTACGTTACATTACTTATCTGTCAATTACTCCACGACATTCAAAGAGTATTGTTTTCTTTGAAGTTTCCCACCCTTCTCTCGCTTGTCAGTCTGAAAACACGTACGTAGTAGATTTAGAGTAGACAGGAGTATGAGACATGGGTGGAAAGATACTGACGAGGGAAAACCAAAGCATTCGGAGAAACATGACAGGTCATGTACGTAGAACGTAAGGTTATGGCGCGTTCTCGTAACCTTCGTCCCACTGGAAACGCAACAGTGCGTTTTATGTGTATTGTTGAGCTACACGTCACCGTCAACAGTATAAAAATATTTAGTGTTGCACACAAAGGCTCTTGGGGCGAATTTGTCGCCGGCAACAATGAGGCACTGATATCTGCGGACAGACGGACGGACATGGCGAAGCTGATACGCGCTTTTCGCGACAATGCGAACGCGCCTAAAATTCCGTCCTAGTGACACTTTGTCCGCCACAAATCCCACATGGACTGGCCCAGGCTCGAACCCTTGCCTCCGTGCCATAATCGGTGTCATTTAAACAATAGTCTATAAAACAGTCTGCTTCTCACTAACAGTGGCTGGCACCGTAGCTGACCCTGAGGTCAGGTCCAGCGGAACGGTATAGTGCCGCTGTAAGAACCCTTCCGCTCGACCGGACTTCCGTATCAGGATTCATCACAGCCATTATATAGGCCAACAGGTTAATGGCGTTCGGGGAAATGATCGCGGTTTGCGCTGAGAAATTTTCGCGACTCATAAACACACTGGACAAAATGCAGATGTCGCTGCAATGTAAGGCACTTACTGAGGCATATTAACATGTGTATTATTGTTGTCACACGCAACTTTGTAAAATAATTGTTGCATTAACGTGTGCAGGTGTGTTATGATTTATATAAAGCAATGCATATTCGTGGCCGATCCCAGTGGCTCCGCGGTCTATGGTGTAGGTCTACGTCCGCTCACCAGCTGAAGTAGTGGTTTCGAATCCCCCCCCGGGGGGCCATGGATGTTTGTCTATTGTTAGTGTTTTGTGTTGTAAGGTAGTGGTCTGTGCGTCGGACTGATCACTCGTCCAGAGGAGTCCTAACGACTTTGGTGCCACGTTGTGTGTGATCTAGCAACCTCAAAAATAAGGACACCATGACCAGCGTTGGGCCGCAGTGCCACAGAAAAAAAGTATATTCATCGGAAGGCTGATTATAAGATAAGAAATACGTTGTATTTCTATCGTGAATAATCCCTGCGGCTTACATTCATTGACGTGAGTGTTGCCAACATAATACGGTGACAGGAGGGCAAGTCACGGTACCCACGGTATGTAACTAAAACACAAACTTTTAAACTTTTTCCGCCCACATGACACGCAGCGTGCATGAGAAAAGTATTGCATGGAAGTTAGCCTTTAAGTTTTCACTTGAAAGAGAATTATTTATAGCACGAAATTTAGGGTATGAAGTTTCATATTATTGACCCTGTCTGATTGAGGTTAAGATTAAGTTTTTCACAGCCTTCGTGTACGCCGTGCTAACGGAAGTAGGCATGTCAATGTAACATCAGCACGTTAAAAAAAATAAATTCATATGGATCACAGGCGAAAAAGATGACTGACAGGGGAAGACCGACGTGTTCGGAGATACGTACGTACGTACGTACGTATGCTCGAGTGCCATTCAGTGCACCGCAGTTCGAGCATGAACTGCGCTGAGAATGAAGCCGGCTTACGTGGTCAGGAGCCGCCGACTGCTTGAGATAGGAATGGCCGTATTTTCGAGGTGAGACGAAAAAAAGTATCCTTCTGACAGGGTTATATTAATTTGGGTTTTATAGATTATTCCCAGAAATGGATGGGACATGTAACACGTATAAGAAGTATCAGTATTACAAGCACAACTTTGCTCGAAGAAACGGAAGTGAGAGGGCACTTTACATACCTAACCCTAGATGGGAGTATAATATTAAGCCGGGTCGTAAGGAGACAGGTTGTGATGGTGTGGTGAGATTCATCTAGACTAGGAGAGTTAACGCTGTCGGTATCTTATGAGTACGGTAACGAACATTCGGGTTATGCAAAGCACGTGTAGGTTCTTAGCCAGGTCAGCGACCGTCACCTTCACAAGGGGATTCTACTGCGTGAAATTAGATCATTACCGAAGTTTGTTAACTACGGTGGTACATAAACAGGTGTTCCGTTTATCGTGTCCCCGAACACGGCAGCTGTGGCGCATAGGAAACCAGCATCTGCCGTAACATTCGCATGATATAATTTTACGAGTTATTTTGAGTAAGAAATGCAATATCTGCGTATGCCATACTGTGAACCGTTACATCTCTACGGGCAATTTAATGTACATATGTGGTTGTGAACGAAAATCTTACAATACGCGTATTTTATCATACTGTTCAAATACAAAGAAACTTACATATCCGATAACACCACAAAACACAGGCAGCAACTAAGCCCGGCCCTGATAAGTTGTGGCATAATGACTCAAAGACGTCAATTTTGAGTTACGTTTCCGAGTTCATGTGGGTTATTTTACGTAGTTATGTTACGACAGGGGAAAAAATTGGTTTTAATTGCAATAGGGGTGGTCAACGTTTCCAAAATCTAAGGGCTGCCTTAGAACTCTATGCCTTAGATGGATGGCCTGAAGCAAGTTCTTTACTGAGGACGTAAACGCATTAGGCACCGCCGTACTAAATTACATGGTTTGGGCGACTCAGCGTCTGAGATTTATGCATTTCTGTGTTAGTTACATCAAAGAACGTCAATTTTCGATTATATTACACGGATAGTTGTTCAAGACGACCTCTAATGTTTTAATGTAAACGAGATCTTGTCATTTTAAGGCGTTGTAAATTATATATTCATTCTTTAAATCAAGGCCTTAAGATGGCTTATAGAAGCCGAAACATGTAGCTATGTTCTCATAAATATTCTTGCAATAAAGTTGTGTTAGACTATACTACACCACTGTATAATTATTCGAAATCTACCGTTCTGTATGGACAATTCTGCGCGTCGTAAAAGAGAATTACATGAGTAATATTTGTCAAAGCCATCCGAGTGGCCGCGCGGTCTAAGGCGTAGGTCTGCGGCCGCTCGCCCGCTGAGATTGTATGTCGAATCCCACCGGGGGCATGATGTCTGTCGTGATTGTTGTATGTTAACAGGTAGAGGTCTCTGCGTCGGTCTGATCACTCGCCGAGAGGAGTCCTACCGACTGTAGTGCGTCGTCGTGTGTGATCTAGAAACCTCCTGAATGAGGAGGCCCTGGCCCACTTGGGGCTGTCGCGCAAAAAAAGAAAAATGTTTGCCAGAGGTGCAAGTAGGCGTGAAGATGGTTTGTAAACACTGACATCGTGCGGTGTCATAGAGTGTCTTGACACAGTAGCGTGTACGTGGAGATGTAACGGGAGATATTATATAACAATTTTACTCAAAATGACTCTTGTAATAACATCTGAAATTTGGAACACGGTAAGCGGGCCATTCAGTATACGACAGTGTGGCAATGAATGCTAGAGACTTTAAGATTTGTGCTCTAGTTTTGTTAGTCGTATATAATTGTGGCACACAGTGTACGAGTACACACAAGCGCACATATTTGTGTATGTATTATTGCCGGAGTGGGCACTGGCGTCCACTTGACCGGTGAGAAGTCGGACGATAACTTGACGTGTTATATTTTCTAGTAGTAGCAAATTCAAGTATCCCTGAATTTCGTTCAGTGCTCTTCCTACGTAACCCTTCCATTTTGGCATTTATTCAACTCTTCGCACACTGAAAGCGAGAGAGAGAGAGAGAGAGAGAGAGAGAGAGAGATAAGAACCTGGGGGATGCAGTGAGAGGCACGGTATTTTTATCGTCACCACTACCAGGGAAACAGGCAGTGCCATTTAGTCTTTCTCGTAAAGGTATACTGGAACCATAATGGCTAAGTGTTAGTACTTTTGTGTTCAGTGTGCTCCGATTTCCGAGAGAATGAGCTTTGGGTGCGTTCCCAGGCTGCGCCCTTTTGTCATAACATGTAGATGAGGTCGAGAGTGAGACATTGATGGAATGCAACTGACGGGTGAAAGGAGAAGTAGTCGGAATAAAACCTCTCCCAGTGCTACTGGGTCCACCACACATCTGGCATGATCTGGCCTGGGTTACATTTATAAATGTAAATTAAATTAAATTAGAGGAACCAATTATAAAAGAAATTTAACAGAACCAACTTACATGGTACGGCCATGTTCAAAGAATGGCAGAAGGAAGATTACCCAAAACAGCATTGAAGTGGATGCCGAAACAAAAGAGAGCACGAGGAAGACTGAAAAAAAACTGGATGAAAGGTATAAGGAAGGCCATGAACGAAAGAAACCTAAATGAAGGCCAGTGGGAAGATAGGAAGCAGTGGAGTCTAGGTGTCGGACAACGTAGAACGTTTTGAAACCGACACACACACACACACACACACACACACACATATATATATATATATACATATATATATATACATACAAATTAAATTCATGATATAATGACGGAAAGAATAAAATTAGCCAAAGTAGTTTCTGAACTTTACTGGAGTTTAGATTGCGATTGAGTTAAATATGTTATATTATAGCCTTGCATGTCCACTTTTTTTGTAGTTGATAAAGCATTAATAGTATTTGATACATTAATTTAAGAATGATCTCAGTATACTTTCATACCAAGTTTCATATTCGTAGCTGCGTACTCAATTAGGTATTGCGGTCAAACTATAAACTGTTAGGAAACGTCGTTCTCTACTTTGTACTAGAAAACATTATGTTAAATTACTGTGTATTTTGATTAAGGAGTGCCATTCACTTCACAAGTTGCACGTCCGCCATGGCGTCATTACTTATCTACAATTTTAATACTCGTTACGATTCAAATAGCATGTCGTTATCACCAAGCTTAATGAAAATACGCGAGTTTCTTCGAAAGCTGAAATGGGGAGACAGCACAGCACTTGGAGGATATCATGAGCTTGTTTTTATTCGCTAAGATACAAATTAGGTCGCGAAGGATAATGCTTTTAAAGCCTATTTAGGCGCGTTCGCAAATTGCGAAAAAGACTATTAGCTTCGTCTGTTTGTGTTTGCCTTTCTGTCGGTCTCCCAGTTCGTCCGTCTGTCCGTCCGCACGGAAAAACTTGGCTCCCACTGGATGAATTTTCAGTAAGTTTGATATTTGAGTATTTTTCGAAAATCCGTCGATAAAATTAAAGTTTAATTGAGATTTATTAAGAATAACGGGCACCTTACATGAACACGTATGTGTATTTATGATACCTTGCTGAATTCTGCCTAAAATGAGATGTTTCAGACAAAAACTATAGAGAAAATCAAAAGACACGTTTTACATTCGATAACATTTCTTCCGATAATCTTACCGTTTATGAGGCAATGCGAAAAAAATATGACAGGACCAGACTGGCCTCAGATGACAATATACGTTTAATACGGCGCATGCGCTTTGTATGCTTGATAACTTAGGCAACAGATACACACTCATAATATGTAATACATATTGCTTGGGCACGGCAACACTGATTACGTGAACGCTCCTCAGTGTTGCGTTTTATGCGTATATTTATATATTTTAATTTATATATATTTATATATTTACCTGTCCTGTTTATTGGCAGCTCGAATGTATTATTTTATATGAAACAGTCATGAACTGTTAGCTGCTTTGTTGACACAAAGTCCTGAAGACTGCAGTTGGGGCTTAACATATGTGCCGATTTGCAGCTGTCATTGATTAAGTACATATGGCTTCAACGTGATAACTAATATTGGAGATTTTTTCTCCGATATTGTAAATTGCTCAACCATCTTATTGAACCCTTTGGAGCACTGTGGTAACTATGTCACACACTTTAACTCTAAAAGCATGTACTTTGCAAATAACAGTTACTTCCTTGAACGCTATGAACCGGTTTGTCTTTATATTGAAGACGTAGTTGTTTACTGTGAGGTAGGAGCTGAACTTCCGTACAGTATTTAGGTGAACACGTCTTCAAATTGCCAACTGCGATAAGAGAAATTGTAGCTAGTCTGCTCTCACGTTACGAATTTCCCCAAAATTTGTTGCGCAGTGCTTCTCGCCTGACATTTATGAGGTGGATTATTTCTGAGGTTGTTAAGTCGAAGTTACTCCCTGCTATCAATTCTCGTATCTAATGTCAAATTGTAAATTATACACGAGTTCATGGCAGAAGTCGAGCACTCAGATGTTTCAGATTAGTAATTAATTTTTTAGTTTTAATGCTAATGATAACCAACTGATATTTGAAATTAAATCTTAATTCCTCTGTCCGTACTGTGGTTTATTTGGTTGTGACTTCGGTTAAAGTGGTAGGTGGGTATCAGTTTTTCAGAAGAACCAGGTACATCCTGGAGACAGGGGCAATACATGCCTCCGAAACGTCGGTACTTACCTACAAGATTACACGGTGAAAGAAGGCGACACTTATGAATTTTCTTTGCCGTTAGAATCCCAGATCTCGTACATGCCTTAAAACACCCGATGATTGAGAGAGTTAAAAGTAGAGACTGTAGTCTGCACTAATAGACTATCAGGATCATTTAACGTTTAGAGTTAATCAGTACTGAAATACGACATTTACGATTCCTCTTTACCGTGAAAACCTGTCCCATAAACATTCGTATATGCCCGATGACTGAAATATTTGGAAAAATGTCGTTTTTAGATGACACTAATAGTTGATAAAGACTGTCCAGCCTCTAGAGGCGATCATCACTGAGGAACCAGAAATACATATGAAGAGTTTTAGTCCCAGTTTGAAGAGAATGTACCACATTTAACACCTGGACATAGATGGGAGGATAGCAGGAAAATGGCTGTTAAAGAAATACGAGGGTGAGTCCAACGAAAATCTTAAATTTGTTTATCTCGTAATTTATTGGACACAAAGGTACACAATTACTTCATTTTCCTATGTAGTCTCCATTGCGTTCCATACAAGTGTTCCAGCACTTCGGAAATGCATGGATACCTCTAGAAAAAAAAATCTTTTGGCTGAGAACGCAGCCACTCGTGCACCGCCTGCTGCACCTCTTCGTCCGACCTGAAAGACTTGCCTCCCATCGCCTCTTTGAGCGGTCCAAAGACATGAAAGTCACTGGGGACGAGGTCTGGTGAGTAGGGCGGATGTGAAAGGCACTCGAAGGACAGATCTTGGATTGTTGTAACAGTTAATCGGGCAGTATAAGGCCGCGCATTGTCATGTTGAAGCAAAACACGTGTACTGAGACGTCCACGTCGTTTGGACTTGATTGCAGGGCGCAGGTGGTTCTTTAGGAGTTCTGCATACGTTGCACTGGTCACAGTGTTCCACCTGGGCATGTAGTGCTCCAAAATTACCCGTCGTTCGTCCCAAAAGAGAGTCAGCACAACGTTTTCCGCAGACGGTTTTGTGCGGAATTTTTTCGGTTTTGGTGAGGAGGTATGGCGCCATTCCTTGCTCGCGTTCTTGGTTTCCGGCTGGTGGTAGTGGACCCGGGTTTCATCTCCCGTAACAGTTCTTCCTAAGAAGCCCTGACCTTCTGCTTCAAAGCGTTTCAAAAGTTCCTGGCAGGCATCAACACGTCGCTCTTTCAATTCTGCAGTCAGCTGGCGTGGCACCCACCTTGCAGACAGTTTATGGAACTGCAGAACATCATGGACGATATGATATGCTGATCCATTACTCATATCCAGATGTGCGGCTACTTCATTCACTGTTACGCGGCGATTTTCCATCACGATGGTTTCAACTGCTGCAATGGTCTCTGGTGTCACTACTTGGTGTGCCTGACCAGGTCGAGGAGAGTCTGTTACAGATCTAATGCCGTTCATGAACTTCCTAGTCCACTCGTACACTTGATGTAGTGACAGACATGTATCACCGTACTGAACTTTCATTTGTCGATGAATTTCGGTGGGTTTCACGCCTCCACTACTTAAAAAAAAGCGGATAACAGAAAGCTATTCTTCTTTGGTGCATGTTGCAAGCGGGACCGCTATCTTTGTACTACTACTGCGCCGTCGTGTTGCATTCCTGCGTCGTACTGCCACCTGTCGGCCACTCTTCAAACCATCAGTATCACTATTGTCAACCTACAAGCCAATCGAGCTGTGTTTCGAATTTTTATCGCACTTTTAAGCTTTTCATTTGAGTCTCCCTCGTAGAATATAGTGTATGGACTGAATTCGGATGACTCGGGATATTCACCGGTTGCTGGTCGTTGTGGACGCGGTAGTGAATCTTTGTGTTATGTGAAAGGCGAAAAGTTTCTTGACTAACTTAGTGAATGTCAGCTTCTGAAGAAGGAGTTAGCTGTGATTCAGCATTAGTCTGGTATGGTAAAATGTACAAGTGTAAACGTTTTTGATTCAGCAATGTAATACTTGCACAACTTTGAGATTTGCTATAGTAAGATTCGGTCTGCAGTACATAATCGATAGTCCCCTTGCGGTTGGAGAGTTACATCGAGAAACAGCTTTCATCTCTTTGTATTTATTAGCCATTGATGACAGTCGGATCAATGTAGGCAATGAGATTTTCAGTCTCCATGGCAGTGAACATTTCTGTGAAGATCCTGTCCTGGTATGTGACACCGTGTATCCTGGCAGGAATGAACTTGCATTTCATTGTGAAATTTGTGCCAAGACTGCAGAGTGTCGCATCTCGGACTGCCGTAATGTGTTATTTTCGCTGCACACATCGTGAATCTAAACATTAACTTCCCACCATTTGGGTGTAAAGAGAAAACGCTTGAGGTTGCGCCAGTTTGAGGCGAACCGCACATGATTTTGTGTGAAGGTAGAACTTGCTACAGCACATTGGTCCAGAAATATCACCATGTCTGCGTCTGTTTATTTCACTCTTAGGAATGATCAATTAAGTGTACAGACAATCTACACAGCTCTAATGATGAAGTCACGTAACTCAGCTGGTTGCATGTCGGAACAAAAGTCATAAGTACGTGACCGCGCATTTCAGGCACTAACGATTCAAATTCCATGTAGCTGCGTGCAAATTGAGAAACTGACAGTCACAGCGACAAAAATTCTTTGCCTTAATGAAATGGGAATATTCATTACCATGTTCACAACAACCCACCAGTGGCTCCTGTCCTGTCAGATGAAACATTCCCCCCCCACTGCCTTTCTTTCAGACCCATTTTAATGTTCTCCTACCGTTTATGCCTGTGTCTATAAGAAGTGCGGTGCCTTAAAGTCTCATACGTAATGTTGTAGAGTCCAGTTGAAATGTGATGGCACACGGTCACGCATGGGAGGGGGAGTGAAGGGGAAATTGGCGAATGGAATGGGTAGCCAGTACCCTTCACACTACCTCGGAACATGGTGTATCCAGCATTACTACCGCTGATGCGCACACCTCGGCTGCCAGTAGTCGACAGAACTGACGCCCCTGCCGATTTAAATGGACTCGTCCGTTTCGCCGAAACACGAAATCTGGTTTCTGCGCGTGTGCCATCACATTTCAAACGCAGTCTGCCTGCAACCATCAGGGCACTTTACGTTGCCATGGTTACCGTGTGAAAACGGTGACATTACATTTCTTGGGGCGGAAAGAAGTTACCTTAACTCGAAGCAAGCAATATATTACTTTCTAAAACGAAGAATTTAACATTTATTCTTGTACCAACGCACTATTATCGTTTTGCAGTCAAACAGCACAACGGATGAACCGACTAATATTGTGATTTATTTGATCAACCGAACGTCACGGTCATGTATGCAAAGTTTTGTATTCGTGAAGGTTCTGGATTTAAATCTTGTCCTGGACAACCTTATTCTGAATAAGTTTTTTTTCGCGATTTTCCTCAGTCAGGGCAAGTTTCCAGTTTATGTCTCACCCCAGACCATAGTCTTTTCCTTCCACATTCTTTCCAGCCTATTTCCCATCATCCTATCATTCCGCGTTTTATAATCTGAGATGCTGAGTGAATCTTTAATTAAAGCACAGGTAATTAAATAAGACTAAACGGATTATTTGTGAAGCAGGGAGGGAGCGGCTGCACGATTGGTTAATTTGATTGAAGTGATGTGATGTGAAGTGACCTTTGAGTTGTGGCGTCGCTGGCTTCAGTACTGCATTCGGTGTGACGACATGTTCGCTGGCAAGAAACGAGGTAAGTGATTTTCAAGCAAAAACAGGATTTTACTACTATACTGGAAGTGTCATTTCTTCACCCTGGGCGTCGTTAGTTTCCATCTCTGTATACAAATAAAGGTTTTTTTTCCCCCTGCTTGAACGATAAGCGTCCGTCCGACGCTCCGCTAGTGTTACCGTCATGGGACGAGTCTTGGGAGGTTTAACAGTCGGTGAAGGAAGCGAGAAAAAGATTCGCTGTGATAACAACCTTTTGAAAGTCTAACAAAACTCACCAGTGTTACAGCAGATGCTGAAAATGTTGCCCTCCTGACTGAATGCACTCAATACAACTGCAGAAGACGTTGTTACTATATGCAGTTCTCCGGAAGTTGTTGAAATCTCGCGTCGAACGTTGTACTTAAAGTCTTCCAGAGTGTGTTGATTATCTCTCTTAAACCCTCTTCAGCTTACCCACAAGTGAAAGTCACAAGCTGTTAATTCAGGGGAATGTAGAGGCCAAAGAACGCACGTAATTACACGGCCATGTAAGCTGTCTCTCACTGTTTTCAAACGGGAGTGTATCTTTCGCTGTCGACGGTAATAGACTGGCGCTATGAATCTTCGGGTTTGTTACTGGTAAATTCATTTCTGTTGCTCAGTGATGAAACAGTAGGCCTCGACTCAGGTGTAGTGTTGAACAGCTTCTGATTTAGTGCTGTTGTGTTTCCAATATGTCTTCTGGAAAGTGGCGCAGAACATTTCACAGCTTAGGAGGTGGTTGTTTCGAAAACGTCTGCTCGAAGGGTCACGAAATTGTTACAACTGCGACCTAAAAAGACAGCGGTAGTTCCGGCTTTACAGGAACATGATCAGGTTGCAAGAATACACTCTGGAAGGACCCCCCAAAAAAAAAAAAACTTCAGACCCGAGAATTAAAAAACTTCTGGAGAAAAACTGCAGATAGTAAGAACGTCTTCCGCAGTTATACTGAGTGCATTCAGTCGGGAGGGCAACATTTTCAACATGGGCTGTAACTCTGGTGACTTTCTGAAGGTTATTTATTACAACAGCGATTCCTCTTCTTGGTTACTTCACCGACTGTTCAAGTTCCTGAGACTCGGCATACGACGTAACGTTAGCGGAACGTCGTGCGGGCTCTTATCAGTTAAGTAGGAAAAGAAACGCCCTATATATATATACTAGCTGAAACTTTAAAGAAGGAATAGCAGTTTATATCATTAAAGGTTACTCGAATAATTGAAAAATAAAATCGGAAATGAGAATTCAGATATCACCCAAATACTATGCTGTAACAGCCGTGGCTGAGAATGACATTGGTAAGACTATTGGATAGATTTCATAGCAGTGTTGCCTGTTCTTGTTAGGTCCGCTACAGTCGACAGTTGCAGTTTTATGTGTACGGCTTAACCCTTTGACGCCTAACGACCACTATAGTGGTCGTACCGCACCGCTAACCTCTAAACGTTTCATTTCATATATTTATTCAACAAATATAGGTACTGAATATTTTAAACACGGTATATACTCTCCGTTTCTTTCTCTTCAAAATGCAGTTTGTTTCATAATTCTAACATATTTGGTTCCTG